>Ga0265313_10003360_pt1 | contig 13039 bp, 8 predicted proteins | sample 4123metaG_FD_203122 | JGI IMG/M metagenome (GOLD analysis project Ga0265313, IMG submission 203122) | Rhizosphere microbial communities from Carex aquatilis grown in University of Washington, Seatle, WA, United States - 4-1-23 metaG | ecosystem: Host-associated > Plants > Roots > Rhizosphere >...
TTGTTCATACCGTCACCCGGGTCGATGGGCTCATTCTCTGGGCCAATTCAAATCTGCTGTTCTGGCTGTCGCTCATCCCGGCCGCGACCGCGTGGATGGGTGAAAACATTCTCGCCCCGGTCCCGACCGCGGTGTACGGCATCATTCTTTTGATGCCGGCAATCTCCTACTACCTGCTGCAAAAAGCCATCGTGCACCAGCAGGGCGCGAATTCCGTACTGGCGAGCGCGCTCGGCAGCGATCTCAAAGGCAAGCTGACTTTGGTGCTTTACGCTAGCGGAATTGCCGCCGCTTTTATCAGCCCAGGGATGTCGGTTCTTACCTACGTCCTGGTTGCCGTGATTTGGCTCATCCCGGATCGCCGAATCGCAAAGGTTTTGCGCGAGACCTGATCGGGTTCTTTCCCCCTGCGCACAATTACCGAGGCGGCGGCAGTTGACTGCGGCTTCGCTCTCGCTTATTTCCACCAGTGGGACACCTCTCCCCAACGAGAGGCGACTATCTGGAAGGATAGATCATGACGACAGCGAAGCCCGGCGTGCGGCCGGCTATTCCGCACTTCTCGTCCGGCCCCTGCGCCAAGCGCCCTGGCTGGAGCCTTCAAGCCCTCACCGACGCAGTTTTAGCCCGTTCGCACCGGTCCAAGATCGGCAAGGCGAAGCTCAAGCGCGCCATCGATATGACCCGCGAAGTGCTGGACGTGCCGGCGGATTACCGCATCGGCATCGTGCCGGCTTCCGATACCGGCGCGGTCGAACTGGCGATGTGGTCGATGCTGGGCGCGCGGCCCGTCACCATGCTGGCCTGGGAATCGTTCGGCGAAGGCTGGGTCACCGACGTCGAGAAGCAGCTCAAGCTCAAGGACGTCACCGTGCTCAAGGTGCCGTACGGCGAGCTGCCCGATCTGTCCAAGGTTAATTCCGACACCGATATCGTCTTCACCTGGAACGGCACCACCTCCGGCGTGCGCGTTCCCAACGCCGACTGGATCAAGGCCGACCGCAAGGGTCTGACCATCTGCGACGCGACCTCCGCTGCCTTCGCGCAGGCGCTCGATTTCAAGAAGCTCGATGTCGTCACCTTCTCCTGGCAGAAGGCGCTGGGCGGGGAGGGCGCGCACGGCATGCTGATCCTGTCGCCTCGCGCCGTCGAGCGGCTCGAGACCTACAAGCCGGCTTGGCCGCTGCCGAAGATTTTCCGCATCACCAAAGGTGGCAAGATCAACGAGGGCGTTTTCGTCGGCGAGACGCTGAACACGCCGTCGATGCTGTGCGTCGAGGATTATCTCGACACGCTGCAGTGGGCGAAGTCGATCGGCGGCGCGAAGGCGCTGCGCGCCCGTGCCGACGCCAACGCCAAGGTGATGATCGACTGGGCCGCGCGCACGCCCTGGATCGCCAATCTCGCCAGGGACCCGGCGACCGCGTCGAACACCTCGGTCTGCCTGCGTCTCACCGACCCGGCGGTCACCAGCCTGCCGGCCGAGGCGCAGATCGCCTTCGTCAAGAGCATGGAAGCGATGCTCGACAAAGAAGGCGTCGCCTACGACATCGCCAATCACCGCGACGCGCCGGCATCGTTGCGCATCTGGTGCGGCTGCACGGCCGAGAAGAGCGACGTCGAAGCGCTGACGCCGTGGCTCGACTGGGCTTTCGCTCAAGCCAAAGCCGCTCTGTCGAAGGCGGCCTGACCATGCCCAAAGTTCTCATTTCCGACGCGCTGTCGCCCGCGGCCGTGCAGATCTTCAAGGATCGCGGCATCGAGGTCGATTTCCAGCCCAGTCTCGGCAAGGACAAGGACAAGCTCGCCGCGATCATCGGCAACTATGACGGCCTCGCCATCCGCTCGGCCACCAAGGTGACGCCGAAGATCCTGGAAAACGCCAAAAGCCTGAAGGTCATCGGCCGCGCCGGTATCGGCGTCGACAACGTCGATATCCCCGCCGCCACGGCCAAGGGCATCATCGTGATGAACACGCCGTTCGGCAATTCGATCACCACCGCCGAACACGCCATCTCGCTGATGCTGGCGCTGGCGCGGCAGATCCCGGAAGCCGACGCCTCGACCCGCGCCGGCAAGTGGGAAAAGAACAAGTTCATGGGCGTCGAGATCTTTGCCAAGACCCTGGGTGTCATCGGCTGCGGCAACATCGGCTCGATCGTCGCCGAGCGCGCGCTCGGGCTGAAGATGAAGGTGATCGCCTACGATCCCTTCCTCTCGATTGACCGCGCGGCCGATCTCGGCGTCGAGAAGGTCGAGCTTGACGATTTGTTCAGGCGCGCCGACTTCATCACGCTGCACACCCCGCTCACCGACAAGACCCGCAACATCATCGACGCCGCGGCGCTGAAGAAAATGAAGAAAGGCGTGCGCATCATCAACTGCGCGCGCGGTGGACTGGTCGACGAGACGGCGATCGCCGAGGCGCTCAAATCAGGCCACGTCGCCGGCGCGGCGTTCGACGTGTTCGCCACCGAGCCGGCCACGGAAAGCCCGCTGTTCAGCCTCCCGAACGTCGTCTGCACGCCGCACCTCGGCGCCTCGACCAGCGAGGCGCAGGAAAACGTCGCGCTGCAGGTCGCCGAGCAGATGTCGGACTACCTGCTGCGGGGCGCCATCACCAACGCCATCAACTTCCCCTCGATCAGCGCCGAGGAAGCGCCGAAGCTCAAGCCCTTCGTCGCGCTCGCTGAGAAGCTCGGCTCCTTCGCTGGCCAGCTCACCGAGAACGCCATCAAGGAAGTGCGGATTACCTATGAGGGCGCGGTGGCGGCGATGAACGTCAAGGCGCTGACCTCGGCGGTGCTCGCCGGGCTGCTGCGGCCGATGCTCGGCGACGTCAATGTGGTGTCGGCGCCCGTGATCGCGCGCGAGCGCGGCATGGCGGTCGAGGAGACGACGCGCGAGGCGGAAGGCGATTACGAGAGCCTGATCACCGTGACGGTCGTCACCGACAACCAGACGCGCTGGGTGTCCGGCACGGTGTTCGCCGACGGCCGCCCGCGCATCGTCAACATCAAGGGCATCCGCATGGATGCCGAGTTCGGATCCTCGATGATCTACATCACCAATCTCGACAAGCCGGGCTTCATCGGTCGGTTCTCGTCGACCTTGGGCGAGGCTGGCATCAACATCGCCACCTTCCACGTCGGCCGCGAGGCGCCCGGCGGCAACGCCATAGCGCTCATCGAGATCGACGGCGAACTGCCCGACGCCGTGCTGGCCAGGGTGCGGGCGCTGCCGCAGGTGCAGCAGGCCAAGCCGCTGCATTTCTGACGGCCGGCCGCTCACTCGAAGTGAAAGGGGACGATGTAGGTGAGTTGCTGCGCGGTCATATCGGCTGGCGGCGCAGGGAAAGCCGTGTTTCGCACGGCGGCCAAGACCGCCTCGTCCAGCGGCCCATGACCGCTCGAAGCGGTGACGCGCGCAAAACGCAGCTTGCCGATTGCGTCGAGGGCGAAAGTTATGGTCACGGTGCCTTGGCGGCGGAGCTCGCGCGGCTTGTTTTGCGCAAGCGCGACGCGCACGCGCACGGCATAGCGGCTGACCGCGCCTGCACTGGCAGAGGCGGCAGCCGCCGCGCCCGCCGATTCGACGGCGGCGCGCGAGGTCGCGCCGCTCGGCACCTTGGCCGTTTCCGTTTGCTTCGGCGGCGGCTTGGGCGGCTCTGGCTGCGGCGGTGTGTCGGATTGCTCGACCTGTGGCTGCGGTTCCTGTTGCGGCGGCGGCTCCTGGTCGCTTCGGGGCTTTGTTTCGTCAGTCGGCGCTTTGGGCTTCGGTTTATCCTCGGCCTTGGCCGGGGCGATATCGGCTGTGCTGCCGCCATTCTGCGTGGCGGCCTGTTGCGGCACTTGTGATTCCAGCACCTGCGACGGCACCAGCTCGACGCTGATCGCGTCGAGATATTGCCCGCCGCCGCCGGCCGGTTCGACGGCCCACAGATTGAACCAGAGGGCGAGCAAAATACCGAAATGCGCGGCGCCGGCCGCGGCAGCCGTCAGCCATGGGCCGTAGTCATTCGCCCTTGCCGCGCCCGGCGCCACTTCGGCAGGAACAACGTCGAGCCTGCTCTCTGTGTCCTCCTCGCTGGGCGCGTGTCTGCCCGCGCCGTGCCGGCGCGCCGGGTCAAACACGATGATGGTTGCCCGCTGGTTTCGAATGGGCCGGGCGCTCCGTTGACAAAGCCGGTAACGTTATAACATAACTCAATCAGCGGGGCGAGAGTGTGGCGGGGCTTGCGTATGAGAGTTTCTATCCACGGATGGGCTTGTGTCTTGGCGTTCGGAACAGTGCTGGCAGGAGCGAGCCAGCTCGCGGCGCAAACGGTGTTGCCTGAAATCGTGGTTCAGGCGCAGCGGCCCGCGCCGCCGCGTCCCTCAGACGTGCCGCAGTCCGGCGCGGCATCGCCGGTCGCCGCGGCAAATACCAACCTTGATGTCGCGCGCGATAATCTGTCGCCGCGCTTTGGCGCCAGTTCCTTCGACATGAATCGTGCGGCAATCGAGGCGATGCCGCAAGGCGCCGATACGCCGATCGAGAAAGTGCTGCTGCAGGCCCCCGGCGTGTCGCAAGATTCCGCGGCGGCGGGCGACATCCATGTCCGCAACGAGCACGGCAATGTGCAGTACCGCATCAACGGCATTACCTTGCCGGACGGCATTTCCGGTTTCGGTCACGTCTTCGACACGAACCTGATCGGCAGTCTGGCGGTGATTACGGGCGCGCTGCCAGCGCAGTTCGGGCTGCGCACCGCCGGCGTCGTGGACATCCAGACCAAAAGTGGCAACGCGCTGATGCCGGGCGGGCAAATCGGTATCTATGGCGGCAGCCATGATACGGTGACGCCGACCTTCGATTACACCGGCCGGTTCGGCAACACCGAGTATTTCTTTGCGGGCCGCGGCTTCACCAGCAATCTCGGCATCGAGAATCCGACGCCGGGCGCCAACGCCATTCACGACCGCACCTGGCAGGGCAACTTCTTCAGCTATACCTCGACCCTGATCGACGATTTCACGCGCGTGGCGACGATCTTCGGCAACACCACCAACCGCTACCAGATCCCGAACAATCCGGGGCAGGTGCCGGTTGTTGCATCGGCGTTTGGCGTGACGTCGCTCGACTCGGCAAATCTGAATGAAAGGCAGGCCGAGCAGAACAATTTCGCGGTTGTCGCCGTGCAAAGATCGATCAACGGTTTCGACACGCAACTTGCGTCGTTCACGCGCTATAGCACCTTGCGTTTCTTGCCCGATACCATCGGCGACGTCCTGTTCAACGGGCAGGCAACCGACGTCTATCGCGAAAGCGTTGCCAGCGGCCTGCAAGGCGATGCCGCCTACGCCTTGAATGACGCCCACACGCTGCGTGGCGGCTTTACCGTCAGCGGCGAGCACACGCGCGTCAGCAACGTCTCGACGGTGCTGCCGGCGAGCGGCGCCGATGCGCCGTTTACCATTGATGACGGCACGCAAAAGCTCGGCTGGATCGGCGGCCTCTATGTGCAGGACGCGTGGCGCATCACTAATGAGCTCACGCTCAACGCCGGCCTGCGCTTCGATCAGATGTGGCAATATGTCGACGCCAACCAGCTCAGCCCGCGGCTCAATCTCGTCTACAAGCCGCTCGACGGGACGACCATCCACGCTGGCTACGCGCGCTACTTCACGCCGCCGCCGCAGGTCCTGTCTGGCCCGGTCAATGCCGCCGCCTTCGTGCCGACTTTCGTGCCGCCGGACACCACGCAGCAGGACCCGGTGAAGCCGGAGCGCTCGCATTACTTCGACGTCGGCGTCGTGCAGATGCTGGCGCCCGGACTGCAAGTCGGTGTCGACGGCTACTACAAGATCGCCAAGGACCTGCTCGACGATGGCACCTTCGGCCCCGGCCTGGTGTTCGATGCCTTCAACTACGAGAAGGCGAGGAATTTCGGCATCGAGTTCAGCACGACCTACACCAATGGAAACTTCAAGGCCTATGGCAATCTCGCCTGGGCGAAGCAACTCGCCACCAACATCGTCTCCAACCAATATCTGTTCGGTGCCGACGAGCTCGCCTATATCGCCGCGCATTACGTCTATACCGACCATGCGCAGACCTGGACGGGTTCGGCGGGCGCGTCCTATCTGTGGGGCGGAACGCGTTTCAGCGCTGACCTCATCTACGGCAGCGGTCTGCGCAGCGGTGACTTCAACACAAACCACGTGCCCGGTTACGCGCAGGTCAATGTCGGCGCAAGCCGCGATTTCATGCTACCCGACGGCGAACGGTTCTCCGCGCGCTTTGCCGTGGTCAATGTGTTCGACTCGACCTACTTGATCCGCGACGGCAGCGGCATCGGCGTGTTCGCGCCGCAGTACGGACCGCGCCGGGGATTTTTCGTCGGCCTCTCGAAGAAAATCAGCTAGTTGAAGCGGTGCGGTCAGCGCGGGCGGCCGCAATAACGAACGCAGCGGCCGGTCTGTACCGAGGCGTAGCAGACCACGGCATGGGTGTTGCTGCCGCAGGCGGTGCGGCAGCTTGGTCCGTTGGGAGCGACGCAGGCCACCTGGTATCGGTAACTCGCTTGCGCGGGCGCGCTCATGATCCCCAAAACGGCAAGTCCGAGCGCGGCCAATGCTGTCGCCGTCCTAAAAACGCGCATATCGTGTTCCCCCAAAGAGCCGAACCCCTCCGGACATCTGGAAGTACACTTGGTAGCGTCTCCTTTTGCAATCGCCGGGCAGGGCGGGGTCCTCAGCCTTCAAACACCAGAAAAATCAAGACATTAAAGCGTCGGTTCATCGTCCGCGGGCGCGTCGTTTGCCTTGCCTCCGCCGTCGGCTTCCTTTATCCGAGGGTGGACCTGGCCGGCCTCGCTCCGGCGCAAGTGTCCGGGCGCTGGCACCGCGCATGATCCCGAAAAGTGGATACCGGTTTTCGGAAAAGATCATGCGCGCAAAAAACAGGTAAACGATCTGCATGGCCAATGTGGTGGTGGTCGGCTCGCAATGGGGCGACGAAGGCAAAGGCAAGATCGTCGACTGGCTCTCCGAACAGGCCGACATCGTCGTCCGCTTCCAGGGCGGGCATAACGCCGGCCACACGCTGGTGATCGACGGCACCACCTACAAATTGTCGCTGCTGCCGTCCGGCGTGGTGCGCGGCGGCAAGCTCTCGGTCATCGGCAACGGTGTCGTGGTCGATCCGCACGCGCTGCTCGCCGAGATCGCCCAGCTCAAGACGCAGGGCGTGACGGTGACGCCCGACAATTTGCGCATCGCCGAGAACGCACCGCTCATCCTGCCGCTGCATCAGGAGCTCGACGCCTTCCGCGAGTCGTCGAATGCGAGCACGCGCATCGGCACCACCAAGCGCGGCATCGGCCCGGCCTACGAGGACAAGGTCGGTCGCCGCGCCATCCGCTTCATGGATCTCGCCGATCTGCCCTCGCTCGGCGCCAAGATCGAGCGCCTGCTGGCGCATCACAACGCGCTGCGCCGCGGCAACGGCCTCGACGAGATCGACGCCCGCGCGATCTACGACGATCTCGCCGCGCTGGCGCCGAAGATATTGCCCTACATGGACACGGTGTGGTCGCTGCTTGATTCCAAGCGGCGCGAAGGCAAGCGCATTCTGTTCGAGGGTGCGCAGGGCGCGTTGCTCGACATCGACCACGGCACCTATCCGTTCGTCACCTCGTCCAACACGGTGGCGGCGCAGGCCGCGACCGGTTCCGGCGTCGGCCCGAACGCCATCGATTTCGTGCTCGGCATCTGCAAGGCCTACACCACGCGCGTCGGCGAGGGGCCGTTCCCGACCGACCAGATGGACAACGTCATCGGCAAGACGCTCGGCGAGCGCGGCAAGGAATTCGGCGTCGTCACCGGACGGCCGCGCCGCTGCGGCTGGTTCGACGCAGTGCTGGTGCGCCAGACCGTACGCACCTGCGGCATCGACGGCCTCGCGCTCACCAAGCTCGACATCCTCGACGGCTTCGACGAAATCAAGGTCTGCGTCGGCTACCGCCTCGAGGGCCGCGAGATCGATTATCTGCCCGGCGGCGAGCGCGCCCAGGCCCAGGTCGAGCCGATCTACGAGACCATCGACGGCTGGCAGGAGCCGACCGCGAAAGCCCGCTCCTGGGTCGAATTGCCGGCGCAGGCGATCAAATATGTGCGCCGCGTCGAGGAATTGATCGGCTGCCCGGTGGTGCTGCTCTCCACCAGCCCGGAGCGCGAAGACACCATTCTGATGAAGAACCCGTTCGAGAACTAGACGCTAAAAAATGCCAAAATTCATCCGGACTGATGTTGAATGTAGCGGGGCCTGCGCCGGCAACGTCGTGCGCGGGACACAGCAGGGCTGCGTGGCAAGCTATGGCTGATTATTATCCGCTGATCGCGAAGGCCGTCGGCGGCTTGGACAAGAACACTGGCGAGATCCGGCGCGTTCTTTACGATCGCGCGCGCGCCGCTCTGGTCGGGCAGCTGCGCAGCGTCGATCCGCCGCTCAACGAGTCCGACATCACCCGCGAGCGCCTCGCGCTCGAGGAGGCGATCCGCAAGGTCGAGACCGAAGCCTCCAAGCGCAAGCCGGAGCCCGAAGAGCCGGGCCGGCCGTCGCTGTCCGACGAAGGGCTGCGTGGTTTCCGCGCCGTGGTCGCCGAGGCCGAAGGCCTGGGCGATGCCGCCGCCGCCGCCAATCGCACCGCCCATGACGTCTATGAAGCGGTGCCGAGCGAGCGTGCCGAGGAGCCGGCCGAGCACTATGTGCCGGAGGTGCACCCCGAGACCCAGGCCGAACCGGCCGCGGTCGATGAAGTCGGTGAAGACGTCGCGCCGCAGCCGGCCGACGACGGCGAAACCTATCAGCCCTACGAGCCGAGGGAGCAGGCGCCTCCTGAGCTCCCCGCCGAGGAGCCGCGCGCCGCCGCCGACTGGCGAACGCCGCGACAACCGCAATTCGAAGAGCCGCGCACCGAGGAAGAGCCCGAGTACCCGCCGCCGGTGCGCTCCTATGGCCGCCTCATCAAGCTCGTGGTGCTGGTGCTGGTCGTCGCCGCCATCGCCGGCATCGGCTACTGGCAGCGCAACACCATCACCACGCTGGTTGCCGGTCTGCGTAGCGCGCCGTCTGCGACCACGACAACGGCACCGCAGGCGAGCCTGCCGGCCGGACGGCCGAAGATCACCGACCGCGTCGGCGGCGGTACGCCCGGCACCGCCAATGCGCCAGCCGCTTCGGTGGCGCAGAAGGTCGTGCTCTACGACGAAGACCAGAGCGATCCGAACGGCAAGCGCTATGTCGGCTCGGCGCTGTGGCGCACCGAAACCGTGTCGCCCGGTCCCGGCCTCGCGCCGGAGATCGCGATCCGCGCCGATGTGGAAATTCCCGAACGGCATCTGCGCATGACCTGGTCGTTGCGCCGCAACACCGACAAGGCGCTGCCGGCGAGCCACACCATCGAGATCACGTTCACGCTGCCGGCGGATTTTTCCGAAGGGGGCATCGGCAACGTGCCCGGCGTGCTGGTGAAGGCGGACGAACAGGCGCGCGGCGTGCCGCTCGCGGGTCTCGCGGTCAAGGTGACCAACGGCTACTTCCTGATCGGCCTGTCCGCGGTCGATGCCGACGTCCAGCGTAACGCCGACATGCTGAAGACCCGCGACTGGTTCGACGTGCCGATCGTCTACACCAGCGGCAAGCGCGCCATCCTGGCGATCGAAAAAGGCGTCGCCGGCCAGCGCGTGTTCGAGGAAGCGTTCCGCGCCTGGGGGCAATAAGCGGCCTAACGCCGGCTATTCCACGAACGAAATCGAAAAGCCCGGCAGCGATGCCGGGCTTTTTTGCTCACGCTCATCGCGGCAAATTCAGAATAAAGGAGGCCGCCAACTCTGGCGGCCTCTAGCTGCTTTCCTTGGGCGAATGTTAGCGCTTCGCGTCCTGTGCCACGCCGGCAGCATACGCACTTTGCAGTGGTTCTCTGTTCAATTTCGCTCAGCGGACATCCATCTCGGTGTCGGCTAAGTGCCTTAAGTGGGTATTGTTGTCCGAAAGCGCACAAACGCGGATGCGGCTGAGACGAGGCGGCCTAAGTTGTCTCACACGGCTGCGTCTGGTTTCGCCAATTTAGAATGAATAATTTTGCAACCAAAACGCTGCGCTAGCGGCAATAAGCCCAAAGCAGAGGAGCGCCACCATCTCTGGAGCCTCGAAGACCTCAAAAAACGTGCGCATGGCTGAACCTCACGATCAATATCGCGATTGGAAATCGGTAATCCGATGATCCCTCAACGCGCGTCCGGCGCAATCGTTCAAGAGCCGACATCTCACGCCGAGATTGAATAAATGAGGCCGCCAACCGAGACGGCCTCATCGACTGTCCCATCGGTCGCGTTAATCGCGATAGTAGTAGCGATGATGGTGGCGGTAGTAGTAGCGGCGATGATCAGGAACCCCGATCGCGCCCTCGACGCCGCCGACGGCCGCGCCGACGGTGCCGCCCACGACAGCTCCGACCGGACCCGCCGCGCGATTGCCTTCGTGGGCGCCTTGTTGCGCGCCGCCGATGATTCCCTGGGCCTGTGCTGCCAGGGGCATAGCAAGTATGACCAGCGTCAATATGACCAGCTTTTTCATGATTTTCACCTCCATGGGTGTGACCAGATAATCGGCCCCGAGGGCATAAGTTCCGTCAACAAACCGGGATTCGCCGTCCCTGATGCCTCATTGTCGATTCAGCGAATTCGGAGGTCACTGACGAAATTGGATTCCGAAATCTAACTATTGCGGTGCGGAGCATGTCGCTAAGTGCCAATAGCGACCAACGTACCGCAACTTCGCATAACGAAAATATTCTCTCGAAGCTTGCGCGAGATCAAAGAAAGCAAGCCGCCAGCATGAGCACATTTTCAAGAGATCTTGGTTTTTGCGGGGAGACGGACGATGCTGCCAGGATTACGCAGGTTTGCCGTCAGTTGGGGCATTCTCGCTATTGGCGTGTGTGCGATCCTCGCCTTTATCGGAGCCGCCTCCTACCTAGCCCCCGCAACGCCGCCGGCCGCAAGCAACGCGTCTAACAGTCAAAGCAGCCCTGCCCCTCAACCGCGAACCGCGGCTCAAACCCCGCCGCCCGCCGCGGCCGTCAAACCGGCGCAGCCGACCGCAGCACCGACGCCCGTCAGTCAGCCGCCCGCGGTCAATTCCGCCTCCGCACAATCACCGGCACTTGCTCCGGCACCTGCGCAACATGCCATGCCGATGCCCAGCCCGGCCCAAGAGACCAGCGGCCAAGCAGCGCCACCCGCGGCAACGAGTGCCGGCGCGGGCGATGCCGCAGCCGGCCGGCTGGTCTTCCGCAAATGCCAAGCCTGCCACTCGCTTGAGCCGGGCAAGAGTCTTGTCGGCCCGTCGCTGGCCGGCGTCATCGGACGAAAAGCCGGCACGCTGCCGAACTACAATTATTCGCCGTCGATGAAGCAAGCCAACATCACTTGGGACGCCAAGACGCTCGACGCTTATTTGGCCGACCCGCAAAAACTGGTGCCCGGAAACAGAATGCCGTTCCCGGGACTGAAGACCGACCACGACCGCACCGACGTCATCGCCTATCTGTCTGCGCCGGCGGCAGCAGTGGCGCAGGCGCAGCCTGCCGCCACGCCGGCCGCGCCAGCTCCCGCCGCGACGGCGCCGCAAAGCGCGCCCGCTCCGGCGGCCGGCTACATCCCCGATGCGCGTTACACCCTGCGCTCGGGCATCGCCGAGGGCCGCATGGTCTATCTCGGCGTAGGCGGCGCGATCGACGGCAAGGTCAACCCGGTGTTGACCGCCGCCGAAGGACAAGTCGTGCAGCTTACCCTCATCAACGGCGAAGGCGCCGAACACGATATCGTGCTGCCCGATCAGGATGCGCGCTCGCCGCGCGTCACCGGCAAGGGCGCAAGCACGACGATTGCCTTCCGAGCCGCCAAGTCGGGGGACTTCGTCTACTTCTGCAGCGTGCCCGGCCACCGCCAGGCCGGCATGGAAGGACAATTCGTCGTCACGCCGCTGCCGCCGGCGCAGACTTTGGTCGAGGCGGATATTTCGCGCGAACCGGCCGACCTGCCGCCGCCGATTGCAAAACGCGACCCGAAAACTGTTCGTGTCGATCTGCTTGCCGTCGAAGTCGAAGGACGGTTGGCCGAAGGCACCACCTTTGGCTACTGGACATTCAATGGAAAAGTGCCGGGCCCGTTTCTTCGGGTGCGCGTCGGCGACACGGTCGACATTCACCTGAAGAATTCCGCCGACAGTTCGATGATCCATTCCGTCGACTTCCACGCCACGACCGGCCCGGGCGGCGGCGCCGCATCGTTGCAGGTCGACCCCGGCAAAGAAAAGTCAATGACCTGGAAGGCGCTCATCCCCGGTCTGTACGTTTATCACTGCGCGACGCCGATGGTCGCCGAGCACATCGCCAACGGCATGTACGGCCTCATTCTGGTCGAGCCGGAAGAGGGCCTGCCGAAAGTCGATCGCGAGTTCTACATCATGCAAGGCGAGATCTACACCGACCAGGCGTTCGGCCAGCATGGCAGCCAGGAATTCAGCGTCGAGAAACTGCTGAACGAACGTCCGGAATATTTCGTGTTCAACGGATCGGTCGGCGCCATTTCGAAGCTGCATCCGCTGCAGGCCAAAGTCGGCGAAACCGTTCGCATCTTCTTCGGCGTCGGCGGCCCCAACTTCACGTCGTCGTTCCACGTCATCGGCGAGATTTTCGACAAGGTCTACATGCTGGGTGGACTGGAAAGTCCGCCGTTGCAGGGCATCCAGACCGTCACCGTCGCGCCGGGCGGCGCCGTGGTCGTCGAGTTCAAACTCGACGTGCCGGGAAATTACACGATCGTCGATCACGCCTTGGCGCGGGCGGAACGGGGATTGGCCGGAATCCTGCACGTCGAGGGCGCGCCGCATCCGGAAATCTACAATGGTCAGGTCATGCCCGGCATGGGCCACTGAGCGATAAGCGGTCCTTGCCTCGATTCTGCTCCGTTTGATGTCCGCTTTGGGTCAA
>Ga0265313_10003361_pt1 | contig 13037 bp, 13 predicted proteins | sample 4123metaG_FD_203122 | JGI IMG/M metagenome (GOLD analysis project Ga0265313, IMG submission 203122) | Rhizosphere microbial communities from Carex aquatilis grown in University of Washington, Seatle, WA, United States - 4-1-23 metaG | ecosystem: Host-associated > Plants > Roots > Rhizosphere >...
CGGGCCGACGAGGGGCTGGTAAAGGTCATAAGGTCGGACCTGCCGCCGTCGCTTGCCGGCAGCGCCCCGACCAAGCCGGCGGCACCCCGGGGTATGGAGATGGTGATGCAGGCCTTCAATCCGGACCAGGTCGTGGAGGCGCCCCGTGACGAGGCCCCCAAGCCGGCCCGGGTTCCCGTGCCGGACCCGGGCAAGGTCTACAAGGGATGCTCGATTATCAGTTTCAAGGTGAAGGTGTTCCAGACGTTGCAGGGCTGCGCCGAGGTGGTTATTCACAATGATACGGACGCGAGGGTTGAGCTGCGGCCGGGCGACTTCGTGTGCCTGACGGCGGAGGGGGCCCGCCACGCCGGGCACAACATCATCACGGACGCGTTCCCGCCGAGCATCAAGCGCCGCGAGTTCATCCCGCCCCACGAGGACGTCGTCGACATCGTCACGTTTGCGAACGACGCCCTCGACATCACGGCCGTCCGGTGGGCCCGTTGAAGTTTTGGTTGATTTCCGGTGGGCCGGCCTTTCTAATCTCCCCTTTCAACTACGCCTGCCGCCGATTCTCGGGGGACCAGGGGGAACGAATCCATGAAAACTCCGCTCTCACTAAAAGTCGCGACGCGCACCCAGACCGGCCGCAGCGCCTCGCGCCGCCTGCGCAAGGTAAACCGCATTCCCGCCATCCTTTACGGGAAGCACTCCGACCCGGAGAAGCTCTCCATCGAGGTCCCGGAATTCACCCGGCTCCTGAAGTCCGTCGCGGGCCGCTCGCTGCTGATCGAGCTGAGCCGCGAGGACAAGCCGGACAAGGCCCTGTCCTTCCTCCAGGAGATCCAAAGGGACCCGATCACCGACCGGTACCTCCACGTGGACCTCCACGAGGTCAAGCCCGACGAGAAGTTCGAGATCCGCGTGCCCGTGCGGGTCACCGGGGAATCCTTCGGCGTCAAGAACCAGAGCGGCGTGCTTGAGATCGCGTCCCACGTCCTGCGCATCAAGTGCCTGCCTTCGGACCTGCCCGAGACCATCGAGGTGGACGTCACGCCCCTAAACGTCGGCCAGACGATCAAGGTCGGCGAGCTCAAGCCCGTCCCGGGCGTCGTCTTCCTTGATGACAAGGGGCAGCCGGTCGTCTCGTGCGTCGAGCCGGTCGCCGAAATCGTGCAGGAAGTGGTCGCAGCCGAGGTTCCCGCCGAGGGCACCCCCGAGGCCGCCGCCGCAGCAGCCGCAGCCGCAGCCACGGGCGAGGCGGGCGCGGCCCCCGCGGCCGATGGCAAGGCGGCCCCCGCCGGAGACGCGAAGGCCGCGGCCCCAGGAGACAAGAAAGCCGCGGCTCCGGCCGCGGGCGCAAAGCCAGGTGCCCCCGCCGCGGGCGGCAAGCCCGGAGCCCCCGCACCCGGTGGCAAGCCCGGCGCCCCGGCCGCGGGTGGCAAGCCCGGCGCCCCCGCCAAGAAGTAGCCTTTCACAACCGGCGAATCCCTCGCCGGCCGTTCTTTGAGTCATGTCCATTTCGCTCGTCGCCGGCCTGGGTAACCCGGGCCGCGAATACGAGCTCTCGCGCCACAACCTGGGATGGGTCGCCGTCGACGCCTACGCGTCGAAGCACGGCCTCTCCTGGAAGAACGCACCGGACTTCGAATCCGTGGTGGCCCGCCAGGAGCTCGGCCCGGGCCGTACGCTCTGGCTCGTCAAGCCCCAGACCTACATGAACGAGAGCGGCCGCGCCGTGGCGGCCCTTGCCCGCTACCACAGGATCGCCCCGGAGGCGGTCGCCGCGGTCTACGATGACCTCACGATCGACCTCGGGCTCGTCAAGGTCTCGGTGCTCGGAAGCGACGCCGGCCACAACGGAGTCGCGAGCCTTCTCGAGCACCTGGGGTCCGGGTTCGCCCGCCTCCGGCTTGGCGTCGGGCCCAAGGCCCCGCCCGAAATGGACCTCAAGGACTTCGTGCTTGCACGCTTTACACAAGAACAACTCACCCTCATCCAACAAAAGACCGCCACCTACGTCCAAGGCCTGGAACTGCTTCTCGCGAGCGGACCCGACCGAGCGATGAACCAGCTCAACCGAAGAGACATCCCATGAGTAACCCGACCAAACGCAACTACCGCGCCACCTTCATCCTCGACAACCGCGGCAAGCAGGAAACCGTCGAGCAGATTGTCGAAGGGGTAAAGAAGGAGATCGCGGCCGTCCACGGCGACGTGACCGCGGTGGAAAGCATCGGCAAGAAGGACTTTGCGCGCGTCACCGACCGCAAGTTCACGGGCGCATCCTACGTGCACGTGAACTTCAGCGCCCCCCCGCAGGGACCCGCCCAGCTGCGCGAGCGGCTCCGGCTCAACGGCAGCGTCTACCGCACGTTCGTCCAGGAGGTCTAATCTTTATGGCAAACTTCAACAAGGTCTACCTGATGGGAAACCTGACGCGCGATCCCGAGATGCGCGTCACGCCGAAGGGGACCGCCATTTGCCAGTTCGGACTTGCGATCAGCCGGTCGTGGAAGGATGAGAGCGGCCAGACCCGCGAGGAGACGGCGTTCGTCGACATCGAGGCCTGGGGGAAGCAGGGGGAGGTCATCTCCAAGTACTGCGTCAAGGGGCGCCCGCTCTTCGTCGAGGGCCGCCTTAAGTTCGACCAGTGGGAGGACAAGACCTCCGGGCAGAAGCGCAGCAAGCTGAAGGTGGTGCTCGAGAATTTCCAGTTCATCGGCGGCCGGGGCGACGGGGCCCCGGGCGGCGGCGCGGCCGGTGCCGGCGGCGACGCGGCGGAGGCCGCGCCTGGCGAATCCCCCGCGCGGCCGCCGGCGAAGGGGCCCGTTGTGCCAAAGGAGACCGTGGACGAGGACGTCCCCTTCTAGCGCGACGTCGGTTGAGCCGCGTCCCAACGGAGACTCGCCCGGCGGCGGTCTCCGTTTTTCTTTGCGGGGGAGAATTCGCGGTCCTAGCGTCGGCCGACCTGGATGCGGAACGCAATTGCAGCGCCCAGCCTGGTGCTCATGTGCGCCGCCGCGACGCTCGCCCGCGCCGCGGCAGGGGACCCCGGTCCCTCGAAGTCCCCGGCCGGTGAGGTCTGGCCGACGCGGGGTTGGACCACGTCGACGCCGGAGGCTCAGGGCCTGGACTCGGGCCCGCTCGCGGACGCGCTCGACTTTGTGCGCGAGCACCATGTCCCGATCCACAGCCTCCTGATCGAGCGCAACGGCGCGATCGTCCTCGACGCCTATTTCTTCCCGTTCTCGGACCATCAGGTCCACGATCTCGCCTCCGCAACGAAGAGCGTCACCTCCACGCTCGTCGGCATGCTGATCGGCGCGGGGAAGCTCTCCGGCGCGGACCAGCCCGTCCTGCCGCTGTTTCAGGACGAGGCCCCGCGCAGCCCCGATCCGCGAAGGGCCGCGATCAGGATCGGGGACCTCCTCGACATGTCCTCGGGGATTGAATGCGATTATGGCCACGGGGAGCGGACGCTCGAGGCGATGATGCGGAGCCCGCACTGGGCGCGCTTCATGCTCAACCTGCCCATGGTGGCCGACCCGGGTTCCACGTTCGCCTATTCAAGCGGCGGCATGCACCTGCTGTTAGCCGTGGTGACGAAGGTGACCGGACGGAGTGCGCTCGACGTTGCGCGCTCCGGGCTGTTCGCGCCGCTCGGCATCGCGGTTTCGGAATGGCCCTCGGATGCGGACGGAGTCTCGCACGGATGGGGCGACCTCCGCCTTCAGCCGCGCGACATGGCAAGGCTGGGGTACCTCTGGCTCCACCACGGGGCTTGGGGCGGCAGGCAGCTCGTTCCCGCGGGCTACCTGGACTCGGCCGCTAAGGTGCATTCGCGCGCGCCGTGGGGAGACCGCTACGGCTACGGGTTCTGGGTCTACCCGGATCGCACGCCGCCCATCTACGAGGCCAACGGCCGCGGCGGCCAGCGCATCTCGGTCATCCCCTCGAAGAACATGGTCGTCGTCTTCACCGGGGGCGGCTTCGAGCCCGGCGACGAGGGCGCCTTCATCCTAAAGGCGCTCAAGAACGATGCGCCGCTGCCGGCGAACCCCGAGGGTGACGCGCGCTTGGCCGCGGCCGTTGCGGCCGCGGCCGCGCCAGGGACCGCGCGGGCGCCGGCGCCGCTGCCCCCGCTTGCGGCCCGGATCTCGGGGAGGCTCTACCGGCTGGACGACAACCCCTTCGACCTTAGGTCGGTTGCCTTTTCGCTTCAGGATGCCGGCGGAGCGTCGGTGCGTTTCGTCTTCCGCGACGGCCGCGTCGAGGAGGATGCGATCGGGCTCGGCGGCGTGCCCCGCCTCACGCCTGGCGGCGCTGGGCGGCCGGTGGCGGTCGAGGGCCGTTGGGAGCGGGATGCGCTCGATCTGGAGTACGACCGGGTGTCGGACATCAACGCCTACACCCTTCGCTTTGCCTCCTCGGGCAGGGACGTGGCCATCCGCGCCACGATGCGCGCGCAGACGGGCGAGCTTGACGTCTCCTTCCTTGGCCATGGTCCAAACTGAACGCGCCGCGAGGTGTGAGTCGGCGCCCCGGTGCCGAAGGGATCGGGCTGCGCGGATGGGCGGCCCTTTGAACGACCGCTCGCCCCTTCGCGGGGGTCCCGTGAGCGCCGCCTCCTGCGGCGCGCACCCCCGGTTTTCCAGGCCAAAGCGGTGCGTGGAGTTTGCCGGGCTGGGAGCCCTGCTGAGGCCTTGCGTCGCGCGGCTAAGGCCATCCGCCCGAGGGGCCCCGCACGTCAGGCTTGCCTTGCCCCGGTCCAAAATGCTCGCTGATTGCCGGGGAATATGAGAACCTTGTCGTCAATGACCATCGACAGCTCCCACCCGGGCTTGGGTCTCAAGAATCGGAAGATTCTCATCGCCGCCGATGATCACACGAAGGTGGCCAGCCTGCGCGAGATCCTCGGCCTGGAGGGCTACGAGATCGCCGACGTAAGCTCCGGCGAAGCCGCCCTGGGCTATTACCAGCAGTTTGAGCCGGACCTGGTCCTGCTCGACGTCGGGCTGAAGGGGGCGAACGTGTTCGAGATCTGCCGCGCGCTGAAGAATCCGTACAGCGGCGCGCCCGCCACGGTCATCTTCACCACGTCGAAGAGCGATCCGGAGGAGGTCGTGGCGGGGCTTGCGGCCGGCGGCGTCGATTTCATGCCCCTGCCATTTCTGGAGAAGGAGGTTCTGGCGCGGGTCCGCGTCCACATGCGCAACCGGCTGCGGCTCGTCCAGCTGTACAAGGACGACCGCGCGAAGAACCGGCTCCTTTCCGTTACGGCGCACGACCTGCGCAACCCGGCCACCTCGATCCGCGCCCTGGTCCACACCCTGCGCACGGGGAAGGCGGGACCCCTGGCCCCCGACCAGATTGACTTGCTCGACACGATCTACGAGGCAAGCCAGTCGATGCTCGACCTGATCAACAAGCTGCTCGACACCTCCGTCCTCGAGGCCAGCGAGATGGCGATCAACCCGCAGGCCACGTCGCTCGCCGCCCTGGTCGAGGAGGCCGTCAAGCTGAACAACGCGACCGCGGCGCAGAAGGGATCGACCATCATCGAGGGACCCGGCGGCCTGCCGGAGTCGCTCAACATCGACGGGCCGAAGATCCGCCAGGTCCTGAACAACCTGCTCGGAAACGCGGTCAAGTTCTCGCCCCCCGGCTCGACCATCACCGTCGAGAAGCGGTGCGGTTCCGGCAGATGCTCGATCGCGGTCCGGGACCAGGGTCCGGGCATCCCGGACGACGAGAAGGACAGGCTCTTCAAGGACTACGGACGCACCTCCGTCAGGCCGACGGGCGGCGAGCCGAGCACCGGGCTCGGCCTGTCCATCTGCAACGAGATCATGCTGGCCCACGGCGGGACGATCCACGCCGAGAACCTGGACCGCGGAGGCGCCGAATTCTGCATCAGCCTGCCGGTCGCACTATGACGCTCACGGGCAAGATTCTCGTGGTCGACGACGAGGCGCACATCCGCAAGTTCGTCATCCAGCTCGTCAAGACGCTCGGGGACCCGACCATCCTGCAGGCCGCCAACGGCGAGGAGGCCCTGAAGGTCTACGAGCACGAACGGCCCGTCCTCGTGCTGCTTGACGTCAACATGCCCCGGATCGACGGGATCGAGACGCTCCGCCGGCTCAAGCTCCTCGATCCCGGGTGCAGGGTCATCATGCTCACCTCGCTGGTGAACCGGCAGACGGTGGAGGCGTGCCTGCACCTCGGCGCCATCGCCTACCTGCGAAAGGATAATCCCCCGGACGACATGACGGCCCGCCTGAGGAAGATCGTCGACGACAACCTGGGCGCGAAGCCGGAACGGGCCGAAGCCCCATGACACCGCCGAAAGAGCCGCCCATGGAACCAAGGTCGGGCTCCGCCTCGCCCTTCGACGAGGTCAAGTACTCGCTGCCCGAGCTGCTGCGGGACGTGAAGCTGGACCGCTCCTCGAGCCTCTTCTCGATGGAGAAGCTCGACCAGGACACGATCAGCAGGCTGTTCGAACAACACAACTCACGCCGTGCCGCAAAGCCAGGAGAAGAGTAGATTCCTCAAGCTTCTCCGCGGCCGCGCGGGCCTGGACTTCGGCAAGAAGCTGGATTCCCTGGCGAGCAAGCACGAGTCGCCGCTGGACCTGCTCCAGGGCCTGATCGACGAGAAGCTCCTGCTCAAGGAGGACGCCTGCCATCTCTGGAGCGACTTCCTCGGGATCGCGTACGTGGACGTGCTCGCCTCTAGCATCACGGACGAGGCGGTCCGGCTGATCCCGGTCGAGATCGCCCGGAAGGTGCGCGCGATCGGGATCTACGTGATCGACGGCGTCCTCACCGTCGCGATGGCGACGCCGGAGGACACGAGCCTCGTGCACAGCCTCGAGCGAATCGCGCAGATTCCGCTGAGCCCGGTGTTCAGCCTGCCGAGCGAGATCGACGACGCCATCTCCGTCCTCTACAGCTCGGAGCGCTCGATCACCGACTCCCTCGCCGCGCTGGAGCGCGACGCCCTGTTCTCCGACCCCGACCTCGCCGTCGAGAAGATCTCGGAGATCGCCGAGACGCAGACGCTCGCGAACGTCCTCGAGGAGATCCTCTACTTCGCGCTCCGCGAGCGCGCCACGGACATCCATATCGAGCCGCAGGAGGTCCTCTCGCGGATCCGGTTCCGCGTCGACGGCTCGCTGCGGGAAATCCTGACGTTCCCCAGGCTGCTGCACCGCGCGCTCATCTCCCGGCTCAAGATCCTGAGCGAGCTCAACATCTCGGAGTCCCGCCTCCCGCAGGACGGGCGTTTCTTCATCCCGATGGGGACGAGCCGGGCGAACTTCAGGCTCTCGTTCATCCCGACGATCCGCGGTGAGAAGGCGGTGGTCCGCGTGCTCACGTCGGCGGCCAAGCGCATGAGCGTCACGCTGGACACCATGCTCATGTCCCAGAGGATCCTTCAGCCGTTCCGCCGCCTGATCCGGAGCCCGAACGGCATCATCTTCGCGACGGGCCCCACGGGGTCGGGCAAGACGACCACCCTCTACGCGGCGCTGGACGAGATCAACTCCCCGAAGATCAACATCACGACCATCGAGGACCCGGTCGAGATACCGATGGCGGGCGTCAGCCAGAGCCAGATCAACCCTCGGATCGACCTGAAGTTCGGCGTGGTGCTGCGCGCGTTCCTTCGCCAGGACCCCGACGTGATCCTGGTCGGCGAGATCCGGGACTCGGAGACGGCGAAGATCGCGACGGAGGCCGCGCTCACCGGGCACCTGGTGTTCGCCAGCCTGCACACCAACACCGCGCCCCAGGCCATCGTCCGGCTGATCGAGATGGGGGTGGAGCCCTACATGGTCGCCCCGTCCATCATCGGCGTGCTGTCCCAGCGGCTGGCCGCCCGCATCTGCGACAAGTGCAAGGAGGCCTACTACCCGCCGCGGGAGGTCCTGCTCAAGTACTTCAAGAAGGAGGGGCTGACCGACGTACCCTTCTTCCGGGGCAGGGGCTGCCCGCACTGCCGCGGGACGGGATTCTACGGGCGCGTGGCCTTCCACGAGCTCGTGATCGTCAACGAGGATATCCGCCGCCTGATCTCCGACCGCAAGAGCGTCCAGGAGATCGCCTGCGCCGCGGGCAGGCTCGGCTACAGGCCGCTGCGCTACGACGGCCTGAACAAGGTCCTCATGGGCCTGACGACCATCGAGGAGATCGAGGAGAACTCGTCGTTCGACTGGGCCGTGTGACGCGGCGCCCTAGCGGAGGCCCCTGAGGGAGTCCGACGCCTGGGTGAACGTGGGGTCGATGGCGAGCGACGCCGCGTAGGCGGCGCGCGCACCCTCCCGGTCACCCTCCTTCTCGAGGATGGTGCCGATGCGCCACTGCGCGGCGGCATGGGACGGCGCGCCCTGCGGCGGCGCCAGCGCGAGGCAGCGGCGCAGCGATGCCAGGCCGCGGTCAAGGTGCTGGCCGCCCAGGGCCGCGTTGCGGCCCACCTGGTAGAGCGCGGCATAGTCGTCGGGCGACGTCTTCAGGATCTCGTCCAGCTCGGCCAGCGCGAGGTCGAACTTCCCGTCCACCGAGTAGAGGGTGGCGAAGGCCTGGTGGCCCCGCTTGGGGTCGAGCCTGCGGATCACCGCCGCCTCGTCGGCCGCCTTTCCCACGCCGCCTCCGACGATGGCGGGCGCGTTCACGCAGTAGCCGAACAGGCTCTCGTGGAAATCGACGCTGTTCGGCTCGAGCGCCACGGCGCGCTGGTATTCGGCAAGGCACCTTCGCGCGAGGCCGAACCTGCTGAACACCCCGGCCTTCTGTGCCGAGCGCCCATAGGCGTCGCCGAGCGCGTCGTGGGCGCGCGCGCTGTCGGGCGCCAGCGCCGTCGCCTTCTCGAGTTCGCGCACTGCGGCGTCGGCGTCGTCGCGCTCGAGGGCAAGCTGGCCGAGGTAGTAGTGCGCGTCGGCGTTGCCGGGATCGGCCGCCTCGAGCTTCTGGAAGGCGGGCCGCGCGTCGGAAAACCGTCCGGCGTCGTAGAGGGCCCTGGCGGAGGCGAGGGCGGCCGACTCGCTGGCGCCCGCCGGGGCGCAGGCGAGGCAGAGGGCCAGGCCGTGGGGCGTCAGTTTCATGGGTGGGGTGCGGCGTGCGGGACGCCGGCGAGTGATTCAGCCCGGGCGGGCGTGGTCAACGCTGGCCACGGGCCGCCAAGGGGTGCCCTTCTCGGGCCCCGGTGCTCATACGGGCTTCTGCTTCGCGCGCAGGGCCCCGCCCGTCAGCCGGAAGACGGTCCAATCGTCCAGGGGGGCGGCGCCGAGGCTCCGGTAGAACTCGATCGCGGGCGCGTTCCAGTCGAGCACCGCCCACTCCATCCGTCCGCAGCCGCGGTCGGCCGCGAGCGCGGCCAGGTGGAGGAGGAGCGCCTTTCCGAGGCCATGTCCGCGCGCCTGTGGCCGCACGAAGAGATCCTCAAGGTAAAGGCCGGGCCTGGCGAGGAACGTCGAGTAGTTGAAGAAGTAAACGGCGAAGCCGGCCGGCATCCCGGCGAGCTCGCCGATAAGGACGCTCGCCGCGGCGGGCGAGCCGTCCTGCGGGAAGAGCGTCCGCCGCAGCCCGTCCTCCGTCGCCTCGACGTCCCCGAGCAGCTTCTCATAGGCCGCCAGCTCGCGGATGAACTGGAGGATGACAGGGATGTCGGCCGCGACCCCCTGCCTGATGGCGACCGTTGCCGCCGCTCCGCCCGTGCCCTCCGCATTCATTTTTCCAGGACGTAGAGCTCGAGTTCGAGAATCTTGACGCGGCCGTTCGCCGGCGCCCGGGCCTTGAGCTTGTCGACGACAAGGAGCCATTCGCGCGCCCCGGAGGCGACGCGCGCCGACATGGCGGGAGGGGTGAGCCTGCGGGCTCCCCGCCGGCCCGCCTCCACGACCGAGGCCATGCGGGCCGTCACGTCCGCCACGTCGAGCGGGGCTCCCCCGAAGGCGATCCGGGCGGGCGAGCCGTCCTCCGGGAATTGCACCGTGAGGTCGCCGACCGCCTGGGGAGGCCCCCCGGGGCACAGGCACGAGTGGAGGAGCCTTCCGTAGCCGCTCACCGAGAGGCCGGGCGCCAGGTCGAGGCTCACCTCGAGCGCGGCCGCCGGCCTGGGGGCGCGGACGGCGTTCGTTGCCGGCGCCGCGCCGCCGCCGATGAAGGCGACGACCGATTCCACGTTCAGGTAGACGTTCCCGTCGTCCAGGTCGCGGTGCGCCGCCTTCTTTGCCAGCGCCTGGTAGGCCGTGAAGAGGCCCTTCAGGCTCCCGGCCCCGTAGGTGCCGACAAGGTGCGTGAGGATCGACCGGGCCGAGTCGCGCTCCTTCGGGGAGAGGGGCCGCTTCGCCGGGACCAGCGCCCCGTTCTCGACGGCGCCCGCCGGCGCGAGGATCGAGAGGAGCGCCTGCCGCTGGCTCGCCCTCGAGACCGAGAACGCGCCCCACGGGCCCGCGACCGAGAGGAAGCAGGCCACGGCGAGCGAGGCGGGCACGAGGCGGGTCGAGCCGCGGGGCCGCCAGGTGAAGCAGACCGCGACCACCAGGAGCCAGACCCCGACGATGAGCCCGTAGTAGCGCGCCTCCGTGACGCCGTACGCCGAGATGCGCTCCCTCAGCGAGAGCAGCAGCAGGAGCGACAGGGGCCCGAGCGCGCGAAAGAAAAACTTCCAGTACCACCTGGCCCAGCGCTCGTCCTCGATGTCCCGGGCGGGCTGCAGCAGGAGGGCCGCGAGGATCCCGACGACCCCGAGGCTGCACACGGGCAGCGCGACCCAGCCGTGCGGCCACGCCCGCGCCAGCACGATCTTGACCGCGTAGAGGTAGAGGATCGCGACGAACACGATCACCAGGGGGGCCAGCGCGAACTGGGCGAAGGCCCTTAGCCCGCGCGGATAGCTCGTGTCCCGCTCCAGTTCGTCCCATCCCTGCGGCGCCCCGCCGAGGAAGAAGAGCGTGTTGAAGAGGCCCACCATCACCAGCCAGAGCTCGAAGTAGCGCTTGGAATCGATCGTCAGGGCGAAGAGCTTGTCCGCGCTCGCGATCGCGAGCGTCAGGCCGACAAAAAGGACCGCCGAATACAGGGCGCCCAGCGCGAACCGCTGGAAGAGCCTGCGGTTGAACTGCCAGAACGCGGCGTCCCCGGCGCAGGCGAGGGCCGGCACGAAGGCGACGGCTAGGTGCAGGCCGGCGTCCAGGACCAGAAACTGGATCCATGTGCAGGCGGGGTACCTGTCGGCGTCGGAAGGCAGGCTCGCGAGGTAAGCCGCGACGGCGAGGAGCCCCGCGCATTCGAGCACCAGCCCCCGCGCGGGGTCCGGCAGCCAGCGCTCGCGCATCAGGCGCAGCCCAAACATGAGCGGCACCCCCAGGGCGGCCGCCATGATCACGTTCTGCAGGCCCAGGGCGTTCGCATCCGCCTGCAGGACGGCGCAGGCGGTCCCGGCGGCCGCGCACAGCATGACGAACGGAAAGCGGGCGAACACCCGGACGGCCTGCGCCAGCACCGCCCGGACGGTCGGGAAGGGTAGCTTCATTGCGGCGATCCTCCGCAATCGCGGCCCGTGTCGCAACACCGCTCTCGGGGGCGGCGCTCCGCGGCCCGATTCCTTGCGGGGATCCTACGGCAGGTCCGCGGGGCTGCCGGCAGTGACCTTCTTGGCCGGTATCCCTCCCGGATGGCAGTCCAGGCAGGCAACCGTGTGGACGTTGTGCCGGCTCTGCGGCGAGAGGAACGTGGTGTCCATCTTCTGCACCTCGATCCCGCAGTGGGAATCCGCCGGGTGGCACGCGGCGCACGACGCCTTGGCCGAGTTGGTGTGCGACCAGTGGCAGTCGCGGCAGCTCAGGCCCTCGTGGACGCCCGCGGGCGTGCGGTCGTCCGACGAGGCGAGCTGGTGGGTCGCGTCCGGGGCGTGGCACTGCATGCAGACGCGCTGGCGCGGGTCCCGCGAGACCTTGACCGGGCGCGTGCCCTGGTAGACCGCGGGCACCGGCAGGAGGCTGGCCGAGAAGTGGGTCCGTTCGCGGTGGTCGAAGAAGCTCGCGGTCTGGGTCGCGTCCGAGGGCGCGTGGACCTGGTGGCAGGCGAGGCAGGGGATCGCGGGCTGCGTCGCCCGGGCCGTGTCCCTGAGCGACCACGTGCCGCCCGTGCCGGTCCCCGAGACGAGCTCAGTGATGTCGCGCTCGTAGAACATGCCGTGGCAGCGCAGGCAGTCGTTGGTGGGCGACGCGGTCTTGTTGTGCTCGGGGTCGAGGAAGATCCGGGCGTAGGTCGTCGCGTGGCGGCTCGACTGCCAGTCGGCGTAGGCCTGGGGGTGGCACCTCTGGCACGAGTCGACCAGGCCCTGCACGTGTTTTTCCAGGAGGTGGACAGGCTTGTTCGGGTCGCCCGTGAAATGCCGCACGATGCGGTCCACGTGGGACTCGAGCGCGTGGACGTCAAGCGTGAGCGCCCCGCCGTGGCAATCGCGGCACGGGATCGTGCGGTGCGCGGAGACCGCCCAGTCCGAGTGGACGCCGGTCATCTCGTGGCAGGAGGCGCAGGTGTTCTGCGGGTTCGCAAAGTGGAAGTAGGCCATGCCGCCCACGGCGCACGCGGCGACGAAGACGCCGCAGTAGAGTGCGAGACCCAGAACGAGCCGGCTCCAGCGTTTCGGATTCATGTGAGTCTTCCGTCCTTCCAGCGGGCGCTGATGTGGGCGCCGACCCAGAACCCGAGCGCCATGATCGTCAGCACCGGGTTGAACCCGCCGTTGGTCACGTGCAGGCTTGCGTCCGAGCAGAACAGGTTGTCGATGTCGTGCACCTGGCCAAAGCGGTTTGTCACCGAGGCCTTCGGATCCGCGCCCATGCGGCAGGTGCCCGCCTGGTGCTGGCCCCCGCTCAGGCCGAGTCCCGGGACGTTCGTCCAGGTCGCTAGCGCTCCGGCCTCCTTGAGCCACGCCTCCGCCCTTGCCGCCATCACGCGCCCGATCTCGACGTCATGCGGGTGGCGGCTTCCCGAGAGGCGCACGACCGGGATCCCCCAGTGGTCCCTCACAGCCGG
>Ga0265313_10003362_pt1 | contig 13036 bp, 9 predicted proteins | sample 4123metaG_FD_203122 | JGI IMG/M metagenome (GOLD analysis project Ga0265313, IMG submission 203122) | Rhizosphere microbial communities from Carex aquatilis grown in University of Washington, Seatle, WA, United States - 4-1-23 metaG | ecosystem: Host-associated > Plants > Roots > Rhizosphere >...
AGGCAGAGGTGACCAAGATGATGGTGGACCAGCCGCGCGCGCGCATCAGGTCGCGCACCGTGCGCGCTTCGTCGGCGGTATTGCCGACTTCGCTCGTCACGAGGACGTGATCCGCAGGCACGCCACAAGCGATCGCTGCGCGCTTGCTCGCCTCGCCTTCCACTTCCGTTTGTCGAGACCAAGGAATGCGACCGCCGGTGAAAACCAACCACTCGGCCTTTTTCTTCTGCCAAAGAGCAATGCCGGCCTCCAGCCGCTCACTGGCTTCACCCATGTTGGGAACGTATCCGTCGCCTGCTGACGGCACTGCCGGACCAAAGATTCCGCCGAGCGGGACGATGGCATCGGCGTGCTCGACCCGGTCGAGGGAAACGGCGGAAAACCTTCTTTCCAGCCGGCCAAACAAGGTCCTGGCCACGACAGGCATACTGCTCACGTAAAGCAGCACCAGGGCTAGGGCGACCGGCCAGCGCTTTCGACGTAGCAGACCCACGAGCGCCAGTGCCATGACCACGCCCAATGGCAGCACGAAGATGGGCAGTAGCTTGGCGAGAAAGAGCATGGACGAAAGCGAGTCCTAAACGGAAGCGACGGCCATCTTACCGTACAGGGCGCGCGCAGCTACAACGCAACCGGCGCACCATCGCTCTCCAGCGACTTCTGTGCCGCCTCGAGCACGCGCACAACCCGCAAGGCGGAATGCCCGTCCGTGAGCGGGCGCTTCCCGTCGCGTACGCACTCGATGAAGTGAAGGCACTCGCGCTCCAGCGGCTCGGCCATGGGCACTTGCGGAATGTGGATGTCACCGTTGCGAATCGAAAGAAACTGCGCGTATTCCGTGAAGGTCGGCGGGCGATCCACGCCCTTGTCGTAGATGCGGATCTTTTCCACCGGGTGTACGTCGTCGAACTCGACCATCTTCTGCGATCCGACGATCGTGAGGCGACGTTCCTTGCGCGGATCGAGCCAAGAGACCTGGATCTGGGCGCTGACGCCGCTGCGAAAGCGCAGATTGACGAACACCACGTCCTCGATGCGGCTTTGCAGGTAGGTACCACCGCGCGCGCTGACCGATTCGGGCTCGTCGGAGAGCAGATACTCGATCATGGAAACGTCGTGCGGTGCCAGGCTCCACAGCGCGTTTTCGTCCTGACGAACGCGGCCGAGGTTCACGCGCAAGGCATAGATGTAGAAGATGCGCCCGAGCTCGCCCTTGTCGATCATTGCCTTTAATTTTTCGACGGCGGGATGGAAGAGCATCAAATGGCCGACCATCAACGAGCGCTTGTGGGTTTCCGCCGCCGCCACCACCGCGTGCGCGTCGGCCGCGGAAAGGGCCAGCGGTTTTTCCACGAAGACGTGCTTGCCTGCATTCAGCGCCGTGCGCGCCTGCTCGGCGTGGTCCCGCGCCGGCGTGGCCAAGACCACCGCATCCACATCTGCCGCGGAGAGGGCGTCACCAAGGTCGGCACCAAAACGTGCACGCGGCGCCAGCGACCGTGCACGGTCGAGCGCAGCATCGGAGCTGTCACACACCATGACCAGCTCGGCACCTTTGATGCGGCTCATGGCGCGCACATGGTTGATGCCCCAAGCGCCTGCTCCGACGACGGCGATGCGAACCCTATCAACCATGTCAGCTCCTTTGGCGGTAGAAGGTAGCGATTTGCTCGACGACGAAGGCCTGCTGCGCTTCCGACAGCTCTGCGTAGATCGGCAGCGCCAAGGTTTCTCGCGTGGCTGCTTCGGCGTGCGGGAACGCGCCGGGTTTGTAGCCAAGGTGGGCGAAGCAAGGCTGAAGGTGGAGCGCAAGGGGGTAGTAGATTTCGGTGCCGATACCGCTGCCCGTCAGGTACTCGCGCAGGCGATCGCGCAGAGGCGCGCGAATGACGAATTGGTTGTAGATGTGGCCGGGCACGTCGAGGGGGAGGGCGAGCTCAGGGGGAATTCCAGTCGTGGTCGCGAACAGCGCACGGTAGCGGTCGGCGTTGGCCCGACGGGCCGCCGTCCAGTCGGCCAGCCTGCCGAGTTTCACGCGCAAGATGGCGGCTTGAAGAGCGTCCAGACGGAAGTTGCCACCAACGAAATGGTGAACGTACTTCGGCTTGCTGCCGTGGGCGCGCAAAACGGCGACTCTGTCGGCGAAGGCGTCGTCGTCGGTGAGCAAGGCACCGCCGTCGCCCATGGCACCGAGATTCTTCGACGGAAAGAACGAGAGGCAGCTGGCGATGCCCGTGACCTTGCACGCAGCGATGGCTTGTGCCGCGTCCTCGACGCTGGGAACCGCGACCCGGGGAAGCGAGGCCGGACGACCAAAGAGATGGACCGGAATGAGGGCGCGTGTCTTGGAGCCGCACGCGGCTGCTGCCGCCGCTGGATTCAGATTGAAGCTCGTGGGATCGATATCGGCAAAAACTGGCCGCGCGCTAAGGCGCGCGATGCACCCGACGGTCGCGTAGAAGGAATAGGGCGTGGTCACGACTTCGTCGCCCGGCCCCACCCCAAGCGCCATGAGCGCGACCAAGAGAGCATCCGTTCCCGACGAGAGCCCAACCGCGCGCCTTGTACCGACAGCTGCGGCCAGCTCGCGCTCGAAGGCTTCTACCTCGGGTCCTAGGATGAAGGCGCCGCCGTCGACGATGCGCTCGATGGCGGCAAGGATCGCCGAGCGCAGCGGGGCGTTCTGTGCCTTCACGTCGAGGAGGGGAACTTTCACGGAGTTGCCTCCGGCACGAGGCTGACGCTGCCGTTGGCGTCAGTCACCTCGGCGTAGCCCTGGCCGCAGGCACTGCATCGAGGCGCCCTATCAGGCGAAAGGCGCACGCCGCAGCGACAAATCCAACCCACGACCTGGCCGGGAACGCCCATGACAAGACTGTAGGCGGGCACGTCCTTGGTCACGACAGCGCCCGCAGCGACGAACGCGAAGACGCCGATGCGGTGGCCACAGACCACGGTTGCGTTGGCGCCGATGGAAGCACCACGCTCGATCACGGTCGTGCGGTACTCATGCTTGCGCTCGATGAAGGCGCGCGGGTTGTTGACGTTGGTAAACACCACCGAGGGCGCCACGAAGACGGCGTCCTCCAGAACGACGTCATCGTAGATCGAAACGTTGTTCTGGATCTTGCAGCCGTCGCCGATCACTGCTCGGCTTGCGACGAAGACGTTCTGGCCGAGCACGCAACGCTCGCCGATACGAGCGCCGGCCATGACATGGCAGAAGTGCCAGATGCGCGTGCCGTCGCCGATCGTCGCTGGCTGGTCGATGACGGCCGTCGCGTGGGCCCAGAAGCGCTCCCCAACTTGCATCGACAACCAGTGTACACCAGGCCAAGAATCGAGGCGCGCGCCCGCCTGGACGACCGCGGTCGAAGCCGAAGGCCTAGTACATCAAGCCGAGACGGAAGAGCAAGACGTGCTTTGTGTAGTCGAGCGGCGAGCTTGCAAGCGGGCCGGTGCCTACGGTGGTCGTGCGGTTGAGGTTGAGCGAATAGCTCGCGCCCGCCTGGAAGAACTTACCGATCATGTAGTCGATAGCGACGCCGCCCATCACGTAGTTGTCAACGCGACCACTGCCGCCGCCGAAGCGACGATTTTCGAACCGACCGAACAGATATGTGACCACCCGGCTGGCCACCATCTGCTGGAAGGCACCGTAGATGGCATCCATGTCGTAGTAGCCGCCCAGGAAGGGTGAATTCACGAAGTCGTGGTGGTAGCCGAGGCCAGCCCGGCTGAGCAACGACATCGTGTAGTTGACCTCCGCAAGAATACCGACATTGCCGAAGCCGGTCGGAGCATCGCCCGAAGAGTAAAAGGCGTTGTTGTATCCAGCGGCAAGATTGACCGCGAGCTTTTCGGTCAAGAGACCGCGCAAACCGAGCAGGGTGCGAAGAGGATAGGACGGATGATTGCCCGAGTTCGAATTGAGGTACGTGATGGCACCCTGGGCAACCTGAGCATAGATCGTCGTGCGCGGCAGCCACCGCCAGCCGATATCCAAGACGCCTTCGTTGCCCATATTGCTTCCGCTGTCGTAGCTGCCCTCATACTTGTCGATGAGGTTGGTGTAGCGAAGCATCACACGCAATCGACCGCCACCGGGCGCAAACTTGAGACTCGCCGAGGCCATATTGTCGTCGCGGGTAATGGGGGCGCCCGGCGCATAGGGCGCTTGTTGATAACGACTGAAAGTCTCCGAGAGGGCGAGGCTGAGCGTCTGCCCGCTAGAGAACTCGGCGCTGCCTCCGACGCTGGGATTGAGCGCATCCTGTTGCGTGATCGTACTGTCGTTGGTTAGGTATTCCCGCCAATCCAGCATGGCGTAGAGGTCGTAGTAGGTTCCCCCAGGAATGCTCCCGTCGCGCTCGGCATTGGTGATTTCCAATCGTGGACTAACGTGCAGAACGGCAGAAGTTTGCTGGCCCCCGCTGTAAAAGACGTTGCTGTCGTAGCCGATGTCAGCGAAGACCCCGGCATGCAGGATGGCCTCATCGCCAAGCTTGAGCCCGGAAGCGACCCCCTTCGAGCTGAGGTACCTTCCAGCGCCCACCGACATCGATTCGAGCGACGCCGATGGAGTCGAGCTCGTGAGCAGCAGCTGCGCCCGTGCTGCCGAGCTCGCTGCCGTGGCAGCGCAGAAGGCAAAAACTAGTGGCCGAAGTCTCATGAGTTTCCGTTTAGGTAGAGCTAGTTCCTTCGATGTCCGGTTTCAATCCTGGTTGCCAGAGCGAGCTTATCGAAACGGGCTCGCGACGGTGGGACGTTCAACAATTGAAATGGGCGGCGCTGCGGGCGTCGGCTGATCGACGGTGGAGTCCAACCCGGCCGGGGACTCTACCACCAGTTTGGTGTGCCCAACGTAACTCGTTTCAGCGCCGACACAAGCATCGGCCTCCGTGCGGAGCACTTGTGCCTTTTGGTTGATGATGGTGATGCGCGTGTACTCGTGCAACTCGGCGCTCTCATCGTTGCGAGACACGTCGTCCTGCAAGGCCTGCAGTGACTGATCCATGATATTGCCGTTCACCCTTACCTGGGTGAGCTTGTCGAGGAGGCAATTCAGGCGAATCACGTCCTTTTCGGCTCTGGCCTGATCCGCCTGCACCTTGACCTGCAGGGCGATGGATTCCATCTGCCGTCGATACTCGCGTCCCTGGTCGAGCATCTCGACGCCGGTAATGGTGGACTTCTGATCCAGCAGTTGCGGCGCTGGTGCGGGAGCCGCTGCTGGTGCAGGGGCTGCCGCGGGCGCCGGTGCTTGCTCGTCCTGCGCATGAGCGAGACCGACCGGAGTTACCAGCAACAACAACCACAAGACTCGAAACGCCCTAAACATTCTTAACCTCGCCAATAAAGTGGATGCGTCCTGTTGCCGACGCGAGATGCAATAAACGCTCCGGAAGCTCTGAAATATACGGCCTAGATAAACGGCGTGTCAACTCGACCTCCGCATTTACTGAGATGCTTGAAATACGAATGGGTACACGACATCGACCGATCCGCCGGACGGTGCCGGGAATCGCCAACGAGTTACGAGGCCTTTGATGCATGACGAAACTTCGGAGTCGCCCATGCTGTCTTCCTCGATCTCGACTGCAGAAACCGTGCCCGCGGCAGTAATGGTCCAGCGGACCTTGACCTTGCCGCTGAGATTCGGGTTGCGTTTCAGGGCGCGCTCGTAGCAAGCCTTGATGGCGCCGATGCGCGTGCGCACCTCCTTCGATACCAGCGACGGATCCAACTCTCCGTCGACGGCTGGCGCCTCGCTCTTCACGATGCCGGTGATTCGTTTTTCGGTCAGTCCAGCGCCGGTGTCGCCACCCGCAATGGAGCCAGCACCGCGGAGACCGGAAATGTTCGCTACTTTGCCGGAACCACCCGTTCCTGTCTTTACCCCACGCAGCGCAGCATCGCCCGTCGCAACGGTTAGCCCGCCAACACCTTGAAAAGCCTTTTCTTGGTCACGGTCGACGTCGCCCTTTCCGAGCACGTCGGCAATCGATCCTGAGCCGTCGGCCTTGGCGCCGAGTAGTTTGAGAATGCCAGTGTTGCGGACCTGCTCGGCCAAGCGCGCCCGCCGTTCCGCATCGAGCCGCGCCTTTTCCTCGGCGGTAATTTCTTTCTTGGGCGCTTTGTTGGCAGCCGTTCCAGAGGGCTTCTTCTCGGCAGACTTCTTGTCGTCCTCTTTCTTCTCGTCCTTGACCGCGTTGTCCTTGGGTGGCTCGGGTGGTTTCGCCTTCACCACCATCTGCACGAAGCGGTCAGGAATCTCCTCCAAGTCCGGTTTGCGCGGCCAATCGACACTGCGCAGGTAGATGACGAAAACCAGGTGAGCCAGAAAAGAAGCCGTGGCGATACCGGTGTACACCCAATCCATGCCGGTAAAGAACGAGCCTCGCACGGACGCGGGTAGTTGCGGCCGTGGCTGAGGCGGCGGCGGTGTTACGAACTGAAAAAGGATGCTGAGGTCGCCGACGGTGACCTTGCCGCGGGAACGCTCGTCGAGAAGGTATCGGGCGCTCGCGCCGTGCTTGCGTACGCGGCCAGCTTGTTTGAGCTGAGCCAGCGAGACGACTTCATTCCCGACCGCAATTCGCGCATCCATCCCGTCAGCGAAGTGGGCGATGTAGCCACGGGGATTTGCTTCGAAAAGCAGCCACTGCTTGGGCAGCGCTTCGGACGGCACGGCGAAGGTGGCCTTGGACGACCAGCCGATGCTGATGTTATCGCGCTTGCGAATGAGCCGCTCCTCAACGATGCGGCCGCCCTGAACGATACCGATGCGGAGAATGCGCGGTTTGGCCGCTCCGGTTCCGCCGGTCTTCGCACTTAGGGCCGCTTGCTGGGTCGCCATGAAGTCGTTTCCTCGTAGTTAGTCTGTCTAGAAAGGCGCTTTCGTCACGCTGTCCAGGATTTTAGGCACGAACTCCTGCTTCAGCTCGTGCCAGTCGTAGTTTATGCTGGATTTTTGAAGCACGTAGAATGCTTCAGGTTTTTGTATCTTTCCTTCGATGACGATTTCGCCTTCGATCTTGTAGACCTTCTTTCCGCCGGCGCCACGCTCGACCTTGACCTTGGTTTGGTCGTCGCCGGCGTCTGCGGACGCAGCGTCTGCGTTGGTCGGCTCGCCCTTGGCCGGCTCAGCTTTTGCGGGCGGGGCCTTTGCGGGGGACGTGGCGGGTTTCTTACCCTGCGCCTGCGCAAGCGAAGCAGACAGCAGAACCACTAGCGCGCCGATCGAGACCAGCGCGATTCGCTGCTTGGAAGAGGAAGCCTTGGTCATGGTCGACTCGGTGCTGGGGCTGGTCCCGCCGTGCGCGCTGGGGGCGTGGGCCAGCCAGAGGGTGGCGTTTGCGCGCCTGGGTAAGTTGTTGGAGCCGCCGGGTATCCGCCCGAATTGCTGGGAGCGGCAGGATAGCCTGCGGGTGCAGCACCGGGAGCAGGGGGCGGGGCGGCCGGCTTCTTGGCGTCGTCGGCAGCCTTCTTGGCGGCGCGCTGGCGGTCGCGCTCTTCTTGCTTCTTCTGGCGGTCGATGCGCTTCTGCTCTTTCTTGACGTCTTCCTGTGCCTCGTTGAGATAGGCGTCCGCTTCGGGAGGCACGGACTGGCCCGCGCCGGTCACCATCTGCTTGTACTGCTGCAGATAGTTGATGGCGGTATTCAGCTTCGCCGTGGTGTCCATGTTGGGCATCTTCTCGGCGTCGAGAAAGAGAATACCGAGGTTGTAGACAGCGTCCGCGTAGCGTGGAAATAGCGCGAGCGCTTGCTTGTATTCGGCCAGCGCCTTGTCGTATTGCTTGACCCCGCGGTAGGCACTGCCCAAGTTCAAATGTGCCTTGGTGAAGGTTGGCTGCAGTTGCACCGAGCGCTCGAGGACGGGTACCGCCTCGCGGTAGTTCTTGACGACCAAGTACTGCGCGCCGAGGTTGTTCCACAGGATCGCGTTGTCGGGCCTCGCCTCGGTAGCCTTCTTGAACTGCTCGATGGCGCCGGGCGTGTTCTTCTTGTCGATCTCCATGAAAGCCAGCATCTGGTAGATCTCCGAGCGCTCGGCCTCGCTGGCGCCCGCGTTCTTCATCATGTCGCCGAGGGTGCGCACCCACTCGTTCTTGCCGAGCTTGAAGTAGGCCTTGGCCATGATGAGCATGGCTGGCGTGTAGCGTTCGTTCTTGTTCAGCGCGGCTTTGGCCTGAACCACTGCGCCCTGGTAGTTGCGCGCATCGTAGAGCTTTTGAGCGGACTTCACCTCGTCAGTGGGAATTACGGCCGGAGGCGGCTCACGCCGCTTGCGTACACCCGGCATGGGCGCGTCCGCCGCCAGGGCGACCGTGGGCAAAGCGACCGAACTCGCCACCGCGAGGGCGAGAATTCGCACGCGCGCACCCCCGAACATGGTCGCCAGTTGTGTCGTCTTCATGGCCGCCCGCATCCTCATGGGTACTCCACCCCGATCCGTTCGTCTTTGATGAAGGGGAACTCGTCCGGCAGGTACTTCGACAAATTCTCCCGTGCCTTCTTGACGTAGTCGTTGGTCACGCCGAGGTCGGCCGCACGGTCGAGGGTTGCTTTCCACTGCTTCTTGGCTTCGTCTTCGACCGGCGTAACGAACTGGTAGATGGCGTCCTTGTATTCGGTCTCGGCGACGCCGCACAAGCTGGGATCCGCCTTGCATGCTTTCTTCGAGAGCTTCTTCACTTCATCGGGCGGATTGTCTGCCGCCTTCACCAGCTTCTGGGCAAACTCGTAGAAGATGTCGCCGCGCCGGAGGAATGAGGCCAGCGTCCAGTTGGCGTCCTTGTAGTCCCAGATTTTAGCGTACTCTTCCTGCAACGCCTTGGCCTCGGCGGTGAAAGCGTCGAAGACCTTGCGCACCTGCTTGGGGTCGCTGGTGAAGTGGAGTTGCTTGGCCTGGAAGGCCTTGAACTTCTCTTCGAGGATCAGGTAGTCGGCCTTGGCGGCCGCGGCGGCGGCAGGCGTGGCAGGCGGCAGACGGCGGGCGATGAACTCGTCGCGCACCTGCTTGTACGCAGCAACCACCGCCTTCTTGTCGCGTGCTTGCTCGGCCAACGTGGCGAGCTGGAGATAGGATTTGACGACGTACTCACCGGCGGGCGGCTGCTTGCTGTAGCGTTTGATGAGCTCGTGCAAACAGGACACCTGGCGAGCCGTATCCAGCGCTTTCTCGTAGGCCGTGCAAGCGAACGCATAGGCCTGCGCCGACTCGGCCGGCTTGTCGGCGATGTTGTCCGCGTACTTCTTGTAAAGCTCCGCCGCGCGGGCGTACTGCTGGTCGTTGTCGAGCAGCTGCGCAGCAATGCCGAGCGCCTCTTTGCGGTGCTCGTAGGTTGCGAACTTGGGATCCGTCGCAACCTTCAGGTAGCCACCGACGGCCTTCTCGAACTCGAAGAAGCGGAACTGGTTGCGGGCGGAGTTCCAGACAGCGTCTTTCGCCAGCGCAGAATCCGGATAGTCACGCGCCAATCGCTCGTAGCACTTGGTGGCTTCGCCGTACTTGTAGATCTTTTCGTAGATCACGCAGGCGTTGTTCAAGTTCGAGGGCGCGTCCTGATCCTTGGGATTAGCTGCAATCAGATCCATGAGGTCGAGTGCCAGGCCTTCGTCGAGGTCGGTACCCGTCTTGCTGCGTGGACCGCCCGGCCCGGGCGCCTTGCCGCCAGTAGAAGCAACCTGGGCAGTGCTTGCCGTGCCGGTGACCACCGCGATACCGCCGGCGCCTTCGCGACACTGAACCAGCTGCCTGCTCGTGCCCTTCTCTTCGTTTTCGAGAGCGATATCGAGGCGCTTCTTGATGACCGTCGTCTTGACCGAGGCCTTGATGTCCTGGATGCGCGCCAGGTACGGCTTGGCTTGCGGCGCTTTGCTGCACGGCGAGTCCGAGAACTTGTCCACGACCTGCAACAAGCGACCGAGAGCACAGTCCTTGGCCTCCTCGTCGTCGATGCTGAAGTCGATGAAATAGGTGGTCAGAATGGCGTCGTACGCTTTGAAGCCGATTTCCGGCTTCTTGCCGCAGTAGGCGTCCGAGAGCTCGGCCAAGCGGGCGCGCGCCTCAGGCCAATCGCGATGCTTGAGGAGAAGAACCGCGGCAGCGTAGCGCAAGTCGGGTACCCGCTCGTCGGGAAGGTTGGCCACGTACCAGTCGAGGGCCTGCATGTAGGCGCGATAAACCTCGTGCATGGGCAGCGGCGTCACCGGCGGCTTGGTGTTCTTCTCGTCGGGAATCGGCGGATCTTCGATGCGTCTTTCCGCCTTCATTCGATCGATGATTTCTTCGTACGCCTTGATGACCTGAAGGGCGGCGTCCTTCTGGTACTTGTTATCGGTGTTCGAATCGCGAACGGCGATGTACGCCGGAATAGCCTCTTGAACCTTGCCACCGTAGTAGAGCGCATCGGCGTAGAAGGCCGAGAATTCGTAGGCGCGCTTCGAGTTGGGGTAGGCTGCGAGATAGCGCTCGTAGAGCTCGGCGGCCGTGCGATAGGTCTGCTGGCACTCGTCGCGCTTCTTCAGATCCGCTGGATTTTCCTGCGCCTTCGCCCGGCACGCCTGCGCCGCTGCGTGCACGTTGGTCGCCGCCGTCAGGAGGGCGTCCTCGGCGAGCTGGGCAGCCAGGGCTAGCGCTTCGGGATTGTTGGCGTTCTGGCGGTACCAATCGCTGCCCTTGCTGTAGTTGCGCCCGAGCATTTCGCGCTCTTTCGAAGCAGCGATGAGGTTGCGGTCGCGCTCGTACGCTTTGACGATTTTCTCCTGCAGCTTCGGCGCGTCGGCGAAGTACGGCCACATCTGCAGGATGTACTTGTAGACGGCTATCGCATCGGTGTACTTGGTCGAATCGAAGTAGATGTCGCCGAGCCGCTGGAAGACTTCCTTGACGTGCGGCTCGCCTTCGCGTCCGCGGTAGAACGACTGGGCACGGGAAAGGCCGCTCTCCGGATCGGGGATGGTGTCGCCGTCCCAATCGGGCTCGGAGAAACTGATGCCCAAATACTGGATGGCTTCCGGCCGCAGGTCGGAGCCGAACTTGTCACCGGCGGCCTTCTTGCTGTCGGCCCACTTGACGAGCCCGTCGAACTCGCGAATCGCGTCGAGGAAGCGGTTGTCGCGGTAATAGGACCACGCCAACTTGTAGATGGCTTTGTCGTAGTACGACGAATCCTTGAACTGGAGCACACGACCGTACGCCGAGATCGCGTGCCCTAGCTCGGCAGCATCGAAGTGCATTTCGCCGACGCGGGTCCACGCCTCGGGCAAGAACTTCGAGTCTTTCTTGATGGGCGTGCAATCTTTGTAGTAGTCGACCACGGGACCTTTGCTCAGGCCGGTGGCAGGTGGGGTTTTCGGCGGGGGATCGAGGGGCTTGTATTGGTTTGCGCAAACCAGCGCCAGGAGCGCCTGGCGCGCTTCCGGATCCTGGCCCATTTCGCCAAGGCAGAAGCCGAGCAGGTAGTAGGTGGCGTCGCGCAGACGGTAGTCGGGAAAGGCGACAAGCAAGCGACGGTAAAGGTTCACGGTCTGGCTGTAATCCGCTTTCGGCGAAGGCGTGGTGGGCGGATTCGCCGAATCGAGCGCTTTCTGGTAGTCCTCCTGAGCGGTCAAGAACTCGTCGGACGACTTTTCGTAGTAGAGCTCGGCCAGACGAAACATGACGTCGGGAGTCCACTTTTTGTCGGACGGATAACGGCGCAAGAAGCCTTCCAGCACGGCGATGGCATCCATGCGGCGCTGCTTCTCTTCTTTTTCGTTGAACGAGATGAGCGGCTCGTACTTCTCGCGGATACCCTTGAGTTTTTCGAAGTAGGTCCGCTTGATGATGTTCGACGCCGCCTTGCGGAAGCCGCCGATTTCGTCCGCGTAGCGCGCGAGATCGGCGGCCATCTCGTCGATCGCCTTGGGATCGACGGGCGCTTGACGGGGCACCTTGCCGGCCGCGCGCGCGGAAGCCGGAACCGCCAGGATGCCGAGCAGTGCCAGCGCGAAGAACCGACGAAAACCTGAACGATGCGCCGCCACCCTACTTCTCCTCCTCGAGCAAGGGGCGGAAGTCCTCCTCGACGGTCTTGAGCTCGAGCTTCTGTTGATTGATGAGTTTGGAAACCGTCGAGGTCCGCTGATCCTTGAGGCCCCACGCGACGTCGACCAAACCGACATCGGACTGCACGACGAGGTCGTAGAAGCGATCGGTCGCTTTGGAAAGCATGGCGAAGGCGAGGCCGCCACCGAGGTTCTGCGATTCGCTGACGATGCCGCCGAGTTTGGCGTTCGCCGCCTGCAGATCGTTCTTTTCGGCGAGCAGCTGCTGCTTGAGCTCGCCGAGTCGCCGCTGGGCAGACGCCTCGATCTTACCGTCGAGCTCGGCAAGACGGGCCTGCACCCCGTCGGCGCGCTCCAAGATGGAGGCGATGGCGTCGAAGTCGCGCTGGTCACCCGCGGAAAGCCGACCCCGCGCGCCCTGGTACACAGCTCGCTCCTTCTTCATGCTGTCGACCAACGTGGCGATGGCGCCCCGGTCTTGATCGCCTGTGGCAGCACCCACCGTCGCCTCGCGAGCCGCCTCTGCAATAGCGTTGCGAATGTGGTCATTCGAAGCGCGCAATTCGGTGATGGCATCGCGCATGCTGGACACCGGCTGGATGAGCTCTTCGGGCTTGATCTTCTGGTCGGCGCGCGACTTGATGAAGTACTGCTCGATGGCGACCAGCTCGGCCTCCATCCCCTGAACCATCACGTTCAGCTCGGAAGCTTGGCCGTCCAGCTGATCGAGAGCCGCGTGCGCCTTCTTCTCGCGGTCGCGCAGGGCGCTCGCCGTGAGCGGTAGTCCCTCCAGCTCTCTTTCGGCCATGGCGCGCTCGACAGCGATCTGTTCGAGACGCGTCTTGTCCTCTTCGCTCAGCGAGCCCGCGGTCAGCGTTCGCATCTTGCCGACGAAACGGCGGCGGATCTCGACGATCTGGTTGAGGATCTCGGAGGTGCGCGTCCGCACCGCAGCCAAGTCGGGGAAAATGCCGACCTTA
>Ga0265313_10003363_pt1 | contig 13029 bp, 10 predicted proteins | sample 4123metaG_FD_203122 | JGI IMG/M metagenome (GOLD analysis project Ga0265313, IMG submission 203122) | Rhizosphere microbial communities from Carex aquatilis grown in University of Washington, Seatle, WA, United States - 4-1-23 metaG | ecosystem: Host-associated > Plants > Roots > Rhizosphere >...
GTGAAAAAGCTGACTGAGGCCTTGAACGCGTCCGACAGCACCATAGGACACCTGATCCACGATGACACTATGTATCAGGATATCCGTGGCACGGTGGCGAAGATCGATACCATGCTGGACAACCTCAACGCGGGCCAGGGAACCGCCGGCAAGCTCCTCAAGGACGACGCCCTGTACGACGAGCTGCACGCAACCATCGGCGACCTCCGCGAAACCATCGGGAAGATCAATAAGGGCGATGGAACGGTCGGCAAGCTGCTCAACAGCAGCGAGCTGCACGACCAGTTGGTCAGTTCGATGGGCAAGCTCGATAGCGTCCTCGACAAAGTCAACAACGGCGACGGGACTATCGGGCGGCTGATGAACGATCCATCCCTGTTTGAAAGTATCGATGGGACTTCGCGCGAGGTGCAAGGTCTGCTAAAAGACTTCCGCGCCAACCCCAAAAAATTCCTCACCATCCAGCTCAAGCTGTGGTGACGAAGCAGTTGGTCGTGAATGCCGATGATTTCGGTTTTACCCGCGACGTCAACGCCGGAATCGTCGAGGCGCATCGCGACGGCATCCTGACCGCGACTACGTTGATGGCCACTGGGGGTGCGACAAGTGATGCGTTCGACGACGCCGTGCGGCTGGCCAAAGAAACTCCGTCGCTCGATATCGGCTGTCATCTTGTGCTGGTGGGGGCGCCTGGATTCCCGGCCACCATCCCCCAACTGGTGCACGCGGTCGCGCTCGGACGCGTTCGCATCTATGAAGAACTGGTAAAACAAGTCCGCTGCATTGTCGACGCCGGTCTGAACCCGACGCACTTAGATACGCACAAGCACACGCACTTGCTTCCTCCCGTTCTGGAAGCTGTCGCCCGAATTTCCGAGGAGTTCCGGATCCCTTGGGTCCGGCGGCCGTTCGATTTTCCGCTCCAGCCGGGCGGCGTCGGATGGAAGAACCAGCTGATGCGGATGATGAGCGGGCGTTTTCGCTCTGCGCTCACGCGTCATCACTGCCGTTCCACGGACTGGTTTGCGGGATTTCGACTCACCGGCCGCTACGGCAGCGAAGATCTGATCCACGTGATCCGCGCGCTGCCGGAAGGCGTCACCGAGTTCATGTGTCACCCCGGCCGTTGCGGCGACGATCTGCGTTCGGCCAGCACCCGCCTCAAGGAAAGCCGCGAAGAGGAGCTGCGCGCGCTCACCGCACCGGAGGTTCGTGTGGCGCTGGCCGAGGCTGGCGTGAAGCTCGCCACTTTCCGCGAGCTTACCGCGTCTGAATCAGGTATCCCACGAAGAACGTGAGGTTGTAACCGCCGTGCAGCAGTGCGGCTGCGGCCGTGGATTCGGTTTTGTAGCGCGCGTAGCCAAAAGCTGCGCCCGCCAATCCTATCACCAGCAGCTGCTGCCAAAACCACTGGTATTCCTGGCCGTGAAGAAGCGCAAATCCGGTTGCCGCCAGCAAGATCGCCGGCCAAGGGCCCAGCGCCCGCTGTAGCAGAGGCTGCAAGAATCCTCGAAAAAGCAGCTCCTCGAACACTGGCCCCAACACTACCGCGAAGATCGCCACCAGCAACAACGAGCCGCGCCCGGAAATCAGGCTTTCAACAGGCGTCGGAATTGCCGGCGTACGCAAAACCACGCCCAACACAGAGAGTCCTATCGCCAAGGCGGGTCCGCCAAAAATGCACCACCACTTGCCGCGTTCCGGCGCCACCCAGCCAATCGATTGCCAGAACGGCCGCCGATACCGGAAGGCGATCACCATATACAGCGCGCCCACCAGAAGCGCGTAAATGGCACTCTGGAACGCCAGCGCCCGCACCGCATTGTTCGAAAACGCGGCCGGTGCAAGGGTTCGTCCGAAGCGGACCAACAGCACGCCCACGAGCCAGGCGGGAAGAATGGCGCCCAGGAACAGCGCCAGATCCTCAAAGCCCCAGAAAGCGCGGCTTTCGCGAGAAGGTGTCATCTGGTCGAAATGAATTGTGCTCGTAGAGCTTAATTGATATGTTCAGCTTAATTCTACTAGCGCGGCCGCCAGCAGCGGGATCATGATTTCGTGGTGTCCGGTTATCGCGAATCCGTGTCCGCCCGAACGGGCGTGCGGCCGTTCCACCACGTTCACCCTCGGCCGGTAATGCTGCAAGAAATCGAAATTCACAGTCGAAAATTCGGCCAGCGGATGCCCCAGGTTGCGCACCACCGATACCGCCTTTAGAAAGACCTCGGGGAGCACCACTGCGGAACCAAGATTAAGGTAAACGCCGCCGTTGTCAAGCCCGCGCACCAGCGAGCACAGCAAGCGGAAATCGCGATGCGTGGTCGCCCCGATGGCTGCCGGATCGGCCTGCGGATGCGTATGCGGCGTATCCGTGCCGATCGCCACGTGGACGGTCACTGGGATCGAGGCACGGTAGGCACCCACCAGCACGCTGTGCGGCGCGAACTCCGGCTTCGCCAATGTCTCCAGACATTTTCCCAGCGCCTCGCCCATTCCAAGTTGCTGGCGATTCCCTTCCGCAATCCCTAGATTCATCTCGCGACCCGTTTCTTCAGACGCGCCAAAGCGCCCGTCGGGCAGAACAGCCTCCACATCTTCGCTGGTTTGGCCCGCGATCGCGATTTCGAAATCATGAATAGAAGCCGCGCCGTTCATCACGAAGCCGGTCACCCAGCCGCGCCGCATCAGGTCCAGCAGCACGTCGCCCAAGCCGCACTTGATGACGTGGCCGCCCATGCCCCAAAGGATTGCGCGCGATTCGGCCCGGGCTTTCTGGAGCGCGTCCAGCACTCCTCGGAAGGCTTCGCCGGCGAGAATATCGGGAAAGGAATCGACTAGCTGCTGGACGCCGCCGCCCTTCTGGAAGGGCCGCGCGAACTGGTCGATGCGCACCTTGCCGCCGCGCTCCGCGATGGGGACAGTCTTCAGTCCTTCGAATGAGATCGGTTTTTCAGAATATCTGCTCACGCCGCGTGTCCTTTGGCCAGCATCTTACGCAGCGCCTGCGCCGTGTAGCTCTTGTTATTTCGCATGATCTGCTCGGGCGTCCCGAACGCCACCACGGCTCCGCCCCGCTCGCCGCCCTCGGGGCCCAGGTCGATGATCCAGTCGGCCGTCTTGATCACGTCGAGTTGATGTTCGATCACCACCACGGTATTTCCCAGGTCGACCAGATTCTGGAGCACTTCGAGCAGCTTGCTGATGTCCTCGAAGTGCAGGCCTGTGGTCGGCTCATCCAGAATATAGAGCGTCTTACCAGTCTGCCGCTTGCTGAGCTCTTTCGCCAGCTTGATCCGTTGCGCTTCGCCGCCCGAAAGCGTGGTCGACGACTGGCCCAAGTGCAGATACCCGAGGCCTACGCGCACCAGCGTTTCCAGTTTCGCTTTGATTTGCGGAATATTCTCCAATATCTTCAGCGCGTCTTCCACCGGCATTTCGAGCACATCCGCGATCGACATTCCCTTATACTTCACTTGCAGCGTTTCATGGTTGTAGCGTCGGCCGCGGCACACATCGCAAGTCACGTACACGTCCGGCAGAAAGTTCATCTCGATGCGCTTCAGCCCGTCTCCCTGGCAGGCTTCGCAGCGGCCGCCCTTGACGTTAAAGCTGAAGCGGCCCGGCTTGTAGCCCCGTTCCCGGGATTCCGGCAGCCGCGCGAACAAATCGCGTATCAGCGTGAAGACTTGGGTGTATGTCGCCGGATTCGACCGCGGCGTCCGGCCGATGGGGGCTTGATCGATCTCGATCACCTTGTCGATCAGGTCCAGGCCAGTGATAGACGCATGCGCGCCCGGCTCGGCGCGCGATCCGTAGACAACTTTCGCCGCGGCACGATAAAGAATGTCGTTGATCAGGGTCGATTTTCCGCTTCCCGAGACACCCGTCACCAAAATGAAGAGACCCAGCGGAAACTCCACGTCGATGTTTCGCAGATTGTGTTCCGTCGCGCCCTTGATGATCACGCTCCCTGCGCTACTCTTGCGGCGCTTGTCGGGAGTGCTGATGACACGCGTTCCCGTAAGGTATTGGCCGGTGAGCGACTTCGGGTTCGCGGCGATTTCAGCCGGTGTGCCCTGAGCTACCAGCTCGCCTCCCAGACGTCCCGCTCCCGGCCCCAGATCGATCACGTAATCGGCGCGCTCGATGGTGTCGGCGTCGTGCTCCACCACCAGAACCGTATTGCCCAGATCGCGCAGCTTACTTAGCGAGTTCAGCAGACGATCGTTATCGCGCGGGTGCAGCCCGATAGAGGGTTCGTCCAGGACGTACAGGACGCCGCGCAGCCGTGAGCCGATTTGGGTGGCCAGCCGGATACGCTGCGCTTCTCCGCCGGAAAGCGTCGCCGCCGAGCGTTCCAGGCTCAGGTATTCGAGCCCGACTTCCATCAGGAATTCCAGCCGGTCGCGGATTTCATCCGCCGGTCTGCCCGCGATTAGCTTCTCGCGCCCGGTGAAGTTCCAGGTTCTCACCGTTTCGAGCGCCTGACGGATAGACATCCGCGTCAACTCACCGATGGCTCGATCCTTTACTTTCACCGCGAGGCTCGACGCCTTCAGGCGCTGGCCGCCGCAGTCCTCACAGGTGTGCGGCGACATGTAGCCCATGAACCAGTCGTGATAGGTTTCGCTCGCAATTTCCTTCTTGTAGAACTTGTCAAGGATACCGAGCACGCCGGGTTTTCCGGGAACGCCTTCGAGCATCGTGGTTTGCTGCTTGACCGTAAGATCCTCGAACGGTTTCTGGATCGGGATCTTCTGCTGCGCGGCCAAAGCGTTGAGCGCGTGGATCACGTAGCTATGCCCGCCCCCTGGTCCAAGTCCGCCGTCGAGCAGCGGCCGCGAAGGGTCCACAATCACCTTCACCGGATCGAAAGTCCAGCGATTGCCGAGTCCGTTACACGTCTCACACGCCCCAAACGGGCTGTTGAACGAAAACGATCGCGGTTCGAGCTGCGGCACACTCGATCCACAGTCCGGGCAAGCCAGCTTGCTTGAATACAGGCGCTCCGGCCCGTTCACCACCGCCACCAGTACCAATCCGTCCGCCAGCTTCGTGGCAGTTACGATAGAAGCTTCCAGGCGCTTCTCGATTTCCGGCTTGATCAACAGCCGGTCCACCACCACCTCGATGGTGTGGTTCTTACGCCGGTCGAGCGTGATCTCTTCATCCAGTTGCCGGAGGACCCCATCGATCCGCGCCCGCACGAAACCTTGCCGGGCGAGTTTGTCCAGTTCCTTCTTGTACTCGCCTTTGCGGCCCCGGACAATCGGCGCCAGGATCATCACCCGCTCTTTATCCCCGAGGGCCAACACTTGCTCCAGAATCTGGTCGGTGGACTGCCGCGATATTTCGATGCCGCAGTTGGGACAGTGCGGTATCCCGATGGCTGCGTAAAGCACGCGTAGGTAGTCGTATATCTCGGTAATCGTTCCTACGGTCGACCGCGGGCTGCGGCTGGTGGTCTTTTGCTCGATGGAGATGGCCGGGCTCAAGCCGTCGATGGAATCCACTTCCGGGCGTTCCATCTGATCCAGAAACTGGCGCGCGTACGGGGAAAGCGTCTCGACATAGCGCCGCTGCCCTTCGGCATAGATGGTGTCGAAGGCCAGGGAAGACTTGCCTGAGCCGCTCAAGCCCGTGATCACCGTGAAGGTATTTCGCGGGATCTCTACGTCGATGTTCTTAAGATTGTGCTGCCGTGCGCCGTGCACGGTGATGCTTTTTAGCAAGCGACTTCATTTTCCCACACTCGTTTTTAAACCGCGGTTTGCCAATTCCGCTGGACCTAAACGGCGGAAGTACTAATACAGTAAGGCCTTAACCTGAGTCGATCGCCTATTGACCTTAGAGAGACTAAGGCTTACAGTCGATAAAGACCATGATCGAACAGAGAAAGCACCAGCGCTTCGAACTCCGCCTGCCGTTCGAAGTGGTCCGCAACGGATCGCCGATGATCGTGCGCGGAGAGACCAAGAACATGAGTTCCGCCGGCGTGCTTTTCACTGCCGAAGGCGAGCTCCCAATGGGCGAATCGATCGAATACCTGATCACCTTGCCGCGCACGCCAGGCACGCGCAAAGACGTTCGCCTACGCTGTGTCGGGAAGATCCTCCGGGAGGATAACGACTCGGGTTTCGCGGCTTCCCTGGAACGCTACGAATTCCTTCGCGAGAGTACCTCGGAAGCCAGTCGCTAAATCTCGCGCCTCGAAAATCGAACCTGGTTTTTCCTGCCGCCCTGCGCTATTCTAGCGAAGAAAGGGCGAAGAATGAACCTTACTCTCGGTTTCCCTGAACCGGCCCAAGAAAAGATCCTCGCGAGGCAGAGCGGCCTCTCTGGAGCGATCGAGCGGTTTCAGCAATGGATGGCCGACCCCGACTCGCCCGTTCGAGCCGTCCGCCGCCAAGCCGCCCGGCCGGGCGAGTTCGCCGAGTTTCCGGAAACGCTGGCGCCTGTTCTGCGGAAAGCGCTGGCTGCCCGGGGCATCGACCGTCTTTACACGCATCAAGCCGAGGCTTTTTCGCACGCCGCGGCCGGATGCAACACCGTAATCGTGACGCCTACCGCCAGCGGCAAGACGCTGTGCTACAACCTGCCGGTGCTGAACGGGCTTCTGGCCGATCCCAATGCTCGCGCGATGTACCTGTTCCCCACCAAGGCTCTCGCCGGGGACCAACTGGTCGAGTTTCAGAAGGCGGTCGACGCGATGGGCTCGGACCTCCGCGCTTTTACCTATGATGGCGATACACCACAAGACGCGCGCCGCGCGATTCGCGAGCGCGCCAACGTCGTCTTTACCAATCCGGACATGCTCCACTCCGGCGTCCTCCCGCACCACACCAAGTGGGCCAAGGCGTTCGAAAACCTGCGCTACGTGGTGATCGATGAGCTGCACTACTATCGCGGCGTCTACGGCAGCCACCTGGCGAATCTCCTGCGACGCCTGAAGCGCGTGTGCGAATTCTACGGATCGTCGCCGCAATTCATCTGCTGCTCGGCGACCATCGCTAATCCCAAGGAGCTGGCCGAAGCGCTCACCGGGCTCCCGTTCGAGCTGGTGGAGCGCAATGGCGCGCCTTCCGGCGATAAATACGTCGTGTTCTACAATCCGCCGGTGGTGAATAAGGCCCTCGGAATTCGTCGCAGCTATTTGAATGAGACGCGGCGCATGGCGCGCGAGCTTCTCGACCGCGGTCAACAAACGCTGGTGTTCGCCAATAGCCGCCTAGCGACGGAGATTCTGCTCACGTATCTGAAGGACGATTACTCCGGCGTCCGGGGCTATCGCGGCGGATATCTTCCCAAGGAACGTCGCGAGATCGAGGGCCAATTGCGCGACGGCGACATTCGCGCCGTGGTAGCTACGAACGCACTGGAGTTGGGTATCGATATCGGCTCGCTGGACGCCGTGGTGATGGCCGGTTATCCGGGAACCATCGCGTCCACCTGGCAGCGCGCGGGCCGCGCGGGCCGCCGTCAGACTGCATCACTGGCGGTACTGGTGGCCTCCAGCGCGCCGCTCGATCAATACATCATCGAACATCCGGAATACTTTTTCGACCGGCCTCCGGAGAGCGCCCACATCAATCCCGACAATCTGGAGATTCTGCTCTCTCATCTGAAGTGCGCGGCCTTCGAGCTGCCCATCCGCGACGGCGAAAAATTCGGACAGCATGATACCGGCGATCCGTGCCGCTTCCTGAGCGATCTCAAGCTCCTGCACCATTCAGGATCGACTTGGAATTGGACTTCGGATACATACCCCGCCGACGCCGTGAGCCTCCGTTCGGTTTCGAGCGACAACTTCGTCGTCGTGGATGTGACTGGCGACCATCAGGTGATCGCGGAAGTATCGTTCACCGCGGCTTTGACGACGCTGTATGAGAAAGCCATTTACCTGCACGACGCGCGCCAGTACCAGGTGGAGCGCTTCGATTACGAAGGCCGCAAAGCCTACGTGCGCCGCGTCGATTCCGACTACTTCACCGATGCCATCGACTACACGCAGGTCAAGGAGCTGGAAGAGGTCGAGTCGTCGCCAGCAGGCGGCATCAAGATCGCTCACGGAGATGTGCGCCTGAACCGCCAGATCGTGGGCTTCAAGAAGATCAAGTTCTACACCATGGAAAACGTGGGCGCGGGCAACCTGTCGATGCCCGAACAGGAGATGCACACCACCGCGTTCTGGCTGCATTTCCCGGCCGAATTCCTGGCCCGCTTTCCCGATCTCTCGCCCACCGATCGGCAGGGCGGACTCGTCGCCCTCGCCGCGCTGCTGCGTACAGTAGGAGCTCTAAGTGTCATGTGCGATCCACGCGATTTGGGCGTTTCCATCACGGAAGACATCGCTGGCAGCCTCACCGCCTTCGAGCCGAATCTGTACCTCTATGACAACTACCCCGGTGGCATCGGGCAGAGCGCGGCGCTTTACAAGCTGGCGCCTCGTCTGCTCGACGGCGCAGCGAAGCTGCTGTCGGCCTGCCCGTGCGAAGCAGGCTGCCCCAGCTGCGTCGGCCCCATCGGCGAAGTAGGCGAGCGGGGCAAAGAAGTCGCGGGCCTTATATTAAAAGCGCTTGTTTTTCGAGAGCTAAAATAGGCCGTCTGTACGGGGCCGTACCCCTCCGACGCCCCGGATACGTCTACTTGTTCTTAATGACTTGCCGTCGTAGGATCCAGCTTTGGGTGGGGCCCGTCTCATTACGGGATTTTAACGGCTCCACACGCTCGGAAACGAGGCAGGCAATGTCAAAATGTAGTTACAGGGTGTACCCGCTTGGTAAATGGATTTTCGCGTAAACGCTCGTGGAGCGCTCCGACGGTCTTCCTCACTGGGGCGACCGGTTTTCTCGGCGGCGCATTCCTAGCCGATCTCCTCCAGTCCTCGTATGACGGAGAAGTGGTTTGTCTGGTTCGGGCCGACGACGACGACACTGCCGAGGAGCGCATTCGCCGCTCCTTAGGACGTTTCTCGACAGCCCGGTTCAAGACGACCTACACGCTCCCCAAGAACGTTAAGGTACTGCGCGGCGATCTTCTTTCCGACGACTGGCATGATTCGCCACAACTGGACGGCGTCCAACACGTCCTCCACTTGGCAGCCAGCACGTCCTTCGGCAACAGCCGGGCGATTCGCACCACCAACGTGGGCGGAGCCCTGTCGGTTGCCAAGGCCATGCGCGGGCGCAGCCTGGAACGATTTGTCTATACAGGTACGGCCGCGATTTGCGGCGCGTCTCCCAATCCAGTGGTCCACGAAGACGACTATCCCAGCGATCGTGCCGCTCACCTGGTCGCCTACACTCGCAGCAAAGCGGAAGCCGAGCGGCAATTGGCCGAGCAATTCGCGGATCTTCCCCTGGTGATCGCGCGGCCGTCGATCGTGGTCGGCCACACCGAACTCGGCTGCAAGCCCTCGGGCAGCATCTTCTGGGTTTTGCGCGCGGTGGAAGCGCTGCGTTTCATCACCTGGGATCTGGGGAACCGGATCGACGTGGTCCCCGTAGACTGGGCGGCTTCGGCGCTGCGGCATCTGCTCTTCGCGCCCCGTCTGAAACATCAGCGCTATCACGTCTCGGCGGGAAAGGGCGGTTCCGTTCGCTGGAGCGAGCTGGCGGCCGAATATGCCCGCTTGCGTGGCGGCGCGTCGGAAGACCGCTATGAAATCGGCGGAATGCGCCAGCTCACTGCCAAGCGCGTAATGGAAGCTGCCGGTGACGGGCACCCGCGACATCTGCTGCACGCTCTGGAGCTGTACTACCGCTTCTGTTCGCTGGACCTGGTGTACGACAATTGCCGCCTTTTGAAAGAAGGCGTCCCGGCTCCTCCGCGGTTCACCGAGTACATGCGGATCTGCGAGGAGTCTTCCACTGCCAGCATCTATGAACAGATGCGCACGGATCTCGAGCCGTCACTGACGCTGGCTTGAGGCTCGCTGAAAACCAGTGAGCTGGGTCATCCTGTTTTTCGCGATCGTGTTTGAGGTGGCGGGAACCTTGACCCTCAAATTCACCGAAGGCATGACGCGGCTGTGGCCCACGGTGCTGATGTTCGCGTTTTACCTGGTCAGCCTCTTCGGTCTCTCCGTGGCGGTTTCGAAGATTCCCGTCGGCACCGCCTATGCGGTCTGGTCGGGCGTGGGAACGCTGATGGTGGCCGTGTTAGGCGTTTTTTGGCTCAAGGAAGAAGTGACGGTGCTGCGCTCCGCCTCCATGCTGCTGATCGTGATTGGAGTGGCTGGTTTGTATTTGACCGGCAGCCACCAGTAGGCTACCTGGCCCGCATGGGGTTCTCATGCAACGTCTCGCGGAGCTGCAATGTCGAAAGTCCCAGAGCCACGGCGTTGCCGAAAGTGGAGAGCACCGACCGCCCTTCTTCGTCCAGGCGTTTGGTCTCCACCAGCCGGATGCTCAATAGCCCGGAAACCTCGCCGCGAACCGCCAGCGGCAAACACGCGTAGGCCCCGCCGGATTCGGCCTTGAAATGGTGGCATACGGTGCCCTGGCTGGGTTCGTGCATCCCTCCCCGGCGGAGCGCCCAGCAATCGTCGATGGCGAAATCGGCCGTCATCCACGTACTTTTGGTCGTGGGTTGACCCACTATGCCGCCTTTATTCAGGGGATCTCCGCCCCATTCGATGGCGATCTCCAGTAGTTCGCGCACGCCTGCGGTGGGGACGGCCAGAGCGCCGCTAGCACCGGGAAATAGTTCGTTCGCGGCGAGTGCAATGAAGGGGTACGCCTCTTCGCGCGAGTTGCACGCTTGCAGCGTATCGCCCAGATTTTTGAGGATCTCCATGTTGCGTCCGAACCGTTTCAGTTGGGCCAGGTCCGCGCCTGCTTGGGCTTGCAGCCGGCTTAGCTCTTCGTCGCACCGCTTGTGGTCCGTGATATCGATGTTGCATCCGATCCATTCGCGGACAGCGCCATCGGGTAACCGCACTGGAGCGGCGTGGATGGAGAACCAACGGTATTCCCCGTCCCTCCTGCGCAGGCGCCACTCGGTTTGGTAGGACGAGCCCCACGCCGCCGCGCGCGCCCAGGCTGAGACAGCTTCCTGGCGGGAATCCGGATCGACCGCCGCGAGCCAGCCCGCACCCTGAATTTCCTCGCTGGTCTGTCCAGTAAAGGCTCGCCAGCCGGACTGGTCTTCGATCACCTGACCGCCGGCGTCGGTGGTCCACACGATCCCGGCGATGGCCATGATCAACGAGCGATAGCGTTCCTCGCTCAGGCGCAAGGACTCTTCGGTGGCCGAACCGGTCATCCCGCCCGGTCTCCGGCGGAAATGGGAGCCGGCGTCCGGTCTGGGACAATTGGGACGAAAGCGTACACCTGATCCCGGCCGCTGTGTTTGGCCGAGTAGAGCGCGCTATCGGCCGCCTTGATGAGATCCTCCGAGGTTGCGCCGTGGTCGGGCCACTGGGCAACGCCGATCGACGCCGAGGTCGCGGGCAGGATCCGGCCATCATACGTGCACTCCATGGCCTTGACTTCGCCGCGGATGCGGCTGAGACGTTCCGATATCTGCCCTATGTGGGCATCGGGCAGGACCAGTAAGAATTCATCGCCGCCATAGCGGCAAACGATGTCGCTGGCGCGTAGCTGATTCAGAAACAATGCTCCCAGGGCCTTCAACAGAACGTCCCCGGCGTGGTGGCTATAGGTATCGTTAAACGTCTTCAAGCCGTCGATATCGAGCATGGCTACGCACAACGGCGTCTTGTGGCGAGCGGAGCGCGACAACTCTCTCCGCAGGGTTTCGTCCAGGTAGTTGCGGTTGAACAGGCCCGTCAGTGGATCCCGGATGGCCTGCGCACGCAACGCGTCGCGAAGTTTCAAACTGGACAGCGAAAGTTTGATCACCTCGCCTAAGGTGTTGAGCAACTGGCGCTGCTGAATCCCGAGCGATTCGCCGGGCGTGCTGCGCAGATTCAATACACCCAGCAATTCTCCGCGAACGGTGAGCGGGAGGCAGACATAACGGCCGACGGGTGCGGATTGGAAGTGACGACAGGTCGGCACCGCCCCCGGCTCGTCCACCTCCTGCATCTGCCCTCGGCGCAGAGCCCAGCAATCGTCCAGCAGGAAACTGGCGGCCATCGTGGGCCCGGATCCCCATTCCGCGGCGGTTTCCATCTGATGCGCCCGGCTGACCGACACTGCCAGCGCCCCGCCGGATTTGGGGAACATTTGCGCGGCCACTGACCCGATGATGGGGTAGGCCTCGATTTGCGAATTGCAGGCCTGCAGGACCTCATACAGATCCTTGATGTGGTGGATCTCCGCCTCGCGTTGTTTCAGTTCCTCTCCGTGTGCCAGCATATCGGCGTTTAGCTGGGCCAGCTCGTCGTGGCGCTGTTTCTGCTGGGTCACGTCACGGGCGATCACCACCACGCCCTCGGTCTTCCCGTCGCGGTAGGCGGCGGCGTTGCACAGCAGGTAAGTCAACTGGCTGGACGCGTGGAGAATGGCGAGCGGATAGCCGGCAGCCGATCCCCGCGAGAAGGCTTCGCGGTGGCTCGCGCGCGCTAATTCCGGATCGGTGAAATAGCAGGCGAACTCGCTTCCCAGCACCTTTTCCCGCGAGACGGCGACGACGCGCAGGAACGCCCCATTTGCGTCCGCGATCCGGCCGTCCACGCCGACAGCGATCAGTGGGTCGGGGCAAGCTTCGATCAGGCTGCGGCACTGGTGCGCCGGATCTTGCGCCGGCGCGCCGGTTTCGGTCAGATCCGGAATGGTCACATCTATCACTTCATGCGTCACAGCGCCTCTGTTTTCACTAGCAGGTCCCAGGCCCTTTTCCGATTGTTGAAGAAAGGGAGCGTACTACTCTGTCCCGAAGCGCAAAGATGTCGCCAATGGTTTACAGCGGGGTTGCGGGGGTGTACAGTCGCGGCCAGGAGGTGGCGATCAGCGGTTGCTTAAGCTCCAAGCCAGATGCTGTCAGGAGAAATGTCGGATAAACGCAAAAAAGCCGCAGGAACACCGAAGTGTCCCTGCGGCTTAAAGGGCGGTATTGCTAGATCAG
>Ga0265313_10003367_pt1 | contig 13023 bp, 7 predicted proteins | sample 4123metaG_FD_203122 | JGI IMG/M metagenome (GOLD analysis project Ga0265313, IMG submission 203122) | Rhizosphere microbial communities from Carex aquatilis grown in University of Washington, Seatle, WA, United States - 4-1-23 metaG | ecosystem: Host-associated > Plants > Roots > Rhizosphere >...
CTGCCGATTAGCCCGCAGTTTGCCATATGTTAGACTTAGAACAGAGTTGGGCCAAGTGGGCAAAAGTTCCAGAAACTGAAACCCCCGGCTGGGTTTGAACGTCATTACAACCGACCCGGATTTCGGGCCGAAGAGAGCAAAAGTGTCCGAGCAGCTTCCAGAAAAACCGGTAAACGCTGGCGGCGGAACACCACCCGACGATTTGAAGTTGTTGGTGCCCACGTCCATCGAACTGCCCTGGTACAAGGGCATCGTCCAGGGCGTCAAGGAGATGATTAATCCTCCTAAGCTGCCCCCGCTCGAACTTACTTCCAAGCCGATGGACCTCGATCATCCTTCCGGGGACAATGACGTCCATCTGCAGCACTTCCTGGTGCCTGCTTCGATCGAATTACCGTGGTACAAGGGCATCATCCAGGGCGTTCAGGAGATGATCCATCCTCCTAAGCTGCCCCCGCTGGAAATCACTTCTCAGCCGGTGGATTTGCCCTCCTTGAAGGGCTTGTACGGCGGCCATGAATCGATGGCCGGTATCGGCTCCGTGCTCGTCCACATCGTGGTGATCGCGCTGCTTATATTTATCGGCACGCTCAAGCCGGTGCAGAAAGCGGTGAATCAATTCGTCCCGATTTTCGCTCCCGATCTGAAGCCGCTTCAGCCCAAGCCCAAGCCCGAACAGTCCAAGGGTGGCGGCGGCAGTCCGCAAAAAACCGCAGTGACCAAGGGCGAGCTCCCCAAGGTGGCGCCCAAGTCGTTTGTTCCCCCGATTCGTCCGCAGGAAGATCCTAAACTGGCGGTGAATCCGACGATTGTTGCTCCCGAGATGCCGAATATCAATTCGCCGAATTTCGGTAACCCTCTGGCTGGGCTGGGCATCCCATCCGCCGGCAACGGGATCGGCACTGGCATCGGATCCGGCAGAGGCCCCGGTGTTGGTCCGGGTAGCGGCGGCGGATTCGGCGGCGGAGCTTACAAGATCGGCGGAGGCGTCAGCGCCCCGGTTCCGATTTTCAAACCCGAGCCGGAATACTCCGAAGAAGCCCGCAAAGCCAAGTGGCAGGGCGCCGTGCTCCTGCAACTGGTGGTGGACGAAAACGGCGTCCCGCAGGAAATCAAAGTGGTCCGTTCGCTGGGTCTGGGCCTGGATCAGAAGGCCATCGAAGCGGTGCAGAAGTGGCGCTTCAAGCCCGGTCTGAAGGACGGCAAACCGGTCCCGGTTTCCGCCAACATCGAAGTAAACTTCCGCCTCCTTTAAGAACCCGAGGCGCTTACTCCAACGGCCCGGCTGCGATCTGAGCTACGCTGGATACTACTGTGTCGGCGCGTCCGTATTCCCGCCGGTCTGGGCTGATCCTGTTCGCCGCAGCCCTCATCCTGCTCCTGATCTTCGGCGGATCCCTATGTTCGCTCTTCATCGATTACAAATGGTGGGGCGAAATGGGCCAGGTGAACACCTGGCAGCGAATGTGGCTGTATCGCTACGTTCCGGACATCGCGCAGTGGCTGATCCTCTTTCTGGTGCTGTGGATCTCGCACGCCCGTGGGATGAGCCACGCAGGCGCCACTAGACGCGGGCGCGGCAAGTACAACCTCCTGGCCACCGTCGCGATTCTCATCGTCTCCCTTATCCTGGCCGCCGCCTCCATGGATGGCTGGGTCATCGCGCGATATATCGGCGGTCGCGGCATCGATTCCACATGGCAGGATCCCGTTTTCGGCCGTTCCCTGGTTTTCTATTTCTTCGAGCTTCCGTTTTATTCCCAATTGATCGGGTTCGTGGAAGTCTGCGCGGCCGCCGGTGCGATCGTCTACTACGTCACGGCCCGCGTCTGGCAGATGCAGACGCAATTCCCCGAGCTATGGGCTTCCGGGCATCTGAACTGGGACGATCTGCGCCGCTTGGGGCGCCTGGAAACCGGAATATTCAAGGTACTGCTGGCGTTTTTTCTAGTGGGGCTGGCCGCGTATTTCTGGCTCGAGCGCTACGAACTGCTGTACACCGATCATGGCGAGCTGATGACCGGCGTCGATTACGTCCAGCAGCACATCGGGCTGCCGCTGCAAACCGCGAAAGCCGCTGCGGCGCTGCTGGCAGCCGCGCTGGTGCTGGCCGGACGCCGCAAATTAGCGATCGCCTGCGCCATCGTGCTGGTGGCCGACGCCGTTATTCCCCCGGCGATCAACGCGCTGCAGGTCCGTCCGAATGAGCTCGCGCTACAGCGGCCCTTTATCGAGCGGCACATCGAAGCGACCCGCTCCGCCTACGGCTTGAACCGCCGCGCCACCGAGTCCGAATTCCCGGCGCGCAAGGAAGCGCCCATCGATTTCAAGCGCAACGCATCCATGCTCGATAACGTGCGCCTGTGGGACTGGCGCGCGTTTCACGACACGCTCAGCCAGAGCCAGCCGCTGCGGCCTTACGCGTATGCCGCTACCGACGTCGACCGGTATCAGATCGGCGGCCAGATGCGCCAGGTATTGCTGGCCCCGCGTGAGCTGGATCTGACGCAATTAGGCGATGCCCAAAGCCGCTGGGTGATCACCCACACTATCTATACGCACGGTTACGGCCTGGCCTTGGCGGAAGCCAACCATATAACGCCCAATGGGCTTCCCGAGTTGCTGATCCGTAATGCTCCGGTCGAAGTGCTGACGCCCAGCCTGAAGCTGACTCGTCCCGAGATTTATTACGGCGAAGGTTCCGGAGAGCCGGTGTTCGTCCGGACTACACAGCCCGAGTTTAACTATCCTTCCGGCTCCGAGGAAGTGCATACGCGCTACGAAGGCAAAGGTGGGATTCCCGCCGATTCCATGGGTCTGCGGCTGGCCTCGGCCTGGGCCTTCGGAGACCCCAACATCGTGCTGTCCGACGCATTCACGCCGGAAAGCCGAATGATGATCCGCCGCGGCATCCGCGAACGGCTCGGCACACTGGCTCCGTTCATCACCTGGGATCCCGATGCCTACATGGTCATCGGCGATGATGGGCGGCTGGTGTGGATCGTGGATGGGTACACCACCAGCGAGGCGCATCCCTACGCGCGGCCGATTCAGGCCGAGGGTGCCGGCCAGTTCAACTACATTCGCAACTCGGTCAAGGCCACCGTGGACGCCTACGATGGCGAGGTCAAACTGTATCTGTGGGACGATCAGGATCCCTTGATCCTGGCGTATGAGCATCTGTTCCCGGGACTCTTGACGCCCGCCGCGGAGATGCCCGCGGATGTGCGGCGCCACACGCGCTTTCCCGAAATGCTGTTCCGGGTGCAGGCCGAGCTCTACCGCACCTACCACATGCGCGTGCCGGAATCGTTCTACAACCGGGCAGACCTTTGGGATCTGGCTACCTTCACCAGCGGCCAAGCCGGGAACCCGGAGACCGTGACGCCGACGTACATGATGGCGACTTTGCCCGGCGAGAGCCATCCGGAGTTCCTGCTGACCATCCCCTTCACTCCGCACAACAAACAGAACCTCATCGGGCTGATGGCGGCGCGCTGCGACGGCGAGCATCTTGGCGAGATCGTGTTCCTGCAATTGCCCAAGCAGGAAATCATCCCGGGGCCCTTGCAAATCGAGGCGCTCATCAATCAAAACCCGGTGATCTCGAAAGACCTGTCCCTGTGGAATACGCAAGGTTCGCAGGTGCTGCGATCGCAGATTCTAGTGTTGCCCATCGACAATACGTTCCTATTTGTTGCGCCCATTTACATCCAGGCCGCGCAGGCGCGCATGCCGCAGTTGGAACGGGTCGTGCTGGCGAAGGGCAGCGAGCTGGTCTATGCCGACACGTATCAGGAAGCGTTGAAGCAATTGGAGTCGCTGCAGGGTGGCGCGCCGGCGCCGCCGGTCTTGTCAAACGTGTCCGCTGCCGCTCCTTCAGCGACGCCCGTCGCGGCTGGAGTAGACTCGCGTATCGAAAGCATCCGCGGCCACCTGGATCGCTATAAGGCTCTCTCCGCACAAGGCAAATTAGCCGAGGCGGGGAAGGAACTGGAAGCGATCGAGGCGCTGGTGAAGAAGTAAGCGCGGAGGGCAGGATGCAGAAGCCTGCTCCCTTTTTCAGTCTCTTCATTGTAGGGGCACCCCTGCCGTGTGTTTTACTCCCCACGGCGGGAGTCCGATATTGTACCGGCACCATCCACCACGCGTAGGCCCTTCACAGCAGGATCTAGAATGCTGTTTCCTGGCCGATTCGGCTCTCTAGTGGAAGAGCGCTCGAACTCCTTAATCTGAGGCTAAAGGGCTGCTGCCACGGACCTGACGACGGTCTGGCCGGAAGTGGTAGCAAGGACGCGGAATACGAGTAGCAGGAGCGCGTGAACGCTGCCCGCGCGGGCTCAGGTATTCGCTCACTTGTAGTCTGGCAGGCTCTTTACGATCGCGACGGTCTCAACGCTCACCCGACTTGGCCCACCAGGCGGACGATGTAGCCCGGATCGTCCTCCCGGTTGGGATCGGATTCACCCTTCACCTGATACTGATCGATCACCCATTCGAGCGCGGAGCGTGATCCAAGCCGGTACTCGAACGTCTCCGGCGGAATCCCGCCGAGGGTAAGTGACTCGTTCACCGTGAGCGACCGCTTGTCGGCCCTCAGCTTCATTTTGGTGACTTTTTCCGAGTAGGGGACTTCTTCGTTCAGGAGCTCTTCGAGCGGCCAGGGTTTGAGCGATTCGTATTCTACATGCAGGCGAGCCAGTTCGAGGCCGGCTTTCGCGAATGCCTGGAAATCGGGGGCGAAGGGAATGCGGAGCATTCCACGCTTGAGATTGTCCGCGTAGCGTTCGCGGTAGCCAAGGTGGTGGAGAAGGGCGTAGATGTAGTGGAAGACGTCTTGTCTGGAGATGGCGTTCTTGGAGTAATGCTGGCGGAACGCCGCGACCGCGGAGTCTTTGAGGTGAGATAACGGGAAGCACTTAGTGCCCGCGCCCGCACCTACCAGATGGAGGTCAACAATTACGTCAGACAGCAGCGCCATAAATGGCTTTTCGGAAGCTACATCTGTGACACAAATGACCGATCCATCAATCTTTGGCCACTGGAACGTTCGCTGATTGAGCACGCTGTCAAAAAACACTCTTCGTTTGCTGTACGGCCGGTAGAGTGCAGGCCGAATTCTTGATTCTTCAAAACTGGCGTATTGCCCACGATCAAGACATTCTTTGAGCCGACTAGTCCACTTGATCTCACTTGAGAGTTTGGCTCCCTTGTCCCGCTTGTGTCGGTCCACTTCGACGTTATAAGCGACTATCAGCCTCTTGATTTTGTTTGCGAGTTTCTCAGTGTCAAAGTCGTACACGTCATCATCGCGATTGGTATTGAGCCCCAGCGTCTTCAGAGAAAAAATCTGATCTATCGGGAGAAACTGGCGATACTCATCTGCGTGCTCCGACACTAGCCAAGTGTGTTCGGCATCCGGCTCGAGCTCTTGCCAAGCGACCTCACCCTCTGTTAGAAAATCCAGCTTTTCTTGCCTTCGCCACGTTTCAGGGACACGGTTATATCGTAGTCGTGTGGCCATGCCCTTCTTCTTCACGGCGAGAGTAATGCCGACGCCCACTTGAATGCCGAACACATTGTGGGTGGTTCCCGAGAGCTTCGGATTCCGCCGCACGTTTCCATGTAAATCGATGTGGTCGATGTGTTGAAAGTCCCGCAATAGGTGTTTCCGCATTCCGTCAAACGCAAGCTGATCTACGAAACTGTTGTTGGAGACAAAGCATACGATTCCGTCACGATCACCCAGGCGGTCCGTCGCCCATCTGAAGAACTTCACGTAAGGGTCGTCGAGTTTGCTCTTGCTGCTTGCCGTGGAGTCCTTGGAGTAGGTGTCGTGCACGCGGCGGTCTACCACAGGGTACTTGCGGTTAGGATTCCCCTCGTTCTCGCTCTTCTGCCCTACGTTGTACGGTGGGTTTCCAATGATAACCGTGATCGCAGCCTGCTTCTCGCGCTCCACACGTTCCGTATTGGCCAGAGTGAACAGGCCGATCTGCTGCGCCTCGGCCATGTCGAGCGTATCCACGAAGCACAGCCCCTGGAACGCCTCGTATTGCTTCATGCGCTCGTAGTAGGCGCGCTCGATGTTCAAACTCGCCACATAGTAGGGCAGTAGCATCACCTCATTCGCGAAGAAGCGGTTGTGGTACGCCTCTGCCAGAGCCTTTCCGGGCATCCGCTCGATCAGATTTACAATGAAATTCCCCGTGCCTGTACACGGGTCCAGAATCACAACCTCGGGAGACGCTAGCGAGTATCCAAATTCTTCCTTGAGTGCCTCCTCGACTGAATTGCACATGTAATCTACGATCTCGCGCGGCGTGTACACGATGCCGTGCGTGTCGGCGATGTCCGGCGAGAATTTCTGAAAGAACTGCTCATACACCGAATTCAGGAAGTCCTGTTTCTCGGTGAAGTGGCTCAGGTTGGAGCCGGCCTTCTCGATGGCCTTATAGTAAGGGTCCAGCTTCTTCAAAAACTCCGATTTTGAAAAGCTTGCCGATGCCAAGGCGGCAATTACATTCTCGACTTGCGCCGCGATCACATTCCGGTCTGTAAACTCGGCATTCTGAAACAGGTTCCGCATTAACCGCTCCGTCAGCAAATGCTGTATGAGCATTTCATCGACGTGCTCTTCGGAGATCTCGGGGTTAAGGGAAGCGCGGCAGAGCGTCACAAACTCGGCGAACGCCGTTTTGAATTTCTTGTTGGTCTTGTGCGCCGCGGCGAGATGCTCGCGCAGCGATTGGGCCAGATCGGGGATGCGGTTCTTGAATTCGTCCATGGCGCGGTGAAATTCGCGCTCATCGGTCTCGTCGTGGGAGAAGAATTCGTTGAGGAGTTCCGCTATCTTGACCGGCTCGCCGAGCGAGAACTCGCCGGCTTCGCTGCGGTCCTGGTAGAGAACGGCGGTTTGCGTGTCTTCGAAGATGGTATTGCGCGTGGGATAACCGGCTTTGAGCTTTTTCTGGATTTCCGACGCCAGTTTGTCGGAAGTATCCTTGGCCTCCCACCAGCCCCGGGCGAGCCGGAATTCGTCGCGCACAGTTCCGTCCGGGACTACGCGCTTGCCACCGGAGTAAGTGGAAAGCTCGGGCACCAGCGTCCAGCCGCGCTTTTTTGCGGCCTTGTCGAGAAGATGTTGAAAGGGACCTCGCAGTCCCATCTCGTGAGCTATCTGCTGGTCGTGTTTAACGCGCTGAATGTCTTGGAGATACGTCTTAATGATCGCGTCATTCGGCGCAAGCTCCAGCATTTGCTTTCTCGTATCGTAGCAGGCTTCATGGCATCATTAAGATCGATGGGCAGCATCACAATTCGCGGGCTGAACACAACGCTGATGGCCCGCCTACGTGCGAGGGCCGCCTATCACGGCCGATCCATCGAGGCAGAAGCGCGCGAAATCCTGCGGAATAACCTACGGGCCGAGCCATCGCCACCGCAACTCGACCTCGGTTCCGCGATTCGACGTCATATTGCCCATCTGGGCGGTATCGAACTCATGTTGCCGCCACGGGAACCCGTACGTAGGCCGCCTAAATACTGAATCGCGTTAGGATTGAATTGGATGGCCCATTTCCACGCCCATACTCACGGGAGGGCGACCGGCAAGATCCTGCTCGGCTCGCTGGTGGTCACCCTTGTATTCGTCGCCGTGGAAGCCGTGGCAGGTCTGCGTTCCCACAGTCTCTCCCTGCTCTCCGACGCGGGCCACAACTTCACTGATGCCTTCGGGCTGGGTTTAGCGGCGGCCGGCTTCTACATCGCAGCCAAGCCCGGCGACCAGCTCCGCACCTTCGGCTACCAGCGCATGGGCGTGCTGGCGGCGTTCCTGAACGCGCTGCTCTTGGTGATCCTGTCGGGGGCCCTGCTCTGGGAGAGCTACCAGCGTCTGCTGCACCCTGAACCTGTGTCGGAAAAGACCATGCTGTGGGTTGCCGCGCTCGGCATCCTGGTGAATCTGGCGATCGCCTGGAGCATCTCTTCTGGTACAAATCATGGCCACCACGGCCACAGTCACGGCGAGGACCTCAACCTCCGCGCAGCGTGGATTCACCAGATGGGCGACGCCGCCAGTTGCGTCGGCATCATCGTAGGCGCGGTGATCATTCACTATACCGGCTGGCTGAAGATCGATCCCATCCTCTCGATTGTGATTTCGCTGGTGATCGTGTGGACCGCCTGGGACATCTTCAAGGACTCGCTCAATATTCTGCTCGAAGGGCTGCCCAAAGGCCTGCGGTTGGCTGAAGTTACCTCCGGCATTCGGGGCGTTTCCGGCGTGATCGACGTGCACGATCTGCACGTCTGGAACCTGGGTGCCGAGGAACGCGCGCTGAGCTGTCATGTGTTGATTGAGGACGTGCCGCCCTCGGCCAGCGAATCGATTTTGCGGGACGTGAACTGCGTCCTCCAGGAACGTTTCGGGATCCACCACACCACCATTCAGTTCGAGCACACGCGCTGCGCTCTGGCAGATATCTCATGCGCGCCAGGCCGGAAGGCGTCTTGAGCCGGGGTGCCCTAATTCGGCATTGTTGATTTGGACCGAAACGTGCTTCGGACGGCAAGCGTCCATTGCATTGTTATACTGATTAATCACCCGCTGTCCTGCATCTAGAATGTTCAAAACCTGTGCTCTTCTTTCACTATGTGCCTGTGCGGGCCTAGCCGCCGATTTTGTCACCGGCCAGGGCGCGCGCCTGGTTATCGGGCAAAACACCTTCACCGCACAAACGCCGGGCACGTCGGCCACGCTGCTGGGCGGGGTGGGTGGTGTGGCCTATGCGAACGGCATTCTGTTCGCGGCCGATGCCAACCGCACCGGTATGATACCGATCAACAATCGGGTCCTCGAGTTTCCTACCCAGAGCTTTCCCGGGCCGCTCGATACGATCCGGCCGTTTATCGCGCGGTGCGCCGTGTGCCTGGGGACAGCCAACGTAGTCCTTGGCCAGCCCGACTTCGTCAGCAATAACTTCGCGATTAGCCAGACCGGCCTCCGCTTGCCAACCGCCGTCGCGACTGACGGAACGGTCCTGGCGGTGGCGGATACCGCCAACAATCGCATCATGATCTGGAAGTCGATTCCCACTATCATTAATCAGCCGGCCGACCTCGAACTGGGCCAGCCCGATTTCAATACGGTCCTGCAAGGCGCCCAACAGGTGGTGGACAACAAAAGCCTCCGCGGTCCGCAAGGCGTATGGATTCAGAACGGCAAGCTATACGTGGCCGATACCCAGAATCACAGGGTCTTGATCTGGAATTCGATTCCCACCCAGAACGACCAGCCCGCCGACCTGGTGCTGGGGCAGCCCAACTTCAACGTCGCGAACCAGCCGGATCTGACCAAAGCGACCACCAACGCTCAAGCCAACACCCTTCTGAATCCGGTTTCGGTTTCGAGCGACGGGATTCGTCTCTACGTGGCCGACCTGGGGAATAGCCGTGTTTTGATCTGGAACACCATCCCCACGACGAATCAGGCTCCGGCCGATGTCGCGCTCGGACAGAAAGATTTAAATACAGGTATCGAGAACGATGTCACCGATCTGTGCGCTTCGACTGGTACGGATCCCACTACCAGTGCTCTCACCTATCCCATGGTCTGCGGCAAGACCATGGACTTCCCGCGTTTCGCGCTCTCCGACGGCACCCGCCTGTTCGTCGCCGACGGCGGCAACGACCGCGTCCTGATCTACAACACGATTCCCACGCAGAATGGTGGGGTCCAGCCGGATGCGATCCTGGGCCAAGTTGACGATGTCTCCGATGCAGTTTCGAGCTTCACCGATCTGTTTCATCCGCTGCTGCGCCAGTCGGCGGCCGATATCCTGCCGACGCCGACGGGTCTGGCCTGGGATGGGACTAATCTATACGTCACCGATGCGTCGAATCGCCGCATTCTGGTGTTCACGCCCGAGGATACACTGGTTCCCATCAACGGGGTCCGCAACGCCGCCAGCCTGCAGATTTTCGCTCTGGGTTCCATCACGATAGGCGGAACCATCACGGCCGGAGATGTCGTGAAGGTGACCATCACGGACAATGCCGGCACCGCCCGCGAATACGACTACACCATGCTGGCGAACGACACGACGAACTCGGCCATGATCGGCCTGGCGAGCGTCATCAATGCCGGCAGTGGCGACCCGGCGGTGTTCGCGCAATTCGAGCCCATCCTGTCGACCATTAAGCTAGTCGCGCGCGTGCCCGGAGCTGCCGGCGACACCACCGCGCTGACGGTTGCCGGATCGACCAATGCCACGTTTACCGTCAGTGCCAGCGGGACCACGCTGCAGCAGGGGCAGAGCGCCACCATCCTTGCGCCCGGTACGCTGGTGACTTTTCTGGGGCAAAACATCGCCGACGCTGCCGTAGCCGCGGATCTGAGCCAGGATACCTTGCCGCTCACGATGGGCGGAGTGCAGGCCTACTGCGACGGCAACCCTACTCCGCTGCTCTACGTCTCGCCCACGCAGGTCAACGCACAAATTCCCTTCGAGTTTGTGGACGCCAACAGTATCAGTTGCTACCTTCGCGTTCAGCATGCCGACGGAAGCGTGGTGGCGAGCACCGCCATCGCTGTCCCGATCGATCAGCAGAATCCGGGAATCTTCGCGAATTACGGCGATGAGCCGCGCGTGGCGATTGCATTTCACAACTCCAGCTATGCCACCGGCACCATCACGGTGGATGGCAGCGCTGTGGCGGGAAACACCGGTACCATCACGATCGGCGACCGGTCGTACACTTACACCGTGCAAGCCGGCGATTCGCTCATCTCGATCCGCGACGCCTTCGTAGCGCTGATCAACGCGAATACCGAGGAAGAAGTGGTAGCGGAACCGGAGCCGGCCTTCGCCCGGATTCAATTGCGCGCCAAAATCGCGGGCCCGGCGGGCTACGGAATCACTTTTGCAGCTTCCTCGGACATGGGCGACGAAAGCTCCGTGGCCCTGATTATGACCAACTTGAGCACTACGTTATGCTGCGCCAACCGCGCCGGTGCTCCCGTGACGCAGGACAATCCAGCCGTTCCCGGAGAGACGATTCTGGTGTACGCGACTGGTCTCGGAACTGTCGGACCGGCGGAAGCGACCGCCGCCGAGGTCACTGGCACCAAATATAAAGGTACGGCGCAGAACGACCCGGCACTGCACAACCCACAGGCTTTTGTCTCGTCACTGGCCGGCGGATCCACCGCCAACGTGATCTCAGCGAACCTGGCTCCGGGCATGGTGGGCGTCTATGAAGTGCGATTGGAACTGGGGCTGGGAACGCCTCCAAGCCCGTTGACCCAGCTCACCATCGCGCAGGACATCTATACGAGTAATATCGTGACGATTCCGGTGGTCGATCCCACCGTTCAGACACCGCTGCCGTCCCCTTAGCCGTGCTGTTTACGCCGTCTTGTACGGCTGGAACCCGTTTCGGCTCAGGGTGTCCTTGGCCGCGCCTTCATCGACCGGCGCGACATAGAAAAATGCTCCGACCCGTTCCGATTGAAAAATGATTCCGCCCGAATATTTGTCGGGCTCGACGAGGTATTCGAGCCCGGCTTCGGTTAAGACATTTTCCAGGCGCAGGGCTTCGGTGAGCCGTTTGGCGATGTATATGAGCGCCAGCTCCTGATCGCCGAAGTGCTCCGCTGCGCGCTGCATATCTTTGGTTTGGTTAACGCGCGCTTCAGCCCACGCGCGCCGCGAAAGCCTTGTAAGCTTCCTCCCCGCTGGTCTTGGAGACCCATTCGGCGCAGGCTTTCCCGGCTTTTTCCAGATTTCCAAGGTAATGCGGGTCTTTAAAGGCCGCGCGGACCTCGCCGAGGATCGGCTTCACCCGTTCCCAGACGAACAGGATCTCGCGGCTGTTGGCGAAGAACAGGTCGGGATTCATCACGCCCGAGTTGACGAACGACCCGGCCATGTCCCAGTAGCTGGCGACCTGGCGAAAGTAAGCGTTGGACTCGGATCCGGGAGGGCAGAGCTGGCCGTATTCCGCCATGGTCTTGCATTTGAAGCCTCCGAAGAACCAGTTGCGGGCCTCGCGCATCTTGGGCTCCCGGCGCAGCTCATACAGCCGGAGGAGCAGGTTGGCATCGTCATAGGTGGGTTGAGACATCGGTTGAGGCATAACTTTCAGCGTACCCGATCCGCAGGGATGTGTGAGAATTCAAGCCCAGCCGGACCACAAATCTAACGTGACTGCTCCTGCGCCCGCATTTCTCACCCGCGAGACCGAACTGCACTGGCTGGCGCTCCGGATGACGCCCGGCCTCGGAACGCGCACCGCAGTCCAGTTGATCGAGACCTTCAAAACCCCCGAGGCCGTGTTCCGCGCCTCGCGTTCGGAGCTGGAAGCCGCGGGTGTATCGTCCGGACTGGCGCAAAGCGTTGCCAGCGGCTGCGCTTTCGACGATGCCGTGACGCAGCAACAGAAGCTGGCCGAGATCGGCGCCATGGTGGTCCCGCTGACCGATGCGCGCTATCCCGCCCGGCTCAAGGAGATTTTCGACCCGCCACCGCTGCTGTTCGCCCGTGGTCGCACGGAGCTGATGGGAGACCTGGCGCTAGGGATCGTGGGCACCCGGCGGCCCACAGCCTACGGGATCGCCGCCGCCGCCCGCCTGGCTAAGGATCTGGCCGGCGCAGGCCTGGCGATCGTCAGCGGCATGGCTAGGGGCATCGATACGGCGGCGCATCGGGCGGTACTTGAGGTAGGACATGACGCCGGCGGAAACACCATCGCCGTGTTCGGTTGCGGCGTCGACGAGGTCTATCCCGCGGAGAACCGCAAGCTGGCCGAACAAATCGCCCGGGATGGATTGATCGTGTCCGAGTTTCCCATGGCCACGCCGCCCTATCCCCAGAACTTCCCCATCCGCAACCGGATCATTGCGGGGATGAGCCTCGGCGTGCTGGTGGTGGAAGGCGGCGAATATTCGGGATCCGCCATCACTGCAAAGCTCGCGGCCGAGCAGAATCGCGAGGTCTTTGCCGTTCCCGGAAATATCACTTC
>Ga0265313_10003373_pt1 | contig 13001 bp, 11 predicted proteins | sample 4123metaG_FD_203122 | JGI IMG/M metagenome (GOLD analysis project Ga0265313, IMG submission 203122) | Rhizosphere microbial communities from Carex aquatilis grown in University of Washington, Seatle, WA, United States - 4-1-23 metaG | ecosystem: Host-associated > Plants > Roots > Rhizosphere >...
AACGTCCAGCCAGGAACGGCCGCCCTCGACGTGGCCGTCCAGGAGCGCCTGCCCGTCCGGATCGTCGCCTCGTACGACGATTATGGCAACGACGTGATCGGCAACAACCAATACACCGCCTCGGTGCAGCTGGGCAACCTCTGGGGGCTAGATCACCAGTTCACGTACCAGTACACGACAACCGATCCCCACCACCTCTACCAGGCCGAGGCCGTCGAGTACCGGATGCCGCTCCCCTCGCGCCATTACCTGTCGTTTTCGATGGCGCAGGCCGTGTTCGAGCCGCAGTTCGAGCAGGGACTGTTCAGCCTGAAGGGGAAAAACGTCATCGCAGACATGCGCTACATCGCGCCCGCAGCCTTCGGAAGGTGGTTTCTCGAGTTCTCAATGGGGCCCGATTTCAAGCAGACGAACAACAATCTCGCGTTCGGCGGCCTTTCGGTGCTGAAGACGGCGGCCAATGTCGCGCAATTCAGCGAAAGGGTGCAGGCCATCCATCGCGATTCCCTGGGCAGCTGGGTTTTCGTCCTCTCCGGAAACGAAAGCCCGGGCAACGTCAACACGAAGAACACCGACGCCGTGTTCGGCGCGTCGAGCACCGGGGCGCGGGCGCGCTATGTCTACGGCACGGCGTTCGCGCAGCGCGTCACGGAACTGCCGTGGGGTTTTCAATCCTCGACCCAGGCCCAGGGCCAGCTGGCCAGCGCCGATCTCCTGGGCAGCGAGCTGTTCACGCTCGGGGGCCACGCAACCGTTCGCGGCTACGACGAGAACCTCTTCGCGGGCGACGAGGGCTTTCTGCTCAACCAGGAGCTGCGCGGCCCGGTTTGGGAGAAACGCCTGCCCTTCGCCCCGGGGAACTGGGCGCCGGTCCGGCTACGTCCGCTCGCCTTCTGGGACTACGGCCGGGCGTATTACACTCACGGATACCCAAGCCAGATCGCGCTCCCCCCGCTCATGAGCGCGGGCGCCGGCGTTCGCTCCAATCTGTCGTCCAACTTCAGCCTGTCGGCCGACTACGGCTGGCAGATCCTGCGGACCACGCCACCCCAGCCCGACCGCGGCCGCGGCCATGTCCAGGCGACCATCGCCTTTTGAAAACCGTCCACATCGGCCATCACTTCTTCGGATCCGGAAACCTGGGCGACGATTTCATGCTGGCCGGGTTTCTGGAGGCGCTGGCCGGACGGACGGGCGGTGGGAGCTCCGGCCCGCTCCGGCGCCCCGCTAGGATGACCTGCTGCGTGCCCTCCCCGGCCGGGCCCCTCTCACGGCGCTTTCCCGAGGTGGAATGGAGGCCTTACGACGAGCCGTCCCGGCGCGCCTGCATCGATGAATGTGACGCGTGGCTCGGGCTCGGGGGCTCCCCGTGGCAGGCCGCGGTCTCCCGCTGGTTTGCCGACCATCTTGCCTTGGAGCAGCGCTTGTGCGTGGAGGCGGGGAAGCCGATGTATTTCCTCGGCGTCGGCGGCCAGGACCGCGCCGGGATGGCCGAACCGGGATTGCGAGCCGCGGCGGAGGGGGCGAAGGCGATCTGGACCCGCGACGCCGCCACTGCGGAGGCGCTTGCCGGCATCGGTGCTTCCGGGAAGGTGCGGGCCGCGGCTGATCTGGCGAACCTCTTCTTCGAGGCCCATCGCCCGCCGCCGGCCGCGGACGGCCGGCTGACCGCCGTACTCAATTTCGACTATGCGGGCTGGCCCGCGATGGGAGGCGCACTGGCGGCGCTTGACCGCCTGCCCGCCCGGGAGAGGATCTGGCTTGCGCAGGAGGCCCGCGCCCTGCCCGGAGCTGAGCGCGAGCTTTTCCGGGGCCTACCCGAAAATGACCGGGCCCGCTGGAGCCTCATTCTCGCCGACGATTCGGCCCCCTCCCTCGCCCGTGTGCTCGATCGGTGGCCGAGCGGCGAATGGCTCCTGACCTCGCGGTACCACGCGACTCTCGCGGGCGCCTGGGCCGGTTCGAAAGCCGTGGTTATAGCGACAAATGAAAAGCTGCAAGGCGCGGCGGCCGAGTTCGGATACCCCGCCCTCGACCCGACGGCCGATCCCGGCGGACTGGACGACCTGCTTCGGTCCGCGACGCCGCCGGCCGAGCCGCTACTCCGCTCGCATGCCGCCGCCGCGCGCCGGGCCTGCGGGGAGTTTTTCGACGCCGTGGGTCTCTAGCCTGCAGCGCAACGCTTTTGATTTGAAGTCCCTGGCGCATCTGTTTGAGAATCCGGCAACTTGGGCGGTGCCGGCCCCAAAAGGGGCGCGCGACGCGGGCACTTATTCATGCCAGAATTGTCTCATTGATTAGTATGAAGTTAAAGGTTTTCATCGGACTTGGGAACGCGCTTTGCCTCGGCATTGCCGGTGCGGCGGGATTGTTCACCGCCGAAGCCTCTGCCCAGTCCCTCACTTACACACCGTACGCTGTCACCACGGTCGCTGGAATCGCCCTCAATCCCGGGAGCTCCAATGGGACAGGAACAAGTGCCCAGTTCAACAGCCCGTATGGCGTCGCGGCGGATGCATCCGGCAATGTTTACGTAGCCGATTCGGGCAATAATTCCCTCCGAAAAATCACTCCCGGAGGGGTTGTGACGACAATCGCCGGCGTGAGCGGCAATTTTAAGGGGATCGCGATCGACGGCGCGGGCGCAAACCTGTACCTGACCGATTTCACCGCCGGAACGATAACCAAGGTCGTCGTTTCCTCAGGGTCCGTCAGCACGCTCAACCTGACCGGGGGAACCCTGAACAACCCGATTGGAATCTGCGTCGATTCCGGGGGAAATATTTACGTCGCCGATTCCGGGAACTTCGTCATCCGCAAGATCTCGCCCGGGGGTGCAATGACCACGCTAGCGGGCACCGTCGGCAATTCCGGCGGGGTCGACGGAACGGGCGGCGCGGCCCAGTTCGCCTATCCGACCGGGATTGCGGTCAACAGATCATCCGGCAACGTCTACGTTGCGGATTCCTCGGGCAACTTTATCCGCATGGTGACCCAGGCCGGGGTCGTCACGACGCTTTGCGGAGTATTCGGCCAACCCGGCGCAGTCGACGGTTCCCTCGGAACAGCGCTCTTTCGCGGTCCGTTCGGTATAGCGGTGGATCCGTCGGGCAACCTTTACGTGACGGACAACGGGTCCGATCTTCTGCGCGAGATTTCATCCTCGGGGTCGGTGACGACCCTTGCAGGCCAGCTCTCATTCAAGGGATACAGCGACGGCACCGGAAGCGGCGCCCGGTTCAGTGACGGTCGGGGCATCTGCGTCAATGCCTCCGGGATCCTCTGGATTGCGGACGCGGATGCGTCGACCATTCGGAAGGCAACCGTTGGCTCCCTGCCCGCAATCACGACCCAGCCGGCTTCCCAATCCGTCAACGCCGGGACGAGCCCGAGCCTGAGCGTTGTCGCGGCGGGCGTCACGGGCTACCAGTGGCAATTCAACGGGACGAGCATCTCGGGCGCCACGAATTTAACGCTGACCCTGGCGGGCATCGGCACGAGCCAGCAGGGCAGTTACACCGTGGTCGTCTCCAATGGCTACGGGTCGGTGACGTCCAACGCCGCGATACTGACTGTAAATACGGCACCGAGCATTTCGACGCAGCCCCAGTCGCAGGCGGTGAATGCGGGCCTCAACGTCACTTTCACGGTTGTCGCGACGGGCAGCCCGGCACCGGCCTACCAGTGGTATCTGAACAGCGTGGCGCTAGCCAACGGTACCCAGGCAAACGGATCGGTCGTATCAGGAGCGACTTCGGCGACTCTGACGGTGGCGAACACCCAGTCGGGCAATGCCGGCAGCTACGCGGTCGTCGTGAGCAGCACCGCCGGAAGCATCACGTCGACAGCCGCGACGCTGACAGTGAACACGGTGCCGGTGATCACGACCCAACCGCAGTCGCAGACAGTTAACGCCGGAACAAACGCCACTTTCACCGTAGCCGCGCCGGGAACACCGGTACCGACCTACCAGTGGTACTTGAACAGCCAGGCCATCTCGGGGGCGACGAACGCCTCCTACACGATCGCCGGCGCCCAGACTTCAAATGCAGGCAGCTACACGGTTATCGCGAGCAACACGGCGGGCAGCGTCACATCGGCCGTTGCGACACTGACAGTCAACACGGTGCCGGTCATCATTACACAGCCGCAGTCGCAGACCGTGAATGCGGGGGCCAATGTGACAATTGGGGTGGTGGCGGTCGGAACACCCGCACCTGCATTTCAGTGGTACCTCAACGGCCAGGCGATTTCCGGGGCGACGTCCACTTTCTATGCCATTATCGGGGTCCAGACCTCAAATGGCGGCAGCTACACGGTCGTCGTTGGCAATGCGGCCGGCAGCGTCACCTCGAGTGTCGCGACGCTGGCGGTGAACCCGGCATCGGGCTCGCCCGCCATAACGACTCAGCCGGTGTCCCAGACGGTTAACGCCGGGGCTGGCGCAACCCTGAGTGTCACCGCCTCGGGCGCCACGGGCTACCAATGGCAGTTCAACGGAACCAACATCCTGGGTGCCACGAATTCCACGCTCACGGTCGCCAACATCGGCACGACCCAGAGGGGCAGTTACACCGTCATTGTTTCCAATTCAAATGGCTCGGTGACGTCAAGCGCGGCTAACGTGGCGGTCGCCGTCAACTCGTCCCTGTACAACATTTCCTCGCGGGCCTACATAGGCACCGGCCAGTTCCAGAATCTCGTGGCGGGATTCTACACGAACGGTTCGGGCTCCAAGAATGTCGTCGTCCGCGGCATCGGCCCGAATCTTGCCATAGTCGCCCCGACGCTCGCGGGCCTGACACTCCCCAACCCAAAGCTGACCCTGTATAACGGAAGTGCGGCCGTTCTCGCGACGAATACGGCCTGGGGCGGCGACGCGATCCTCACGAAAGCATTTACAAGCGTCTATGCCACTCCGCTGCTGTCCGGTTCCAGCGACACGGCGGCCTTCGTGGGCGTCCCGGCGGGCCCCGGCATCGGCTACACGACGCAGATCGACGGACTGAACAACGGGAGCGGAGTGGCGCTTGTCGAGGTCTACGACTATGACTCGTATGTCGGAACGCCCGCCGCGCGCCTGATCAACATCTCATCCCGCGCCGTGGTGGGAACGGGCAACCAGTCGCTGGTCGCCGGGTTCTATGTCGTCGGCAGCGGCTCCCAGACCTTGCTCATCCGGGCCGTCGGGCCGGCCCTTGCGAGCACCTCGGCCTACGCGGGCCTGACGCTGGCCAAGCCCACGCTCTCGCTCTATGACGCCTCCGGAAATGTCGTCGCAACCAATGTGGGATGGGGCAACGCGGTCACCGCGGGCAACTCGACCACGGCGGCCGGGATTCAGCAGGCGACGACGGCAATCATGAATGGAGTCTACGCCAGCGTCATCGCCCCGGGCTCCAACGACTGCGCCATGGTCGTCACCCTTCCGACCGGAGGCAACGCCGCCGGCTACACGGCCCAGGTGAGCAGCTTCGATTCCACGACCGGCCTGGCCCTGGTCGAGGTCTACAATGTTCCGTGATCCTGGCACACCATGCACGCCAGCGTTGGTTCACCCAACACGCCGATCTCATGAAGGGTCGCCTTTGCGTCCGCACCCAGGTCCACGGGGCACAACCGGCCGGAATGGCGCCTTTCGGACTCTCAAATCAAATGGCAGTTCGCAGGATTGATTGAAAGTGTAGAATGACAGGCCCGATGGAGCATGCCGTCGGCCCGCGGCGCGCGAAACAATCCACAAAGTTTTCCGGAGGCCGCGCAATTTCTCCTTCCCTGCGCGGGATTTCCGCGCTTCCTTCCCATTCCCCCCACATGCAAAAGGCCTTCGTCACCGGCGCCGCCGGATTCATCGGATCAAACCTGGTCGATCGGCTCCTCGGCGACGGCGTCGCCGTCGTCGGATGGGACAATTTCTCGACGGGACAGGAGCTCTTTCTCGAAGGCGCGCTGCGGAGTCCCCTGTTCACGCTCATCCGCGGCGACAATCTGGATGCGCCGTCGCTCAAGGAGGCGATGCGGGGCTGCGACATCGTCTTCCACCTGGCGGCGAACGCGGACGTTCGCTTCGGCACCGAGCATCCGCGCAAGGATCTCGAGCAGAATACGGTCGCCACCTTCAACGTTCTGGAGGCGGCGCGTGCGAACCAAATCAGGCGGCTGGCGTTTTCCTCAACCGGCTCCGTGTACGGCGAGACAGCCGTCGTCCCCACGCCCGAGGACGCCCCGTTCCCGGTGCAGACTTCCCTGTACGGAGCCTCGAAGGTCGCGGGCGAGGGAATGATCGCCGCGTACTGCGAGGGCTTCGGCCTGGAGGGCTACATCTTCCGGTTCGTCTCCATCCTTGGCGAGCGCTACACGCACGGGCACATTTTCGACTTCCATCAGCAGCTTCTTGCCCATCCGGACAGGCTGCGGATCCTGGGCGACGGGGGGCAGCGGAAGAGCTACCTTTACGTGCAGGACTGCATCGATGCGATCCTGCACGTCGTCCGGCTCGGAACGGCAAAGGATGCGCCGCACCGAACGCAGATCTACAACCTCGGAACGCCCGAATTCGTCCGGGTGAACGACAGCGTGGCGACGATCTGCGGGGCGCTCGGCCTCAAGCCCGCGCTGGAGCACACGGGAGGCGACCGCGGCTGGATCGGGGACAATCCCTTCATATTCCTCGACACGAAGAAGATCGCGGCCACGGGCTGGAAACCCAAGCTCACCATCGAACAGGGGATCGTCAGAACCCTCCGGTGGCTCGAAGCCAACCGCTGGGTTTATGAAGCCAGGTTCGGCAGATGAAATCCGCCCGCCAATTCCGATGAACATTGTGATCACCGGCAGTTCGACCGGCATCGGCCGGGCCCTGGCCGGGCGCCTGCTGGCGGGCGGCCATAGAGTCTGGGGCCTTGCCCGCTCCGACCAGTCCGACTTCGCCGCGCAGTCCGGCAGCAGGTTTTGCGCAACTGCATGCGACGTATCGGACTGGGGCGCGGTCGAGAGAGCTGCGGTCGAAATCGCAGCGGCGTGGCCGTTCGCGGACGGGCTCGTCGCCTGCGCAGGAGTCCAGGGGGAGGTCGGCCGGACGGTCAAGGCCGATCCCGGGCGCTGGGCGGCGACCGTGCAAGCCAACCTGGAGGGCGCTTTTCACGCGATCCGCGCGTTTCATTCCATCCTCGAGCGCTGCCCGCGCCGGGCAAAGATTGTCTGCTTCTCGGGCGGCGGCGCGACCAAACCCAGGCCGAATTTCTCGGCCTACGGCGTCGCAAAGACGGGAATCGTCCGGCTGGTCGAGACGATCGCCGAAGAGGAGAAGGGCCGGCCGCTCGACATCAACGCGGTCGCCCCGGGCGCGATCAACACCCGGCTGACGGACGAAATCCTCGCCCTCGGGCCCCAGGCGGCCGGAGAAGCCGAATACGGCGCGGCGCTGAAGCAGAAGGCCCAGGGCGGCCAGTCGCTGGACAAGGCGCTCGGGCTCGTCGAGTGGCTTTTGTCGCCTGCGAGCGACGGGGTTTCCGGGCGGCTTTTCAGCGCGCAGTGGGACCCCTGGCCGATCTCTGACGAGGGAAAAGGCGAGCTGGCCAAAAGCGACGTCTACACCCTTCGCCGGATCGTTCCGGAAGACCGGAGCCGAACCGCTCCGTAGCCCAGGCGGTCATTCCGCGTGCCTGAAGACGTGGAAGTTGAGAATCAGGATCACAGCGACCGTCGACGGAGGCACGGCAAAGAAGTTCGACCACATGATCCCCAGGCCAACTGTATGAAGGCAGAACCGGAACACGATGCTTTGAATCAGCCATCCGATGACGACCGTCCCGGCGTACTCCAGCAACTGGCGCCCCGAATCCCGTCGCGCGCTCCGCAGCGCCCAAAACCGATTCAGGGAATAATGCGTCACGACGCTGCAGGCGTAGGCCCACGAAAACGCAGTCAGCGGCGCAAGAAACCGCTTCAGCACCCACAGCACGCAGGCCTGGACCACGAATGCGGTCGCGCCGACGGTCAGTGACCGGAAAAACCGTACTTGCGTCTGGCGACTGGGAAGCAAGCGTTTGCGCATCGCCCAAGACCGAATGAATCAAACCGAGCAATCGCAATTACAATTTGCCCAGATCGGTTGCGGCCTCATCGGAAGGAAGCGGGCCGCCGCGCTGGGGAAAATCCCCGGCGCCGCCCTTCGCTACGCCTGCGACACCGACCCCTCGCGCTCCGCGGAGCTGGCGGATTCCGTTCCCGGTTGCCGGGCCGCGAAGGACGTGGCGGCCGTGCTCGCCGACGAGGCTGTCCGGGCCGTCATCGTCTCGACACCCAATTCAGCCCTCGCTCCCGCCGCGCTTGAGGCGGTGCGCGCGGGCCGGCACGTTCTCATCGAAAAGCCGGGCGGGCTGAGGGCGGAAGAGCTCCGCCAGCTGCGCAGCGAGGCGAAGAGGACGGGGGCGCTCGTTCGCGTCAGCTACAACCACCGGTTTCACCCGGCCCTTCAGAAGGCGCACGAGCTCGCGGCCGCGGGCGCCCTCGGCAAACTGATGTTCATACGGGGCCGCTACGGACACGGAGGACGCAAGGGCTATGATCGCGAGTGGCGGGCGGACCCGGCCCTTTCGGGAGGCGGGGAACTCATCGACCAGGGCGTTCACCTGATCGACCTCGCAGGCTGGTTCCTCGGGGAATTCGCCGTCGTGGAAGGGCACGCGGACACCTGCTACTGGGACATGAAGGTCGACGACAACGCCTTCCTCAGCCTAAGGACCGCGGCCGGACAGACGGCGTGGCTGCACGCGAGCTGCACGGAGTGGAAGAATCTCTTCTCCCTTGAAATCTACGGGCACGACGGGAAGCTGGCGGTCGACGGGCTCGGCGGCAGCTACGGAGTGGAGCGGCTCGCCCATTACCGGATGCTTCCGGAAATGGGGCCGCCGGACACGACGATCTGGGAGTATCCGCGCGGCGACGACTCGTGGCGGCTCGAAACGCTGGAGTTTCTGGAGGACATCCGCCTCGGCCGGGAGCCGTCGCCGGGCCTCGCCGAGGCGATCCGCGTCCTCGACGTCGTCGAAAAGATCTACAGGAAGGACGGACGGCCATGATCATCACGCGTTCCCCCCTGCGCGTCTCCCTCGGCGGGGGCGGCACCGACCTCGCATCCTACTACCGCGAATTCGGCGGCTTCCTCGTCGCCGCAGCCATCGACAAGTACGTCTACATCACCCACCACCGCACCTTCCAGCGCGAGATCATCGTCAAGTATTCAAAACTTGAACGCGTGTTGGACGTCGACCACATCGAGCACCCGATCGTCCGCGAGGCGCTGAAGCTCACCGGGGTGACCGATCCCCAGATCGAGCTGACGTCCATGGCGGACATCCCGGGCGGGACGGGCCTCGGCTCGTCGGGCAGCTTCACGACGGCCCTCCTCAAGGCCCTCCACGCCTACCGGAAGCATCCGATCTCCCCGGCGGAGCTCGCCGAAGAGGCCTGTGCGATCGAAATCGACAGGCTCGGCGAGCCGATCGGCAAGCAGGACCAGTACATCGCCGCCGTGGGCGGCATCACGGCCTTCACGTTCAATCGCGACGGCCGCGTCGAGTACCGGCCCGCCAAAATCTCGGAGGAGACGCTCTTCGAGCTGGAGGACAACCTGCTCCTTTTCTTCACCGGCTATTCGCGAAGCGCCTCGGCGATCCTCAAGGACCAGAACGACCGCTCGAGGCAGAGCGACAAGGCGATGCTCGAGAACCTGCACTTCACGAAGGAGCTCGGCTACAAGTCGCTCGAGGCGCTCGAGGCCGGGAACCTGGATGAGTTCGGGCGGCTGATGGACGTCCACTGGCGGCGCAAGAAGGCGCGCAGCTCCGGCATGAGCAATTCCCACATCGACGAGTGGTACGATCACGCGATGGCGAACGGCGCAATCGGCGGAAAGCTGATCGGCGCGGGCGGGGGCGGATTCCTGATGTTCTATGCCGGGGACAAGCGCAGACTGCGGCACGCCATGCGGGAAAAGGGCCTCCAGGAGGTCCGGTTCCGGTTTGACTTTGAGGGCAGCAAAGTCGTGGCGCAGAGCTGACTCCTTCGATGACGCAGTCGGTCGAAACCTCCGACCTGCCGGTGGCCATCCTCGCGGGCGGCCTGGCGACCAGGCTGCGGCCGGTCACGGAACGGGTGCCGAAGCTGCTGATCGAGGTCGCGGGCGAGCCGTTCTTCACGCACCAGATCCGGCTGCTGCGCCAGGCGGGCCTGACCCGCCTCGTCCTTTGCGTCGGCCACCTGGGGGAGATGATCGTCGAGCGCTATGGCGACGGAGCAAAGTGGGGCGTCCGGATCGACTACGCCTTCGACGGGCCCCGCCTCATGGGCACCGGCGGCGCGCTCATCCGGGCGCTGCCGAAGCTCGGCGGGGCCTTCTATGTCCTTTATGGCGACAGCTACCTGCCCGTCGATTACCGGGCCGTAGGGGATTTCTTCATCCGAAGCGGGAAGAAGGGCCTGATGACCGTCTTCAAGAACGAGGGGAAGTTCGACACGAGCAACGTCTGGTTCGAGGACGGGGCGATCCGCCTCTACGACAAGAAGGACCGGGTGCCGCAGATGCGCCATATCGACTACGGACTGGGGCTTTTCCGCCCAGGCGCCTTCGGGGGCTTTCCGCGGGATGAGCCCGTGGACCTGGCCGGCGTGCAGAAGGCCCTGGTCGCGCAGGGGCAGCTCGCCGGGTACGAGCTGTCCGAGCGCTTCTACGAGATCGGTTCGCCAGCGGGCCTGGCCGAGCTGGACCGGAAGCTGCGGCCGCCATCTTAGGGAGAAACGCATGAAGCCCCTGCTGCCTTGCTTATATGGCGGAGATGGGGCTCATTTTTGCCATGCTGAAGCTGACCAATCCGCGCAGACCCGACATCGAGCCGGTCGAGGTGTCGGCATTGGCGGACACCGGGTCGGTCTTCCTTGTGATTCCGGAATCCGTTCGGGAACTCCTCGGTCTGCATGAGGTTGCGAGAGAGGAGAGCGTCGTCCTGGCCGATGGTTCGAGGCGGTGCGTGCCGTACGTGGGTCCGATCGGCGTTCGATTCAAGAACCGGATCGGCTTTTTTGGCGCGATTGTGATGGGCAACCAAACCCTGCTGGGGGCGATCCCGATGGAGGACATGGACCTCGTGCTGACGCCCGTGGACAGGCGGGTGGACGTGAATCCGGAAAGCCCCGACATCGCGCAGGCGCTGGCAAAATAACTTCATGCCCTACTCCGAACAACACCTGAGGGAAACCGCCGAAATCGTCTCGAAGATCGATCCAGGCGACTGCGAAAAATGCGTGGCCGAGCTGCGCGCCCTGCGCGAGCGCGGCGGGCGCCTGTTCATCCTGGGCGTCGGCGGCAGCGCGGCCAACGCCTCCCACGCGGTTAACGATTTCCGCAAGATCGCGGGGCTCGAGGCCTACGCGCCCACGGACAATGTATCCGAATTGACCGCACGGACGAACGACGAGGGATGGGCGAGCGTCTTCGTGGAATGGCTGAGGGGGAGCCGCCTCAGCGCGAAGGACTGCATTCTCGTCCTGTCGGTGGGCGGGGGGAACGTCGAGAAGAACGTCTCCCCGAACCTTGTCTCGGCGCTCCAGCTGGCGAAGCAGGCCGGGGCCCGGGTGATCGGCATCGTCGGAAAGGACGGCGGATACACGGCCAAGGTGGCCGACGCGCGCGTGATCGTGCCGACCGTGAATCCGAACAACGTGACTCCGCATTCCGAGGCCTTCCAGGCGGTCGTCTGGCATCTGTTCGTTTCGCACCCCGACTTGAAGGTGAACCAGACCAAATGGGAATCGGTAGCGCAGAAGTAGGCCGCCCCGCCGTCTTTCTCGACCGCGACGGCACGCTGAACGTCCAGGTGATCCGCGACGGCATGCCGTATTCCCCGGACGGGCCCGATCATTTCCGGCTTTTTGCCGATGTGCCCGGCGGCTGCCGCAGGCTCAAGGCCGCGGGCTTCGCCCTGGTCGTCGCCACAAACCAGCCGGACGTCGGGCGCGGCACCGTGCCCCAGTCCGTCGTGGAAGCCATGCACGAGCGCCTTCGCTCGCTAGTGCCCGAAATCGAAAGGATCGAAGTCTCCTACGATTCCGGGAGCGAGCCGGCCCGCCGGCGCAAGCCCGAGCCGGGAATGCTCCTGGACGCCGCCGCCGCGCTGAACCTGGACCTGGCCCGGTCCTGGATGGTCGGCGACCGCTGGAAGGACGTCGAATGCGGCCGGAGGGCTGGCGTTCGCACCGTCTTCATCGATTTTGGCTATGCCGAAAAGCTGCCCAATCCGCCGGATTTCACCGTCAAGTCCTTCGGCGAGGCCGTCGACGCGATTCTTGGGGCAACCAAGTGACGGGCGCGTTTCCACTTGCGCAAAGCGAAGGACCAAACATTTATGCCCGATCCCAGAATCCATTCCTGAATGAAATCCCTCAACGACCTCAAGATTCAGCTTTACGCCGACGGGGCCGACAAGGCCGGCATCCTCGACCTCTACGCCAAGCCGTACATCAAGGGCCTCACGACAAACCCGACCCTGATGAAGAAGGCGGGAATCCACGAATATGAGGCCTTCGCGAAGGAAATCCTGAGGACCGTCACCGCAAAGCCGATCTCATTTGAGGTCTTCACGGACGAGTTTCCCGAGATGAAACGGCAGGCGCTCAAGATCTCCTCCTGGGCTGAAAACGTCTACACGAAGATTCCGATCACGAATTCCCGCGGCGAATCGTCCATTCCGCTCATCGGGGAGCTCGCCCGGCAGGGCGTCAAGCTGAACATCACGGCGCTCTTCACCGAGGAGCAGGTCCGCGGCGTGGCCGCTGTGCTCAACCCGGAAGTGCCCTCGCTGATCTCGGTCTTCGCAGGCCGGATCGCCGACACGGGCGTCGATCCCGTTCCGCTCATGCGCGGCTACCTCGGACTCCTGAAAGGCCACCCCAAGGCGGAGCTGCTCTGGGCGAGCACGCGGGAAGTGCTCAATATCTTCCAG
>Ga0265313_10003374_pt1 | contig 13000 bp, 6 predicted proteins | sample 4123metaG_FD_203122 | JGI IMG/M metagenome (GOLD analysis project Ga0265313, IMG submission 203122) | Rhizosphere microbial communities from Carex aquatilis grown in University of Washington, Seatle, WA, United States - 4-1-23 metaG | ecosystem: Host-associated > Plants > Roots > Rhizosphere >...
GCTTGGTCACGCCGCCACGCGCTTCCAGCACCGTGCCGATCAGGCGGTTCAACTCCTCCTTGTTCTGTAGCCCGCGCAGCCCCGGCGTGTTGGGCGAGGAGATATTGATGGTGACGTAATCGGCCAGCGGCGCCAGCCGCGCGAAGGCTTTCGCATAGTCGGCGATGCGGTCGGTGCTGTCTTTATTCGCGCCGATATTGATGCCGGTGATGCCCCCACTTCCATTTAATGAGCCTCGGCGCACCAGATTGGCGGCGGCCTGCTCCATGCCGCCATTGTTGAAGCCCATGCGGTTGATCACGGCCTGATCCTCGCGCAGCCGGAACAGGCGCGGCTTGGGGTTTCCTGTCTGGGGGCGCGGTGTGACGGTGCCGCATTCGACAAAGCCGAAGCCCAGCCGCGCCATCGCCGCCGGTACGGCGGCGTTCTTGTCGAAGCCCGCCGCCAGCCCGACCGGATTGGGAAAGTCGAGGCCCAGCGCCCGCACCCGCAAGGACGGCGGATCGGCCAGGGCCTTCCGCAGCAGCGGTCCCAGCCGGCCGACCAGGGCCAGCGTCAGGTCATGGGCCGTCTCGGCCGGCAGGCGGGCCAGCAGCGCGGCCCCGGAATTCAACAAATTCTTCATGTTCCCCCAACCAGAGCGTTACCCTGGCCTGGATTGCCCTCTAGACGGGTAATGGGGCTTGTTTTATAAGGCCCGCCATAGGAATAATAACCGGAAACCCGGATTGATTTCTTAATCGTTAACGCGGTGGGATGCTGACACATCTTCAAATCTGGCGCGCCCTCGACGCGCTTGCAGTGCGGCATAATATGTCGCCCTCGGGTCTGGCCAAGCTTGCCGGACTCGACCCCACCACCTTTAACAAGTCCAAGCGCGGCACCGCCACCGGCAAGCTGCGCTGGCCCTCGACCGAGAGCATCGCCAAGGTCCTGGCCGCCACCGGCGCCAGCCTGGAGGATTTTGTCGCCCTGGTGGCCGAGCCGGGCGGGGCGCGGCGCGCCCGCATGGTGCCGCTGATCGGCATGGCCCAGGCGGGGGCGGCCGGCTTCTTCGACGATGCCGGGTTTCCGGCCGGCAGCGGCTGGGAGGAGATCGCCTTTCCCGAACTGGCCGACGAGCATTGCTACGCCCTGGAGATTACCGGCGATTCCATGCTGCCGGTCTATCGCGACGGCGACCGCATCATCGTGGCGCCGTCCGGCAATCTGCGCCGCGGCGACCGAGTGGTGGTCAAGACTCATGGCGGCGAGGTGATGGCCAAGATCCTGGGCCGCATGACGGCGCAGCGCATCGAGGTCAAGAGCTTCAATCCCCAGTTCGAGGACCGCGGCTTCGCCTTGAGCGAGGTCGCGTTCGTGCATCGCATCATCTGGGCGAGTCAGTAATCCCTCGCCTCTGCGCCGGAAATCATGGTCGGGGGGCGCCTACAGGGCCGTATTCGCGGCCGCAAGGGCGGTCCGGCCGTGGCGGCGGGCGCGCCAGGCGCGCAAATCGTTGCCCAGCTTGTCGAAGTAGATATAAATCACCGGCGTGGTGAACAGGGTGAGCAGCTGGCTCATCAGCAGGCCGCCGCAGATGGCGATGCCCAGGGGATGGCGCAGCTCCGCGCCCATGCCGTTGCCGAAGGTCAGCGGCAGGGCGCCGAACAAGGCCGCCACAGTGGTCATCAGGATGGGACGGAAGCGCAGGAGCGCCGCCTGATGAATGGCGGAGGTGGCATCCTTGCCTTCGTTGCGCTCCGCCTCGAGCGCGAAGTCGATCATCATGATGGCGTTCTTCTTCACGATGCCGATCAGCAAGATGATGCCGATGATCGAGACGATGTTGAGTTCGTGGCCGGTGATGATGAGAAAGAGCAGCGCGCCGACGCCCGCCGAAGGCAGGGTGGAAAGGATCGTCACCGGGTGGATGTAGCTCTCATAGAGCACGCCCAGCACGATATATACCGTGATAATGGCGGCGATGATCAGCCACACCTCGCTGGAGAGCGCCGACTGGAAGGAACGGGCCGAACCCAGGAACTGGGCATTGATGGTGGGCGGAATGCCGGAAGCCTGTTCTGCCCGCTCGATGGCGGTCACGGCTTCGCCCAGCGAATGGCCCGGCGCCAGGTCGAAGGAAATGTTGGCGGAAGGAAACTGGCCAATATGGTCGATCTCCAGCGGCGAGGTGCGCTGCTCGATACGGGCCACCGCCGGCAGCGGTACCTGGCCGGCGCCGGGGCCCGGCAGATAGAGATTCTGCAGCGAGCGCACCGTGCTCTGCTGCTTGGGATCGGCCTCGATGATGACGCGGTACTGCGTGAACGCGGTATACATGGTGGTGACGATGCGCTGGCCGAAGCTAGAATAGAGCGCACTGTCCACGGTGCTGGGGCTGATGCCGAAGCGGGCGGCGGTGTCGCGGTCCACCACCACATAGGCAGCATGGCCCTGATCGAGGAAGGACGTGCTGGCATTGGCGACCTGCGGCGCCTTGGCCAGCTGCGCCATCAGCTTGGGCACGAAGGTGTTGAGGTCAGCCGTGGTTGCCGACCGCAGCACGAAATTGTACTGGGCGCGGCTGACGGTTGTATCGGTGGAAATGTCCTGCACCGGCTGCAGATAGAAAGTGATGCCGGGCACGGTGTGGCCCAGCTGCTTGAGGCGCTCCACCACCTCGGAGACGCCGTCACGCTCGTTCTTGGGCTTGAGGTTGATCAGGAAGCGTCCGCTATTGAGGGTGTTGTTGGTGCCGTCAACGCCGATGGCCGAGGACAGGCTGGCCACCGCCGGGTCTTTCAGCACCAGGCGGGCCAGGTCGTTCTGGCGCTGGGCCATGGTGTCGAAGGAGACGGCGGGGCCCGCCGAGGTGATAGCCTGGATGAAGCCTGTGTCCTGCAGCGGGAAGAACCCCTTGGGAATGAAGGTGTACATCACCACGGTCAGCACCAGCGTGCCGACCGCCACCAGCAGGGTGAAGCGCTGATGGCCAAGCACCCAGAGCAGGAGCCGGTCATAGCCCGCCACCAGCTTGCCGTACCAATGCTCGGTAAGGGCAAAGAGCTTGCCGTGCTGCACCGGATGGTCGGGGTCGTGGCCGTGCAACAGCTTGGCGCAGAGCATCGGCACCAGGGTGAGCGAGACCACCGCCGAGATCAGGATTGAGACGGCCAGCGTGATGGCGAATTCGCGGAACAGCCGGCCAACGACATCCGGCATGAAGAGCAGCGGGATCAGCACCGCGATCAGCGACACGGTCAGCGACACGATGGTGAAACCGATTTCGCCGGCGCCCTTCATGGCGGCGTCCAGCGGGGTGTCGCCGGCCTCGAGATAGCGCGAGATATTCTCGATCATCACGATTGCATCATCGACCACGAAGCCGGCCGAAATGGTGAGCGCCATCAGCGAGAGATTGTTGAGCGAGAAACCCAGCTGGTGCATCACCGCGAAGGTGCCGATGATGGAGAGCGGCACCGACAGGCCGGGGATTATGGTGGCCGGAACGTTGCGCAGGAAGACGAAGATCACCAGCACCACCAGCACGACGGCGAGGCAGAGCTCGAACTCCACATCCTCGACCGAGGCGCGGATCGTCTCGGTACGGTCGGTGAGGACGTCCAGTGTCATCGCGGCGGGAAGGCCGGCGCGCATGACCGGCATCTGCGTCTGGATCTCATCCACCACGGCGATGACATTGGCGAGCGGCTGGCGCTGCACATTGATCAGAATGGCGGGGATGGTGTCCTTGCCGCCCGGCAGGCCGGCCCAGCTGCCCAGCTTGTCGTTTTCGGTGCTGTCCTCAATGTCGGCGACGTCAGAAAGATAGACCGGCGCGCCATTGTTGTAGGTGACGATGATCTTCTTGTAGTCGTCGGCGGTCTGCAGCTGGTCATTGGAGTTGATGGAGTAGGACTGGCTGGCGCTGCTGAGGGTGCCCTTGGCGGCGATGGAATTGGCGTTCGAGATGTTGTTGCGCAAACTGTCGATGTTGAGACCATAGGCCGCCAGCTGTTGCAGATTGGCCCGGATGCGCACGGCAGGCCGCGAGGCGCCGGGCAGGCTGACCACGCCGACGCCGTCGATCTGGGAGATTTTCTGCGCGATGCGGGTTTCGGCAATATCCTCGACCTTGCTGATCGGCAGGGTGGCGGAATGCAGCGCCAGGGTGATGACGGGCGCGTCAGCCGGATTGACCTTCCGATAGATCGGCGGCTGCGGCAGTTGGGGGAAGAGGTTCTGGCCCTGGCTGATCGCGGCCTGGACTTCCTGCTCGGCGATATCGAGACTGAGGTTGAGATCGAACTGCAGCGTGATGAGGGACTGGCCGCCGGAAGAGACCGACGATATCTGGCTGAGGCCTGGCATCTGGCCGAGGCGTTGCTCCAGAACGCCGGTTACCGCGGTTGCCATCACCGCCGGACTGGCGCCCGGATAGAAGGTCTGTACCTGGATGGTGGGGTAATCGACTTCCGGCAACGCGGAAACCGGCAGGTAGCGGAAGCCGACCAGGCCCATCAGCAGGATGGCGATCATCAGCAGCGCTGTCGCGACCGGCCGGTGAATAAAGGGTGCGCAGGGATTCATGATCTCACAGGACACTGAAGTTCAGGATATCGCAGGAAGCCGCGCGGCAAGAGCCGACAGTCAATTGAAGGCGCATCTATTGTGCTGAGATATGACATAGGTGATTGGCTTCCTTCGCGTTAATTCGGAATCACGCGGTGTCGCAAATTGTCTCCACGACGGGTGTCCTGTGCTACCAACTGCGGGCGCGCGGGCCTGAATGGATTTGAATTTGCGCAGCATCCGCAACCCTTCAGCGGGCCACTGCTGCATCGCACCACCGTCCAATAATAGCCATTCCCAGACAGAAAAATACAATCATGCGGACGTCAGCTGGTCACCAGGGTCTGGAATCACAACTTGATCCAGACGAGAGCTCCAACGATGTCTGTTGCCAGGAAGTTTTTGGCGAGCTTGTCGTTTCGGGGTGAACGATGTCCGCTTGGGGTCAGAAGCGGACATGCAGCGACGCCTAGGGATAGCCCTGAAACTTCCGCACCCGCGCGTCGAAGGCGGCGCGGCTGCCGGGGAGCAGCGTCTTCAGCTCCGCGGCGCGGGTCTGCAGCGCGCGTTCATAGGCCGTGCCGGGCGTGGCCTTGATCGCGGCGTCCAGTTCGCCGGCGATGCGGGCGCGATAGGCGTCGGGATCGTAGCTCGCCAGCGCCAGCGCGATCTGGTAGCGCACGCCGGCATTGCCCGGCGCCAGCTTCGCTGCTCGGTCGAACAGCGTCATTGCCGCGTTGATGTTCGCGCCATAAAGAGTCCGCGCCAGGAAGGGACCGGCGCCCTTGACCACTTCGACATGCCAGCCGCCCAGCACCGACACAGCATAGGGGTTGGAAGGCTCGGCGGCGACGCCCGCCTCCAGCGCCGCCTTGGCGCGATCGGGCAGGTCGTGCAGTTGCGCCCAGGCGACGCCCTTGATGCGGGTCTGATAGCCCAGCGCCGCCGCCAGCCAGGTCTGGCCGTCGGCCAGCTTCGGATCGGCGGCCACCGCCGCTGTCGCCAGCGCTTCGGCATGCTGCAGACATTCCAGGCAGGGCGCATCGCGCAGCACCGCCTCGCTGAGCGCCGCCCGCGCCGCCACGGCATAGCCGGCGGCGGTGTGCGCCGCCTCGCCCGCCTGCATCGCCTGGGCGTAATCGCCGCGGGCATAAAGCTGCGCCGCGTCATCCGCCGCCGCCGGACCCGCCGGCAGAAGCAGCAGCAGCAGGACGATCAGCTTCTTCACTTGAGAAACTCGCCGGCCAGCGCCTTGCGGATCATCGCCGCGGTCTCGCGGGTACCAAACAAAGCGGCGAAGGAGCCGAAGCGCGGGCCCGCGCCCTGGCCGAACAGCACTTCGTAGAGCGCTGCGAACCAGCCGCGCAACGGCTCGAAGCTATGCGTCTTGCCCACTTCGTAGACCACATTCTGCACGGTGGCGCCGTCGCGTTCCTCGCCCATCGCCTCGAAGCGCGAAGCCAGGTCTTCCAGCGCCGCGCGCTCCTTGTCGTCGGGCGCGCGATACTGTTTCGCCGGCTTCACGAAATCCTCGTAATACCTGAGGGCATAGCCGACCAGCTTGTCCAGGCCGGGATTGGCCTGCGGCGACGCGCCCGGCGCATAGGCGCGGATATTGCCCCATAGCACTTCGCGGGTGTGGGCGTTCGAGGCCGAGACCAGATTGAGCAGCAGGGCGAAGCTGACGGGATAGCGCTCATCCGGCGGGGCGCCGGCATGGATGTGCCAGACCGGATTCTCCAGCCGCGCCGCTTCATCGCCATGGTTCGAGTGATAAGCCTCAAGGAAAGCGATGTATTCGTCCACCGCCTTGGGAATGACGTCGAAATAGAGCCGCTTGGCGGTGCGCGGCTTCTGGAACATGAACAGCGCCAGGGATTCCGGCGAGCCGTATTTCAGCCAGTCCTCGATCGAAATGCCGTTGCCCTTGGACTTGGAGATTTTCTGGCCCTGATCGTCCAGGAACATCTCAAACATGTACTGGTCCGGCGGATTGCCGCCGGCGATCTTGCAGATGGCGCTGTAAAGCGGCGCCTGGGAGAGATGATCCTTGCCGTACATCTCGTAATCCACGCCCAGCGCCGCCCAGCGCATGCCCATGTCGGGCTTCCATTGCAGCTTGCAATGACCGCCGGTGACCGGAACCGTTTCCTGGCTACCGTCTTCCTCGACATAGGTGATGGTGCCCGCCGCCACGTCGCGATCCACCACCTTGGCCAGCAGCACCTTGCCGGAGCGCGGGCTGACCGGAAGGAAAGGCGAATAGGTTTCCTGCCGCTCCTCGCCCAGGGTCGGCAGCATCACCGCCATCACCTTGTCGTAGGCGGCCAGGATCTTCAGCAGCGTCTCGTCAAAGCGGCCCGACTTGTAGGTGGCGGTGGCGGAATAGAATTCGTAGCGGAAGCCGAAACTATCCAGGAAGGAACGCAGCCGCGCATTCATGTGCGCGCCGAAGCTTTCATGGCTGCCGAAGGGATCGGGAATGGCGGTCAGCGGCTGGCCTAGATGGGCGGTGAGCATCGCATGATTGGGCAGATTGTCCGGCACCTTGCGCAGCCCGTCCATGTCGTCGCTGAAGGCGATCAGATGGGTGGGCACATCGCTCATGGTCTCGAAGGCCTTGCGCACCCAGGAGGTGCGGGCGACCTCGCCGAAAGTTCCGATATGGGGCAGGCCGGAGGGGCCATAGCCGGTCTCGAACAGGACGCTTTTGACCTCCTGCCCGGCCTTCTGGCGGGCCTCGATGCGGGCCAGAAGCCTGCGCGCCTCCTCAAAGGGCCAGGCCTTGGCCGCAAATGCCTGCTCGCGCAGCGTTTTCACCAAAAAATTCACTCCCGGTTAAGCGATAGTTTAAGCGATTTGAAAGGGCGCGAAAGCTAGGATTTCCGGGAGGATAACGTCAATGACCGGGAAAAGCCCTGCCTTGGCCGAGGATTCGCGCGCGGTGTTCGCCGGGCGCATCGATATCCTTTACGCGCTCGGACGCCATTACCTCTCGCTGCCTTTCGCGGTGCTGTGCGTGCCGGCCACCCTGCTGGCCGGCAACAAGCCCGGCATCCTGCCCTTCGTCCCACTGCTGATCCAGATGGTGGTGGTGATCGCCGCCGAGCAGCTCACCACCTCCTATCGCATCCGCTGCGTCGGACGGGGCGAGCATTGCGACGATCCCGCCTACTGGGCCCACCGCTACACTTTCGTCTCCGCCATCGCCGGCGCCAGCTGGGGCCTGGGCGCCTGGTTCTGGTTCGTCTGGGGTTCCTTCCCGGCCCAGGCCTATCTCGCCCTCGCCTTCCTGGGCATGACCGCGACCGAGTTCATCGCCCGTTCCGCCCACCGCCCCGCCTTCGCCGCCCACACCATCTTCTCGCTCGGGCCGTTGCTTGTGCTGCTGCTGGCGCAGGGCGGTCTTTATGCCGGCATGACCGCGGTGCTGGTGATCCTCTTCGCCGGCGTGCTGGTCAGCTATTGCAACTGGATGGCGCGGCTACTGGACGAAAGCGTTTCGCTGCGCAACGAGAATTCCGGCCTGGTGGTGAGCCTATCGCGCGAGAAAATCGAGGCGGTGGCCGCCCGCGACAGCGCCGAGGCCAGCGCCGCCGCCAAATCCTCCTTCATCGCCAACATCTCTCATGAGCTGCGTACGCCGCTTAACGCACTGCTCGGCATGGCCCAGCTTCTGGAGCGCGCCGACCTGCCGCGCCAACAGGCCGACCATGTCAAGGTGATGCTGGAGGCGGGGCGCGGTTTGCAAACCTTGCTGGACGACGTAATCGCCCTGACCCGCGACGATTCCGAGCTGTTGGCGGACATGGATTGCGATCCCATGCAGACCGCTCGCGCCGTCATCCGCCTGCTGCAGCCGCGCGCCTGGGAAAAGCATCTGCGCCTGTCGCTGTCCGCCGCCGGAACGCTGCCGCGGGTCGCCGCTGACCCGCGCCGCGTCCGTCAGGTGCTGCTCAAGCTGGCCGACAACGCCCTGAAATTCACCGATCATGGCCTGGTCGAGGTTCGGCTGGACGAAGTTCGGGACGGCAAGGGCGAACGCTTTGTCCGCTTCACCGTCGCCGACACCGGCCCCGGCGTCTCGGCGGAAGCCGCGCCCCTGCTCTTCAGCCCCTTCACTCCGGGCGACAATTCCTATGCCCGCGCCCAGCAGGGCGCCGGCCTGGGCCTGGCGGTGGCCAAGCGCATCGTTGACCAGGCGGGCGGCCATATCGGCTTTGACAGCATGCCGGGCGAAGGCTCGCAATTCTTCTTCACCCTGCCGGTGTCCGGCGCGGCAAGCATGCCCCGCCTTTCCGGCGACGCCAGCCAGCCGCCGCCTTCCGGCCTGACGCTGCTGGTGCTGGCCAACGCGGCAGGCGTCGCCGCCGACATCGCGCGGCTGCTGGAACCGTTCGGCAACCGCCTCGTCGTCGCCACCGGCATGGCGGACGCCATCACCCGCGCCGGGCGCGAAAATTATGACGCCATCATCGCCACAGCCGCCGACGCCGACATGCTGGCGGCGGCGCCGGGCGTCACCGCGCCTCTGATCGCCGTGCTGCTGCGCGGCGACCGCATGCCCATCGTCACCGACAGCGTCCTGCGCTGGCCGCTGGAGCCTGACGCGTTTTACGGCGCGCTGGCCCAGTTCGCCCACGCCGAGAGCGATACGGCACCGCAGCCCCTGGTCGCCATTGACGCCATCGCCTTCACCGCACTGGAGAAATCGGTGGGCGTGAAGGCGCTGGTCGACATTTTGCAATGCTATATCGTCACCGCTGAGCAGCTCACCACCGCCTTGTCGGAAGCCTGTGCGTCGGAAAGATGGGACGAGGCGGCGCGCCTGGCCCAGGATATTGTCGGCGCCGCCGGCGGCTTGGGCCTTACCGCCGTCACCCAGGCGGCGCGCGGCTTCGCCCAGAAAAGCCGCGATGGCGGCAACCACCATGATTTGCGCAACGCCGCCCAACTTGTGGTGGGCGAGCATCTGCGCGCGAAACAAGCTCTCGTGCACTTGTATCCCGACGTCGCTTGATCGCTGATGGCGCGCATCTAAGATGCGCCGCCCATGCCCTTCTCCGACATCCTGAAGTCCCTGCCCGCACTGGTTCCCGCACCGCCCGGCGCCGCTGTCTTTGAGGATGGCGTGGCGCACCGCGCCGAACTGCGCGACGCCCGCGCCCTGTTCGAGGGCGGCGAGGTGCTGGTGGCCCATGCCGGCTTCACCGCCGGGCGGCTGGGGGCGAAACCGGCGGCGGCTTACGACGTGATCGAGCTCTTCGCTTTTGTCCGCCCGGGCCAGCCTTTTGTGCCGTCGGCCTCGGGCATGGCGCGCTTGCTGGGGCTGGGGCTGCCACGTACCCCGGAGGAAAGCGCGGCGGCGCTGCCGGCCATCGCGGCGCGGCTGCTGCAGGAAACCGGGCAGATGAGCGCCGAAACGCGCGCCGCGCTGGCGCCGCTGATCGGCACGCTGGACCGCGCCGGCTGGCGCTGGGCGAAGCTGCTGAAAGAAATCGTCGGCGAAGTCCCGCACGGCTCGCCCATCGCGGGCCTGGAAATCTGGCGCGGTCTTGCCGCCTGGGAGGATCACGCCCTGCCCGGCCAGCCGGGTTCGCAGGCCGTGTCGCCGGAAGAAGCGCAAACCCGCCTGGCGCGGCTGGTGACGGAGACGCGGCCCGAACAGGCGGCCTACAGCGCCGCCGCGACCTACGCTTTCAGTCCGCGCGAAGTGGCCGGCGCGCCCAAGGTGGCGCTGATCGAAGCCGGCACCGGCACCGGCAAGACGCTGGGCTATCTGGCGCCCGCCAGTGTCTGGGCGGAAAAGAACGGGCCGGGGCTTTGGATCTCCACCTACACCCGCAATCTGCAGCGCCAGATCGTGCAGGAGATCGCCCGGCTATGGCCCGATCCCGTGGAGCGCGCCGAAAAGGCCGTGGTGCGCAAGGGGCGGGAGAATTATCTCTGCCTGCTCAACTTCGAGGAAGCGGCGAAGCGCACGGCGCTGGCGCCCTCCCAGCGCAGCGTGGCGCTGGGGTTGATCGCGCGCTGGGCGGCCTCCGGCACCGACGGCGACATGTCGGGGGCAGGCTTTCCCGCCTTTCTCGCCGCGTCCATGCCGCTTTCGACTGTCACCGACCGGCGCGGCGAATGCATCTATGCCGCCTGCCCGCATTACCGCCAATGCTTCATCGAGAAGGCGGTGCGGGCGGCGCGCCATGCCCAGATTGTGGTCGCCAATCATGCCTTGGTGATCGCCCAGGCAGCGCAGGACTGGCTGGCCACCGACGAGACCAACGACACCCCGCCGGAACGGCGGCTGCGCTATGTCTTCGACGAGGGCCACCATCTTTTCGACGCCGCCGACAGCGGCTTCGCCGCCCTGCTCTCGGGCCGCGAGATGGCGGAACTGCGCCGCTGGGTGCGCGGGCCGGACGCCCGCACCCGCAGCCGCATGCGCGGGCTGGAGGAACGGCTCAAGGACCTGATCGCCGATGACGCGGCAGCGCAGGAAGCGCTGGAGGGAGCGGTATCGGCGGCCGGCGCGCTGGCGGGTGAAGGCTGGACCCAGCGCCTTGGCAATCCGCGCGGCCCGGGCGAAGTCTTTCTCGCGCTGGTCTACCAGCATGTGCGGGCGCGCAGCGGCGACCAGGACAGTTTCTACACCTTGGAAGCAGAACCGCATCCGATGGGCGAGGAACTGCTGGAGGCGGTGCGCCAGCTTTCCCGCGCCCTCAAGCGCCTGGCCGATCCGCTCGCCCATCTGGCGCATCTGCTGCGCAAGAAGATGGCCGACAAGACCGCCGAGATCGAGCCCTATACCCGCGCCCGACTGGACGCCGCCGCACGCGGGCTGGATCGCCGCGCCAAGCGCATCCTGCCCGCCTGGCGGTCGATGCTGGAGGCGCTGGAAAATGGCGAAGTGGACGAGGATTTCGTCGACTGGTTCGAACTCAAGCGCGAGGACGGCCGCGACGGCGATATCGGACTGGAACGGCACTGGATCGACCCCACCATTCCGCTGGCCGCCGAAGTGCTGGCCCCCGCCCATGGCGCGCTGATCACGTCTGCGACGCTGCGCGACATCTGTTTGACTCCGTCGCTGCGCGACGGGGGGCAGGACGACTGGACGGCGGCGGAAATCCGCACCGGTGCCGGCCATCTGCCGGAGCCGCCGCGCCGCGCCCTGTTCGGCTCGCCTTTCGATTATGCAAAGCAGGCGCGCATCTTTGTGGTCACCGACCTGGAGCGCCGCGACAAGGAAGCGCTGGCAGCGGCGCTGCGCGAACTGTTTCTCGCCAGCGGCGGCGGAGCGCTGGGCCTGTTCACTGCCGTGCGGACGCTCAAGGACACTGCCGCCCGCATCACCGAACCGCTGGCGGCAGCGGGCATCCCACTTTATGCCCAGCATATCGACCGCCTCGACACCGGATCGCTGGTCGATCTGTTCCGCGCCGAGGAGAATGCCTGCCTGCTCGGCACCGATGCGCTGCGCGACGGCGTCGATGTGCCGGGCCGCTCGCTGCGGCTGGTGGCGTTCGACAAGGTGCCCTGGCCCAAGCCCACCATCCTGCACAAGGCGCGGCGCGCCCGCTTCGGCAAGGGCTATGACGATCTCATCACCCGCTTCCGGCTCAAGCAGGCCTTTGGCCGGCTGATCCGTGGGCCGGAGGACCAGGGCTGTTTCGTGATCCTGGACGCGGCGACGCCGACGCGCCTGCTGACCGGCCTGCCGCCGGAATGCCCCGTGAAACGGGCAGGCCTGGCGGAGGTGATTGGGGATATCCGGGCCTTTCTGGGCACATAAAGATTTGAAGCGAAATCGTGGACAAATCCACGATTTCGCTTCGGGGCGCTATGCCGACCCGCGCGGCGCCACCTATAAACTCGCCATGACCCAGGCACAGAAGATGGCAGTGGCGGAATTCGGCCAGTTCGGCAGCGGCATCCTGCCCGGCCATGTGCTGGAGCGGCTGATCGTGGGCGGCCGCGAGGTCAACGCCGCCGAACCGCTGCTGCCCGGCCAAGTTCAGCCCGCCAGCCTGGATCTCAGGCTGGGCGCCAAAGCCTGGCGCGTGCGCGCCAGTTTCCTGCCCGGTCCGGACGCCAAGGTGTCAGACCGCCTGCCTTCGGTGTTCATGCATGAGATCGACTTGACCGATGGCGCGGTGCTGGAGACGGGCTGTGTCTATATCGTGCCGCTGCTGGAAAGCGCCGCCCTCAGCCCGGAGATTTCCGGCGCCGCCAATCCCAAAAGCTCCACCGGCCGCATCGATGTTTTTGTCCGTCTGATCACCGACAATGCCGCGGCCTTCGACCGCGTCGCGGCAGGCTATAACGGCCCGCTCTTCGCCGAGATCAGCCCGCGCACCTTCCCGGTGCTGGTGCGCAAGGGTTCGCGCCTCAATCAGCTTCGCCTGCGCCAGGGCGCACCCTCTTCCAGCGACGCGGCGCTGAAGGAATT
>Ga0265313_10003376_pt1 | contig 12993 bp, 4 predicted proteins | sample 4123metaG_FD_203122 | JGI IMG/M metagenome (GOLD analysis project Ga0265313, IMG submission 203122) | Rhizosphere microbial communities from Carex aquatilis grown in University of Washington, Seatle, WA, United States - 4-1-23 metaG | ecosystem: Host-associated > Plants > Roots > Rhizosphere >...
AGGAGGCGAAACAGGCGTCACATGGGTGTCAGGCGCCGGTGGCTCGTTGGCAGGGGAATTAGTGGGAGCAGGGGCATCTGTGCTGTCTCTGTGGTGTCTCTGGGGCGGGGTTAGTTGATAGCCGGCGCCGTACAAGCCCTGGGCTCTAGCGGGCGAGTACGGAGTTGCAGCCAAGATAACTTGCATCAGAAGCAAGCCGCACGCCAGGGGAGGTTTGAAACGCATTCCGGGTCCTCAGTCAGGCATCCGAGTTATTTGTACCCGTTGGAGAAAAGGTAACCTTAAATATTATCTGTCTGCTAAGACCTGCCAGATAACGAACTTAGTAGCCTGTTACTTTCTTGAAGGCCAAAACGCATTTCAGCAATTTTGCAGGACCGAAGCGGTAAATAAAATATCGGGGCTCCCAAATCGGGTCAAATTTTTGTTTGTATTTTTGCAGCCCTTTGTACGAGAATTTTTTGTTGAGGTGCTCGCACAATTGAAAAAGAGCGCGTTCCTTGAGCGAGGCGTCCGGGTTGTCCCCGACTCCTGAGAGGGCAGCCAATCCGAGATTGAAATAGCGATATCCACGCTCTTTGTAAGCCAGCAATAGTTTCAAAAATAAATAGTCCATGGTGCCCGAGGGCACTTCATTTCGGTGTCGCATCAGGTCGATGGTTATCTCCCCGGGATAGTAAGAACGCACTTCGTTGACGAAGGCGATTGACTTTCCTTCCGCGTTGTTCAAACAAATGAGTGGTGTCGTCTGAATATAACTCCTGTCGAAGCGACCGAGCGTAAAACTATGTTCTCCCCGGCCCGGAAGCGCCAGCCATTCATTTGAGATTGATTCAACCGTATCCATCAGTTCTGCGCTATGCGGCGGGTCATGCCGTACAAGCGTGAATCCCTTGAATTTGTTTTCCTTTCCTTTGAAGTCTTTTTTCTTGATTGTTTCAGTTGTGAATTTATCGATATCCACCCGCGCTTCTTCGCCGATTTTCACTTCGTCGAAACCCAGCGTTTTGTAGAGTTGCAGGCACTCCGGCTCTGCCTGCAAAAAACAAAGCAGCCAGCCGTTGTCTGTGACCCAGTCGACAAATTCTTGCAGTGCCGCCGGCAGTTCGTCCTCCGGACCAACCGGGTCGGCCAGTACCACGACGACATCATTGGCGACACCATATGAAACAAAGCAGTTCTTTGACTTGGAGAAGAAAAGCGACTTGTCCGGCATGGTCTTGTAGAAGTCTATCGATGATCTGCCGCACTTATCCGCGATAGCAAGTGCCAGTTTTCTTTCTTGCTCCTGAGTGGCGTAAATATATTTGAGCGGCTTAAACAGGCTGGTTACGATAAGGAATATTGTGGTGGCACCGGCGATATTTAGCGACTTGAGAAACCACTTCGCGTGATGGGTGACAGGCACCAGATCTGCGTTGCCCACCAGAAAAAACTCATCCATGGTGCGCCGAATCGAGTCCATGATACCGAAGTCGATTCCGAAATCCCGCTTGTCCATCAGGAAGAATCCGACCGTTCCGTAAACAATCGTCAGCAGAATTGTGCCGATGGAAACATAAATACCCTTGGTAATCGATTGACGTTCGCTCTTTACCGAGAAATCGGCTCTCAGCATAACCAGCAAAGTCGCCAGTCCTCCAAGCGCCCACACGCCTGCACCCAGATCTTTGTGCATGAGGTGCGTCCCGAGCGAGAGAGAAGTGATGGTTAAAGCCATAATCCATGCGGTTTTCTTGCGCTCACTCAGGTTGACAGCCAGATATGTGAGGATGAGACCAAAGCAGATGATCAGGCTCTTGGTTAGATGTCCTTCCAGCGGCAGATATGACGAGAAAGGACTATCCGAGATGTCGCCCTTGATGCCCAACCAGATATCCAGCAAGCCCACGCAAGCCGCCGAACCGGCTACCAGCTTGACGCCTACGCCTTCCAGCAGGGGTTCTTTTTCTATTGCAGGTGTAGCGGTCAAGGATGAGCCTCTGTGGTGTTTTCTTTTCCGGTCTGGGTGTTTGACTTTTGTATATCTATTGGATTTGTACCGCAAATATTGCCTGATCAACTGTATTTCAATCAAAGAATATCAAACAGTGCGTGTAAACTAGTTGAGAGAGAAGGAGAGTCTCTTTGAAAAAAACGATCTTCAGAACTGAGAGCAAACATATGACGATTCAGTTTGAAACGCGGTTTCAGTTAGCGTCTGTCGAAACCATAGACGCGCTGGTTGAGAGCGCCGGTCAATTGGCGAATCATCTGATACAGCTGATTAATACGAACTCACAGCAGTTCGAGATAGATTGCGGGCATCACTACTCGACGCAAGTCTATGAGGTGGTTAGAAAATTTGTTGTCAGACTGCTTGCTGAGCATTGCGACAGGTCTCTAGATTTTAGAGCGTTTGTAGATGCCTATGAATTTCTTCTCGATCAAAGGCTGGCAGGAAGTGCGGGTTGTTTCAAGCTGGTCACTTCGAAAAACGAAAAACGTAAGCGCGGCGTCTTCTACACGCCTGATGCGCTGGCAAGAGAGTTGACGATTGGCGCTCTTCTGCCTCTAGTATTGTCGCGCAAGCAAGGGTCTGATGTGCAGATGCGGACAGCGATTCCATCGACTCCAAACGCACTGGTATCGGTTGAAAAATTGCTCGGACTGAAGATTGTCGATCCGGCTATGGGGGCAGGAACATTCTTGTTGTCTGCTCTTGAGGTTGTGACGGAGTGCGTGCTCACAAAAATTCAAGTCGATAACCATCAGGAAGACTGGCGTGCACTGAATGGTGCTATTGAGAGTTTCAGTGAACTTCAGGGCGGTGCAGGACAACTGAAGTCACTACCGACGGACAAGCTAAACCAATTGATAATGCAAGCAGTGTCGCTTCAGTGCCTCTATGGTTTGGACGTTGACGATGCAGCTGTAGAATTGTGCAAAATTGGCATTGCAAAACGTTGTCAGCTTCCTGTAACCGATGCTTCTCAGAGATTCAGAAATCTGCGCCATGGCAACGCTTTGATTGGCATGTGGGGAACGCCGAAAATTGAATCTCAGATTTTCTCGAAAGTAAAATCTCAGAGCCTGAGTGAGAAAGAACGCCGCGACCTGGTTTGCATGAGCTTTTTTAGCGGGTTGGCGGACTCTATTGAAAATCCTCTTGCCTGCAGGAGCGACATCGCCAGGTTGAACTTCTTCCACTGGGACCTTGAATTCTCGGATGTTTTCTCAGGGGACAATCCAGGTTTTGATCTGGTTTTGACAAATCCTCCCTGGGAAATTGAAAAGGCCAATTCGAGGGAGTTTTTCTCACGATATGATTCTGAGTACATGGAACTCAGTAAGCAAGCCGCTCTGCGAAAACAAAAGCAGCTTTTGCTGCAGGATAAAACGCTTGCGGAGGAATGGAAGTATTACGTTGCCTATCATGATGGGGTAAGCGAATTTCTCCAGCGCGCCGCCGGCACGCTCTATGAAACCAATGATGACGATGCGGCAATGCCGTTTTCACATCAAGGTGGCGGCGACTCTAATTCTTACAAATTGTTTTTAGAACTTGGCTATTACTTGTTGAAGAAAGACGGTGTGATGGCGCAGATAGTGCCGTCTGGAATCTACAGCGACAAGGGTGCGACTGGCTTGCGTCGCCTCTTCATGGAGAAATGCCGCTGGTTATTTTTGCATGGATATCATAATCGTGAAGGACTTTTCTCAATTCACAGATCATTCAAATTTTGCACGCTGGCGATCGTAAAAGGTGGACGAACCGAGCGCGTCAACTGTTCATTTTTGCGCTTAGCGGCGGGTGAATTGAAAGAAGATGCAGTCTCATTGAATATCGAAACAATCAAACGCCTGTCTCCTGAGAGTCTTGCCTTTACGGAATTTTCGCATGCATCCGACCTAAGCCTGATTGAGAAATTGGCTGAGAGATGTTCCCCATTGGCGGCCCTGTGTCAGGGCAAGACTGAAATTGAGGGAACGGATGACTTTTCGATTTCATTCAGACGCGAATTCGACATGACCAATGATTCTGGCCTGTTTGTCGACAGGTCGGCGGCGCAAAAAGAAGGTTATGTGCTCGACAGCTTTGGTCACTGGCTGAAAGGGCGCTGGCGTTCGATTGATGAATTCAACTCTCGCCACCCAGGTGAGTTTGCCATTTCTGCAGATGGGAACGCCGCGCTTGCCATAGATGATATTGGGCGTGTTCTTTTGCCAGTTTATGAAGGAAGGATGATTGGGCAATACGACTGGGCAAAGAAGGCTTGGCTTGAAGGAAAGGGGCGTCGGGCCGCCTGGGGCGAACTTTCTTTTGACGAGAAGAGAATCCTGCCACAATACTTGCTCAAGCTGGAAGACTATCTCGCAATGCAGCCCGAGCGAGGTGCCAAGATTGCTTATCTTGCCGTCGGAGCCGCTACCAATTCTCGCTCCTGTATAGCTTCGATGATTGGTGACTGGCCTTGCGGAAACGCGGCGCCGGTTCTTTCAACCGGCAATGGCGGCGCCGGCAGTTATGAACAACTTGCCGCACTATTAGCCTGTCTCAACAGCTTCGTTTTTGACTACCTCCTGCGCATGAGGCTTTCAGCCAATAACCTCAATTGGTTTATCTTGAAGGAATGCCTGGTTCCCGATCTGAGCAAGATTGCCGGAAGCCGTGAGTTATACAGCGCAGTTTGCGAGTTGAGCATGCATGAAGCCTTGCTTGCAGAAGGGGTCGGTTATGGCAATACAACAATGGCGGAGAACGGGAAGATGCCTGCTCTTTCCCACGCCAGAAGGATGAAACTTCGTGCTTTTGTTGAAGCTGTTATTGCCGATGCTTATTCAATAGATGAGGCTGATTGTCAGCTGATCCTGAGGGGCTGTCTGCTTGATACTACTGAATCTGCGGCTGCAAAAACATCATCAATCGATAAAGGATTTCATCGAATAGATGTGCATTTGCCGGCGGATTTGAGGGGTCCATCCCTTTTTCTTGCCAGCCTTAAGTACTTGAGAGATAAGGGCGCTCAATGGCTATTCGATCACCTGGACAGTGACGATGTATTGTTTTCCAGAGACTATTTGGAGCGTTGTTATCCACGACCAGTTGCGCCGTTTGATTTAGATCAGATACCAAATATGATGCCGTATATGGTGCCGGGTGATGTTTGTAACCCGGCATTTGCAAAGCTTTCAACCCTGACTGACGGGCTGGACCGGAGACTGCTCATGTCTAGAATCCGGGGCAGCGGATTATATGCCCCAACTCCGCCGAAAGTGCCGAAAGCAGGCACTCTTGGGACTCGTGCATAGCTATAAGCTGTGGCTTAAAGACTAAGGTTAGCGGGAATAGTTAATAAGCAAATATAGATACGCTTACTTTTATCTGACGCTTGGCTTAATATTCACGCTAGCTGGAGACTCTTTTGGATCCTGAAGAGAACGAGTTTTCGATTGAGGAAGACAAAACCCCGCGCGCGGGTCCGCCGCCTACGGCTCAGGATTTAGCGGGGGATGGTGCCTCTGCTCGAATCAAAAAAGAAGAGCAGCCCATGACCATCGTCGCAGATTCCCTGGTCGGAGAGATTCTCGATGGGAAGTACGGCATTGTAAAAAGTCTCGGCATTGGCGGTATGAGCGTCGTATATCAAGCCAGAGACCTTTCTCTGGGCAGAAATGTAGCCATTAAGATGATGCCTCTGCAGTCAGGGCACACCACCCAGGATTTGCCGCGCTTCCAACAGGAAGCGCAGACAATCAGCAGACTCAAGCATCCCAATCTTGTCACTGTGTTTGAGTTTAACATCAACACGATACCACCGTATTTGGTGATGGAGTACATCGAAGGCAAGTCGCTTGCCGAGGTGCTTTCCAGCGAGGGACCACTTGGTCTGGAACGCGGAATCAGCGTCTTGCGTCAGATGTGCAGTGCATTGACCCATGCGCACGAAAATGGTGTCGTGCACAGAGATCTCAAACCGGCCAATATTTTGCTTCAGAAATTGCCGAGCGGCGAGGAAGTCGTCAAAATTGTGGATTTCGGCATTGCCAAAATCGTTCAGCAAGATAATCCTGATGCACAGAATTTTACTCGCTCCGGAGAAATTCTCGGCAGCCCCCTCTATATGAGCCCCGAGCAATGTCAGGGCAAGAAACTCGATCATAGATCCGACATTTATTCGATGGGCTGCGTTCTTTATGCAATCTTCGTCGGGGCACCGCCTTTTCAGGGGCCGACTGCGTTTGAAACCATTCAAATGCATTTGCACGAGCAGCCTGATTCGATCAGCAACAGACGTCGAGATCTGCCCTATGCGATGGAGCTTGACTCTGTCTTGTTTAAGGCGATGGCCAAAGAGCCTGTGCAGCGCTATCAGACAGTGAATGAATTGGACGAAGCCCTGTCTAAGATCGGATTGGAAGAAGAGATGGTCGGTTTTGGCGCTCTCAAAGCCATGATCGATCTCGGCTTCAACCGGGCTGCCGCCAAGAAAAGCAGAGGCATGCCAATCAAGATTTTCTGGTTAATGTTCGCAGTCAGCGTCTCCATTGGCGGCGTTGCCCTCTGGCATGCCCTGGACCGATATTTCGCAGAAGACAGCGTCAAGAGCTGGCCCGAAATGGACTTGAGTGGACAGCAGGCATTCGACGCTGGTGATTATACGCGGGCTGGTGCTTTTTTCACTTTGGCACTGAAGCAGGCTCAACGCTCAAACAATGCCACGCGTGTAAGTTCAACACTCGAAGAGTTGATCGATCTCAACTTTGTTATAAACAAGCAGGACAAAGTAGCGGAATATGAAAGCCAGCATGATAATTCTCCAGAAGAGACACAAATCGGTCTGCGCACCTATCGTATCGTTGATATCGCCCAGACTTCTCTTGCTGAGTTGGAAAAGCAGATGAATGCGCTGCCCGCATCAGGACCACAGCGAGCGGCTATGGAATTAAAGTTGCAGCGAAAATTGGCTGTTGTTTTAGGAGATTGCAGGCAACTGCTTGTGAGAAAAATAGACAATCACCAATTTACTATCATTCATGGTCCGAATGCACTTCGATGCCTGGAGATTCTAACTACGGCTCGCAAGATCTGCAAGAAGCTCACCGGGGAGCAACATGCTCTATACGGGCGGGTTTTGCATACATTGGCTCTGGCATATTTGGCCACCAGCCAGCCGGACCTGGCGGAAAAATGTTTTGAATCCGCCGAGAGTCTGTTGAAGAATTCTCCAACCGTATCTCCACTCGAGAGAGCCGATTATCTCAATGATGCTGCACACTTTTTCCAGTTGCACGGCAATTCTGATAAGGCAATTCAGGCTCTGCAAAAGGAATTGGAGTTGGCTGGGGGGCCGGAGTCAAACAGCGCCATTGCCGGTTCTATCTGTTTTCAAATTGCCGAACTCTACAATTCCAAGGGCGATGTTGCGCAGTCCAAAAAATATGCTCAACAATCTCTGGAGATCTTGGAGAAGACACAAGAAAAAGAGTTGGTTGTAACACATTCATTCCTGCGTCTCTATATGAAGGATTATCAGGGTGCTCTAAAGCCGGCTCAGGAGGCACTTGTCGAAAGCGAGAAAAAGGAGAGCAAAGACTATTGGGAACTTACCTCACTGCTTGCAATTATTTCATCGTGCTACGTCAATGATCCGGCCACAGCCCCGAAAGCCATTCCTCTGCTGAAGCGGGCGGCAGCGATTAACTGGAGGTGCGAGGAACCGTTTGCCTATGTCCGTCGCTTGCAGTGGCTGGCGAAGACTTATGCTATATGCGGAATGCAACAGGATGAATTGAAGGCCTATGAAGACCTGATCAAGACTGCCGTCAAGCTATATGGCAGCAGAAGCCCTGCCCTGGCTGCCCTCTATAAGGATATGGCAGTCGCGCAGATCAAGTCCGGTGACAAGGACGGAGCAGAAAGCAGTCTGAACAAGGCGATTGCCATTTTAGAGCATAGTCCCTCTTCCGGTTTACTCATGAAGGAGTCGCTGGAAATTCTCTCGGATGACGTCAGGCAACTCGGACGGACAAAGGACGCCGATGATTTGAAGGCGAGAGCGGCAACGATAAAGACCGATTCTGCTCCCGCAAAGCCAGAGCCCGATATGAATTGAACCGAGACAATGCATGAACCGAGATAAGAACTGAGCCGAAACAAGAATTGAAAAACGATAAGGCAGAATAAGTTAGGTCTGGCTCCGGGGCGCTTTCAGGGTTAACCCTATCGATTCTCGTTGCTATTCGGGTTAAATTGGCGAGGCTGGTTTTTCCAGCACTTACTAACAAACAAAACTAGTTACAGAGCAAGCACCTCATCGAGTTGCTGCACGGCTTCAGCAATTGTCGCCGTGTCCTCGATGATGCGCGCTGCTTGACCATGAGTGGAGTAACTCATATGAGCGACGATAACAATGAAGATCCAGGCCTGACGCCTGAGGGTGAAGATCATATCGATGATGAAAATCTATTCGATGATGAAAATTCAATGGAAGAAGAACCGAAAGTTGCAGCGACAGCCGTGGCAGTGGCGGATCGAAATGGACGAAACCGCAACGGCAAAAAACAAACGCCGCAGAACGCTAAGGCCCAACGAAAAGATGCGGCAGCCGAGAAGAACTCCAAAGCTTCGACAAGCAGTTCCAACCATTCACCTGAAGATACCGAAAGCGATACCGCTTATATTGATGATGAAATCGCGGCAAGACGACCGCAAATTGCCAGGCTGAAAATCAATTGGCGCTGGCGGCCGCCATTCAGTTTTCATGATCTTTGCGTCTTCTGCCTCGGGGTCTTAATCCCGGCTAGCATGCTGTTAGTCGGCTCGGCCTTTGCCGCCAAGCGATTGACGCTGGTTCTTCTCAATCATCCGCTGGAGACAGCCGTTCAGCTCTTCTTTGCACTTCTGATTCCACTTGCGAATTACAGAATGTGGCGCTCGCTAAAACGCGACGATCATCGATTTTCGCCCGTAAGAGGCATTCTTTCCGGTGCTGCTATTGGCACCGCGCTGACAATATGTGCAGTGTGTACGGCCTCTTTGATAGTCGGTTGTGATACTTTGCAATCGAGAATCGGCACATCCTTTGAGACGGGATTCACATTCCTGAATTCCTTCACCTTCGTGTCGATGTTGGTGGCGATTTACCAGGTAAATCGTTTTCGCCTGGCCCGCGACTTTAGAGCGTCGCGCGCCCAGATTGTGATGTTTTCGACCATTGGAGTGATAATCTCCGTGGCCGCATTGTGCGCCACAGAAGCCAAATCATTTTATGTTCGCTTTGCCGAAAAGAGCGCCGTCTCCAATGAAAAGGTAGAACGGCAACGAGGTCTGCGCGTTCTTAGAACGCTCAATATCGAGCGGCAGCTTCGCATGGAGTGCACTGATGACAGAGCGGCCGGATTGTCAGGATTGTTTGTTCCGATCAAGTTGACCACACAAAGGCAGCTTTACTTTGCCGTCACCGGCAAACCGTTCAGAGATGTGAACACTGGCGATCTATCGGCAATGTCCGATGACTATTTGCGCCGGCACGTAGTGGGAGAACCGGTTAAAGGTCTGACATTGGTGCGCTCTCTTGTCAGTGGTGCGCTCAGCCCGACTACCTTGACGTCGACTGTCAACTGGACCTATGTCCTTAAAAACGAATCCGCTGAAGCACAAGAGGCCCGCGCTGAAATTGCATTGCCCGATGGCACCGCAGTCACCGGTATGACGCTCTGGATCAACGGAGAAGGCAGTGATGCGCGTATTGCCGTGTCGGTGAGCGAGCCTGGTCAGGGCGAGCAAAGCTGGGTGCAAGCCGATCACAACTGCCCGGCCATGCTCACTCCTATTGGTCATGGTCGGTTCTTATTGCACTGCTATCCGGTGGAGCAAGATGAAGAGTTGAAAGTGCGTCTGACCATGGTCGTGCCTCTTAAGGCTGAAAGCGCTTCACAAGCGACCCTGCCTGTACCGCGCTTTGTAGCCACCAACTTCACATTGGAAGGAGAGCATTTGCTCAGGCTTAAATCACCATTAGTGCTCAAAGCGCACAGCGCTAATTTAAAACCGTCACTGAGCACATCAGGTCAGCACATAATTGCCGGACCACTGACCAAAGAGGAGTTGAAAGGAAGTGAGATAGGTATCTCTACACAGCTGCCGGCCAAAATGGAACAGGTGGCAGTGTTCGACATGATTTCTACAAAATTGAAAGAACAGGAGGAGAAAGAAAAAATCAAGCGTAAACACGAACAAGAGCTTGCCGCCCAGGCTCGCGTCGAAGCGGAACTTCAAGAGGAGGAAGGTAAACCGCAGCAAGTCGTGGTAATGATTGATGGCTCCCGGGGAGTGCGGCAGCAATTGGAGGATGTTGCCCGCGTCCTCAAGCCGGGAGCTAAGGCGAAGAAAAAAGCCATTCAAGCATTGAAGAAGGGACAGGTGGCGAACCGCTATGTCGTCGAGACAATCAAGCCGATTTGCGTGAAGCCACCTAAGAACCTGATTGTGGTTCTGGATGGATCGTCCGCTCTGGCCGATCAAACCGAAGAGATCAAACAAGCACTGCTGAGTGTGCCAAAAGGAGTGATCACATCCGTCATGGTGGCATCCGACGAGCAGCAGAAGGTGGTGGAGCCCCTGTGTGTGGGAAGTGGTATCAAATTGATCACGGACATGAAATTCCTCGGTGGACAAGACAACTTGCAAGCCGTTGTGAAGGCTTCCGAGATTGCCGGTGAAAGCGCCAACGGTGCAGTTCTCTGGATACACGGACCACAACCGGCCTTCAACCGCGAGATCTACATCATGTCGCAATACTCGAATGTTCCTGCATTCTACGAATATTCGATCGACAGCGGAGAGACTGATACGCTCGAATTTTTCAAGAATCATTCGGAGATTGGTCCATTCACCCAAATTCCCAAGGGCGCATCCATGGGCAAGGATATAGCAAACTTCCTTTCTCGCTGGCGCAGTGACCGCATCAACTATGCAGTTGCTCTGGCGGAAACGACTGAGAAGCCGACCTGCCGAATGGCCACGCCTAAGGAAGCAGCAGAATTGATGGCACTGCGCGCCAATGCATACTGCGAGCAATTGCTCTCAGAACGCAAAGCTGCTCGCGCTGCTAGAATTGCCGCCACCTACGGATTGGTGACTCCGGTCAGCTCAGCCATTGTGCAAACAGCCCTGCCCGGAACCAACCTGACTTTGGGCGCACAACCGGAATCCTCTCAGACCAGCGACGAAGATGCTCCTCGTCTGCAAGGTGCCACCAATGGAACAATCGGGCCGCAAGGCGCGGATGCTACTTACGTGACCGGCATTAATACTGCAGGTACCGTGCGGGTAAACAATCTCGCCAATCTGGAAGCATTGCTCAACATCTTCAGCAATCTCATCGAAATGGGTGGTTTGTTACTCGGATTCGCTTTGATTATGCATGGAATATTCCAGCGCCAGGTGGTGCTGCAGTTGCCGGGGTTGAATGCCTGCCTGACTTCTGCCCACCGCATCGGCTACGGCATCGCCATCATGATAGTGGCTTCGTCAGTGCCGGGAATCGTAAATTGGTTTGTCTCCTCAGCGCGCGACGCCAATATGTTCAGCTAAAGACAGAACGTTTTCATACGAAGGGCAACACAGGGAGGGCGAAAGTCCTCTCTGTTATTTTCTGCATTGAGTGGCTAATCCGTGTGGCCGCTCTTCAGCAGTTTGTCGACGACCTTATATGCCAAAAAGAGCATTGCGCCCCAGAGTATGAATTGCCATCCCGGATGGTTGGCAAAGTGGTTGTAGACTTCGACAATGAATTTCGCCAGCATGAAAAAAGGATTGTCGTCCCTCATTTCAGATGCGGAAATCGGCAGCGCCAGACGACCGTTTTGAGGCCAAATGAAAATTCCGAAGACGCCCACAATCAGGTAGATAATGATGTCGTGTCCGTCGATCGGCGCTCGATCGGAATCGGATGTTTTGAAGCTTGGCAGTGACTTTGTTGGTGACTCTGGTTTTTCTATTGTGATGCTATCCGTGTCTAATTGAATTCCATCAATTTTTCGATGGTTCTCCATAGCTGGTTTTGATTCGGAGTCACTCTCAAGTTTGCCCTCGCCACCGGTAACTTCATTGGAACTGCCTGTATCGACGACAGACTTCTTTTTTGCTTTTGACTTGTCTGCAGCGACTTCTGCGGCTGGTTTGCCTTCTGCTTCTTTTTCAGTCAGGACAACTTTGTCGGCTGACTTTGCCTCTGAAATTTTGAAATCCGGCGTTTTAGTCTGAGGTAACTTGTCGCCCGCTTTTTCTGCTGGAGATCGTGCCTCTGGGTTTTTGTCACCCTTGTCGACGACTGCCGCTTGAGCCGGGCTGTGTGCCGGGTTTTTACTCGTATGCCCGGTAACGGAGCCGACCAGAGTGATTTCTGCTTCTGATTTACTGGGTGTCTTTTTTAGACTATTTAACTGAGCGGCGATTTCCTTGGCTGTGGAAAAGCGCTTTGTCGGATCCTTTTCCAGACAGCGCATGACCAGATCGGCCAGTCCTTCGGGCAACGGAGACTTTGTTTTAAAAGAAGAAACATGCTCGGGTTGCTGAGCCAAATGCAGCGCCATGGTGGCCGCGGCGTTGATGCCGGTAAAAGGAAGATTGCCTGTCAAAGATTCGAACATAACGCAGCCAAGACTATAGATGTCGGAGCGTGCATCAAGCGCTTTACCCTCGATTTGCTCCGGACTCATATAGCAAGGGGTGCCGACAATGTAGCCTGCTTTTGTCAGCTTGGTCTCCGCCCTGTCGTTATGGACTGCGATGCCGAAATCGAGGACCAGAGCATGCAATTCGCCATCTTCAGAGTCTATCAGCATGATGTTGCTCGGCTTAATATCCCGGTGGACGATGCCTTTGGAATGTGCGTGCTGAATACCGCGTGCAACCTGGTCGAATATATTTATGAATTGATCGCAGTCGAGTGACTGATTCTTGATGATGTATTCTTCAAGAGATTCGCCCTGTAGAAAATCCATGAC
>Ga0265313_10003377_pt1 | contig 12990 bp, 12 predicted proteins | sample 4123metaG_FD_203122 | JGI IMG/M metagenome (GOLD analysis project Ga0265313, IMG submission 203122) | Rhizosphere microbial communities from Carex aquatilis grown in University of Washington, Seatle, WA, United States - 4-1-23 metaG | ecosystem: Host-associated > Plants > Roots > Rhizosphere >...
CTCCTCGTCGATCAGGGCGATGGGGCCGTGCTTCATCTCGCCGGCGGCATAGCCTTCGGCATGGATATAGCTGATCTCCTTCAGCTTCAGCGCCCCTTCCAGCGCCAGCGGAAATGATGCGCCGCGGCCCAGGTACAGCACATCGCGGGCCTTGGCCACATCCTCGGCCACGACCTTGATCTGCGCTTCCAGCTGCAGCATCTCGGCGATGTGGCGCGGCGCTTCCAGCAGCGAGGCGCAGAGCTTCTTCTCGTCCGCGGGCGTCAGAACCCCACGCGCCACCCCGGCGGCGATGGCGAAGCTGGCCAGCGCCGCCAGCTGGCAGGTGAAGGCCTTGGTCGAGGCGACGCCGATCTCCGGCCCGGCATAGGTCGGCAGCACGATGTCGGCCTCCCGCGCGATGCTGGATTCCGGGACATTGACGATGGCGATGATGGTCTGGCCCTGCGCCTTGGCGTCGCGCAGCGCCGCCAGCGTGTCGGCGGTCTCGCCCGACTGGGAGATGAACAGCGCCGCGCCCTTTTCGGGATAGACCGCGTCGCGGTAGCGCAGTTCGGAAGCGAAATCGATCTCCACCGGCAGGCGCGCCAGCTTCTCGAACCAGTATTTGCCGACCATGCCGGCGTAATAGGAGGTGCCGCAGGCGCAGATGGTGAGGCGCTGCGCCGACGCCAGCGCGGGCCTGAGGCCGACGCCCAGATGGCGCACCACCGGCCCGGCGGGATCGAGATAATGCGCCAGGGTATGGCCGATCACTTCCGGCTGCTCATGGATTTCCTTGGCCATGAAATGGGCATGGCCGGCCTTGTCGACGATGGCGGCGGAAGCGGAGGTGATGGTGATCTCGCGATTGGCCGGGCGGCCGGCCACATCGAAGATGGCGACATCGGTGCCCTGGATCACCGCGACATCGCCTTCTTCCAGATAGGCGACGCGGTTGGTGAAGGGCGCCAGGGCGAAGGCGTCGGAGCCGAGATAGGTTTCGGTCTCGCCATAGCCCACCGCCAGGGGCGAGCCCTTGCGCGCCCCGACCAGGAGGCCCTCATGGTCCTTGAAGATCATGGCGATGGAATAGGCGCCGGTCAGCCGCGCCACCGCCGTCCTGGCGGCTTCGGCGGGGGCCAGGCCTTCATCGAGATACGCCGAAACCAGATGGGCGGCGACTTCGCTGTCGGTCTGGGATTCGAAGACATGGCCCCTGGCGGCCAGTTCGGCCTTCAGCTCGCGGAAATTCTCGATGATGCCGTTATGGACGATGGCGACGCGCGGCGTGGCGTGGGGATGGGCGTTGGCTTCGGTCGGCGCGCCATGGGTGGCCCAGCGGGTGTGGCCGATACCGGTCCTGCCGGACAGTGGATGTTCCTTCAGCACCGCGTCCAGCCGGTTCAGCTTGCCGGGCGCGCGGCGGCGATCGATCTTTCCGTTCACCAGTGTGGCGACGCCGGCGGAGTCATAGCCGCGATATTCCAGGCGGCGCAGCGCCTCGACCAGGATGGGCGCGACGTCGCGCGTGCCGGCGATGCCGACAATGCCGCACATTACTTCTTCTCCTTCGACGCGCGGAATGTCGCCGCCCAGCCGGGCTTGACCGTCTGCGTGCCACGGGCGATCGCCAGCGCATCGGCCGGCACGTCCTCGGTGATTACCGAACCGGCGGCGGTGATGGCGCCCGCCCCCACCTTGACCGGCGCCACCAGTGCGGTGTCGGAGCCGATGAAGGCGCCCGCCCCGATCTCGGTCGTGGCCTTGGTGAAGCCGTCATAGTTGCAGGTGATGGTGCCCGCCCCGATATTTGCCTTCGCGCCCACCAGCGCATCGCCCAGGTAGGTGAGATGGTTGGCCTTGGCGCCGGCGCCGATTGTCGTGTTCTTCACTTCGACAAAATTGCCGATATGGGCGCCTTCGCCGATCACGGCGCCGGGACGCAGCCGCGCATAGGGTCCGACAATGGCGCCCGCCGCCACGTTTGCGCCTTCCAGATGCGAAAAGGCGCGGATCACGGCGCCGCCCGCCACCGTCACGCCGGCGCCGAAGACGACATGGGGTTCGATCACCGCGTCATTGCCGATTGCGGTGTCGTGGCTGAACCAGACCGTCTCCGGCGCGCTCATCGCCACCCCGGACTCAAGGAAGCGGCGGCGGATGGCCTGCTGCATCAGCGCCTCGGCGGCGGCCAGTTCGGCCCGGCTGTTGACCCCGGCGACCAGCGCCTCTTCGGCGAAGGCCAGGGCGCATTTGACGCCGTCGGCGCGGGCGATGCCGGGCACGTCGGTGAGATAGTATTCGCCCTGGGCGTTGCTGTTCTTCAGGGCGGCGGCCCAACGGAAGAATTTCTGGGCGTCAACGGCATAGAGGCCGCCATTGCAGAGGGTGATCTTGCGTTCGGCCTCGCTGGCGTCCTTGAATTCGACAATGCGGCCGAGGAAGCCGTCGGGAGTCATCAGTACCCGGCCATAGGCGGCGGGGTCGGTGGCATTGAAGGCGACCAGCGCCAGGCCGGTGCGCAACTGCGCCTTGAGCAGGTCGGAAACCAGCATAGGCGTGATCAGCGGCGAATCTCCCGCCGCGATCACCAGCGTGCCGGCAAAATCCGCCAGCGCCCCCCTGGCCGCGGCGGCGGCATGGCCGGTGCCCCATTGCTGCTCCTGGATGGCGGTTTCGCAGCCCAGTTGCGCGGCATAGGCGCGGACCGCCTCGCCTGCCGGCGCCGTCACCACCACGATGCGCCCCACCCCCGCGCCGCGCAGCGCCCCCACGACATGGCCCAGCATCGGCAGGCCGGCCACCTTGTGCAGCACCTTGGGCAGGGCGGACTTCATCCTGGTCCCGGCGCCCGCAGCAAGGATAATGGCTGCCTTATCCATGCGGGCGCCTGGTTGTTTTTTGGTCGCAATTTTCCGGATAACCATCGCGCCGGATAGGCCAGATGGCGCATCCCGGAAAATTGCTCCGGGGCCCCGCGGCGAGAATGATGGCGGCTGTCGGCATGGGTTTGGGTAAGCCCCGTGAGGAAAAACAGGAAGTCACGAATTGCGTATGTATATTGCTCTGATTCTAGCCGGGATTCCCTAACCGCCATGGCCTCCCCCGCCCTGATTTTCGACCTTGACGGCACCCTGGTGGACACCGCCCCCGACCTGCTGGGCGCCACCAATGCGGTGATGGCGTCGCAGGGCCTGCCCCTGATCCCGTCCGACACCCTGCGCCACATGGTGGGGTTCGGGGCGCGCTCGCTGATCGAGCAGGCGATGGAAGCGGTGGGGCGGACGCTGACGCCGGAGGAGCTGTCGCCCCTGGTGGACATTTTCCTGGCGCATTACCGCGCCCATATCGCCGACAGCAGCGTGCTGTTTCCCGGGGTGGCCGAGACCCTGACCTCGCTCAAGTCCGGCGGGGCGCGGCTGGCGGTCCTGACCAACAAGCCGCAGGACCTGGCCGACACGCTGCTGCCCCTGATCGGCATCCGCGATTTCTTCGCCGAGGTCTATGGCGCCGGCCGCATGACCTATGTGAAGCCGGACGCCCGCATCTTCCATGACGTGGTGCGCGACATCGGAGGCGCGGAGCCGGGCGCGGTGATGATCGGCGACTCCATCACCGACCTGAAGACGGCGCGGGCGGCGGGCGTGCCCTGCATCCTGTTGTCCTATGGCTATACGCCGATCCCGGCGCGCGACCTGGGCGCCGATATCGTGCTGGATGATTTCGCGGAACTGCCGGGGGCGCTGGCGAAGCTGGGCTTGCTCTAGACCTGCCTAAATACAGAGAAAGCCATCCAGCGCGCCATCGTCGCGTTGGTGAATGCCACACAGGCGTTCGCCATCGGCAAATTCCACCTGATAGGCGCTGAAAGCAAAACCGGAGAGAGGAAGGGTGGTATGCGCCGTATCTACGGGAGCAACTCTGGAATGCGCCGCGCGTCCTTCACCCAGATACAGAATCGCTTCTACTTTACCCAGGCTGCGTATCTCCTCGGGGGTATTGGCTTTGTTGTCACCGAATTGGTGACCAAAGTTGAGCGCAACGTCCGCATCATGCGGCGTGACAATTGCGCCGGCGGCCAGTTCCTCCAGTGTCTGTGTCAGCAGCCTGGCCTTGCCTGCCGTATCCGGGGCCGCCGGATCCAGCACAAGTTTGCGCGCCGATGCAGGGGTGGGCGCATCGCTCCGAATGCCAAATACTTTAATCGCAAAGACACCATTGAACGCCTGGACAGACCCACTCTCAATCTTCGCATCGATCACAGCGCGGAATAGCGAAATGCCCCAGGCCAAATGCAAATCCTCGCCGTCCAGGTCTCCGCCTCCGCTGTCCGGACCCCAACCCGGAAGACAAAGCGCGGACACATTTTTACCCGTCTGTTGCAGACGACAAAAGGACTCCATCCCGGCGGTATAGAGCCGGCCGCGTCCCGGCATGTACCCGCTGGCGCCGGCGGGAAAGGAAATCTTCCACAGTCCGGACAGCGCTTCCTTGCCGTCTACCTCAACCGTCTCAGTCTGCGCCGAGGCGGCCAGCGGCAGAAAAGCGAAGGCAAATGCGAGCGTAACAAGACGATTCATGTGAACTCTCCATTCAAATCGGCCCCCGCCCGCAAATTTGAAACTCAGTCCGCAATTTTTTCCTTCGCCCTATAGGTTCGCAGAAGCCACAGCATCGGCAACAACGTCAGTATCCACTGCAGCAGGACCAGCGGCCATTGCGCCGAGATCACACGCCATGCACTTACGCTGAATGGCGTCGTCCATGCCAGCTCGAGGCTGTTGAAATGACGCATCCAGCGCGCCCAGATAACGGCCTCGCCGCCATGCCCTGGCAGCCCAGTCTGCGTGCCGAGACGCATGAAGTTCAGGAGCAGGATCGCAGTCGCAATCAGCGGCCATTTCAGCGGCAAGCGCTGACGCCAGGCGATATAAACAAACAGCGACGCAATAGCGGGCGTCAGCAAAATATTGTTCGCGCCGCTCATGAATAGCACAAGCAGGTGATACCATTCGGGCCACGGGATATTGTAGCCCACCCGCATCAGGCCATTTGCGCCGCCGATAAGAACAAGCGCGGTCGTCCACAGCAGCACCAGGAACAGCAGCGAAAGCGGTGGCAACAGCGTGAATATCAGCCACGGCACGCGCGCAGCCACAGACCGCACGCCGCGCCGCGACAGCATCGCCGCCGCCAGGGTTTCGTCGTCGCCCAGCGCCGCCCGCGCCCGGCGCGCCGCTTCGCGCGGATCACCGCCGGCGGCGCTTTCGCGCTCGGCCAGGTCCGCCAGATGCTCGCGCAATTCCGCCAGATAGGCGCGCACATGCCGCGGCGCCACGCCGGCGCGCAGCAGGCTTTCGCGCAAGTCTTCAAACGGCGCGGGCATGGCGGCCTCCCAGCATCGCCTGGATGGCGGCGGTCAGACCGGACCAGTCGCTTGTGAGCGCGGTGAGCCGCGCCTGCCCCTTGGCCGTCAATTTGTAATAGACCCGGCTGCGGCCTTCGACGGTCTGGCGGCGCGCCTTGAGGGCGCCTTCCTGCTTCAGTTCGTGCAGGACGGGATAGATCACCCCTTCCGCCAGCGACAGCGTGCCGGACGAGCCGGTGCGGATGGCCTGGACGATCTGGTAGCCATACATCTCCTGCTCCCGCAGCAGATTCAGGATCACCAGTTCGGGCACCCCGGCCATGAAATTCGGGTTGGGTCCGCGCGCCATGACCACATACCTAGAAGTACTAGGTAGTCATAGCACGGACCCTGGCGATGGCAAGAGTCAAAAATCGCAAATGAACGGCCGGGGCCGGGCGCTACAACTCCCACACCGACCTGGAAGGCGCGGGCCTGGCCGGAGCGGCGGCTTCCTTTTTCTGGGCCGGCGCCCCGATCAGGCGGTTGACCCGCTCCAGCAACTGGTCGGGATGGAAGGGCTTGACCATATAGTCGTTGGCGCCGGAACCCATCGCGCTCACCACGGTGGAAGGGTCGCGCTCGCCCGTCAGCATCATCACCGGCAGGTTGCGCGTGGCGGGATCGGCGCGAATGGCCTCGAGCGTCTCCAGCCCGCCGCCGGGCATGCGAACGTCGAGCAGGACAGCGCAGGGCTGCTTATTCCAGATCAGGGCCATGGCGTCGGCCCCGTTCTCGGCTGACAAAACGTCAAAGCCGGCCAGGCCCAGCCGCACCGACACCAGACTGCGCATGGTGAGGTCGTCATCGGCGATCACGATGCGCTGTTTCATGGCCTTCCCGCTGCTATGTCCCGCTTCGATGCGGCGCAGATTGCCGCAAGGCTGTTAATTTTTCCCCCGCGCCCCCGCGCGCCCTTGTGTTTTTTTCGCGGATGCCCTGAATTCGCGCTCCAGTTGCGTTGCGTCGCTTCGGAGGGAGAATGTCCGGTCTGAGCCGCCAGCCTGCCTTGCGCCATCCCTGGCGCCCCCTCTGGCTGGCCGCGATCGCCGGAATGGGCTTCTTCCTGCTGGGCTGGGGCGGCATCCTGATCTGGGGAAGCCATGTCCATTCCCCCTCGCCGGTCTGGCCCGCCACCGCCTTCGGCCTTTGCCTGATGCTGCGCCTGTCGCGCTCCCGCGCCGATGATTCGGCGATGCTGGCGGCGATGCTGCTGGGCGGCATTCTGGCCAACATCCTGGGCGGCGCCGACTGGACCACCACCTTCGGCTTCAGCGTCATCAACGTCCTGGACATGCTGGCGGGCCTGATCGCCATCCGCCGCCTGGAATTCCGGCGCATCACCACCTGGCCCACGGCGGGCCGCTTCGCCGCCGCCGCCGCCATCAGCCCGGCCCTGTTCGGCGCCATCTTCGCCGGCCTGCTGATGGCCCTGGAAGGCCGCAACGGCCCGCTGGCGGCGGTGCAATGGTTCCTGGCCAACTTCCTGGGCGTCTGCATCCTCTTCCCGCTGGGCATGACGCTGTCGCTGCGCCAGATCGCCAAGCTGAAGCTGGACCGCCGCCGCGGCGAGGCGCTGATGGTGTTCGGCTTCGTCGCCGCGTCCTCGGTGCTGGCCTTCCACTTTTCCGACTATCCGCTGCAGTTCCTGGTGCTGGCCGCCATCGGCATGGCCGGGGTGCGCTTCCGCCTGATGGGCGCGGGCGTCGCGCTGGCGGTGGCCGGGGTCTTCGCCCTGGCGGGCGCCGGCGACTACCGGGAAAACCTGATGGCGGTGGAGATGCTGCAGCTTTTCCTCGCCGTCGGCAGCATCGTCTCGGTGCGGGCGGCGCTGCTGATGAACGAACGCGACATGCATGTCGCCATCATCGAGCGGCGGCGGCGCCGCGCCGTGCGCGCCAGCCGCTTCAAGAGCCAGCTTCTGGCCCATGTCAGCCATGAGGTGAGGACGCCGCTGTCGGCGGTGATCGGCTTTTCCGGCATGCTGGAGACCGGCGCGCTGTCGGCCGAGCGGGCGCCGGAATTCGCCAGCATCATCGTGCACAATGGCGAGCTGCTGCAGCGGCTGCATGACGATCTGCTCGACCTGTCGCGGGCCGAGGCCGGCGCGCTCTCCATCAATCCGGAGCGGGTCAGGGTGGCCGAGACCGTCTTCGCCTGTGTCGGCGGCATCCGCCTCGACACCGCCCTGGGCGGCAAGAATCTGGTGATCGATCCCATCGCCGAGGAGCTGGCGGTGGAGGCCGATCCGGTGCGGCTGGCGCAGATCATCAACAATCTGATCGCCAACGCCTACAAGTATGGCGACAATTTCTCCCCCATCCGGGTCAGCGCCGCCGCCACCGCCGACGGCTATGGCCGGATCGAGATCGTCAATGCCGGCCCCGGCATCCCGCCGGAGGAACGCGAGAACATCTTCCGCCCCTTCAGCCGGGCGCAGAATGTCGGCCGCTCGGTGCCGGGGGCGGGGCTGGGGCTTTCCATCGCCAAGCTGCTGGTGGAAATGCAGGGCGGACGGATCGATTTCGAGAGCGCCCCCGGCCGGACCACCCGGTTCTGGGTGGATCTTCCCCTGGCCGCCTGACGGCGGCGGGGCGCCCGCCGCTTGACGGCCCGCGTCCGGCGGCCTTATAGCCCGGCCCTTCCTGCCTTTGGCGGGGCGCGTAGCTCAGCGGGAGAGCACTCCCTTCACACGGGAGGGGTCACAGGTTCAATCCCTGTCGCGCCCACCATCCTACGCCGCGCTGCGCGCGGCTTCGGATGGTAGACCTCGACGTCCGGTAGCGCCTTCCAGAATTCTCCCCTACCCTGCACCGCATGGCGATCAGCGTCATCGAATACCAGCTTATCCGCAGCCTGCAGGAACAGGGCCTGTTCCCGCGCGGCGGCGACCTGCTGGAGATCGGCGAGGCCAACTGGTACGGCGACATCGGCCTGGACGTGCTGCGCCAGGATGTCGAGCGCTTCGCCGCGCCGGAGCAGCGCGCCGCGCTGCTGGCCGGGCTCGACGCGGCGGCGGGCCGCGAAGACGAAGCCACCTGGGAGCTGGCCAGGATTTTCTGGCACGCCTTCCTGTCGCCCGCCTCCATCACCGCCATCGACCTGGGCGGAACCAAGGCGGCGCGCAAGCTGGACCTCAACGAGCCGATCGACATCGGCCAGCGCTTCGACATCGTCCACAATGCCGGGACGCTGGAGCATGTCTTCGACATCGCCCAGGCCTTCCGCAACATCCACAATCTGACCCGGCCGGGCGGCTTCATGATCCATCACGCGCCCTTTGTCGGCTGGGTGGATCACGGCTTCTATGCCCTGCAGCCGACCCTGTTCTGGGACCTGGCCGAGGCCAATGGCTACCGCATCCATCTGATGCTCTATGCCGAGCACAAGCCGCCGCGCCTGGAAAGCCTGGCCAGCCGCGAGGCGGTGCTGGACATGGCCAGGCAAGGCCGCATCGGCCGCAACGCCAATCTGGCGGCGGTGCTGCAGCGGCCGGCCGCCGAGGCGGCTTTCCGCATTCCGTTCCAGGGCTATTACGCCGGGCGGATCTCGCAGGCCGCGGTGGACGCCTGGAGCCTGCTGCGCTGAAGGATCAGTATTCGCTTTCGATCGCCCGGCGCAGCGGCTCGGACGGAACCTCGTCGAAGCGGTAGCCGCGGATGAACTCCAGCCCCAGCTCGGGCGGGCGCTGCCACACCACCCGCGCCTCATAGGCGAAGCGGTTGCGCAGGTCGAGGAAGTAGGCGGTCCTGTCGAGAAACTGCTCATCGACGCTGACCCGCGCCCCGGCGCTGGAAATGTCCTTGGTCAGGCAGCACAGATAGCGGTCGCCGTTGAGGTTGGCCAGGCGCGCGCCCCACAGCACCTTGCGCCGTTCCGCCTGGCGGCGGGTCTGCTGCTTGCCGAGAATGCCCAATCCAGCGCCCCTTCGATGATACGACAAGCATAAAAGGCAAAGCTTGCGGGCGGCTAACCCGGCTGCTTCGATTTTTAATCAACAGCGGCCTAAGTCCCGGCCTTGGGGCGCTTCTTGGGATCGAAGCCGTAAAAGCGCTCCGGATTTTCCACCAGAATGCGGTGGCGCAAACCGGCATCCGGCGCCCAGCGGCCGAACAGATTCACCAGATTGAGGTCGTCCGGCATCTTCACCCGGCCGGACGAGGCGTCGGGATGCGGCCAGTCCGTCCCCCAGACGCAGCGCTCGGGATGCGCCGCCACCAGGGCGCGGGCCACGGCGCTGGTGTCGGCGTAATCCGGACCGGGGGCGTCGCCATAGAGATAAGCGCCGGAAAGCTTCACCCAGGTGTTGCCGCCATCCAGCAGCCGGCTGAGGACGCCGAACTGCGCCGACGCCGTGTCCTTGACCCGGGCCATATGGTCCAGGATCAGCGGCACCGGCAGGCGCGCCAGGAATTTTTCCTGGGCGATGAACTGGTCCGGCAGCAGGTTGAACTGCATGTGCCAGCCGAGCGGCCTGATGCGGCGGGCCAGGGGTTCGACTTCGTCCAGCTTCACCGGATCGCCCAGGCCCATCAGGATGCGCGCCCCGCGCACCCCCGCCGCATGCAGGCGGCGAAGCTCGGCGTCGCTGACCGACGCGCCCACCACCGCCACGCCGCGGGCGCGCGCGCCTTCCTGCGCCAGCGCGTCGAGCATGCAGCGATTGTCGAGGCCGTAGGTGGACGGCTGGACGATGACATGGCGGGAAAAGCCCTGCCGCTTCATCACCAGGCGGCGGTAATCGGCCAGGGTGGCGAACGGCGGCCGGTTGACGGCATTGGGCAGATAGGCCCAGCGCGGATCATAGAGATGATGATGGCAGTCGCAGGCGCCGTCGGGCATGGCGAAGGCGAGTTTCGCCGTGCCCTGCGCCAGGGCCGGTGGCGCCAGCGCCGTCGCCGCCATGCCGCCCAGAACCTGCCGCCGAGTAGCCTTCATGATGCCCTCCCCTTTTTGTCGATGATCCCGTGCGGCGAGAAGTAGCGCAAGCCAGCGAATTGACCCCGAAAGAGCCATGCGCCAGTGTCCCGCGCCATGGACGAGACCCGCAAAACTCTTGATTTTCGGAAGAATGGGGCCCGCGCCTGGTTCGAGACGCTGCAGGGCCGCATCATGGCGGATTTCGAGGCGCTGGAAGAGGAAGCGCCCGCCTCGCTCTATCCCGGTGACGCCGGACGCTTCGTCAAATCCCCGTGGCAGCGCGTCAAGGGCGAAAACGGCGAAGATCAGGGCGGCGGCGTCATGGGCATGATGCGCGGGCGGCTGTTCGAGAAGGTCGGCGTGCATACCTCCACCGTCTTCGGCCAGCTCTCACCGGAATTCGCCAGACAGGTGAAAGGCGCGGGCGGGGACCGGATGTTCTGGGCCAGCGGCATCAGCCTGATCGCCCATATGAGGAATCCGCGCGTTCCCGCCGTGCACATGAATACCCGCATGATCGTGACGACGGCAAGCTGGTTCGGCGGCGGCGCCGATCTCAATCCGACCCTGGATGCGGCGCGGACCGAAAGCCATCCCGACGCGGTCACGTTCCATGCCGCGATGCAGGCGGCCTGCGATCCCTTCGATGCCGCGTGGTATCCGAAATATAAAAAGTGGGCCGATGACTATTTCTGGCTGCCGCACCGGGGCGAGCCGCGCGGCGTCGGCGGCATTTTCTATGACCATCACCAGTCGGGCGACTGGGAGCGCGACTTCGCCTTCACGCAAGGCGTGGGCGAAGCCTTCCGCAAGGTCTATCCCGGCATCGTGCGGGGGCGCATGGGCGAGCCATGGACGGCGGCCGAACGCCATGAGCAGGCCAAGTGGCGCGGCCGCTATGTCGAGTTCAACCTGCTCTATGACCGCGGCACCATGTTCGGCCTCAAGACCGGCGGCAATGTCGAGAGCATCCTCTCCTCCATGCCGCCGATCGCGGAGTGGACATGAGGATCGGCTCGCGGGGTTCTCCGCTGGCATTGGCGCAGGCCCGGGCGGTGGCGAAAATGCTGGGGCTGGGCGAAGATTCCATCCAGACTTTCATGACCAGCGGCGACCGCATCCAGGGCCGGTTGCAGGAAGCGGGCGGCAAGGGCCTGTTCACCAAGGAACTGGATGAGGCGCTGCTGGACGGGCGGATCGATTGCGCCGTCCATTCGATGAAGGACCTGCCGACGAAATTGCCGCCCGGCCTTGTGCTGGCGGCGGTGCCGGCCCGCGAAGACCCGCGCGACGGCTTCATCGCGCTGCGGGCGGGAACGCTGAACGATCTTGCGTCCGGCGCCGTGATCGGCACGGCTTCATTGCGGCGCCAGGCCCAGACCCTGTTCTCACGCCCCGACCTGAAGGTGGAACTGCTGCGCGGGCGGGTGGAAACCCGGCTGGCGAAGATCGAAAGCGGCGCCTTCGACGCCACCTATCTGGCGCTGGCGGGATTGAAGCGGCTGGGACTGCAAGACCATGTCGCCAGCATCGTGGATGCGAACCGGATGCCGCCGGCCCCGGCGCAGGGCGCGCTGGCGATCACGGCGCGGGCGGGCGATGCGGCGGCGCTGGCGAAGCTGGAGCCGCTGGATATCGCCGAATTCGCCATCGCCACGGCGGCGGAACGGGCCTTCCTGGCGGCGCTGGACGGCTCCTGCCGCACACCCATCGCGGCGCTGGCGCGGAGCGAAGGCGGCAGACTTTCCTTCATCGGCGAAGTGCTGACGCCCGACGGCAGGCATCGCTGGCGGCGCGAGGGCGACGCCGCCGCGACGATGGACGCCGCCATGGCGGTGGGCAGCAAGCTGGGCGCCGACATCCGCAGGGAAGCCGGGCCGCTCTATTCGGCGCATTTTGGGGATCGGGGCTGGTAACTACCCAACTCCAATTATCAGCCGATTCTGGAATATTGGGCCCGATTAAGCGTCCGCTTTGCGACAGAAGCGGACATTCAGTAGTCATTGCCATTGTTGAAAGATGATTTGCGACAGATACGACATTACCGGGCTTTAGCCCTTTGGTAGGATATTGAACTACCCCGGAGGACCGAATGGCCCGGCAAGTTGAGATTCTGTCGTTACTGGCTCTGATATTTACTGCCACAACTGCGCAAGCTCAGGATGTAGTTAGAGCCGACACGTCTCCACACAAAGCATCGTTCGTGATAGTGGACAAGGATGTCCGTCTGGAGGTTCTAGATTGGGGCGGTAAGGGAACACCGTTAATACTGCTTCCCGGTGGTGGGGATACGGCGCACGTCTACGATCAATTTGCGTTGAATTTCATCTCCAGCCACCATGTCTACGCCATAACCAGGCGGGGTTTCGGTGCATCAACCAAGCCCGCGCCAACCAAGGAGAATTATGATTCTAACCGTTTAGGTGATGATGTCTTGGCGGTTATGTCTGCTCTCAAAATAGAAAGGCCCTTTTTGGCCGGACATTCTGCCTCTGGAAGAGAACTAAGCAGCATTGGTAGCCGGCATCCGGATCAGGTAGCGGGGCTAATCTATTTGGACGCAGCACAGCCCTTCGCACTATACACTCCAAAAAATCCCGCCGCTCTGATTTTAGAAGCCAATAGGTTGCGCAATGAATTGGATGCGTTCAACTATGGCCCAAGTTTGGTCGGCGCCATTT
>Ga0265313_10003378_pt1 | contig 12983 bp, 8 predicted proteins | sample 4123metaG_FD_203122 | JGI IMG/M metagenome (GOLD analysis project Ga0265313, IMG submission 203122) | Rhizosphere microbial communities from Carex aquatilis grown in University of Washington, Seatle, WA, United States - 4-1-23 metaG | ecosystem: Host-associated > Plants > Roots > Rhizosphere >...
CTGGTTGCTCAATCGTCCCGCTCTGCGCGCCATCGCATTCCCGCTGGTCTTCCTCCTTTTGATGGCACCTCTGCCGACCAGTGTGGAAGTCGGGTTTGAGACTTTCCTGCAACACGGCTCCTCCATCGTCGCCCAGTCGTTCTTTCAAATCATCGGCACCCCGGTTTTCCGGGAAGGCACACTTTTTCATCTGCCAGGCTTTAACATGCAAGTTGCTCCCGAATGCAGCGGCATTCACTCCACCGTCGCGTTGTTCATCACCAGTCTGGTCGCCGGCCAGGTCCTGTTGCGTTCCAACTGGAGCCGCACGATCCTCGCCTTGATCGTGATCCCCATCGCCCTGCTCCGAAACGGACTGCGGGTCACGGTCATCGGCGAATTGTGCGTTCACCTCGGACCGGAAATGATCAACTCCTTCATTCATGTGCACGGCGGACCGATATTTTTTGTCCTTTCCCTCATCCCCTTCGCCTTCGTGTTGTTTTTCCTCCTCAAGATCGACCGCAAAAATAAGCGCCCGATCAAGCCAGCCACTTAAGCATCATGTCACACCGCCATCATCGTTTTTTCAGTTGCTTCATTCTCGCGCTAGTCGCCCTGCTCGGCGCCAGTTGCTCCCGTCAGGCCGGCAAGGATCGCGCCCTGGCGCAGGCCGATGCCTATTACACTTCCGGTGCTTACGACAAAGCCGAGATCGAATACCTAAACACCCTCAAAATAGATCCCGAAAATGCCCGGGCCATCGCCCAATTGGGCCTGATTTATGCCGAGCAAGGCCGGGTCGGAAAGTCCGTCGACTATTTGCGCAAGGCGCGGCAGCTCCAACCGGAAAACCTCGAGGTTCGGACCAAGCTTGCCGAGTTTTATCTGGCGGCCAGGAAAACGGCCGAAGCCCGGGCCGAGGCGAATTATATTCTGGCGCAACAGCCAAATAACTCCGAAGCCCCTCTCCTCCTCGCAGAATGTGCGCAATCACCGCAGGACATCGCGGAAATCTCCGAGATTCTTAAAAAACTTTCCTCCGCCCGAAGCGCTCCCGTGCTCGCCGCCCTGGCCAGTCTGGAATACCGACAGCACAAAATTCCCGAGGCCGAAGCGCTGCTGCAACAAGCCCTGCAGCTTGATCCGGAATCACCCACGATCAACGCCTCCCTTGGCAGTGTTTATCTGGCCCGGAAAAATCTCCCATCAGCCGAAGCGGCTTTTGCCAAAGCCTGGAAAAACTTTCCAGCCCGCTCCTCCAAAAAACTCAGTTACGTCCAGTTCAAGCTGCAGACCGGCGATGTCGAAGGAGCCAAACACCTGCTGCTTGAACTCACCACCCAGGCGCCGGACACATTGCCGCCGCTGGTGCTGCTGGCCGAGCTCTATGCGAAAGAAAAAAAATATGACGAAGCCATGGCGCTCAACGAGCGGGTTCTGGCACGCGATCCCTATCATTACCCGGCGATGATGCTCCACGCCCGGTTGCGACTGGCGAAAGGTGAAACGGGCAAAGCTCTGTCCGAACTGGAGAAGTTGAAAAAAATTCAACCGAAAAATCCGGAAATCTTGCATCAATTCGCCCTGACCTACGTCGCCCAGGGTGACATCGCCAATGCCCTGACCAGCCTCAACCAGGCGGTGGAGCTTGCTCCGGACTACCCGGAGGCGATTTTGCTGCTGGCCGATTTGCAGTTGCGAAAGGCCGACGCCAAAGCCGCCCTCAGCGCCCTGAAACCGCTCGTTGCCCGGCACCCTGATTTGCTGCCAGCCAAATTCCTGCTGGCCCGGGCCCTGGTCGGTCAGGGCGCGCTCGACGATGCGCTCGCGGTTTTCCAGGAAGTTGCCACAGCCTCGCCCAAGGATGCCAGTCTGCTGCTCCCCATCGCGCTGATCTATCGGCAGCAAAAAAAGAACGATGAAGCCCGAAAAGTCCTGACCCAGATTCTGGAAATTGAACCCGATACCGTGCCCGCCATCGAACAGCTCGTCGACCTGGATTTGTCTTCCGGAGATTTCAAATCCGCGCGCCAGCGGGCGGAGGCGCTGCAGACCAGACAACCCGAGAAAGCCGGCGCCTATCTGCTGTTCGCAAAAATTCATCTGATGGAAAAAAACCTGCCCCAGGCCGAGACCGCACTGTTGAAAGCGATCGAACTGCAACCCGATGCTTTCGCCGCCTATTATTTGCTGGCCGGAATCTACAGCCAGACCGATCAGGATAAAAAAGCCCTGGACCAGCTCGAAGCGGTGGTCCGCCAGAGCCAGGCGAATGTCCCGCTCCTGATGCGGATCGCCCTCTTGCAGGAAAAGCTGAAAAATTATCCCGCCGCGCGCGATACCTACGAAAAAATTCTCGCCCTCAAACCCGATTTTGTCGCGGCGCTTAACAACCTCGCATTTCTCCTCGCGGAAAAATTCAACGACCTGAATCGCAGCCAGACGCTCGCGCAGAAAGCGCGCGAGCTCACCCCGTTTGAGCCCACCGTCGCCGATACGCTCGGCTGGGTCCTCTTCAAAGAGGGTCATTATCAACAGGCGCAAACCCTCCTGTCCGAAAGCGCGGCAAAACTGGCCAACGATCCCGTGGTGCAGCACCACCTTGGCCAGGCTTACTACATGATGGGAGAGGCGGAGCCCGCCCGGTCCGCCTTGCAACGGGCATTGCAACTCAATCCTGAACTGCCGGAGAAAGATTTGATCAAGCAACGACTGGCGATCCTTGGGGCCAATGACATCGCATCCGAACCGGCACGGCGCACGATGCTGGAAAAGGCCCTGGCAGAAAACAAAAACGACCCGATGGCCCTCACCTTTTTGGGCGCCATGCTCGAGAAGGCCGGAGAACTCGACCAAGCACAACGCAACTTGCAGGCCGCTTTGGCCATCAACCCGCACAATGTGAATGCCGCGCTTGTCATGGTCCGGGTCCATATGGCCCGCCATGAAACCAGCCAGGCACTTGAATTGGCCCAAGCCACCCGCAAACAGGCACCAAATGATCCGACCGTCGGCCACCAATTGGGCCGCCTAGCCTTCCAATTGGGCGAATACCAATGGGCCGCCAGCCTGCTGCAGGAGAGTGCCGGCAAATTGCCGGACAATCTCGAGGTGCAGTTCGATTCGGCAAAAGCCGCCTACAGCGTCGGCCGGGTGTCAGATGCTGAAGAGACCATGCGGCACATTCGGCAAACCCAGCCGCTCTTCGCCAACATGGCGGAAATCTCCCAATATCTGGAGATGTTTGCACTGGCAAACCAGCCCGTCCCAGACGGCCAGGTCAAAATCGACCAAGTCCTGAAAACCAATCCTTCCTTTGTCCCCGCGCTCATGGCCCAGGGGGCAAACGCCGAGAAGCAATCGAACGTTGCCGCAGCCCAGCAAGCCTACCAAAAAGCGCTGGCCCAGTATCCCGATTTCACACCCGCGAAGAGAAACCTGGCGTTGCTGGCCGCAGCCGCCGATGCAAGCGACCCCAAAGCCTATGAGCTAGCCGTTCAGGCGCGGGAGGCATTCTCCGCCGATCCTGAAGTGGCCGGGGCACTCGGCATCCTCACCTATCGGAAAGGGGATTTTAGCCGGGCCGCCGACCTTCTGAAAGAAAGCATCGCCCGGCTGGGGGAGGACGCCCGGAGAACATTTTATCTGGGCATGGCCCGATATCGCCTCAAAGACCAGGCGGCACGGGCCAGCTTGCAGCGCGCCCTTGAGCTCGGACTCAAAGGCGATGCAGCCGCCGAAGCCCGGAAAATTATCGCCGAGCTAAAATGAAAAATGGGCGCGCAAACCGGCGACGACAGAGGAGCGTCGAAACCCGATGCATCTGGAGCGCATGCCCTGCGGTGCGAAGGTCAGCCGGCTTGCACTTGACGACGAATCATCCGCTTCAAGATCGGTGATGCCACTTTAACCCCATGAGCGTGGATGCGATCCTAGCCTTTGCGAGTGCCACGTTATGCGCCACTTTAGCCATAAGTACGGCTTTCCGGGCCCGCGGTTCGCCGTCCCGGTGGGCATTTGTCGCCGGCATGGCTTTGCTCGCTCTGGAACGAAGCCTGAACGGATTCCAGTCCCATTCGGCCAATCCCGTTGAAATGCTCCGATGGGAGATCTGGCAACTGACTGTGGCTGCCTTTCTCCCTGGCGTCTGGCTTTTTTTCAGCCTGAGTTACGCCCGTGGAAATGCCGGCCATTTTTTCAAAAACTGGTGGTGGATTCTATGCTTGATTCTGGGCTTGCCCCTGCTGCTGGTGAGTCTCTTCAGGTCCAGGCTTGTGCTGTCCGTCAGCCATGTGGAAAACAGCTCGGCCATCGCCTTCAATCTCGGCGCGGCGGGCCTCTTGTTGCAGCTTCTGCTGCTGATTTCCGCCCTGATGGTGTTGATGAACATTGAGCGCACCTACCGGACATCGGTGGGAACCGTGCGCTGGCGCATCAAGTTCATGCTGATGGGCGTCAGCCTGCTGTTTATTGTCCAGCTTTTCACCGCCAGCCAGGCGCTGCTCTTCAGCAGTGTCTTGTCTTCCCTGGATGGTTTGCGTTCAGGCGCCGCCATTTTGGCCGGGTTGCTGATGCTGCGATCACTGTTCCGCACCGGTCATTTCGAACTCGATGTCTATCCCTCCCATTCGGTGCTGCAGGGTTCCGCCACCATTTTTCTGGCGGGGATCTATTTGATCATCGTCGGCGTGTTCGCCAAAATCGCCGCCTATCTGGGAGGAGACTCGACCTTTTCGCTCAAAGCCCTGCTGGTACTCGTGTCGGTGGTTGGCCTGGCCGTGTTGCTGCAATCCGACCGCGTGCAATTGAATCTGCGGCATTTTATCAGCCGGCATTTTGAACGCCCCTTGCATGACTATCAATCGATCTGGCACCGGTTCGCGGCCGGCACGGCATCGCAGGTCGGCCAGACGGAATACTGCCGGGCCGTGGTTAAATTGCTGGCCGAAATTTTCCAGGCTCTGTCCATCACCATCTGGGTGGTGGATCAGCAGCGGGAAGAACTCTCGCTGGCGGCATCGACCTCAATATCCGGCAATCAGGCGCGCGAAGCCGGCCCCACCGCAGCCGAAGCCAGTTCGCTGATCCGACACCTCCGGCTCAATCCCGATCCCGTGGAGATTGAGTTCCTCCCGGATGACTGGGCGGTGGCATTGCGCCGCTGCCATCCCGATGAATTTCACAAAGGCAGCCGGCGGATCTGCCTGCCGATCATTGCCACCGGCGAGCTGCAGGCCGTGGTTATTTTGGGCGACCGGGTTGCGGGCGCCAAGTTCACCCCGCAGGATATCGATCTCCTCAAATCAATCGGCGGCCACATTTCCTCGGGCCTGATGAATATGCGCCTTTCCCAGCGACTGCTCCAGGCCCGGGAGCATGAGGCGTTCCAGGCGATGGCGACTTTTTTCGTGCATGACCTGAAAAATGCCGCGACCACCCTCAACCTGATGCTGAGGAATCTGCCGGAACATTTCGATGATCCCGCGTTCCGGGAAGATGCCCTGCGTGGTGTCACCAAATCGGTCGCGCACATCAACAATCTGATCAGCCGTCTCAGTCAGCTCAGACATGAATCAAAAATTCAGCGCCTCCCGGCCGATCTGAACTCAATCGTCAACGGCGTGTTGGCCGGTCTGGAAAACGTCGAGGGCATTCAGGTTGAAAAGCAACTCGCCGAGCTGCCGCCCGTCGCCCTGGATCAGGCGCAAATCAGCAAAGTGATCACCAACCTCATGCTCAATGCCCGCGAAGCGATGGGAACAAGCGGTTGCCTGCGCATCACCACCAGCCTGACCGGTTCCTGGGCGGTGCTGGCCGTAACCGACACGGGGTGCGGCATGACCCCTGATTTCATCGCCCAATCACTTTTCCGTCCGTTTCAAACCACCAAAAAAAATGGCCTCGGCATCGGCATGTTTCAGAGCAAGATGATCGTTGAAGCGCATGGCGGCAGGTTTTCCGTTGAAAGCACCCCCGGAGCCGGCACCACTTTTCGTGTCCATTTGCCCCTACCACCCACCCCCCATTGATGAAACCCAAACTGTTAATCATAGACGACGACGAGGAAATCCGCACGCAGATGAAGTGGGCTCTCACCAAGGAGCACGAAATCCTGATGGCGGGAGACCGCACTCAGGCGCGCGAGCAATTTCAAGCCCACCGTCCCGCCGTGGTGCTGCTTGATTTGGGTCTGCCGCCCAATCCTGCCACCCCGGATGAGGGTCTGGCCACGCTCTCCGATTTGCTCGCGCTCGATCAACAGACTAAAATCGTCATCATAACCGGCCAGGCGGAAAAGAGCACCGCCCTGCAAGCGGTCGGTGCGGGGGCTTATGATATCATTGGCAAACCCGCCGACATGGACGAGCTCAAGGCCCTGCTCAAGCGCTGCTACCATGTGACCGAACTTGAGCGGGAATACCGGAAGATTCAGCAGCAATTGAACAATGACTCTTTCGAGGGGATACTTGGCACCAATGCCCGCATGCAGGCGGTTTTTGATTCCATCAAAAAGGTCGCGCTTTCCAACGCCCCGGTGCTGATTCTGGGCGAAAGCGGGACCGGCAAAGAAATGGTGGCCCGGGCGATTCACCAAAGAAGTCCGCGCAAGGATGAACCCTTTATTGCCATCAATTGCAGCGCGATTCCCGAAAGCCTCATGGAAAGCGAACTGTTTGGGCACGAAAAGGGAGCCTTTACCGGGGCTCACCAGATGCGCAAAGGCCGGATTGAAACAGCCAATGGCGGCACCCTGTTTCTCGACGAGATTGGGGAAATTCCTCTTCCCATCCAGGTGAAGCTGCTGCGTTTTCTTCAGGATCAGAAGCTGGAACGGGTCGGCGGGCGGCAGGAAATCACGGTGGACGTACGCGTCGTCTCCGCGACCAACGCCAACTTGAAAAAAGCGATGCAGCAGGGAACCTTCCGGGAGGATTTGTTTTATCGCATCGCGGTAGTACAATTACTCCTGCCCCCCTTGCGCGAGCGGGATGAAGACATCAATTTTCTCGCCCAGACTTTTCTCCAGAGGATCAGCACCGAAATAGGAAAGACCGGCCTCACCTTTGGTCCCGATGCCTTGCGCGCCATTCGGCAGTATCCGTGGCCGGGCAATGTCCGCGAACTGCAAAATCGGGTGCGGCGGGCGGCCATTATGTCGGAGGGCAAACGCGTCACACCCCAAGACTTGGAATTGAGCCAGTCCAATCTTCCGCCACAGGGAATGACTCTCAAAGAGGCCCGTGAAACCGTGGAGCGCGAGATGCTGACCCAGGCGCTGAAAAGAAATTCCAGCAAAATTTCCGGCGCGGCGACCGAACTCGGGATCAGCCGCCCCACCTTTTACGAACTGATGGAAAAACTCGGCATCCAAAAGCCCGATCACAAAGAATAAAAAAGAGGCCGAACTTTCGTTCGGCCTCTTTGCTGAAATGATTTAAGCCTTTTTAAGCAGCACGCTTCCTGCGATTAACCAGAGCGCAGCCAAACAAGCCGAGCCCAAGCAACATCGCCGTGGCACCGCCGTCTGGAACACCAACGTAGATCAGTTGGTCTTGGTTAAGCGTCTGCCCGTCGTTTGAGGTGAGATTCATCACTTTAACATCCGTCCCAGTATAATCAGCCTTGGCATCAACCATCCAGTTACTGCCAAACTGGGCGAGCAAAATGTCATTGTAGGTACCAATACCCCATGAATCCTGTTCACCTTCCAAATACCAGATCAGATCTTGTAGTACCATGGCATTCCATTCACTTCCATAGTAGGACGCAGGTAGTGCGCCTTTGGCAAACTGCGTGTACAAAAAAGCTGTTCCTTGCGAAATGACATCATAACCAGGGGTAGGCGAGCTAACCCCGCCCGCGATGGCGCGATCATTCAAAACGACATCATAGGTATCGCCTTTGGTGAACTCTTCATTCTTTTCGATACAGAATGTACCAAACCAAGTGCCATCCGTTGCACCCGCAGCATAATTGCCGATGACCCAGTCGAGTTCGGCATTAGGATTAGCACGATAATTTCCGCCAGAACCGGCATCATAGACGTTCATCTCCACTTGCAGGTTCGCAAAGACCGGAGAAACTCCTGCAGCACATGAGGCCAGCGTGATAAGTAATGTTTTTAGATTCATATTTGTTTTTCGATATGTAAATTGAGAAATCTCAAATACACAGAATGTATTGCAAACATCATGCCATATTGAAAAATCAGGGTATAATATATCATTAGTAATTAATTATCATTATATTAAAAATACATTATTTTAAAGACACCCTAGAAATATAATCATTTTGTAACTATTAATGTAAGCTTTTATTACACAAAATACAGCCTCAACTTTACATAATTTTCAATATTCTAACCACAAGCATCTTAGGAGAATGAGACTGATTGTAATACTTTCCGTCAATTTTTATTGATTCCTATCAGCTTCAATTGAATCAATTTATGAATCGATTGATCCATAAAATTCGCGCCATTCCCAACAAATTATCCTCGATCAAAAATAATCGGGAGTTTCTGCAATGATACAGAAAAACCTACTTAATCGCATGACTTGATGCGTGCTTCAGAGTTTTTGATGAAACTCACTCACTCCCGAAGGAGATTTCCTCTAAAAAATAGTCATCTTTTTGGATACTTGGATTGTATCCGAAGGCTTGAGATAAAATGGCTGTGTCTCCTTTCCATCCAAAACCAACTGCAAATTGAGAGTGAGATAAATATACTTCGAGTGGGCTTCTTCACGAATTATCGTTACGCTTTGAAGATTGGAGACTGCAGGATCGAATCCAGCTTCCATGACGGCTTGAAATGCCGTGATAGGTTTGGATGTCGTAATTTTCCCAGGACGCGTTACCGCCCCGGTCACAAAAACATCGAACGATGATGAAGTGACCGCCACCGTCACCTCGTTCGACACAAGTTGGGTGGCATACAGTTGCGCCAGTTTTTTTTCCAATTCCTTCGGACTCAAGCCCACGACCTTCACTTCACCAACAATATCAAGGGTGATAACCCCGTCGGCCCGCACCTGTTGCGCCGAATCAAGATTCGGCGCACCGGGAAAAGTAATTTTCAATCCGTCACCTTCCCGAATCGTGAGAACCTCGGACAATTTGCTGGCCTCCTGCCATTTTGCAATTTCCGAGGGCGTCGAGGCCGGGGTGGGCGAGGCCGTAGCGGTGGCTGGCCGCGTCTCGCAACCAGTAACGAGCAATAGACACATTCCGGCCAGACAGGCCGCGAGCGCATGATACTTCAACTTGGTCCAGAGGACGCATTGCGATTGTACGCCTGAGCGTTGGAGGGCATTAATCATGATATAACATTTGGCCGATCTAATTTCATATCCGCACCAAGTTGAACCCGAGTATTCCTAGGGCAATTGACCTCGCAAGATAAAAGCTTTTTAGCCTCACAATAACAAATCTCGGATACATGAGACTCTCTCGTCCAAGAGTGATTGGAATGACCAGGCAGCCCGCTACCCGACGCTGGCCAAAGCTTTTCTCGCGCACGGGCCGCACTCTGTGACCTTGTGTTTCTGTATTATGCGAGACTCAGTAGGCTTTGTTGTTTGCAGCTTGTTGCCGCATTGCGTGGCGTACATGTAATCTTTCCTCGCTCCACCTGTTTTATAATCTCGAGCCCACATCATATGCCGCAGGCCCTATGCGGCTAAAAATCCTGCAGCCTTCCTTCCCCGCTCCCACGCGCCGGTTCGATCCGGGCGAGCAGTTCGCCGAGCAGGTAGATCGAACCGGTGACCACGATCGTGTCGTCTTTCCCGCCGACCGTGCAGGTGTGGGCATTTGGGAATATCTGCTCCAACGTCGCTCGTCGCAGCAGCGTGCGCGCCTCCGGCGGCACCACGGCTTCCAGTTCCTCATAGGTGCTGGCGCGTTCCATGTGCGGGGGCACGAGATAAACTTCCCTCGCGTAACGGAAGATCACATCGAGCAGCGCCCGAGCGCGAAATTCGCCGAGGATCCCGGTGATTATGACCGGTTTTCGGCCGGTCGCGGCCAGGAGTTTGTAAAGATTGTTTTCCAGCACCTGCGCGCCCTCAGGATTGTGCGAGGCATCGAGGATCAGGGGCCGGCCGTCGATCGCCGTGCGCTGCCAGCGTCCCGGCCACGTCACCTGCCGCAATCCACGCGCAATCGTGGCCTCATCGCAGGCCAAACGCGGGTTGGTCAACACTCGCACCACCAATGTCGCCGTCGCGGCGTTCCAGCGCTGGTAATCGCCTTCAAGGCTCGTTTGGGGATAATCAGCGAGGTTCTCGCCAAAAACCTCGCGGACCGAATGCACCGGCGCATGACGCTCCCGGGCCACTTCACGGATCACCTGCTCGGCCTCGGCGGGCAAACGCCCGATCACCACGGGGCGTCCGTCCTTGATGATACCCGCTTTCTCCCGGGCAATCTTGGCAACATTGTCGCCGAGGAACTCCAGGTGATCGAGTCCGATGGACGTGATCACGCTCACTTCGGGTTGAACAACATTAGTCGCATCCAGCCGTCCGCCCATGCCGACCTCGATCACGGCCACATCCACTTTCCGCCGCATAAATTGCATAAAGGCCATCGCGGTCATGAACTCGAAAAAAGTCGGGTGTTCATCGGGTCCGCGTTCCGCCATGCGTTGCGCCACCGGCCGCAGCTCCGCCACGTACGCGACAATCTCGGTTTCGGTGAGGAGCGCGCGATCCACCTGCACCCGCTCGCCCAGCTTGACCAGATGCGGCGAAGTATAGAGTCCGGTACGATAACCCGCAGCGCGGAAAATCGCCTCCAGCATCGCAGAAACCGATCCCTTGCCATTCGTGCCAGCGATATGGATCACCGGATAATTGCACTCGGGATGTCGGAGTGCTTCGACCAAGTGGATCATCCGATCAATCCCAAACCGCACCCCGATGCTCTTGAGCGAGTAAAGATACTCGGTGCCGGAAGCGTAAGCCGTGCGATGCGATTCGACGATAGCCATAAAACGAAAACCTAACGGAAATTAACCAGGGAAGACACGGAACACACAGAAAAAAGAAATTCAGGGAATACCATCCGGGATTCTTCCGTGTATTCTGTGTGTTCTGTGGCGATCCTTTGCTTGGTCTTGCGCTTAGGCTTCCGCCGCTATGGCAATCGCAAACGTCACCGTTTCATTCTGTGGTTTGCGGTGCGAGTGGAGGGCGGCGAGGATGTCGCGCAGCCGGTCGCGCATTTCGTTGCGCGTCACAATCTGGTCGATCAACCCGTGTTTGAGCAGAAACTCCGAGGTCTGGAAACCCGCCGGCAGCGTCTGCTTCGTCGTCTCCTTGATCACGCGCGCGCCGGCAAACCCGATCAGCGCGCCGGGCTCGGCAATGATGACATCGCCCAGCGTGGCAAAGCTCGCGGTGACACCGCCCGTGGTCGGATGCGTCAGGATGGAGATGTAGGGCAGCTTGGCTTCGCTCAGCCGGCCGAGCGCCGCACTGGTCTTGGCCATCTGCATGAGACTATAAATGCCTTCCTGCATCCGCGCGCCGCCGGAGGAACTGACAATGATGCACGGCGTCTTTTTCTTGAGCGCGCGCTCGATGGCCCGGGTGATCTTTTCGCCGACCGCAGCACCCATGGCACCGCCGCAGAAACGAAAATCCATCACGGCCAGCGAAACCGGCATACCATGAATTTTCCCCATGCCGCAAATCACCGCTTCAGGCAGACCGCTTTCCTTTTCGTATTTCCTGATGCGGTCGGGATACGCCGCGGAATCGACGAACTTGAGCGGATCCGTCGACTTCACGCCGGCGTCGTGCTCCTCGAAGGTATCCGCGTCGACCAAGGACGCGATGCGTTGCCGCGAACCGATGGGGAAATGGTAACCGCTCTTCGGCACCACCATCAGGTTCGCCTCCAAATCCTTGGCGAAAACAATCTCGTCGGAGATCGGACACTTGGTCCAGAGCCCTTCCGGGATGTTTTTCCGCTTCTTGGGCGTGGATAGCTTCGGTTTGGTGAAATGTGACATGGAAATCGATTTTAGCCGTGTCCGAAAGTGATTACGTCGAGGTTTTGGCAGCCCGCCCGGCGCAAAATGGCTGCGCAGGCGTTAAGAGTGGAACCCGTGGTAAACACATCATCTACGAGGAGGTAGTGCTGGCCCGGAGTTATGGCGGCGCCGGAGGCCAAGGCAAAGGCATTTTTCAGGTTTTCCTGGCGGGTTGCCCGGTCAAAATGGGTCTGCGAAACGGTGTCAACCACCCGGCGAATCAGTTCCTCAATCCGCGCCTGTCCGTCAGCCGCTTGCACGCAGCACTCGGCGAGCAAGCGGCTCTGATTGTAGCCACGTTCGCGCAGTTTTCTCGGGTGCAAGGGCACCGGCACGAGCACGGTGCCACGCAGATAATCCGCATAACCCGGCACCAGGCGCATGATGGCCGTGATATCTTCCAGCACATGCAGCCCGTGGTGATACTTCAGCGCATGGATCAGCGAGCGCGCCGAGCCCTTGAGCAACACGGCCGTCTTGCCCGCGCCAAACACCGGCACGAGCAGTTCGCAGTGCGGGCAAATGCGGTTGTCCAGCATTTCGCCGTAGTACGGATGCCCGCACGTCGAGCAATGCGGCGCTTGGACGATGCGCAGAGATTGCTCGCAACCCATACACAGGTGTCGCAACCGCCCGCCCTCGACGAGTCCGGCGCAGTTGACACAGCTCCGCGGAAAAACCACGTCAAGGGTATCGCGCCACGCATGCTGCAGGAGGGGGTTCATATCAGAAGGAAATGCCTTGAAGTAGGGCGCGACCGCTGGGCGCGCCGCAAAGCCATTCGCGGACGGCCCAGCGGTCCGTCCCTACCCTCGGACGAAACGCGACACGCCTCGCTCATGGGATTGTCCGCATTCATCAGTAAAGATCCCCGGGGCAAGCCCCGGGGCATTTGATCAAGACAGCTCTAAATCCAACTGACCCTTGTGCAGCACTCGATATTCTCCCTTTCCACCCT
>Ga0265313_10003379_pt1 | contig 12976 bp, 10 predicted proteins | sample 4123metaG_FD_203122 | JGI IMG/M metagenome (GOLD analysis project Ga0265313, IMG submission 203122) | Rhizosphere microbial communities from Carex aquatilis grown in University of Washington, Seatle, WA, United States - 4-1-23 metaG | ecosystem: Host-associated > Plants > Roots > Rhizosphere >...
TCTTTCCTTTTCAAGGACGCTCTTGTAAATCCATCCGGCGGTGACATTGTTCATCCGGCCCAGGTCAAGGTCGATAAAGCGCTCGTAATGTCCAAGATCCAGGTCGGTCTCGGCGCCGTCTTCAGTGACGAACACCTCGCCGTGCTGGTAGGGGCTCATGGTTCCGGGGTCGACGTTGAGGTAAGGGTCAAGTTTGACGATAGTGGTAGTAATTCCGCGAGCTCTCAGCAGTCGTCCCAGCGAGGCAGCTATGATTCCCTTTCCTAATGAAGAGACGACACCACCAGTAACAAAGACATACCTGGTGTTCATTGCGCCTCCCTATATAGTTGCTGAATATCTCGCCGGATCTTTGCCGGGGACCTCTCGTCCAACCCTCTCCATAAATATAAGCGATCTCCAGCCCGTCTGGCCGCCAATCTTTGAGGTTTTCTCTCAGTCTATACGGATCCGGTCTTCAGTCTACCCTTTGTCTATCTTGATCATAGGCATTGGGATCCTCAAGAAGATGGTTGGAAACGCCCGCCCCTTCTTGTCATCCGGTCGCGCCTCTAATCTTGAATCTTGGGAACCTTGAAAAAATTCCCTTCCCGATCGGGAGCATTCTTTAGCAGAGATTCATGTCCAGGCGGCGTTACAACTTCGTCTTCTCTGAAGGCATTCGGGATCGGCAACGCATGACTGAGAGGTTCGACACCGTCGGTCGGCACCGTCTTCAATTCGTCAAAGGCGTCAATGATTTTGGAGAGTTGCTCGGCAAAGAGGGTCTTTTCCGCTGGCGTCAGCTCCAGCCGCGCCAGTTTGGCTACATGCTCTACATCTTTGATCGTGATCATGAGAAAAGCCTCTGAATTTGTGGGGTTTCAGCCCTTCATTTCGTTTCTATCGAGCCAAATTATCACAAATCCCGCACCAGTTCACAAAAAAACCGCAATTTTGAAGCTGACTAGACCGGCCGATAATTCAGCCTGTCTTTTCTTTCGCATGCCTTTCCAGATGAGAGGCAAGTAACAAAATTTGGCGGCAGGGAGCAATTTGTTTTCAGGCAAAGAGCCCAACTGCATGGCAATTCAACCGCCTGACAGAGTCGTGAAAGCGGCTTGAACCAAGCATGGGCGCTATATTTCTGCTATCTTCAGTTAATCTATATAGATAGAAACAGAGATAAAAATGCTTGTCCAAGTCGGGCTCATATTAGCTGGATTAGTAATCATAGTTCTTGCAGCTGAGCTCTTTACAAATGGAATCGAATGGTTGGGCCAACGGCTTCAGCTGAGCGAAGGCGTTGTCGGCAGCGTTCTGGCAGCAGTCGGTACGGCGCTTCCGGAAACCCTGATTCCTTTTGTGGCAGTTATCTTTTTCGGGCATAAAAACGGAGAATCAGTCGGCATTGGTGCCATCGCCGGCGCACCCTTTATGCTGAGCACCCTCACCCTGGGACTTTGCGGTTTGACCGTAATTCTGTGCTCCAGAGGCGGTTCGCGAACGAGCGAATTGGCGCTCAATAATGTTGTCATTGCTCGCGACCTCAGATTCTTTACAGCGGCCTATACACTAGCCATGTTGGCGGTTTTGGCTTCGCCTTATGTGTATGTCCGTTATGTAATTTCGATTGTCTTGTTGCTCTTTTACCCGGTCTACCTCTGGAAGTGTTTCCAGCACGAAGGAGAAGTGGGAGAAGCGCCGGAACATTTGTTTTTGGATCGCCTCTTCAAGTGCGGTTCCGACAAACTGCGATTGATTATTCCGCAGATAATCCTGGGCCTTGCCGGTATCATCGGCGGTGCTTTTCTCTTTGTCGATCATGTCGATGATTTGGCTCGATACTTGGGCCTGCCGGTGATTGTGCTGTCTTTGATCATTACTCCGATTGCTACAGAATTGCCGGAAAAAATCAACAGCATACTCTGGGCGCGGCAAGGCAAGGACACACTTGCTCTGGGAAACATCACCGGCGCGCTTGTCTTTCAAAGCTGTATTCCTGTCGCCTTCGGCGTCGGCTGCACGAAGTGGAATCTTGATAATGGGACGGTATTGACCGGGATCGTGGCGGTGATTTCGGGAACCGCGTACATGTATCTTTTGCGAGCTAAGAAACTGAAAGCGCAGTATCTGATGTGCGGAATGCTTGCCTATGCAGTGACAATCGGAAGCTTTATCTACCTTGATTGGTTGGATGGTGGCCTGGAATATCTAAAGCCCACTGCTGAAGAAGCGGCAACGTTGCAAGGTGCTCCTCAGAAAGCTGCGCCGCCTGCGCACGCGTCCACGCCAAACCAGTAATTAAGCACGGGTTGGCTTTTATGCTTCCTTCGAAGCTTAACTGTGATCTTGCTGCGGCGCTGCTGTGGATTCAACGACATTTTTCTGAGGTTCTGCCCCAGGTGTATGCGGCGCTGCATCCAGGGGCGGATAGAGGAAGTCGACGACCAATTTTATGCTGGCGGCAACCGGAATCGCTATCAGCATGCCGAGAGCTCCGGCCATCACCTCTCCGCATAAAACAGCGAAGATAACGATAAGCGGATGCAGCTCTACAGCATGCCCAATGATCCTTGGAATGATAATGTAGTCTTCTGTCCAGCGTGCCAGTGTGTAGCAGATGATGATGCCCAGTGCCACATCCATGCCGTGCTGCGCGACACCGACTATGGTGGCGGTGCCCGTGGCGATGATCGGCCCCAATACCGGGATAATTTCCAAGAAGCCGCTGGCAATGGCAATTACGAGCGCGTATTTGAGTTTAAAAATAAAATGCAGAAATATCCAGGCAACAATGGCCATGATCGTAATCAGCAATAGCTGCCCGCGCACATACTTGCTCAGCATCACGTTTGTCTGCTGTGTGATATTGGTGACGAATTGCCGCTGATCTTCAGGCACAAAGCGCAGAAAGAACTGGCCGATGCGATGGCTGTCGATAATGAAATAAATAGACGAGACAACGCAGACCAATATTCCCAGCATGCTCTTAGAAAAGATCTCGATGCCGGTCACGAATTTTTTGCCGAAGGTGTCTTCCAGGTTTCTCACCGCCTGATCGGCTGCCCCGTCCGGCAGTTGCCAGCCAAAGGATTGCTTGGCCGAGGCGACAAAATTATTGGCCAGTTCTTGTTTTTGGGTCCAAAGATTGGTCATCTGATCGACCAGCATCGGACCAAAAAACCAGCAGAGCGCAAAAATGATTCCTGCTATTCCGACATAAATTGCCAGAACTGCCGCTTTCATCGGAATATTTGCTTCTTTGTGCACGTAGCGCACCAGAGGCAAGATTAAATAGGCGAAGATGCCGCCAATGACAAACGGTGGAAAGATTTCTCTTATGTGATAGAGAAACCAGATCAGTAAAAAGGATGCGACCCACTTCAGCATAAATGCCTTTCGCGAAATCCAGCCAGCCTAGCGGGCTGCTACCGGTTGTTTTTCCAATTTCGAGAAATCATGGACGCCGGCGCGAACCAGTTTGCGCAAGAGCCATGATGCGCGGAAGCGCTCGCCCAGATCTTTATGGTAACCGTCCAATTCATCGAGGCACCAATTGAGACCTTTTTCTTCTGCAATGGTTAACAGACCGCGCGTGAGACCGCATCCGTATTCCATAGCGACATCCACGTCGGCAGGTTCGATGACGTTCTCTTGCAAAGCGTAGACAGCTTCGTTGAACATCGGCAGAAGCACACGAAATGCTTCGAATTTCTTGCTCGCCTTAGCGTCCGTTTTGGCATCTTTCTTGGCGGCTTCAATTAGTTTTGCCAGTTCGGGATTGACCTTTTTCGGCTCGCCTTTTTTCGGAATGGCGCCCTTTTCGTGCACGAAGAAACCGGCACCCGATTTTTGACCGAGGAATCCGCCTTTGATCAGGTGCTTGAGCAAGGGGGATGGTGTGAAGCGAGGACCATATTCTTTATATAGGAACTCGTTGACATGCGCGCAAATGTCGATGCCCGTCATGTCGAAAAGTGTAAAAGGACCCATCGGCAAACCGAATGCTTCCACCGCTTCGTCGATTTCTTGCGGTGAGCCGGCGCCTTCGGTGAGCGCCCAGAGCGCTTCGTTCATGTACGGGAAAAGCAGGCGGTTAACAAGAAAACCGGGGCATTCTTTGACTTCGACCGGCACTTTGCCCATGTCGCGGCAAAGCTCGATGGCTGTCTTAACCGTGTCTTGCGATGTTTTGACGCCAGGAATTACTTCTACAAGCTTCATGAATTGAGCCGGATTGAAGAAGTGCATGCCGACCACTTTGTCGGCCCGGCGCGTGGCAGAGGCGATTTCGGAAATCGAAAGGGCGGAGGTGTTGGAGGCCAGGATGGCGCGCGATGGGCAGATTTCGTCGATTTCTTTGAAGATGGCTAGCTTAACGCCGATTTCTTCAAGCGCGGCTTCAATGACGATGTCGACGTTGTTGAAGCCTTCGTAGTCTGTCGAACCCTTTACTAGTCCGAAGAGCTCGTCTGCTTCTTCTTGCGTGAGCGTCTGTTTCTTGACCCTGGAGTCATACATTCTTTTGATGTTGGCAAGACCTCTGTCGACGAATTCTTGCTTGACGTCTTTCAGAATCACCTGGATGCCTGATTGGCTCAAGACCTGGGCAATACCGGAGCCCATTGCTCCAGCGCCGATCACTGCTGCTCTTTGGACCTTCATTTCAATGGACCTCTCGATACAACTGCCCGCGCCACTCAAGCGCGTTTCTCTTACGAGTGTTCGCTATGCTAGCATTTCCGAGATTCAGCTCAGGCCAAATCAAACAATTGTTTGTATTCTCTGAGTTGTTCAATATCCGGTCTCTCGGAATCCAGTTCGTTCAACCAATCATGGGCGCAAAACGCCCAAATATCGGCATCCCGTGTGATCACCGTCGCTAAATGACTTTTGCAGGTTCAATATGTCCTTAATGACAACCATGATGAGACGAGCACCGGCCAATTCCGATGCCGTCGACAGCACACCCAAGCACCTGGGTTGGCTTATGCTCACTGCCCTGGGAATAGGTGCCACGATCGGCGCTGGGATCTTTGCTATGCCCGGTATGATTGCGCGAAAAGCCGGACCTGCCGGAATTTTGTCATTCCTGATTACCGGTTTGATTATCATGGCGGTGGCTGTCTGCTACGAGAAATTCGCGCGAGTAGTGCCTAAGGGAGTGTCTGCTTACAGTTATGTCTACCATTCAATTGGCGAAGTTTTTGCCTGGGTTGTGGCATTCGGACTGTTCATGGAATATAGCTTCGGATCGTCGGCTGTTGCCATCGCCTGGGGCGAGTACCTGAAGAAAGCAACTGGTTTTAGTTTGCCGCAGGTGCTCTCCGGACCGAGCGTGGTGGACGGCGTGCATCACTTTGGTGTCAATGTCGTGGCCATGGGCGTGATTGCTGTGGTGACAGTGATCTTGATTTTTGGCGGCGTCAGCAAATCTGCAAAACTCAATTTTTGTCTTGTCATTCTCAAAATGGTTCTTTTGGTCATGTTCATGGCGGCCGGTATCAGGCACATCAATCCCGCCAACTGGGCCGATTTTATGCCTAAAGGCTGGAATGGTGTCTTGCAAGGCGCTGCATTAGCGGTGTTCCCATATGTCGGCTTCGACGCGCTTTATACATTCGCTCGCGAATCGAAGAGTTTAAAAGACACAAGATTAGCGACATGCTACTGCGTCGGCATCGTTGTTTTTCTCTATGTGGCAGTGATGGCAGTGGCAACCGGATTGGCGCCTTGCTTCATTGACGGCAAGGAGAACTCTCTCTTTGTCGGTTCCGAAGCGGCCGCACCTCTGGCCAATTTGCTTGCGGCCGCAGGTGAAACCTGGACCGGTAAGTTCATCGCCATCGGTGCCGTGCTCGGCATCTTCAATGTGCTGCTTGTGCTTTGCATGGGTGGTCCGAGAATCTTCAGAAACATGGCTGAAGACGGCTTGCTTCCGCCTGTTTTTGCCAAAACCAAAAAGGGCAATCCCACGGTTGGCATTTTGATAAATGGCATCCTGGTCGCTATAACCGCAGGTTTTATACCGTTCGGCGATATTGCCGACATGATGGTTTTGGGTACGCTGGTTGCATTCGTTTTCGTTTGCGTTGGCGCCTTCAGGCTCAAGCTGGTCAATCCAGTCCTGGCGATTGCCGGAGCGGTAGGCTGCGCCATATTGGCATCGAAACTCAGCCCGCTTGTGCTGACTGTTTATTCCATCACCTGCCCGGTCGGTTTGCTCATTTATTTCTTCTATGGCATCAAGCACAGCAACATGGCAAAGAGCAAGCATGCATCGGAACTTCCGGTGGCAGTGGAGCAAGCATCATGAAAGCTGCTGTAGTACCAGCCAAGGGCGCCAAGTGGGAACTCAAAGAAGTTGACGATCCGAAACCTGGCGTCAATCAAGTCTTGATTCGAATTCATGCCAGCGGCGTCTGTTACACAGATGTGCATCAGACCAAGGGCGAGATACCCGGCTCATTTCCCGTCATTCTCGGGCACGAGCCGGTTGGTGAAATTGTCGCTTTAGGCGAAGGTGTGACCAAGCGAAAGGTTGGCGACCGCGTCGGTGTGCCCTGGGTTCAACATGCTTGCGGACGTTGCGAGTGGTGCATGCGGGAGCGCAATGCCTTTTGTCCGGCGCGCATTGGCACAAGCGGCTCTATCAACGGCGGTCATGCCGAATTGATGGTTGCCTATGCTGAAGGCACAATGCTCATTCCTGATGGATTATCTTACGAACAAGCCGCGCCGATTTTCTGTGCAGGCTATACGGTGTACAGCGGACTGCGTATTGCCGAGCCGAAGCCACACGAAAGAGTTGCTGTCGTCGGCATAGGCGGACTTGGCCATTTAGGCGTTCAATACTCCCGCGCCTGCGGGTTTGACACGATCGCAGTTACTCATTCGGCAGACAAGAAAAAACTGGCGCTTGAGCTGGGCGCGGATCATGTTGCAGCAGATGGCGCTGAGTTGGAAAAACTCGGCGGTGCCGATGTGATACTGGCAACGAGCAATTCTTGCAAGCAAACGCTGGACGCATTCAAAGGGTTGAGAAACGATGGACGCCTTGTGATTATGGGCTTCTTCAACGAACCGCTTACTTTCACAGCTGGCGAACTTCTCTTCAAACGCGCCCGCATTATCGGTTCTCTTCAAAACGGAACCGAGATGCTGTACGAAGCTCTCGACTTTGCTGCGCGCGGAAAAGTAAAAGTGATGGCGGAAACGTTCGCACTCAAAGACATCAACAAGGCATACGAGAAGGTGGCAAACGGCGACGTTCGCTTCCGCGCCGTAATATCTAACAACTAGTCTCCATGCAAATCAAACGCAGTATTCCCATTTTTCGTATCTTCGACGAAGACAAAGCCAGAGAGTTTTACATCGACTGGCTCGGTTTTAAAGTCGACTGGGAAGACAAACCGGAAGAAACGCCAATCTACATGCAGATTTCGCGCGGTGGTTTGATAATTCACCTGTCTGAACATTACGCAGACTGCTGTCCCGGCTCCCGAATCTTCGTGGCCATGGACCGGCAGGAAGTGGAAAGCTACCACGCCGAACTGATTGCAAAAGACTACAAATATATGAAACCGGGGCTTGAAAGCTTACCCTGGTCCGAATTGGTTTTCGATGTGGTCGATCCATTCGGCAATCGCATTAGCTTCAACGCGATGAAAGATTGAACTATTGAAAAACACAGATCTGAGTTATTGGACTAAACCGTTTAATTGGCTTTAGCGCTTTTTTGCCGATCACAACGCTGGCATGATCGATGGCGCCGGAAGGGTAGCTAGTCTTTTGGATCATCCAATCGAAAACCATATCGCGTTCGATTATTTGCCCAGCCGGAATATCGCACATGGCAAAGCAGCATGGAACCGTAATACCATAGGGTCTTCTAATACTGATTAAATAGTTTTTTTCGGTGTCCGGGGGCAGTAAATTGCTGATCATTTTCGACTCTTGAGCAAGTGCATCTGCTCGATCGTATTTGTTCAGTTTTTTGAAAGTATCGGCGTACATTCTTAGAGATTGAGCGTATTCATAGGTGTCGAACAAAGGCAAGTTTGACCCCTTGGACGCGTATATCTTTCGAGCGTATTCGAAGCATTCCAGCGCCTTCTCATTGTCGCCGGAGTCACTAACGGACTGAGCCAGCCATGTATATAAATGCGCCTCTGTCGGTGAGTTTGGTCCATAAGTTTTGTTTGCTAAATCAATTGCTTCACCGTAGGTTTTCCTCGACGCTTCAAAATTGCGATAATGTCCAAGCTGGAAGCCATATCTGTCTAATAGCTCGATTTTTTGCTTCACATCGATTTGGCAGAAGGCTGCGCGCGGGACGGCGACGCAGAAAAGCGTGATTGAACAGAGGAGGCTAGTGCGAATCAGGTAGCGCATTGGTTTGCAATAGGGGCTTACACAGTATTTTGAAACTGTTGTACATGTCGTTTTTTTATACAACGCACGGTCGGTCAAGATCCAGCATGTCTATGTCTTTCTCTATATATCGATCAGCATGTCGGATCCTCAAAGAACGTTTAGTCTTTGAAATTTACAGCCGGCGGCATGGTTGCATATGACTCAAGATAACCGCATTTGGTGCAGCGATATGTATCTACTTTGCTAATGCTGACCTTGTATTTCCCTGTCAATCCAGCGATGTTCTTCAGCTGGTTCGTATGTTGTGAGCTTGTAGAACTCGCAAGCAGTTCCAACTCCGGTTTTCCCTGCACCCATGTGCTTTGAAAGTAACCCATGCCGTGATCGAGAATGTATCCCCTTTCCATGGTGTTCTGGCAACGCAAGCAATTCAACTCTTTTTCCGATCCCATTTGTGCCCCCTTTTAGATCTGGACTGTTCGCATTTACTCAGACGGTTCAGGTTGACTCCCCAGAAGCCGAGCTTTCCGGCTTGCTGATACCAGAATTGTCGTTTGTTTCCAAAAGCTTGGCCAACTCGTCTTCAGCGGGCATTGCGAAGTCCGGAATCGCTTCCAGATAGACATCCCTTTCCGACAAATTGCACAATCCCATCGGTACTATGATTGGTTTTTTGTTGTTTAAGCGTGCCTTGATTGCATCCACCGCTTTCATCTCATTGAGCAGATTAAGATCGCGGAATTGATAAGCTTTCTGGCGCTCTGCACCGGCCAGATCCGATTTTCCCTGTGACTCGAGAAGCGCCGCAAATTCCAGGGTGTAGACCGCCAGCGCAATATAAGAAGGATTGTTGGCAGCGGCCATCGCCTCGATGGCGTTTTTGTAATACAACTCCGCTTCTTCAATACGACCCTGCCTGGCGCGAATCAGTCCCATCAACGCATCGCAGCGGGGCTGGCATTCAAGATTGTCTTTGTATTTGATAGCGTTTTGACGCGCTCTTTCCACGCCCTCTTCGGCCTCGGTAAGTTTGCCTCTTTCCGCTTCTATCGACGCTCTGATGTAGTCTACCCTCCAGCCAAGGAATGCCCGCACTCTGGGTGAAGCTTTCTTCTCCGCTTCCGTAAGCGCCTTATCGGCCTCGTCCAATTCACCGCTTCGAACCAGGCACAGAGCCAGGTTGTTCAAGAGAATCGCTTCTGCTCTTTTGTCGGCTGGACGCTTCAAGAGATCTCGAAAGACCTCTGCTGCTTCTTCGAATTTCCATTGACTGAGCAGCGCCACTGCCAGGTTGTTTGCCACACCCCAGTTGCGCGGCGATTTCTGCCTGCGACTGGCTTGCGGCTCTATCAATCCCCAGCTGTAGAGCGTCACTGCTTGAAACTCTACAAAGCGCCCTTCCAGCATCAGCAAGCGGACAAAGCCGTCGGATGCGGCCAGATGTGAATTGTAAGTATAGGGAAACCACATTGTTGTCCAGAAAAGTGTGCGCGGCAGCAAACGCACCACTTTGGCATAGTGGCGATTTTTCATGGCGATGGTAACCTGTCTGGCCATCAGTGTTCCCACCAGCCAGGCGAAAAACAAGACGGCAAAGAAGGTGGCAAAAAAGGAAGCGCCGAAAAATGCACTCAAAATCATTGGCGGTGTCAAGAAAGCCATGACCCAGAAGAATTTAAGTGCGAAGCTGGCCGGCCAATCGCCTGCTCCTCGTGCGATAAGTTGCTTGGTGAGCTCATCGTCAATCAGGTTGGGAACTTGAAATTCAGTGCGCAGATCGGTTTTGGCAACGATATCCATGCGGCTGGATGCCGGAGATGATTCCGTTGTTGCAGAGTTGGCGATTTCCGCATTTTCGCTGCCATCGCTAGGTGATTTCTCTTCTGTCATTTTGATTTTGTTTTCAGCCGCTCAGCCTTTACTGCCGTAGATGGTGGTTTGACTGGATTTAACGCCTTTACTTTCGATTTGAGGTCTTCCAATTCTTTCTTCAGCTCGCGATTGCTTTTCTGTAGATCGATTACTTCGGCTCTCAAATCCTTCAAGTTATCGTGTGGTTTGTTGTTCCATCGCAAATTGTTAATTGCCCATTCCGACTCCTTTTGCAATGAAGTATCTTTGGTTGCAGTTGAGAATGTCTCCAGAATTGCAATTGCCTTGGGATCTTCCAGTGTTCCCAGGGCACGAATGGCCGGGGCTTTATAGGTATCGCGTCTGCCTGGGAGATAACTGCAGAGAAAATCTCTGACCTGGTCGCGATTTTTCTCGTTGCGGTCGATATAGGCCAGTGCTTCCAGCGCGCTTTGAAATGTATAGTTGCTGAAGGCGTCCGGGTTATCCTTGATTTTTTCCAGCAATTTAGCGATATAAGATGGATCGTCTTGCTGGTGAATTGCCTCTACTGCTCCGTCTGCGATGATGTTGTGATAAGAGTCCACAGAAAGGTATTTGTCGATCAATTCCTTTACTGCGGGGTCGTGATAAGGGCCCAGGCCTTTTACCGCCTGAGCGATTATGCGCGGGTTCTTTTCGTTTTTGAGGCTGGCTATAAGAGCTTCTTTTGCGCGCGGGTGAAAGTATTTGCCAATGTCCTTCAGCACTTCCAGGCGAACCCGCGCATCTGTCTGATTCGTCGATTCAATCAACGCTTCCATCGCGTTGTCGTTGTGAATCTTGCGCAGGCTCTCTGCTACCGTGATTCGCACTCCGTAAAAGCTGTCTGTTTGCAGCGCCGCTTTTAGTTTGGCGATCGTGGCATCGTCACGCATTTTCTCAAGTTTCTCGGCGGCGATGACGCGTCCCATTGTGTCGGTCTTGTCCGTCAATTGCTTGTAGAGCATCGATGAGGGCACGGCGAAGTCTATGTTTGCAAGCAGCTCAATATTCGGATCGACTTCGACTGAGCCGGGCGGCTGTTTCAGTGAGACGTAAAAATCTTCGCTCTTTTGCTTGATATCGAACTGTTTTTCTACCGTTTCACCTTTCATCTTAAATCGCACAGTGAGCGGGAAATGATAGATCAATGGCTCGGAGTTCTCGTCTTTATCGCCGGTTGAATGGTTGCTATTGTTTTTCGGATCTATTGTTTTTTGATTTTGAGAAACGCTTATTTTGGCAAGTTTGCTCGCATCGTCCCAGGTATAGTTGACGGAAAGCTCTGGAAAACCAGGCTGAAAGAGCCATTGATCGAAGAAGCGATCGAAATTTTGCCCTGATACTTCTTCGACGACCGATTCCAAATCGCTGGTTACAACAGTTTGATATTTGAAGCGCTCCAGGTAGGTTTTGATCACCTTATGGAACAGCTCCTCGCCCAGTTCAGCTTGTAACATATGAATGACCCAGGCTGCCTTTTCATAGGCTCTATGATCGAATTGTTCCCAGGGGTCTTCGTATCTCCGGTTTACAATCGGGCGCCAGTCTTGTTTGTGTTCGAAAATACTGGATCGCATTTTGTTGAAGTCATATGACAGTCGGTCTTTTCCGTACTTGTCGCCCAGGTAGAGTGTGGCAAAGTAAGTGGCGAAGCCTTCATTCAGCCAGGAATTGCTCCAATCCTTGCAAGTAACCAGGTCGCCCCACCATTGATGGGCCAGCTCGTGCGCGACAATTTCTTCAGATGTGAACTGACCGGGGATGTTCGCGTTTTCCTCTTCGCCGCTCTGCAAAATGAAATCGTTGAGTGTAGTAAGGGAAGTGTTTTCCATACCGCTGGGGTAGAAGCCCTGCACTACTACCTGTCCATATTTAGCCCATGGATAATCGATACCTGTTGCTTTCTCGAAAAACTGCACCATATTTTTTGTGTCTTTGAAGGCCAATTCCGCTTGCGGTTTTTCCGGATCGAGATAATAAAACTCGAGTGGAATGTCGCGGTATTTGTCTTCCAATTTTTCAAACTTACCGGCTACAAGCGTGATCAGATAGTTGACGTGGGGCTTGTCCTGGAGCCATTTGTAGGCGACAAGATTGGTTTGTGGGTCCTTTTGCTCTGAAATTCTTTTGCCGTTTGATATGACAATCAATCCTTCAGGGACGCGACAAGTGATCTCGGAGGTGAATTTCTCATTGGGATAGTCGTAGCAAGGAAACCAGTGCCTGGCTTCAATCATTTCCCCCTGGGTGAAGATGTGCATCTGCTCTGGTTTGTAGCCGTTGGAAGGGACGCGGAAATATAAACCTGAATGCGGTTGCGCCGAATATTTAATCGTCAATTTCGTCTGGCTTCCCACAGCAATCGGCGGCGAGAAAGCGACGGTAATATCCTTGTCCGTGCACTCATAGTTGGCGACAGGACTGGTGCAGCTGACGTCCTCGACCTGTAAATCGATGCCGTCCAATTTCAGCTCTTTCAGTGGTTTTGCAATCGGGCTGAAAGTAAAAGTGATTTGTCCTTTGACTGTGCGAGTTTCAAAATCAGGCGTAACATCCAGGGCGAGGTGCTCAATGTCTACCTTGCGTTCGGGCGCGTATTGCACTTCCGCCTTCGGATTGCCGCCCCAGTTGGGGGCGTTTCTGGCCGAGATTGAATTATTGCTGGATAGAAGCGTGCAGGCAGCCATTGCCATGGCGCATCTTTTGACGAAGTTAGCTCTTTTCATGTCAGCCTTCTTTTCGT
>Ga0265313_10003380_pt1 | contig 12975 bp, 15 predicted proteins | sample 4123metaG_FD_203122 | JGI IMG/M metagenome (GOLD analysis project Ga0265313, IMG submission 203122) | Rhizosphere microbial communities from Carex aquatilis grown in University of Washington, Seatle, WA, United States - 4-1-23 metaG | ecosystem: Host-associated > Plants > Roots > Rhizosphere >...
TGGAGAGCAAACGCCGGCTAGGGTCATCCCAAGCCTCATTTGATGGCCTGCCACGCCCGCTCGGCCGCCTCGTCCTGGCGAGGGCTGTCGCAGTGCTGCAAGACATACAGGATGCTTCCGGGGTCGGCTTCGTCGAACGCTTCGAACGGGTGGTGCTGGAGATACAGCGACACGTTTTCCACCAAATCATCAATGTCATAGTCCATGAGGGCGTGAGGCCCGTAGCGCAAGGCGATCTCCAATTGCGCCAGGTGGCCGGCAGGCGCGCGGATGTCCCCATTCTTCCAGAATCGTCCGTCCTCGCCCGCCATGCAGCGAAACCCGAATTCGGCTTCGTACAAAATTCGGCCGTCGGGCCACCAGCCGAAACTAAAGAGGTGACGGTTTTCGTACCTTTGCTCTGCGGGCATGGCCTCGGCGGTGGCTTCGCGCCAACGCTCGAACCGGTCAAGAATGTTGGTCTCGATCTGCTCTGTCATGAGCTCATCCTCCTGATAACGTGACATCACTATATTACCAGAACCCGAGGTTACCGCGAATGATAAAGTGATATCACGAAATGATTTATTGATGTTTCCGCCGGCGAAGCGCGACCAATTGCTGGCCCACAGCGAGGCGACGGTCGTCCCATGCCTCGATATCCGTGGTCATCTCCGACAACCTGCAGGCCCGATCTGCGGAAGCCCTAACCAAGTGATCCAGAGCACTGCGAGCCTCGACCAGTTGACCGCGTGCGCTGGCCAGAACCTCGCGCAGGTCCATCCCCTGGCCACCACCGTTCATCTCCGGGCACAGTTCGGCCTCGATCTCGGCCACCCGGTCGGCGATCTCCATGACGGCGGTATTCGCGGCGATGATTTCGGCAGGCGCAGTCTTGTCGGCTTCAATCAAGCCCGCCTGCTCGTCGTAAAGACGTGCAATGGCGCTCTCCGCGTCTTTGCGCCGGCCGAGGAGGCGAGTTTCCTCCCCTGCGGACTCGATATAGGCCAGCAAGGGAGGAAGAGGGTCGGGCTGCGGTTGGGTGCGCTTTTTCATGGCTCATCCCTTCTTCAATCGCCGGGCTTCGCCCTCGATCCAGCCCGAGTACCACGACCGCGACTTGATGATGTCCTGGGCGATCTCGGCCGGCTGCTGCCGATCACCGGCCTGGCCGGCGGCGAAGCCTGCTTTCCACGCGGCATTGTCCAGGACAAACCTGGGCGGGGTCTGCGGGCCGATGACGGCGCATTTGTTTTCCATGCCGTGTTTTGTGAAGGCCTCAATGGCTGCTGCCTTGGCGCCATCGCTGGTCGGCGCGTTCCCGCATGGTAGCTGGCCGCAGCAACGGTCGAGCGGATTGTACTGCCAGTGCCAATCGGTCAGGATCGCAACACCGTCCTCGCCATATTCGACATTGCGCCAAACCTCGGCGATCAACCGGCCATTGCTGGCCGTCAGCGAATATTCGGTCAGACCGTCACGGCGATGATGCGACCACTTGGCCGGCAGCGTCAGAGCTTCCGGTACGGCCTGCCATTGGCGGCAAATCGGACATTGAACCTTCATTCTCAGCACTCCCTCAAAATCGCGCACCTTTTCCACGTCGTTAAACTGGGGGTAGCAAGGTCAAGGGTCTGGGGGTGGCGGGGGTACCACCCGAAACCCGGAGGGCGCGCCAGCGATCTGCGCAGCAGATTTTCGGGGGAGGGCCGCCCCCAGACGACGGGCGAAGCCCGGCGCTTGCCCATTGACCGCGCGAGGGGCTGAAAGCCCCTTAGGCTCCCTCCCCGCATATGGCGGGGAGGGTTGGGGTGGAGTACGCCCCGACGAGGGGCGTTCCGCCTGCTGGTGGGGACGGACGGGCGCCGAAGCGGAAAGCACCACCCGACCTTCCAGCCGCCTTCATAGGGGTGGGCGAGGCCACTCCTGATGAACCACGCGGCAAGGTCGGTTCCGTCGGAGAGGGTGACGGTGGCCAGCAAGCGGCCATAGCGGTCTCGGCCGAAATCGGACAACAGCACCATGGCGCCCCGAGGCAACAGCCTGCGGGCTTCGGCGGTGGCCCGAGCGGCCTTGGCGCGTTCGGCCTCGCAACGGGCACGGTCGCCCTTCTCCGGGGTGTCGAAATGGCGGGCGCGCACGGATTCCCCGTCTGGCGCACCGGCATGACTGATCTGGTAGGTGTCGCCATCGATGACCCATAGCACCCGACCGTGCTCGGCGCCGATGGCCTCCGATCTCCCGGCGGTGCCGATGATGGCGACGACAAGGAAAAGCGCGGCGCGCATGACCGCGTTCAATTGAACCGTCCTTCGCGCTTGGCGCGGTCGGCGGTTTCGTGGAAGGCGCGGCGCAGGCCCTCGGCCGGATTCATGGTCCGGTCCTGCGGGCTCTTTTTCAGCATGCCGGCCAGGTATTTCACCCGGTCATGGATGCCGTCCCGCTCCAGGGCCAGCAGCAGCGCCAGGGCGGTGTTGATGCCGTGATTTTCGACCGCCCATTTCCATAGCCCGGGCCGCAGGTCGCCGAAGCGCTTGGCCTTGAGGTGTCCGATCAGGTCGAGAATCTGTGCATGCGTGGCATCATGCGGGTTCTCGACCCCGAAGTGCTTTTTCAGGGTCCAGCGGAAAGCGCTGGAATATTGGGAAAGATGTTCGATGACGGCGGGATGGGAGAGGTTGGCCCAATCCTTGCGCCACTCTTCTGAAGAGCAAATGTCGCGTAGCGACGCCGAGCCGGGCGCGGAGCGACCGATATGTATTGATCCGGGCGGCGACCAGCCGCCCTCCGCATCATTTTTGCCCCCGTTATCCACAGACGGGCCGGCAGTCGTACATTCTCTTTGAGAAGAGGTATCCTCGTTCTTGTATACTAGGGTGGAAAATAGTTCACCCTGACCTGGATTCTTGTCCGCCTCATTATCCGCTACTACGCGGGCATCGAGACTGGCCCGGTAGTCGTCCAAATCCTGGTGGATCGCCTCCAGATGGCTGCGCAAATCGGCCAGGAGGAAGAAGGTGGACGCCATGTCGATGCCGCCCGCACCATGGCGGCGATTGCGATGGGTATATTCGCGAATGCAGGCGCCGGCCGCCTCCAGGGGGCGCAGCAATCGGGGCACGTAATCCGGATCGATGCCGAGCATCCTGCCGATCAGCTGGTTGCTCGGCCACGCCACCGGCTGGCCGGCGACCCAATCCTTCAGATTGGTGAAGGACAGCAGCAAATCCCACAGATGGATGTGGGTGGAGTTGAGCCGCTTTTCCTTGCCGGTCTCATCGTCGAAATAGGTCAGGCAGCGCCCGGCGCGGACCACCAGCGTTCTGATCTCGCTGATGGACGGAAACTCGCGGCCCTCGGCCCTGTAGCGGCCCGTTACCTGAGAGAATGTCTCACCCCGCTCAGATATATGCTGAAAATTGGCGGCCCGTTTCGCCCGGCCGCTGGGTTGTGTCTCGCATAGTGTCATCGCCCCTCCGGTGGAGGGCATGGATTACGACAGGGCGAAAAAGGGACGCACTAACCCGTTCGGAAAACACGAGGTTTCCCGTTGACCTGAGACCTGCCTTGGGCTAAGAAGGGAGCTGCCAAGCAATCCTTCTTAGCCGTTCGCGGCAGGTCGCTAATCCTCTGGATTGGCGGCCTTTTTGCTTATGTCATTGGTATTCCACGCCTCTCCAAGCAAGTGCATCCTTGCAGGACACCATCCGGCTGTGCTAGCACAGCCAACAGGATTCGGCGGGTAAAAAAGATGGCGTCCCGGAAGGGATTCGAACCCCTGACCTACGGTTTAGGAAACCGTTGCTCTATCCTGCTGAGCTACCGGGACGCGGGCCGCGCTTGGACGGTTTGCGGGTTATAGCATTGCCGTCGGGCTGCGCGGAAGCCCCCTTGCGCCTTCTTCCTCGCCGGGGCATAGTCCGCACCCGAACACTAGCGGAGGCGAATTCCATGAGCGGTTGGCGCACCCATGACGGCCAGCAATCCGACCGGCAGCCCCTGAAGCGCACGGCCGATGAAAAGCGTCGTATGCTTCAGCGTTTGCGCGAGGAGCAGGCTGCGTTCAAGCCCACCGTGGCCGTCGCCATCAAGGAGGCGCTGGCCAAGCGCATCGCCGATCTCGAATTCGATCTGGCATCCTCCTCTGGGCGCGGCTGAACGCCGCCCCCCCTTTTTTCTCCCTCTGACCTCTTCCATCCAACGGGGTTTCCCCGGCCTCTCTCGCCGCGCTATGATGATGCCGACGAGAACAAGAGGTGATCATGGCCAGCGTCTGCCGCGATTGCGGACGACCCGACTCCGCCGCGCCCGATGCCTGCCTGGCCTGCGGTTCGACCCGGCTGATCGGCCATCCCGACCTTCTGGACCTCGCCATCGCCCATATCGATTGCGACGCTTTTTACGCCTCGGTCGAGAAGCGAGACGATCCGACCCTGGCCGACAAGCCGGTGATCGTCGGCCATCCCGGCGGGCGCGGCGTGGTCACCACCGCCTGTTACGTGGCCCGGAAATTCGGCCCGCGTTCGGCCATGCCCATGTTCAAGGCCCTCGAACTATGCCCCCACGCGGTGGTCATCCCTCCGGACATGGCCAAGTACAAGCGCACCAGCCTGGCGATCCGGACCCTGTTCGACCAGGCGACGCCGCTGGTCGAGCCCTTGTCGCTGGATGAGGCCTATCTCGATCTCTCGCCCGGGGTGCGGCGGGTGGATCGGCCGGCGGCGGTGCTGCTGGCCCGGCTGGTCCGCGCCATCGAGACCCGGATCGGCATCACCGTGTCGGTGGGGCTCAGCTATAACAAGTTCCTGGCCAAGATGGCCTCGGACATGAACAAGCCCCGGGGTTTTTCCGTCATCGGCCCGGCCGAGGCCCCGGACCTGCTCGCCACCCTGCCAGTCCGTGCCCTGTGGGGCATCGGCGAGGCCACGGCGCGGCGCATGGCCGAGCAGGGCATCACCACCATCGCCCAGTTGCAGCGCCTGCCCGAAGCCGAACTGGTGGCGCGCTGGGGCAAGTTCGGGCGGCAGCTGGCGGGGCTGGTCCACGGCATCGACCACCGCCCGGTCAATCCCGACCGGCCGGCCAAGAGCGTATCCAACGAGACAACATTCGCCCGCGACATCCGGGAGGGAGAGGCGCTGGCCCGCGCGTTGGAGCCCCTGGCGATCCGGGTGGCGGGACGGCTGGAGCGCGCCGGACTGGCCGGACGGACGGTGGTGCTGAAGCTCAAATCCGCCGATTTCAAGCTGATCACCCGGCACCATCACCTGACTGACCCCACCCTGCGGGCCGACATTATCCTGCGGGCCGGGCTGGCCCTGCTGGAGCGTCAGGCCGATGGCCGCGCCTTCCGCCTGATCGGCATCGGCGTCACCGACCTGACCTCTGCCGCCGAGGCCGATCCGCCCGACCTTTTCGGCTCGTGACCCTCAGCGCGTGCGGCAATCGGTGTTGGAGACCAGATATTTCTCGATCAGCGGGGCATAGTCATAAATCAGGACGCTGTCGTGCTGGTGCAAGGCCACATCCGACCCCGAGGGCGTGCGGGTGAACTCGGTCACCATGAAGACCTCGGTCCGATAAACCGCCTCAAGCACGCCAATGAGCTCCGCCTGGTTGCCGTCCCGCGCGATATTGCAGCGGTAGTGGAAATTTGGGCCGCCGGCGCACCACATCAGCATGCGCGCCACCCGGGAGCAGGCATTGCCCGGCGCCACCGGCACCTGGAACGCCGCTGAATGCTCGGCATTGGCTTTCAGGTCCTCGGCCGTCTGATCGGCGCTGACGAAGGCACACCCCCCCATGGACAACAGGGCGAGACCAACCACAATCGAAGCAATCCGCATACGCGTGAATCCCACCTCAAGGGGAAGCCGGACCGATCCTAGCCACTGCGGCCAGCCATGAAAACTACGGTGTTGTCCGTATAAACTTAGGTCAGGGGAGCCTCGTCGAGCAGAGCGGCCACCACCTGGCACAGCCGCGTCAGATCGACGTCCCGCGACAGGCGATGGTCGCCGTCCTTGACCAGAATCACCTCCACCTGTTCCGAGGCCAGGCTCTCGGCCAATTGCAAGGCGGTTTGCCATGGCACGTCGGCATCCCGCTGGCCGTGGATAAGCCGGACCGGGCAATAGAGGTTGATGGTGTCGCGCAGCAACAGATGGTTACGGCCATCCTCGATCAGAGAGCGATGCACACGCCAGGGCTGATCCGGTTCATAGCAGTTGGGGACCTCGATCTCGCCCCGCTCCATCATCTCGCGCCGCTGCTCGAAGGTGAAGCCCGCCCACATCAGGTCCTCGGTGAAGTCGGGCGCCGCGGCGACGCCCACCAGACCGGCGACCCGCTCGCGCCGCTCCAAGGCCGCCAGCAGGGAAATCCAGCCCCCCAGACTGGACCCCACCAGCACCACGGGGCCGCTGGTAAGCTGGTCGATCGCCGCCACCGCATCCGCCGCCCAGCGCCCGACCGTGCCCCGCTGCGGATCACCCGAGGAGCGGCCATGGCCGAAATAATCGAAGCACAGGAAGGCGCGACCCTGGCGGCGGCACATCTCTTCCAACGCCTGGGCCTTGCCTCCGGTCATGTCGGAATGATAGCCATGCAGGAACACCACGCTCGGAGTTTTGCCCTCCAGCCTACGGTAAGCGATTGTCGCGCCGTCGGGGCGTGATAATATCCCGCCCCCGATGGCCGAGATTCCGTCACGATCACATTCCACCATAACGAGAGCCCGCCCTTTCCAATGCCCATGGACCACGACCTTTCCATCGATGCGCCCTTGCCCGAGCCACGTCAACCCTCGACGGCGGACGGCCGCGCCCCGGTTGTGATGCAGGTGCTGCCCGCCCTGGTGACCGGCGGCGTGGAGCGCGGCACCGTCGACATGGCGGTCGCCCTGGCCGAGGCCGGCTGGCGCGCCATCGTCGCCTCGGAGGGCGGCCCCATGGCGCGCGAGCTGTCCAGGGTCGGCGCCGAACACATTACCCTGCCGCTGGCCAGCAAGAATCCGCTGGTGATCCGCCGCAACGCCGAGCGGCTGACCGAGGTCATCAAGGCCAACAACGTGGACATCGTCCACGCCCGCTCCCGCGCCCCGGCCTGGAGCGCCTGGATGGCCGCCGAGCGGACCGGCCGGCACTTCGTCACCACCTTCCACGGCACCTACAACACCGGCTGGTTCGGGCTGAAGAACCGCTACAACGCCATCATGACCCGGGGCGAGCGGGTCATCGCCATCTCGGACTTCATCGGCGAGCATGTCCATCGGGTCTATGGTTTGGCCCCAGAGCGCATCCGCGTGGTCCATCGCGGCATCGATCTCGCCCGCTTCGACCCCAACCGGGTCAGCCCCGAGCGCATCATCCAACTGGCGCAGAAATGGCGGCTTCCCGACGGATATCAGGTCATCACCCTGCCCGGCCGCCTCACCCGCTGGAAGGGGCAGACGGTTCTGATCGAGGCGCTGGCCCTGCTCGGGCGGCATGATGTGCGCTGCCTGCTGGTGGGCTCGGACCAGGGCCGCACCGACTATCGCGACGAGTTGGTGGAATTGGTCAAACGCCGTGATCTGGTGGACGTGGTCCATCTGGTGGACGAGTGCAACGACATGCCCGCCGCTTATATGCTGACCGATGTGGTGGTGTCGGCCTCCACTGACCCTGAAGCCTTCGGCCGCGTCGCGGTGGAGGGCCAGGCCATGGGCCGCCCGGTGATCGCCACCTCCCATGGAGCCACCGCCGAAACCGTGCTGCCGGGCCGCACCGGCTGGCTGACCCCGCCGGGCGACCCCCACGCGCTGGCCCAGGCGCTGGACCGCTTCCTGGCGCTGTCCCCCGAGGAGCGGGGCCTGATGGCCCAGGACGCCATGGCCTTCGTCCGCACCAACTTCTCCAAGGAAGCGATGTGCGCCAAGACCCTGGCGGTTTACGGAGAGGTCCTGGGACTCGCCACCCCGCCCGGCGTCTGAGGGACAAGGGACATGACGACCTCCCACATTCTCGTGATCAAGTTGGGAGCCCTGGGAGATTTCGTCCAGGCCCTGGGGCCCTTCGCCGCCATCCGCGCCCATCACGCCGAGTCCCATATCACCCTGCTGACCACCCGGCCCTTCGCCGAGTTCGCCCTGGCCTCGCCCTGGTTCGATCAGGTGTGGATCGACGACAAGCCCAAATGGTGGCGCCTGGACAAAATGGCTGCCCTGGGCGCCAAGCTGCGGAGCGGCGGCTTCTCCCGGGTCTACGACCTCCAGACCTCGGGGCGGTCCGGGCGCTATTTCGCCCTGATGGGCAAGAATCCCGAGTGGTCGGGCATCGCCGAGGGCTGCAGCCATCCCCATGCCAATCCCGGACGGGATTTCATGCACACCATGGAGCGCCAGCGCGAGCAGTTGGAGATGGCGGGCATCACCGACTTTCCCGGCCCCGACCTCGGCTGGATCAAGAGCGACCTCGCCCGTTTCGGCCTGCCCGCCCGCTTCGCCCTACTCTGTCCCGGCGGTGCCCCCCATCGTCCCGCCAAACGCTGGCCGGCGGAGCGTTTCGCCGCCTTGGCGATCTGGCTGGCCGAGCGGGGAATCACACCGGTCCTGCTCGGCACCCACAAGGAGGAGTCCGAGATCGCCGTCATCCGCGCCCGCTGCCCCCAGGCGGTGGATTTGGCCGATCGCACCTCGTTCCTCGACATCGCCGCCCTGGCCGGTCATGCCGTCTGCGCCATCGGCAACGATACCGGCCCCATGCACCTGATCGCCGCCGCCGGCGCCAAGGCCCTGGTGCTGTTCTCCGACGAATCCGACCCGCTGCTCTGCGCGCCGCGGGGAAAGGTCACGGTGCTGCGCCGACCCAGCCTGTCAGCCCTCGATCCGGACGAGGTGGAAGCGGCGCTGGCCGGGATGCTGGCGTCGTGACCATCGACTCCCGCCAAGTCTGGCTGGAGACCCGGCGTCGGCTGGAGGAGCGACTGGCGCGGGACCTGTTGCGCACCACTCCGGACGGTTTACGCCCCCTGCCGCTCCTTCACGGCCACGAGGGCAAGGTGAAATGGGGCATTGATCTCGCCCAGTTGGGGCGTGCCGGCCGCCGCAATGCCGGATCCCCCCACGTCCACCGCATCAGCCTGTCGCCGGCCGGCCTGCCGGTGGGCTTCGACGGCTTCACCATTCTGTTCATCTCCGACCTGCACCTGGACCTGCCCACCGGGGCGCTGGAACAGGCCATCCGGCTGTTAGCGGAGGTCGAGTGCGACATCGCCGTATTCGGGGGAGATTACCAAAGCTATGGCACCCCGCCGGCCAAGGACACCGCGGCGGCCATGGCCCCCCTGGTCGGAGCCATCCACGCCAAAAGCGGTGTCTTCGCCATTCTCGGCAATCATGACCGCCACGATCTGGTCGCACCGCTGGAGGCTTTGGGACTGACGCTGCTGATCAACGAATCGGCCGCCCTCGCCCGAGACGGCGAGACGATCACCCTGATCGGCTGCGACGACATCAACGTCTTCCACGACCATGCCGCCGAACAGGCCCTGCACCGGGGGGACGGCTTTCGCATCGCCCTGATCCACAGTCCCGACTTCGCCCGTCAGGCCGAAGCCGCCGGCTGCGCCGTCTATCTGGCCGGGCATACCCATGGCGGCCAGATCTGCCTGCCCGGCGGCAAGCCGATCATGACCGCCCTGGATCATGAACGCGGCCTCGCCCGAGGAGTCTGGCACAAGGGCAGGATGGTCGGGTATACCAGCACCGGCCTGGGCTGCGGCGGGGTGGCTGCCCGCTTCAACTGCCCGCCCGAGGTGGCCTTGATCACCCTGACGCGCCCCGCGCCTTGACTCCCAGGCATTTCACCGTAGAGTCTTCCCCCTTTTCCGCCTTCGCTTGACAGAGAGTTCATCATGGTTGCCATCACCCTGCCCGACGGCAAGGTCCGCCAGTACGATCACCCCGTGACCGGCCTGGACGTGGCCAAGGATATCGGCCCCGGCTTGGCCAAGGCGGCCCTGGCCATCACCGTCGATGGCGAGATGAAGGACCTGTCCACCACCCTGGACCGCGACGTCCAGCTTTCGATCATCACCGCCAAGAGCGGGACCGAGGCGCTGGAGCTGCTGCGCCACGACGCCGCCCACGTCATGGCCGAGGCGGTGAAGGAGCTCTACCCCGAGACCCAGGTCACCATCGGCCCGTCCATCGAGAACGGCTTCTATTACGACTTCGCACGGCCGACCCCGTTCGCGCCGGAGGACCTGGAGAAGATCGAGAAACGCATGGCCGAGATCGTTGATCGCGACGAGGCCATCACCCGCGAGGAATGGGACCGCGACGATGCGGTGAACTTCTTCCTGGGCCTGGGCGAGCATTACAAGGCCGAGATCATCGCCTCGATCCCGGCCGACCAGAAGATCGGCCTCTACCGCCAGGGTGCCTTCATCGACCTGTGCCGAGGCCCGCATCTGCCGTCCACCGCCAAGCTGGGCAAGGCCTTCAAGCTGATGAAGCTGGCCGGCGCCTATTGGCGCGGTGATTCCCGCAACGAAATGCTCCAGCGCATCTACGGCACCGCCTGGTTCGACAAGAAGGACCTGGACGGCTACCTCACCATGCTGGAGGAGGCGGAGAAGCGCGACCATCGCCGCCTGGGGCGCGAGATGGAGCTGTTCCACCAGCAGGAGGAGGCCGCCGGCTCGGTGTTCTGGCACCCCAAGGGCTGGACCCTGTACCGCGCCGTCGAGGCCTATATGCGCCGCCGGCTGGAAGCCAACACCTATGTGGAGGTCAAGACGCCGCAGCTGGTGGACTTCTCCCTGTGGGAGGCCTCGGGCCACGCCGACAAGTTCTCGGAAAGCATGTTCACCATCACCACCCAGGACGAGCGTCATCTGGCGGTGAAGCCCATGAACTGCCCCTGCCACGTCCAGATTTTCCGCCAGGGCATCAAAAGCTATCGCGACCTGCCGTTGCGCATGGCCGAGTTCGGCTCCTGTCATCGCTATGAGCCGTCGGGCGCACTGCACGGCATCATGCGGGTGCGCGCCTTCACCCAGGACGACGCCCATATCTTCTGCACCGAGGACCAGATCACCTCGGAGACCATCGCCTTCTGCCGGCTGCTGAAGGAGGTCTATACCGATTTCGGCTTCACCGACGTCCGGGTCAAGTTCTCCGACCGCCCGGCCAAGCGCGCCGGCTCGGACGAGACCTGGGACAAGGCGGAATCGGCGCTGCTGGAAGCCTCCAAAGCCGCCGGGCTGGAGACCATCCTTAATCCCGGCGAAGGCGCCTTCTACGGCCCCAAGCTGGAATTCGTGCTGCGCGATGCCATCGGCCGCGACTGGCAATGCGGCACCCTGCAGGTGGACTTCGTCCTGCCCGAGCGCCTGGACGCCTCCTATGTGGCCGAGGACGGCGGCCGCAAGCGGCCGGTGATGCTGCACCGGGCCATCCTGGGCTCGTTCGAACGCTTCCTCGGCATCCTGATCGAGCACCATGCCGGGCGCTTCCCCCTGTGGCTGGCCCCTACCCAGGTTGTGGTCGCCACCATCGTCTCCGAGGCCGACGACTTTGCCCGCGAGGTGCTGGCGGCGCTCAAGGCCGCCGGCCTGCGGGCCGAACTGGACCTCAGGAACGAGAAAATCAATTACAAGGTCCGCGAGCATTCCGTCGCCAAGGTCCCGGCCCTGCTGGTTATCGGCAAGCGCGAGGCGGAAAGCCGCTCGGTCGCCGTCCGCCGTCTGGGCAGCCAGAACCAAGAAATTGTTGCGCTGGATCAAGCAGTCGCTACACTTACCGCCGAGGCCCAGCCCCCCGCATGACAGGGGGTGGGCTTTCCCCAACCGACAGGGCCGGCTCGCCGATAACGCGCCCGGCCTATCGGTGTACTCTTTGAGATGGAGAAGGTTACATAGCTAGACCACCGATGCAGACGCCGCCCAAGAACGATGGGCCGCGCGTCAACCGCGAGATCGATGTGCGTTCCATCCGGTTGGTGGGCGCCGATGGAGAGATGATTGGAGTCGTGACCCTGCGCGAGGGTCTCACCATGGCCGAGGAAGCCGGGCTCGATCTGGTCGAAGTCTCCCCCAATGCCGACCCGCCGGTCTGTAAGATTCTGGACTTCGGAAAGTTCAAGTACGAGGACCAGAAGAAAAAGAACGCTGCCCGCAAAAAGCAGAAAGTCATCGAGGTAAAGGAAATCAAGCTTCGCCCCAACATTGACGAGCATGACTATGACGTCAAGATGCGGAGCATGAAAAAGTTCCTTGAAGAAGGTGACAAGGTCAAGGTGACCCTGCGCTTCCGTGGCCGCGAACTGGCGCACCAGGACCTTGGCATGAAGGTGCTGGAACGGGTCCGCGACGACCTCGAGGAATTGGGCAAGGTCGAGCAGATTCCCAAGATGGAAGGCCGCCAGATGGTCATGGTGATCGCGCCCCGCTAAGACGCGGCGCGGTCCCCGCCACTATCGCGCCCCGCTTGGCGAAAGCGGGTTGCGAAGGTGGGGCCTTTGCGCTATTTTCCGCGCCTCCCCACCGACCAGGGGATCAGGCGACCCTGTGGAGGGGTGGCAGAGTGGTCGAATGCGCCGGTCTCGAAAACCGGTATGGGTGCAAGCTCATCGTGGGTTCGAATCCCACCCCCTCCGCCATCAGCTCCCAAGTCCTTGTTATGTAAGCAAGCCCTTGGGAACTCACCATAAATTCTTCTCGCTGCTCCACTGGACTGTTACAGTGGGAGCATGGAGAAGATGCCCGGACATACCCGCCTCTACCGCCGTGGTGCCGTCTATTGGCACCGTGCTTCCGTGCCCGTGGATATCGCTGACAGCTACCCGAAGACCGAGGAAACCTTCTCGCTTCGGACCAGGGATTATCAGCAAGCCCTGAAGCTGGTTCGGGTCCAAGCGGTGCGGGTGGACATGCCCAGCGTGTTATAATGTTGAGCTTGTGATCTTCTTCCGTTTGGGACGTTGGCCGGTCATGATCTTCTGGGCAAAGCTT
>Ga0265313_10003381_pt1 | contig 12972 bp, 5 predicted proteins | sample 4123metaG_FD_203122 | JGI IMG/M metagenome (GOLD analysis project Ga0265313, IMG submission 203122) | Rhizosphere microbial communities from Carex aquatilis grown in University of Washington, Seatle, WA, United States - 4-1-23 metaG | ecosystem: Host-associated > Plants > Roots > Rhizosphere >...
GCATAGCCAATTCCTCAATTGCCGGCATGGTGCTCAAACCCTGGAGCGAAAGAACGCGGGGGACGATAGAGCTCCTGCCGCAGGTGAGCGCGAAGGTTTCGGCGATCGCGGGCTTCAAGTCGGCGGCGATCCTGCGGCCCCCGCTGCCGGGCGGCGGCTCCGGCCTGCCCGTCCAATTCGTCGTCCTGTCGACGGATACGCCCGAGCACATGGCGCTGGTCGCCGACGCCCTGGTCGCCAACGCGATGCAAAGCGGGCTCTTCGCCTATGCCGACAGCAGCCTCAAGCTCGACCAGCCCCAGGGCAACATAGTGGTCGACCGCGAGAAGGCGGCCCTGCTCGGGGTCAACATGCAGGAGGTGGCCAACGACGTGGGCTCCCTGCTCGGGGGCGGATACCTCAATTATTTCAACATCCAGGGAAACAGCTACAAGGTGATCCCGCAGGTCGAGCGGAGCGGCCGGCTCAATCCCCAGCAATTGGGGGACTATTACGTGAGCACGGGCAACGGTCCCCTGGTGCCCCTGTCGACCTTCGCCACGCTCACGACAAAGGTGCAGCCGCAGACGCTGAACCATTTCCAGCAGCTCAATTCCGCGACGATTTCCCTGGCGCCCCGGGGAGGGGTTTCGCAGGGCCAGGCCCTCGACTACCTCCGCAACCAGGCCTCCCTCCTGTTCCCCCAGGGCTACTCGGTCGACTACGGCGGCCAATCCCGGCAGTACGTCCAGGAGGGGAACACCCTCATCCTGGCCTTCGTTTTCGGGGCGGTCATCATCTTCCTCGTCCTGGCGGCCCAGTTTGAAAGTTTCCGCGATCCGCTGATCATCCTCCTCGGCAGCGTTCCGATGACCCTCGTCGCCGCGCTTGCCTTCCTCTTCCTCGGGTTTTCGTCGATCAACATCTATACGCAGGTCGGGCTGATCACCCTGGTCGGGCTGATCAGCAAGCACGGGATCCTCATTGTCCAGTTTGCGAACCAGTTGCAGGAGGAGGGAATGGGGAAACTGGCGGCGATCGAGCGCGCCGCCGGCGTCCGGCTTCGGCCGATCCTCATGACGACGGCCGCGATGGTCCTCGGCACCGTTCCCCTCGTCATCGCGACAGGCGCGGGCGCCGCCAGCCGGTACGCCATGGGCATTGTCATCGTGACCGGCATGACCGTCGGCACATTCTTCACCCTCTTCGTTGTTCCCTCGGTCTACATGCTTGTCGCGCGCGACCACGGGAAGAAACTCCCCGAAAACAATCTCAAGCCCGCCCACTCATGAAGTTCAACTCCGTCCTCCGCCTCCACGCGACCGTGGCGTTCGCCTGCGCCCTGGTCTGCGCCATCCGAGCCCAGGCTCCGAATCCGGGACCCGGAGAGGCGTCCCCTCAGGGCCCGATGGCCTCCGTTCCCAACCCGCTGGACATGCGCGGGGCGATCCGTTACGCCGTGGACCACAACTACGCGATCCTCCAGTCGCGCGAGCAGATTCGCCAGCAGGAGGGGGTGATCATACAGGTGGAGGCGGCCGCGATACCGAATGTGGCCGCCAACGGCGGCTACCAGCGGAACAAGGGGTCGATTTCGACCTCCTACCCGCCGGAAACCTCCGAGTGGGAAATTCAGCTGAAAGCGACGCAGGCGCTGTTCGCCGGGGGCGGCATCAGGTCCTCGATTCTCGGCGCCAAGCTCGTCCGGGATGCCGCGCTCGCCGACCTGCAGAGCACGATCAACGCGGCCCTGCTCGACGTGCGGACCCGTTTCTACAACGTGCTGCTGGCCCGCGAAAAGGTCCAGGTGCAGGAGGAGAACGTGAAGCTGTTCGAGCGGGAGCTGCAGGACGCCCAGAACCAGTTCAAGGCCGGCTCGGTTTCGAATTTCGAGGTCTTGCGGGCGGAAGTCTCCCTGGCCAATGCGCAGCCCGACCTGATCACCGCAAGGAACGATTACCGGATCGCGGTCGAGCAGCTCAGGCAGTCGCTCGGCGTTCCCGCCGGGCCGCGCGGCACCCCGACCCTCTTCCCGGAAGTGACCGGCTCCCTGGACGTGACCCAGGAAAGCTACGACCTCGAATCCGCGCTCACCTCGGCGCACGAGCACCGTCCCGAGCTCACGAGCCTTTCCAGGCGGCAGGAGTCGGGAGAGCAGTCGGTCGTCAGCGCAAAATCGAACTATTACCCGAACCTGGCGGCCTTTGGTGAGTACGAATGGGTCGGCATCGGGCTTTCTCAGGGCAGCAATTTCAACGCGAACGGCTGGCTGGTGGGATTGCAGTCGTCGTGGTCCATCTTTGACGGGCGCGCGACGGCCGGACGGGTCCGGCAGGCCCGCTCCCTTGTCGAACAGGCGCGCCTGTCGTACTCCTCCGAGGAGCTGGCGATAGACGTCGAGGTGCGCCAGGCGCTGTCCTCGCTGGACGAGGCCGCGGAACTGGTCGCCGCTTCCAAGAAGACGGTGGGCCAGGCGGATGAGGCCCTGCGCCTCGCCAACGCGCGCTACCACGCGGGCACGGCCACCCAGCTCGATGTCCTGACAAGCCAGGTGGCGCTCACGCAGGCGCGCACGAATGAGCTCCAGGCCAATTACACCTACCTGGTTGCCAGCGCCGCCATGAGAAAGGCGGTCGGCCGCAGCGATGCGCTTGTAGGCAATTGAATTGCACGGACGCCAGCGTCCGAATCAGTCACAATTCAAGGAACATCCGCCGATTGCAGGGGTTTCCAAATGGTGGCCACAGGCCGCCGTCCAGTTGACGAAGGATTGATCCGTGGTCTCAGCAATGAAAGTCGTCCGGGTTGTCGCGATCGTGCTCGTGACCGGGGTGGCCTGCGCCGTTTTCCTGGCGTCGGTGGCCGGGTATTCCGGCTTTCAGACGTGGGCTGTCCGCAGGGCCCTTGCAAATCATCCGGGCCTGGGGGCATCGGTCAGGTCCGTCGCCGCGAATTCCGGCGCCCTCCGGATTCGGGGCCTGCGCCTGGAGCGAAACGGGTCGGTGCTAGACATGCCCTCGCTGGATTCCGACCTGCCTGTCATTCCAGTCGTGCTCTGGCGCCGCGTGGCGATCCAAAGGCTCGTGGCAAAAGGATGGGTCCTCGACCTGACCAAGGCCGAGTGGGGAGCGGCCGCCGGACCCGCCTCCGCCTTTGCGGGTACAGGGGCCGTGTCCGCGCAGGCGGCGAGGGCCTTCCAGGGGATTTTCGCGAATCTGACGCTGCCCTTCGACTTCTCGGTGGATGAAATCGAGCTGGAAGGGGACCTGATCGTGCCCCGGCCCCAGGCGGTCCCCTCGGCGCCGCTGACCATCCACGTCGTTTTCAACGGCGGCGGCCTGGCTGCCGGGAGGGCAGGGCGCTTCACCTTCAGCGCGAGCGCGGCATCGGCCGGCCAGCCCGTGAAATCCATAGTCCTGAGCGGAACGCTGGACGCGACCATGGGAACGGCCCGTTCCTTCACGCGCGCGTCCGCCCGCGTCCGCGCCGCCGCCAAGGGGCCCAAATTTCCGGACGGCGTCCGCCTTTCGGCCGATCTCGCGGCGTCCCGCGTTCCCTCCGGCGAGAGTTACACGCTGGCCCTGACGGGCGAGACCAAGCAACTGGCCTCGGTGGCCGCCGAATTCTCCCGCGGCACCGGGCGGGTGTCCGGCACATGGAAACTCGACGTCCGCGATGACGACCTGGGGCCCTTTGCATTCGGGCGTCCGCTGCCGCTGTTCGACCTGGAGGGGTCGGGCCACTTCGACTCGGACGCTTCGCTGGCCCAGGCGCAGGTGAGCGGCAGCCTGGATGCGACCGTGGACCGGCTGGCCGCCGTGGGCCCCAAGTTTTCCGCAATCGGAGCGGTCAAGCTGACGGCCGATTTCGACCTCACCCGGCGGGGCGCCCTTTACCGCGTCGATCACCTCCGAGCCGCCGTGACCGGCGCCCAACCGGTTCTGACGGTCCAGTGCCTGCAGGCTTTCGCCTTCAACGCGGGAACCGGCGAATTGCAGGTGGCCGACGCCGCGCGCGACCTGGTCGGAGTGACCCTTCAGGGACTGCCCCTGGAATGGGCCCAGCCGTTCCTGCCGGGTTTGGAGCTGAGCGGCAATCCCGTGCACGGAGAGCTGGTCGCCCTGGCGGGCGGGGGAGGCCTCGCCCTGCGAACCAGGACGCCGCTTGAGTTCACCGGGCTTTCAATCGCCCGAAACGGGCGGCCCGTGGCAAGCGACGTGGAGCTGCAGCTCGAGTTCGCCGCGGATTACACGCCGGGGGGCTGGCAGATCGAAGTGTCGCGATGCGCGGCGACGGGTCCCGCGCCGGGCAGCGGCCCCCGCGCCGAAGGCCGGCCCGAACTGAGATCATCCCTGTTCACGCTGTCGGGCAAGTGCGGCCAGCTGGCCGGCCCGGGCCAGCCGATAAAACTCGCCGGCCGCCTCGATGCTGGATTGCCGGTCTTCCTGGCGCAGCCGGGCATCGCCTCGATGCTCCGGCCCGGAGCCGGATCGGCGCTTGCCAGCGGGAAGCTCGCCTGCGATTTCTCCGCCAACCTCGCCGAGCGGCGCTCGGTGGAGATGCGTCTTGCGTGCTCGAATCTCGTCCTCGGCGGCCCCGTCGAAACCCGGTCCGCCGAGTCGGGCGAGGGGTGGGAGGGACCCGTTCCCCTGGCGGACCTGACCGCGAATGCGCGCTTCGAAATCGGTGCCGACGGCCGGGTGGCGGTGTCGCTGCCGGTTGTGTTTCAGAAGGACGGCCTCAAGTCGGATGCGACACTGACCGGGACCGTCTTCATGGAGGGCAGGGAGGTCATGATCGAGGGCGCCCTGGGATCGACCCGCATCGTGGCCGAGGATCTTGCGCCCCTGGTTGGCCTGTTTGGACCGGCCGAGTCCGGCCCGGCCGGGGCGCAGGGGTCCGCTGCGCCGCAAAGTGAACACAAGCCTGGCGCTGCGCCCCCATGGGCCGGCCTGGGGGGGCAGCTGAAGGTGGCCCTGGCGCGCGTGGAATGCGCGGGCACGGCGTTCTCGGATGTGAGCGGGACCCTCCGCGCGGATGCTTCAGCCCTGCAGATCGACGGATTGCACTTCCGGTTCGAGGAAGGCGGCGACACCCGGGCAAACGGCGTCCTCGCGTTCGCACCCGGGGCCCCCCGGCCCTATTCCATCCGCGCCGACGTCGCCATCGACGACTTCAATCCCGCGCCGGCTTTCACCGCGGTGAATCCAACCGCCCCGCCGACGGTCGAGGGGAAGTTCGACGTGACGGCCCATCTCGTGGGCGACGGCGCGGATCTTGCGGATCTGGCCAGCCGGATTCGGGGCGACTGCCAGGCCACAAGCAAGGGGGGCGTCTTCCGGGCGCTTTCGACCAGCGTCGCGCCAAAGCCGGGGAATGTCGGAACCATCGGCGCCGCCGTCGCGTACCTGGGAAGCGTGACGAGCGCGATCACCGGCCGGAAGGACACGGGCGACATGTCGAGCCCCGCCCAGGCGGTGATCGGATTTGCCAAATCATTGAGCCCCATTCAGTACGATCAGATGAGCATCGTTCTTGTGCGTGATGAGACGCTGGATACAACGTTGAGCGATTTCACGCTGATCAACCCCGAAATGCGGCTGGGCGGAAGCGGCCGGCTGTCCAACAAGGAGGGCCTTCCAATGCTTGCCCAGCCGCTGTCGATGGATTTCAGGCTGCATGCCCAGGGGCACCAAGCCGAGCTTCTCAAGTTCCTCGGAGCCCTCGACCCGAAGAGGCCGGACGACCTGGGCTACCTGCCGTGCACGGTTCCGATCCACATCGACGGCACCCTTGCAAGGCCCGACCAGGGCCAGTTCGACGCGGCCCTGGGAAAACTCGCCGTCGAAAAAAGCGGCGCCGGCGACTTGCTGAACAAGCTTCTCGGCAAGTAGGCGCCCCGCCCCGGGGCTGCGCATTTTTTGGCCTTGATGGCTATTGCATGTGGCGCGGCCGGCCCTATCGTGATCCCCCTGCCCGTGCCCCACCCCTTCAGATCGATTGGCACCCTGTTCAAGACAGGCCCGCTGAGACGCCGTTCGCTCCTACCCCGGCCCTTTGAATGGCTGGCCGCAGCCATCGTGTTCTTTCTGTACCGGGTCCGCAGCCGGGGCGCCGAGCGGATGCCGGCCCGAGGCGGAGCCGTCATCGTCGCCAACCACCTCTCCTATGTTGACGCCGTCATCCTGCAGCTCGCGTGCCGGCGGCCGCTGCGCTTCGTCGGGTACCGCGGCTACAACACGCACTGGTTCTTCGACTTCGTCTACCGGCTTGCGGGCGTGATCCTGATTTCGCCCGAGCGCCCGACGGAGGGCCTCAAGCGGGCCATCCGCGCGCTCAAGGCCGGCGAACTCGTCTGCGTGTTTCCGGAAGGAGCGATTTCGCGCACGGGCCAGCTCATGAGGCTCCACAAGGGTTTTGTGGTGATGGCGCGCTCCGCGGGAGTGCCCGTGGTTCCCGTGTCGGTCGACGGCCTGTGGGGTTCGGTCTTCTCGTTTGCCGGCAACAAGTACATCTGGAAATCGCCCCGCCTCATGCCGACGGAGGTCTTCGTCGCCTTCGGGCAGGCGATACCGCCGGCCGAGGTTGATGTGGCCGACGTCCGGAGCATCCTGCTCGACCTCGGGGCAGAGGCCTTCGCCGAGCGGCGGTTCCTGAGGCGGCACATCGGCCGGGAAATCGCCCGCGCCCTGGCGAGGCGGCCCGGCCGCATCGTCGCCATCGACCGCACGGCCGAGCGGCGCGAGGTGTCGGCCTACCAGCTCATAGGAACGGCGGCGATCCTCGCCAAGTGGATGAAAAAGAACGTTCCTGAGAGGCGCGTCGGCATCGTTCTTCCGCCCGGGGCGGGCGCCCTCGTGGCCAACGTGGCGGCCGTGTGGGCCGGAAAGGTCCCGGTGAACTTCAATTTCACGGCCAGCCGCGATTCAATTGAGGCGAGCCTCAAGCTCGCGGGCGTGGTCACCGTCCTTTCGGCCGACGCGATGCGCGAGAAACTCCCCCTCTTCCCCTGGCCGAAGGGCACCCTCGACCTGCGGGCGGTGATCGGCCAGGCCGGAGGGCGGCGCGCGATCCTGCCGTGGGCGCTGGCCGCCTGGGTGCTGCCCAACCAGTGGATCGCCGGACTGCTTCGGCAGCCGCGCGCGGGCGACGCGGCCGAGGCGGCCCTGGTGTTCACCAGCGGAAGTTCCGGCGAGCCCAAGGGCGTCGTCCTCAGGCACCGGAACATCCTGGCCAACTGCACGCAGATCTCATCCCTGTCGATCCTCCCCCAGAATGCCATCATGCTGGGCTCCCTGCCGCTGTTCCACAGCTTCGGGTGCACGGCTACCATGTGGTATCCCCTGCTGCGCGGATGCGGGCTGGTGACCGTTCCGAGCCCGCTCGACACGCGGCGGATCGTCGATGCGGTCCGGGACGAGAAGGTGACGGTGATGATCGGGGCCCCGACGTTCCTGCGGCCGCTTCTGCGCAAGGCGCAGCTCGAGGAGCTGCGATCGCTCGAGCTTGTCGTCGCCGGCGCCGAGAAGCTCTCGCCCGAACTTCACCGGGACTTCCTGCGCGTCTTCCACATCGACATCCAGGAGGGATACGGCCTGACGGAGACCTCCCCGGTTGCGAACGTGACCCAGCCCGACCCCCTGACGGCGTCGGGGGGCGAGGATATCCAGATCGGGAAGAAGACCGGCACGGTCGGCCGGCTGATGCCCGGGATGACGGCGCGCATCCTCGATGCCGACACGGGCGCCGACCTGCCCCTGACCTCGACGGGCATCGTGGCCCTGCGCGGGGCGAATGTGTTCGACGGTTATCTCTCCAACAAGACGGCGAGCGACGCCGTCCTGCGCGACGGCTGGTTCATCACCGGGGACATCGGGCGCTTTGACGAGGACGGCTTCCTCACGATCGACGGCCGGCTGACGCGCTTCTCGAAGGTCGGCGGGGAAATGATCCCGCACGGCGTCGTCGAGCAGGAGCTCGTGGACGCCTTCGACATCGACCAGACCGAGAAGCCGGCAGTTGTCGTCCTCGGCGTGCCCGACTCGGCCAGGGGCGAGGAGCTCGTCATTCTCTCCACCCAGGGCCTGGATCCCGAGGCGGTCCGGGTGCGCCTGAGCGCCGCGGGACTGCCCAATCTCTGGATTCCGCGCCAGGTGATCGGCGTCGAAAAGATTCCCCTGCTGGGTTCGGGCAAGCTCGACATCCGGGCCTGCCGCGAGATCGCCGCACTGGCGACCTCGAGCCGCACGTAGGGTCTCAGGCGGCCGCAGCGGCCGCCGCCAGCGGGAGCTCGAGGATGAAGGTCGCTCCGTGGCCCGCGCCGTCGCTCCGGGCGCTCAGGGTTCCGCGCATGTCCTTCGCGGCCAGAACGCTCGAGTGGAGCCCGAAGCCGTGGCCGTTGATCTTGGTCGTGAAGCCGTGCTGGAAGATATGGTTCATGTTTTCGGGCGGGATCCCCACGCCGTTGTCCTGGACGATGAATCGCACCGTGCCGTTCGGGCTGGATTCGATGCCCAGGGTCATGACCTTCTCGCTCTTCTTGCAGGTGTCGAGGGCGTACTTCGCATTGCGGATGAGATTGATGAGGATCTGCAGGACCTTCCCGCGCTCGGCCAGGACGTCCGGCGCCGGCTCCTCGAAACTGCGGACGACCTTGATCTCATGGCGGAGCAGCGCGCCGGTATTCATCCGCAGCGAGTCTTCCATCAACTGCACCGGCGAAATGGGCTCGAGCAGCCCGCCCATCGTCGCATAAGCCTGCTGCATCGTCACGATCTCCTTGATGTGATCGATGTCCTTCTGGAGGGATCCGACCTCCTTCACGAGCTGGGCCTGCTCGTCGGCCAGCTGCGCGGACAGGGCGGACAGGAATTCGGGCACCCGCTTCCCCTTAGGGTCGCCGGTGATGAATGCGGCCAGGTCGCCGGTGTGCCCCTTCAGCAGCGCGGCCAGCTTCGGGAGGCTCGCCGACTTGGACTGCTTCAGGCCCGTCTCAATCACGGAGGTCGACACATTGAGGCTGTTGAGAACGTTGCCGACGTTGTGAAGGACGCCGGTCGCCACCTCGGCCATGCCCGCCAGGCGCGATGCGTCGATCAGGTCCTTGCGCGTCGCCTCCAGGGCCGCCTCCGTCTCCTTGGCCGTTGTGATGTCCTCGGTGATTCCGAATGTCCCCACGACCCGGCCCGCCTCGTCCCGCAGGGGCAGTTTGCAGGACCGGATCCAGGTGATGCGGCCGTCCGACCAGACCACCTTCCCCACCTTGTCGAGAAGCGGCGCACCCGTCGCCATGACCTCCTCCTCCTCCAGCCGCGCCAGCTTCGCATAGGCGGGGGAGAATAGGTCGGCATCGGTCTTGCCCACCAGCTCGGAGGGGCTCGCGCACCCGTGCCGCGCGGCCTTTGACTTGCTGACCGCGATGAACCGCGACTCGCAATCCTTGAAATAGACGAAATCCGGGATGTTCTCGAGGAAGGTGCTGACGAGGGCGCGCTTGAGCCGCAGCTCCTGGTCATTTTCCTCCGGGCCTGGATTGGGCGGATTCATCGGAAAGTGCGGAGGGTTTCAGGCCGCTGCGGCGACCGCGGCGGGCAGCTCCAGGGTAAAGGTGGCCCCGGTGCCGGGACCGTCGCTGTGCGCGGTCAGCGCCCCGCCCATCTCCCTGGCGGCGAGGATGCTCGTGTGCAGGCCAAAGCCGTGGCCGTGGGCCTTGGTCGTGAAACCGTGCTGGAAGATCCTGCCGAGGTTCTCCGGCGAAATCCCGGCGCCGTTGTCCTGAACGACGAAGCGGACGCGGCCTTCGCCGCACTTTTCGATCCTGATCGTCATCCGCTTCTCCCCGGCGCCGCGCGTGTGGAGGGCGTGCCTGGCGTTGAGGACCAGGTTGGCGACGATCTGGAGCACCTTGCGCCTCTCGGCCATGATCTGCGGCACGGCCTGGAATTCGCGAACGATGCTCACCTCGTTGCGGTCCCGCGCCCCCAGGTTCATGCGCAGGGAGTCCTCCATGAGGCCCACCGGGTCGAACGGCTCGACGACGCCCGCCGTCGCGGCATAGGCCTGCTGCATGGCGACCGTCTCCTTGATCTGGTCGACGGCCTTTTGAAGCAGCGCGATCTCGTGGAGGAGATGGCTGTGCTCCTCCTGGTAGTGCCGGTCGAGCGACTCCAGGAACTCGATGACGCGCCGGCCCCGCGGATCGTTTGTGAGGAACTCGGCGAGGTCGCCCCGGTGCTCGTTGAGCAGGGTGGAGAGCTTGGACAGGCTGTCGGTCTTGAAATGGTGCAGGCGCATCGCGATCACGGATGCGGAGACATTGAGGCTGCTGAGCACGGTGCCCACGCTGTGCAGGACGTCGGTCGCCACCTCCGCCATTCCCGCGACGCGCGAGGCGTCCATCAGGTCCTTGCGCGCATTCTCAAGGGCGGTTTTGTTCGCCACCTCCCGGGTCATGTCCTTGCTGAGGCCGAAGGTGCCGATGATCTCGCCGCTGGCGTCGCGCAGCGGCAGCTTGCTCGTGAGTGCCCACGTCACCCGGCCGTCCGGCCAGTCCTCCTTTTCGAGTTTTCCGATGGCGGGCTTTCCCGTCCTCATGATCTGCTGCTCGTCAGCCAGGGCGTTCCGGGCATGGGCTTCGGTGAAGAAGTCGAGATCCGTCCTGCCGAGGACCTCCTTCACGTCCTTGACGCGGAAAAGGGCCGCCATCGACTGGCTGAGCGCAATGAACTGGCTCTGGCGGTTCTTGAAGTAAACGCAGTAAGGGACATTTTCCAGGAACCCGTTCACCAGGGTGCGGGCGATGCGCAACTCCTCGGCGGGCCCGGCCGGGCCCGGTGCCGCCGGCGAGTCCGGCCCAGCCTTCTGAAGGTCCGGATCCGGAGAGAATTGAAGCGGGGTCGGCATGGGCGGCGGCCGTCTCAACCGGTGGCGGCGTAAAGAACCGGGGCGGTGGGCGACTCCTTCAGGTATCGCGACAGCACGGCGCCCAGGTGATCGGCGCGAATCGGCTTGGTCAGGAAATCGTCCATGCCGGCGTCCAGGCAGGCCTTGCGGTCGCTCGGCATGACGCTGGCGGTCATCGCAATGATCCGCAGTACGGCCGGGAAGGTCGCGTCGCCGGCGGCCTGGGCCCGCCGGATGCGCCGCGTCGCCTCGAGTCCGTCCATTTCCGGCATCTGGGCGTCCATGAGCACGATCAGATAGGGGCGCTTCTGAATGGCCTCGATCGCCTCCCTGCCGTTGGTGGCCAGGTCGGCGGAGTAGCCGAGCTGCCGGAGCTGGAGCAGGGCGACCTTCTGGTTTACCGGATTGTCCTCGACGACGAGGATCGGCAATTCGTGGGGTGAGTGCTGCGCCTTCGGCCCCTCGGCCTCGGGCTCCCGACCCTCGCGCACCTTGACGACGGCGGTCGCCAGGGTCTTGCGCAGGTTGGCGCGCAGCCTGTCCGGATGGATCGGCTTCACTTCGCACCCGTCAAAGCCCTTCAGCTTCATCTGGGCGGCATTCAGCCGCTCGCCGCTCGAGGTCAGGAGGATGAGGGCGGGGTGCCCGAGCGAGGCATCGGCCCGGATGGCGATGCCCAGCTCGATCCCGTCCATCAGGGGCATGTGAAAATCGATGACGGCGAGTTCGTAGGCGGTCGCCCGTTTCAGCTCATCGAGGGCCGCCTGTCCCGATTCGACGACCGTGTGATTCGTGCCCCAGGCCTGAAGAAGGTGGTGCATGAGCGTCCGGTTGGCCGGATTGTCGTCGACGGCGAGGACGCGGCGGCCGGCCAGGGGCAGGGGGGCGATCTCCTCCAGGGCCTCCACGGCGGAGGCGGGAGCCAGTTCGACCGTGAACCAGAAGGTCGATCCCTTGCCGGATTCGCTCGTGACGCCGATCTGGCCGTGCATCAGCTCGACCAGCCGTTTGCAAATCGCCAGGCCGAGGCCGGTGCCGCCGAACTTCCGGGTCGTCGAGGAATCCGCCTGCACAAAGGCGCGGAAAAGCCTGGATTGGAGGGTGCTTGGAATGCCGATGCCGCTGTCGACGATCTCGACCCGCAGACACACCTTTTCCGAATCAGCACGAATGAGCGAAACCTTGAGGACGACCTCGCCCTGGGCGGTGAACTTGACGGCGTTTCCCAGCAGATTGAGGACGACCTGCCTGAGCCGCATGGGATCCCCCTGGACGAACCGCGGCACGGCCGGGTCGATGTCCATGACAAGCTCGAGTCCCTTCCGGAATGCGGTCTCGGCGTGAAGGTCGATCGCCAGCTCGAGCGATTCGCCCAGGTCGAAGTCGATCGACTCCAGCACCATTCGCCCGGCCTCGATCTTCGAGAAATCGAGGATGTCGTTGATGATCGTCAGCAGTGAATCGCAGCTGCGGCTGAGCGTCTCCGTGAAATCGCGCTGTTCGGCCGTGAGCTCGCTGCTGAGCAGAAGGTTCGCCATGCCGATGATCCCGTTCATCGGCGTCCGGACCTCGTGGCTCATGTTCGCCAGGAAGGCGCTCTTCGCCCGGTCGGCTATCTCGGCCGCCTCCTTCGCCTGCTGCAGGTCGGTCTCCACCTTCGCCCGGCGGGTGATTTCCACGTGCAGGGCCGCGTTTGAGGCCTCGAGGTCGGCCGTCCGCTCCCGGACCCGCCGTTCGAGCTCCGCGGCGTGGGCGCGCGTTTCGCGCAGAAGGTTCCATTTCGCGGTGAGCGCGTTCGCCAGCTGGAGGACCTCGATCGTGTCAAACGGCTTCTTGAGGATGACCAGCTGATCGGAGCCCCCTATCCGGGCGAGCATCTCGTCCCAGGAATAGTCCGAGTAGGCCGTGCAAATCACGATTTGGAGGTCGGGCGCCGACTTCCAGAGCTGGATCGTCGTCTCGACGCCGTCCCAGCCGGGCGGCATCCGCACGTCGACGAACGCCATCGCATAGGGCCGGCCCTCGGCCTGGGCCTTCTTGACCATCTCAAGGCCTTCCTGGCCCTGGTAGGCGGAATCCACCGGAAACATC
>Ga0265313_10003389_pt1 | contig 12948 bp, 10 predicted proteins | sample 4123metaG_FD_203122 | JGI IMG/M metagenome (GOLD analysis project Ga0265313, IMG submission 203122) | Rhizosphere microbial communities from Carex aquatilis grown in University of Washington, Seatle, WA, United States - 4-1-23 metaG | ecosystem: Host-associated > Plants > Roots > Rhizosphere >...
CGAGAACATGACTTCCAGCCTTGGCCTTCAGCACGTTGTTTTGACAATGTTGTTGATGATTTTGCTTTTGGCCGGACCGTTTGCGCTGATGCTCTGCATAGGCGCGCGCCTTGGCGTTTTGTTCAACAGCTTGATGCCTTTGCATGCATACTGCGTCAACGTTTTTGGCGCCTTGTGCGGCACTCTGCTTTTCACCCTGCTTTCCTTTTGGGGGGCGCCACCCTGGCTGGCACTTTTGCCGGCGGCATTGGCGCTGATTCCAATTGTCACAGGCTCCGGCGGCAAGCCGGCTCTGGTTGTTTTGCCTCTTCTGGCTGCGGTGGGCTTATGTGCCTGGCTGCCCGGCAGTTCCAATGCTGTTGAAGTAATCTGGTCGCCTTATCAGAGACTGGATGTCGAATTGATCCCGGCCACTCTTAAGAAAGATGGCAAGACGGTTGCCGTCAATGTCGGCTATAAAATAGGTGCCAATCGCACCGGATACCAAAATCCTACCGACGTTTCTCCGGCTTCCGTTGCTAATGCTCAGAATCTCAGCCCAGAAGCCAAAAAACTGGTTGTTGATGCGGCCCATCACTACAATGTGCCGTATTTCCTGATCAAACCAAAAGAAGTGCTGATTCTCGGCGCCGGCACTGGCAATGATGTTGCCTCGGCTCTCAGAAATGGCGCCGAAAGCGTTGATGCTGTCGATATTGATCCGGCCATTATAAAATTGGGCAAACGCTTGCACCCGGAGCATCCATACAGTTCTTCAAAGGTGAAGGTCACCTGTGACGATGCCCGAAATTATCTGCGCCACTGCAAGAAAAAATATGACTTGATCAATTTTGCCGGTCTCGACTCTTTTACGATTGTTGGGCAGGGCGGCTCCATGACTCTCTGTAATTACGTCTACACGCAAGAATCGTTGAAAGACGCAATCAGTCTTCTGAAGCCGAGCGGCTTACTGGTTCTTACTTTCTATCGCTGCAACGACTGGTTGAGCAGTCGCTTGATGGCCACGATTGAGTCCGCGTGCGGCTATAAACCGCTCTTGTTCAGCGATACCAGCCAGCCTCAATGGCAGTGGCAGGTTTTTGTGATCGGACCGCCTGTGCAGCGTGGTGAAATCAAGGATTTGCCTGCTGCTGCTCTGCCATTTGCAGCTGAAGCACCGCCCAAGACCGCGGCTTCCAGAATCATGACCGATGATTGGCCCTATATTTTTGTCACCCCGGCAGTGATTGACTGGCCCTATCTTCTTGTTGTTTTGGAAGTGCTGCTATTAAGCGCTTATGCCGGACGCAAATTTTTATTTGGTGAGCGAGATCGGCGCTCCTGGCAGATGTTTTTTCTGGGAGCGGCATTCATGCTCCTGGAATTGCAATCCATATCGCGCCTTTCTCTGCTTTACGGTTCGACCTGGCTGACGTCGGCAATTGTCATATCTGGAATTTTGATCATGATTTTGATCGCCAATGCGGCAGTGATTCGCTTCGGCAGATTGCTCAATCAATTTGCCCTCTATGCGCTCCTTTTCGCCAGCATATTGATCAGCTGCTTTCTGCCGATCAATCAAATTCTCAACTGGGGAGCCACAGTCATGAATGCCGGGCATCTGGTGGTGACTCTCTTCACGCTTTTGCCTATTTGCATGGCGGCGCTCATATTTGCAACTTCGTTTTCTCAGGTCACGGTGCCTGGGCGCAGCCTCGCCTTCAACTTGTTCGGAGCGGTAGTGGGCGCCCTTCTGGAGAATCTTTCCACCCAGTTTGGGGTAAACGCCATGGTGCTGGTTGCCGGTTTGCTCTACCTGGGTTCTTTCTTATGCGTATTGCCCACCAACAAGCCGAACGCCGGCAGTTAGCCGTCTTTTGGGTCGATTATGAGCATGTAGTTGGAGATGCCCAGAGAAAGGAAATGAAATGGTATCAGGCGCGCACGTGTGCCTGGTTCGAGCAGAGCCAGCAAATCTTTTTCCCCTAAAAGATTGAGATTTTCTTCGTGGGAAAAAAATTCTTTGCCGAGCAGGCGAATGATGCGGCGAAACTTTTCAGGCGGCAACCAGTGCAAAAGAGGCAAAACAGTGTGAAACTCGATGGGATACCAGCGGTTAGGCATCGTCAGGCAGACTCGTTTGCCGACTCGGCAAAGTTCTCTGACAAAGGCTCTCTGGCGTTCGTTGTTGCCGACATGTTCGATGACGGCAAAACTGACGGCCAGATCAAATGACTGATCGGCAAACGGTAATGACAGAGCATCTGCCTGTACGAATTTCAAGCCGGGAAATTGAGTCTCGAGAAATTTGGCATCCTGCAGCCCGACAGCCGTAATTGCCGATTTGAAAGGATAGAGTTTTTCAAAAAAATTAGAATCCAATCTTTGATCGTCGGTGACACCGACGTCTACGACAGACATTGCTTCAGAGGGCGTGAATTCCTGCATAAAGCGGTCAAACATTTTGCGCCGCATACTGTCGGCAATGCGCTCAGTGATGCCGACAAAACGCCCTCTGTATTGAAATAGTCCGTCGTCAGCTAAGTCCGACATGCAAAAAACTCATAATTGTGCCGTCATTTTTGACGCCATTCAAGCGTCTCAGCATTGTACAGTGTGGTGGATAATTATTTCCCGCAAAGTCAGCTATTATTTCACTTGAGAATGTCTGCAGCTTGGTGACATGGACCAACTCGAAATATCAATCGTTATTCCCTGCTTAAATGAAGCGAAGACGCTGCCTGCCGTAATTGAGTCTGCCAAAGCGGCGCTCTCTTCTTACAGCGGTGAAGTAATTGTTGCTGATAATGGCTCTACGGACGGGTCCCCGGAGATTGCGCGCGGACTGGGCGCCCGGGTTGCGAATATCGAGTTGAAAGGATATGGCAGCGCGCTTACAGGCGGGATTGAGGCGGCGCAAGGGCGCTATATCCTGATTGGAGATGCAGACGGCAGCTACGAATTTGGCGAGATCGAAAGATTCGTCAGCAAACTGCGCGAGGGCTACGAGTATGTGATGGGAACAAGGTTGCGCGGCACAATTGATGAGGGTGCCATGCCCAATCTGCATCGTTATTTGGGTACTCCCGTTTTGACATGGCTCGTCAATGTCTTTTTTGGCACCGGCATTAGCGACGTCAATTGTGGTATCAGGGCCTTCGCTCGCAGTGCTTTTGAAAGAATGGACATCCAGGCAACAGGCATGGAATGGGCATCGGAAACAACAATCAAAGCCAGTCTTCTCAAGCTCAGAATAGCTGAAGTGCCTGCCACTTTGCATGTCGATAAGCGTGATCGCAAGCCGCATTTGCGCCCCTGGAGGGACGGCTGGCATCATTTGCGATTCATTCTTACCTACGCGGCCGATAAACTGTTTATGCTGCCCGGGATTCTTTTGTGCCTGGCCGGAATCTGTGGATTTGTCTTGTTGTTGGGCGGCCCGGTCACGGTGGGCAAAGTATTTTTGGACTACCACTTCCTGTTTCCCAGCTCAATTGCCATCATCCTCGGTGTGCAATTGATTTTGTCGTGTTTTTTGATCAAGACCTACACCGGTCTTGCTTCTTACGATGAAAAGTTGAGAAGACTTTTGAGCGTGATCAGTTTCGAAACTGGCATCATTATTGGTGGCATACTGCTACTGGCCGGTGTGGCCATCAATCTCAAAATCGTCTACGAGTGGCTGATGACCTATGGGCAGGGCCTATTTGCCGTGCGCGCCGCCCTGGCAGCACTGACACTGATGGCGGTGGGGACGGAAATTTGTTTTAACTCGTTTTTCATGTCGGTCATGAAAATACCGGTCCGTCGCCTGGTCGGATCGGAGGAATCTGAATTGCCGGAAGAACAGTCTGCCTAAGGTGCTGCGGAGCTGGGCTCTGGAGCCTGAACGTTCATCTCGGGACTGGCCATATACATTAGCCCGCTAATGACCAGGGCAATATTGAGCGGCAGAAATACATAGTTGTTTGATCCCAGAGCCCAGCCGGCAATGGGATACGACAGCATAAGAAGCGACCAAACCTTGAGCGGTTTGCACGGTATCTTCCAAATCACAAATGGGCTGATGTCCGGCATAGTTAGCATGGCCGGCAGCGCCACAAGCAGGCAGTCATAAGCATTGACGTGCGTGCCCAGTACCAGAGAGAGAAGCATGGTTATAGACAAAGTCCACTTTCTCTTTTCGATGTTGTCTTTGCCGCTCATCCAAAGTTTGAAGACAAAAGGCAATGAAAGTATCTGGATTACGCCGCTTGCCTTGAGGGCGGTGTCTATTGGCAGGAACATGGTGAGCAGGCCTCTCATGCAGCACATCTTGGCCGGATAGAATTCCGGCGAGATCTCTTTTGCGCTCATCAGCTTGGGATAATTAAGAACGTTTTCCCATCCCAATTGGTAGGCTGCATAGCCCAGCATGATTGATACCGCCGCTGCAAAAGTAAGCAATGCAGTCCAGCGGCGTTTTGCAATGATGCCGACAACAAAGTACAGGCTGTATTGCGGCTTGATGGTTGTGAATGCCAGAGCGATTCCGGCGGCAACTTCCTTTTGATGAATCATCGCCCAGTAAAAAGCGGTGAACATCGTCAGCAAAAACCAGGTTGTTTGACCGGTCAGCAAGACGTTCATCGAATTTATCGATCCAAAGACAGCCAGCATCGTAATTGCAGTTGTCCAGTTGTTGAAATGGCGCTCTCTTTTTAAAATCCAATACATCGAAAGGAAGCCGCAAAGACATGAACTGCCCAGCCATACCCAGAAGGCATTGACCAGTGGAAGCAGGGATATGGGCGTCATCATTACGCACATATGGGGCGTGTAATTGCTGTCTGCCGCCTCCGGCTCCTCGTTCGTTTTTAGAACGCTTTTAACAATTTTCAGTTGGGGCGCATAGTCATAAATATGCGTCCTGTCGTCCGATGCCGCCAATTTTGCAGAGACATATATGCGCACGAAATCGGCCATGCCCAGCCGATTGTTGAGATTGTGATAACTGAAAGGTGGATTCGGCGACAGAAACATGAAAAAGAACAGGTTCCCCAGCGTGATCACCCACATGATTAGAAATGAAAGGACGGCGAAGCGCGCCAGTTTTTGATACTTCTGAAGTTTGGAAATATTAGCTGCGGTCATCCGAATTTCCCTGCGTTCGCCTTATTTTAAGTTGTTGAGATCCCAATCGGCGAAACTTTCTGCCGCCAATTTCGGCAATGATTTCCAGGACTGCCGCTTCAACGGGCGATGTGAGACCTGGAAGCAGCCACGATGCCCCGAATTGCGCGGCGAATCGCTTGAGCGGATGACAGTTTTGGCTTAAAGCCCAGAGCACGAATTTTGTCTGTGTTCAGCTTCACGACCGGCACATCCCCTTTCCAGCCCCTGTCCTTATCACCGTAGATGATTTCGACTGCGGCACTTTCGCCGAGCACTTCCTGAATGGCGATAGTGGCAATTTCATTGACGGTGATTGCATCATTGGAGGCGACGTTGTAGACGTCGAAATTATTCTTGGAGTTTTTGTGCGCAAGCCAGACAGCATCGAATACATCTTCAGCGTCGATATATGATTTTGTTTGCGAGCCGTCTCCCAATATTTGCAATTGACTGGGGTTGCTTTTCAATTTTTCTACGAAATCGAGCGCCACTCCGTGAGTTTGTGCCGGTCCGACGATATTGGCAAAGCGGAAGGCTACGCCTGTTAGATCAAACATGTGGCAATAAGCTGAGAGCAATGATTCTCCAGCCAATTTGCTGGCCCCATATGTGGAAATAGGTAAAAGAAGGCTGGCATCTTCATGCAATTCTTTCCACCCGCCATCGCCGTATACACCACTGCCTGAGGCATACAACACTCTTTCAACTCCGTTGATGCGTGCTGCTTCCAATGTGTTCTGCGTTAAGATTGTACCCTCTTCAAAGTCGATTGTAGGCTGCTTTATAGCCAGAGAGATGTCGGCGTTTGAGGCCAGATGAATGACGGTGTCGTGCCCGGCCATTGCCTCACTCAGCGAGGCTGGGTCTTTCAAATCTCCATCAATGAGCGCCAGTCGGCTGTCTTTGATTCTGATACGCGAGCGCTTTTCCTTAAGAGCATTGCGGTCAAATACAGTTACTTTCGCGATATCCGCAATTGACAGGAGCCGCTCGACAAAGACGCTGCCAAGAAAACCGGCACCACCTGTGATGAATACATTTTTTGTTTGTCTCTCAGTCAATTAAAAAACCTCTGCTCTAAAAAGAGCTTACTTGATTCAAGACTCTGGACGAAACTATCTTTGCTGAGCGTATCACTTGATCGGAATTGTCATATTGAAACTCGGCAAATCTTCCACAAAGTTCAATATTCAGCTCATGGCAATAGTTTTTAATGATTTGCATGTTCTTTGACCGGCCCAAAGTGTAGACCGGATATGCGTACCTGGTGCGCTCTACGGCGGTGGTGATTACTTCTGATTTCTCGATTAATCCTTCGCGGCAGAGGTCGTCAACTACTCTTTCTACAAGTTTTTCTTCCGGCATCGACCAGATCTGGTCGCCATATCTGGACGTGATTTCGCAAACCATAGACGAGCAGCCGTCCGGGACATAATTCTTTCCGAAATAGTCGTGGAAAACCAGGCGATGAAAAATGATATCGCTCTGCGGGAAAAAGCAAGAGACCAGGTTTTGTTTGCGGGCTCTGTTCAGTCCTATTAAGACAACGGAAAGTGAATTGTATACAAGGTTATCGCAAGCGTGCCTGACTTCGGTCGGCACATCCGGCAGGCACTTGATCAACTCAAAAATCGGCATTGCGCAGAGCAGCCTGCTATATCGCCTTTCTTCGTTGTCGTTTGAAACAATCCAGCCGGAGCCGGTTTTGGATATCTTGCCGACGGGGAAATCTTTGCTGATGCGCCCGCCGATTTTTTCTTCCAGAGTTCTCGGCAGTGTTTCAAACCCACCCTCTTTTGGATAGTAAAAATGAAATTGGTGAACATAACCTTCGGTTTCAATGCCCAGCGCGGATTTTAAGATGTCTTCCAGAGGCGGCTTGGGTATGCGTTCTACCCACTGGAAATCCATCAGATTCGGCTCTATCTTCCAGATTTTTTTGTTGTAGGGGATAAGATACATCTGCGCCAATCCCTTACCGAAAGTGTTGTAGATCCAGTCTTCGAAATTGTGCTGCACGCGTTGTGGATTATTGACAAAGTTAAGAAGGCACTCATATGCATCTTCCTTATCCAGTGCTGCCAGCCCGTTTTCGAAGGGATATTTGACAAAACGGTTTTTAAACCAGCAAGCGGCATTGCGCTCAAGTTTGTTGAGTTTTCCTTCCAGAAGCGAGAGTTCCAGATTTAGAATGTCCTGGTCTTTAGAAAAAAGAATGTGTCCGCCCAGGTCGAAAGTAAATCCATCTTTCTCAAAGCTTCTGCACAAGCCGCCTGCACGCGAGCCTTTTTCCAGGACTTCCGATTGCTCGCCAAGGAAATAGGCCAGACTCAGCCCGGCCACGCCTGCTCCCAATATGCCGATTTCTTTCAAGGCTTATCCTCGTTATAAACCGACCAGACTGGTGCCGGAGAAGTCAAAGCGGAAGCGCATTTCTTTGGCGTTGGCCTTGCGCATGGCATCGCGCAGTCTATTTTTCTCTTCGCAGTAAAACATCAGAAAACCACCGCCGCCTGCGCCGATCAGTTTGCCGCCTGTGGCGCCATTGAGCATGGCCAGCTGGTAAAGATCGTTGATGCGATCGTTGGACATGCCTTTTGAACGCTCTCTTTTGCACTGCCAGTGCTCGTGCATCAACTCGCCGAAAAGGCGAGTGTTTCCGCCCTCCAGAGCATCTTTGATGCGCGTGCCCAGGACTTTTATCCGGTGCAGGTTTTCCAGCATTGCCGCCTCAGAATTTTTGCTTCTTTCATTTTGATTGGTCAACAGTTCCGACGCCGAGCGCGAGTAGCCGGTGAAGAAAATGGCCAGATTGTCTTCCAGACGACTGAGTGTTTCTTCAGAGATTTTGGCTGGATAGGCGTCTACCTTTCCGTCCACTCCAATGTCGAAACAGGTTATTCCGCCAAAGGCGGAGATATATTGATCTTGCTTTCCAACCGGTTCATTGAGTAAATCTATTTCGACGTGACAGGCTTGCTCGGCCAGTTCGTTCGGGCTCAGCCAGTCGTTTTTCTTGTATGCCTGCAGCGCTTTAATAAGAGCGGTCGTAAAACTGCCTGATGAGCCTAATCCTGTTCCCTGCGGGATGTCTGCGATGCTGCAGATCTCCAAATTCGGGCCCATTTCGAACCACTCCAGGGTGGCACGAACGATTGGGTGTTTGATGTCGCAAACATGTTTTGTCTGTTCGAACTGCGAATATTTGACAATGTATTCGTCGTGCCACGACTCGTTTACCATCACATAAACGTATTTATTTATCGCTGCCGAAATGAAAAATCCGCCATGGCTTTCGTAATAGGAGGGCAGGTCGGTGCCGCCTCCACCCAGAGAAATGCGCAACGGACTTCTGGCGATAATCATTTGCGTGGGCGGCTCCTAAAGTTTAACCTCGGATTCCCACTTCGCTTTATTAGCCTGCAAAACAGGATGAAAAGCCAGAGCATGCCAGACGACCGACTGGATGCTCTCGGTCAGAGGGGTGACGAGATTTTCGTCGATTTCGGGAATCAGGATGGTGACAGTAGCAGCTTTGGCAGTGGCTCCGCCGTTTTTGCCCACGATGCCTATGACAGCGGCCCCGGTTTCCTGGGCATACAAAACAGCATTGACGAGGTTGGCGCTGATGTTTTTTTCCTTGCTGCCGCCGCCCACGGAGAAAACAATCAGGCAATCGCGGGCCTTCATTTTGCTGACCTTGAGCCAGTCGACAAGCGTTGAGTTCCAGCCCTCATCATTAACTCTGGCCGTCAATTCCGGCACATTGTCGTAAGGTGCATAGGCTTCTATATTGCACAACTTTCTAAAATCGGAGGTTGCATGCGAGGCGTGCCCGGCGCCTCCGCCCGAGCCGACGACGAATAATCGGCCCTCACTCTTTCTCAATTCACTGAGCAGGCGCGCTGCTGACTCAATTGAGTTTGGATCGAGTTGCTCCAGAACCTGGGAGCTCTTTTTGAGAAAGTCGCTGGAAAAACTCATGCTTTGCTCGCTAATGCTTACGGTCTCGCTATTCCCCGCCTTTAACCGACGGAAACAATAGCACTGGCTCGCCTACATGGCAAAAGGGCTGGAGTTTCCAGCCCTTGACCGAATCACGACAGACGGTTTGCTTTGCTCTTGGCTAAATCACTGAGCGGGTAAGGCTCGAGAAGTTCGGGTGCTGGGGATTGTAGAGCACCTGGATGTGCATGCCTTTGCTGTACATATTGCCGGCATAGTTGATGGCATCGGTGCGCGAGCTGAAGCTTTGCAGGTTTACCTGCCCTTCGTGCGAGACGTGGTCGACCAGATAGACGTAATTGACCACTGGCGTGTACGTATAGCGGCTGCCATAACGGCGTCTCATCATCGAATAGGATTCCTGGATATTGACGCCTGTGACTTTTCCTGTCACTTCAGGCCAGTTGTGGGTGTCGAAAGCGCAGAAAACCTTGTAAGCGCCAAAAACCAACAAAGCAACAAGCAAAAGACCCTGAATACTGGGGACTCCCGTGTATGGCCTGTTCATCTGAAAACTCCGTTTTTAAAATCTGGGTAGAGGGCTGGGTTTCGTAAAACCGTCTCAGGTACGAAACACAACCATTCTAAGGTCTTCTGCTTGACAACCGTCAGAACTTAAACATGTCATCAACATCCTGAGCCCGGATTTAATTCGCCGCCGAGAATTTGCTGTTTATTCAGTCGCTGCAAAGTTTCCCAGCCAATTCCCCAGGGAAAGAATCAATTACATTACTAGTACCAGGCTTTAATGCTTTTCAATTCTGTTGAGTTTTTACTGTTTTTCCCGATAGTAACGGCTCTTTATTTCATTCTTCCGAACCGCTGGCGCTGGCTTTTGCTTTTTCTGGCCAGTTGCGTGTTCTACATGGCCTGGATTCCGATCTACGTCACGATTCTCTTTCTCATAATCATTATCGACTACGTAGCGGCGCGAAAAATCGAAGGCGCTCAAGGCCGCAGGCGAAAACTGTTCTTGATGGTGAGCATTTTTGCCAATGTTTCTCTTCTGGCGGTTTTTAAATACTATGCATTTCTTTGCGACAATTTCTCGGCGCTTTTGCAAGCTTTGCACATCGCCTGGACGTTTCCGCCGCTCCACTTGATTTTGCCGATTGGACTGTCCTTCCACACCTTTCAGGCTCTGGCATACACCATAGAGGTCTATCGCGGCAATCAAAAGGCGGAAAGGCACCTGGGCATTTACGCCCTCTATGTGATGTTCTATCCCCAGCTCGTCGCCGGACCGATTGAGCGCCCGCAGAATCTCATCCACCAGTTCAAGGAAGATCATCCTTTTATTGCAGAAAATGCTGTCAGCGGCTTGCGCTTGATGCTCTGGGGATTCTTCAAGAAAATAGTGATCGCCGATCGGCTGGCCATTCTGGTCAATCACGTTTACAACCAGCCTCACGAATACAGCGGCATTCCTCTGATTCTGGCCACATATTGCTTCGCCTATCAGATTTACTGCGATTTTTCCGGCTACAGTGATATCGCCATTGGTGCTGCGCGCGTGATGGGCATCAATCTGATGAAGAATTTCAACTCGCCCTATGCAGCCACGTCCATTCAGGATTTCTGGCACCGCTGGCATATTTCGCTGTCCACCTGGTTTCGCGACTATCTCTACATTCCCCTGGGCGGAAGCAAAGGCAGTCAATTTGCCCGGTTGCGCAATATTGTCATTGTCTTTTTCGTGAGCGGGCTCTGGCACGGAGCCAACTGGACATTTGCCGAATGGGGTTTGCTGCATGGTTTGTTCTTTATTGTCTATCTGTATTGGAAGAAAGCATCCCTGTCCGTTGCAAAATTTTTGCCGCCGGCGCTTCATCACATTTTGAGTTTATTTGTCACCTTCAACGCGGTTTGCTTCGCCTGGATTTTCTTTCGCGCCAACACAACTGCTGATGCCACCTGGATAGTGCAAAATCTCTTGCCCTTGAACAATGCCGACAAGGTCCACGATCTTGGTTTGACCGGAGGTGAAATGCTCGTCACGATTGCGGCGATCCTGATTCTTGAATTGGTTCAATTCCTGGAGCGCAACAAGGGAGGCGTTGTCTTTTTCGAAAAGCAGAAGCTTTCGACCAGATGGATTTCTTACTACAGCCTGATTTTCATTATTGTCCTTCTGGGCGAATTTGGCGGTCAGCGCTTCATCTATTTCCAATTCTGAGTATGAAAAAATTCCTCACACAAGCACTGATATTTCTTTCCATCATCGTCATTCCGATGTTGGGTGGAGAACTTTCGCTGCAAAGTTTGAAGCCGCATCAATGGTTTAACGGCTATGCAAATATTTTGAAAAGCGTTCATCTGGACTGCATGTTCATGGGCAATTCGATAATCAATGCCGCAGTCAGGGAGAAAAAATTTGCCGAATTGATTTCTGAAAAAGGAAAACCGCCAAGAGCGGCTATTAATCTTGGGCAGGGCTATACCTCTCCTGTGGAGTACTTGTTCGGACTAAGGCGTATGGTGGAAGTAAACCCGCATGTGCTGGAAGGAAGCACGATATTCATGCCGGCCACAGGCGGTCTGCCGGATAGGCGAAAATGGTCCGACGACTGGATGGATTGGCATCAGCCGGCCCTGCTTGCCGCTTATATCAACTACGGCGATCTCATGAAGTATTGCGCCAAGCCCAACATTTCTCTTTCTGAAAAGATGCTTTTAATTGGCAGCATGCACAGCGAAATTATTGCTCAGGGAGCCTTGTTGCGCGTGGCCACAATGTATTCACTGGATGAGGCGGCCGAATGGCTTACCAGTGGCGGCAAGGTGAAAAAACATGGGGTGCTGATTGTGCAGGAAGGTGGAATCAGAACCGATGATGCGGCTGTCGCTTATATGAAATTTGTGGCCAGACGCAATGCCGCAGAGGACATGAAAGACCAGCAGCCGATTGACTGGAACGACACGGTGCTCAAAGACATCGTCACTTATGTCAAAGGCCATGGCGGCAAGATGTGCTTTTGCTACATTCCCGTCAGCAGCATTATGCGGGCACCGCTCTCCACTGAAACGCGTCAAAAAGATATGGAGAATTTCGAGAAAGTGGCTGAAGAATGGGGCTGCAAATATTACAAGCCGAATTTCAGACCGGACGGCGATCAAGACTTTCCGGATCTGGCCCATTTGAGTGAACCGAAATCATACGAGTATACAAAAGCACTTGTTGAAGCTTTTCTTGCCGATCCGCCCTAGGTGAAAATCAGCGCGGCTTGGACGGAGCAGCGGCAGCCCGGAGCTTATCGTTGACCCAGAGTTTTGCGGCTTGATCTTCTGCAACCAGTGTCCAGTCCGGATTTTTGGCGAGTTCCCCACCCAGGTAGCTGTTGCTCGGCATAATTACCCAGTAGAGGTGGTATTTTTCGAAGATTTTTTCATAGCCAGGCAGCGCGCGCGAAAGGCTGGCATATTCCAAATAGAATTTTTCCGGGAAAAAATCGGCACGGTCGTCCATGAATACCGGTTTGCCGATTTTGTATCTGAGATACCCACCCCAGTTGTCGAAATTCAATCCATGCGCCAGGTCGAGATTACTTCGTTCTATGTATTGAAGAGTGTGAGTGGGCATTGTCTTCGGATTGAAGTCCGATTTCAAAACCGGAAAGCCCAGGACTGTCCCTTGCATAAACGCGGCCACCACAAGAAAAATAGAGAAGGCAATCGGCACGACATGCATCTTGCACATCGCCTCTTGCTCCTCGAAATCAACAAACATTTTCTTCACTCTTAAAAGCAGCTTTTGAATCGGATTGGGGCTTGTGCCTTCAGCAATTACAGAAGCGGCGCTGAGCTTTCCGC
>Ga0265313_10003391_pt1 | contig 12935 bp, 13 predicted proteins | sample 4123metaG_FD_203122 | JGI IMG/M metagenome (GOLD analysis project Ga0265313, IMG submission 203122) | Rhizosphere microbial communities from Carex aquatilis grown in University of Washington, Seatle, WA, United States - 4-1-23 metaG | ecosystem: Host-associated > Plants > Roots > Rhizosphere >...
TGACTGAGCTGATGCAGATGCTATTGACTCGATTGGATAAGCAGTTTGACCGACTGATGGCGGAGGAAGAGAATTCCGACGGATGCTTTACTCGTGCATACATTAGGGCCGCATTCTCCGAAGGTGCAGCTGAACGTAAACTTTGGGGCGCGCTCTTGAGCCTGATGGCCTCTAAAGATCAGGTCGGATGGGTTTGGGAAAAGTGGCTGAGCGAACGCCTAAAGAGACATTCGAAAACTGATTCGAGAATCGAGCTTCGTATCATCAGACTTGCGGCAGATGGCGTATGGCTTGAGAGAATCATGAACGCAAAACCGACAAACCTAAAGGGTGTCGAAGAATATCTCATTGAGATGACGCGAATCCGTTAAAGTTCCGGTGGGACTCTACGATTTTGGTCACGAGCTTCGATACAAGATAGGCGCTGGGATGGCCTTGGGGCTGCGTTTTCGAGAGCCGCGACATCCGCGCGATGGTCAAGTCCCGGTGATTGCCATCAGCATGGCGATCCGCACGTTGCCCTGCGCCAACATTCCAGGCCTTGTCTCGCGCCTCGGGCGCCATGACGGCGGCCCCGAGCGCAGCGTCATCGGCCCCCGCCTTCGACTGGACCGCATCCTATTCTCTGTATGGATTCGATTTTCAAATCCATGCTATGCGTGCAACTTGTTTATATATCAGTTATTTACGCGCAACCAAGCTTCGTACAAAATTCGTACATCGAAACGAAAGTGTCTTGCTAAACCATTGACACAAAATATGTGGCTCCCCGGCATGGATTCGAACCACGATTCACGGCTCCAAAGGCCGCTGTCCTACCATTAGACGACCGGGGAATATTGGCGCGATGAACTATTTTAGTGTATCAGGAGGCGCGCTCGTGCCGTCCAAGACTTTGTGCGAAAGTTTCCGATTCTTCCCGCTCTGGCACTCGCCGCCACCCTGCCTCTCGCAGCGCAGTTTCAGGTGCACCTGAATCCCAAAACCGATCTGGCCTTTGACGACTACCGTAAGGCCGCCGAGGCGAAACTCGATGGGCACCCGCGCTTCCCCTCCTCGCTGAAACCAGGGCAAGTCGAAATCGCGCCAACCAACAGCGCGGGATCCATAGATGTGAAGGACGGCATGATCCATGACTGGACCGCCGCCATTGTCGTCACCGGCGCCACAGTCGACAAAACGCTCGCCGTTCTTCAGAACTACGCGGATTACAAAAACATCTACCGCGGCGAAGTGACCGATTCAAAACTCCTCCGCCACGACAACGATCTTTGGCAAATCCACTTGCGGATGGTGAAGAAGCAAGTCTTCACCGTCATTCTCAACGGCGATTTCGACGTTCAATACCACGCGCTCGGGAACAACCGGTGGAGCGTAATATCGCGCTCCACGCGCATCGCCGAACTGGATGGCGATCGCGAACTGCCGGTCGGCACCAGCCGCGGTTTTCTGTGGCGCATCAATGCCTATTGGCTGATCGAGCCGCGTCCGGAAGGTGTCTACCTCGAGTGCCGCGCGATTTCTCTTTCCCGCGCCATCCCTTTCGGCCTCGGCCTGGCGCAGCCGTATCTGACCACGGTGCCACGCGAATCGCTGCAGAGCACCATGGAAGCAACGCTTCGCGCATTAAACTGAAGCGCGTTACGCTGAAGGGCGTTGAAATACCCAGCGATCGCCGAACAGAAAATTCGCCACCGAAGTCAGCGCGATCGCCATTAAGTTCGCCGGAATGGGAGGAATTCCCAGCCAGCCGGTGAAGATGCGCATCCATATCAGGTTCGAGATCACCGAAATCAATCCGTTGGCCAGGTGAAAGCGCCACAGGCTTCCGTCGCGTCCCTTCCACGTCCAGCGAACGTGCCAGTAGTAGTTCTGTAGCACCGTCGTTTCCACCGCCAAAGCCGTCGCCACCAGGTACTGCACGCCCAGCCGCACCAGCAGCGCCAGCATGCCGAGCTGAATCAGCGCTCCAATCGCGCCGACCGCGTTGAACTTCAGCCACCGAGGCATTTTCAATTCACAAGTTCAATTCACAAGTTACGGCAGGGTCTCTTCGCGATACAGCATCGCGATATGCTTCACCGTCGCCTGCACCAGGATCACGGCCAGTGCCAAGGCACCCACCGCGAATCCCACGTCGAACAGCAGAAAGTCGCGGCCCGCGATGATGGCGTAAGGCCGCCACAGCGCGAACAGGTTCCCGATCACCAGCAAGATCCGCAGCTCGGTGGGACCGAAATGCCAATACGAAAGATGGAATGTGCCGATGGTGTAGGTCGCCAGGTAGATCTCGATGGAAAGCAGCAGGTAGAAGATCAGAAACACGCCCGCCACCAGCGACGACATGTAGCCGGAAAGAGCCAGGCCGGCCATCAGGCAGCTCATTCCCACGGCGTCCAGGATGTGATCCACGTAGAACCCGTAGCGCGGACGCTGCCGGTTGCGTACACGCGCCAAGGTGCCGTCGAGCGAATCACCGAACCAATTCAACGCCAGGAACGGGATCACCAGCAACAGCGCCCAGGCGTGGTAACGCGCGTACCAGTAGCTGGCCCCAGCGAAGATCAGGGACACGAAGCCGAGCGCGGTGAGGTGATCGGAGTTCACCCCGGCAGGAAGCCGGGTCGCAATCCAAATCAGCGTTTGTTTCTCGATACTTGCAAGGAAACTAGTATGGGCCCGGTCGGCCGTCTTGAAGTCCTTGCTGGGCTTTGGAGGTGCTTCTTTTGTCGGCGTCATGAACTATTGTTAATGACGCAAAACGAAAGCTCCAGGTTTCACCACTCCGAGTAGGGCGTGCCCTCCAGGCTGATCAGGTCCGACTGGCTGCGGATATCGTAAATGCCCGGTTCCGTCTGGTCCACCGCGGTGAGCGAATCTTCGTTGATCAAGCGCCATTGATCGTTGCCCATGATGGGATCGATGGGTATGGCTCGCAAATAGCCCTCCGCCACCAGGTCGTCGAGCGTCTGCGGGGCCTTCTTCTTGTCGAAAGTGTACTCGTCGATCACCGTCCGCAGTACTTGAATATTGCTGTGCAGCAAAGTTTCCTTGGTCCGCCGGATCGACTTCTGATATTGCGGAATGGCAATGGCCATCAGGATCGCGACGATTGCCATCACGATGATCAGCTCGATGAGCGTATAACCGCGCGTCCCGCTTGCGAGCGGGTTTTTACTGCCACTCTGAATAGGGTGTTCCATCGCGCGACCGCTCCATGCTCGTCGAGTAAACGTCGAAAACATTCTGCCCGCCCCAGCTGTTCGATTTAGGATCGTCCTGCGAGCTGCGCTTGCCCCACTCCGCTTTGCCAGTCATGGGATCGATAGGAATGCGGCGCAGGAACTTGATCTTGGCTCCCGTCGCGTTGCCCACCAGCGTCACCCCTTTGACCAGGACATCGAGATCCTCGGGATACCCGTCCGTCCCCACCTTCACCTGGATCTTTTGCTGATCGGAAGCATCCTTGTACCGGTCGATGGCGCCACGGATTTCGCGCAAAGCGTAGCGCAGGTCGCGTTCCTTGTCGCGTTTCACCTTGTAGCTCGCCAGCGGAACGGCCATGGTGGAGAGCAGGCCCAGGATCGTCACCGCGACGATCAGCTCGATGAGCGTCATACCGCGCTGATAGCGCTTGGTCATACCGCGCTGTTCACGCCCAGTCATCTTATCCCCTACTGTACCGCCACCGATACGGAACCCAGCGCCACCGGAACCGCCTGCGACTGGGAGTTCTTCAAGCCCATTTCAGTGACCGTCACCGAGCCCTTCCCGGGCGCCACGGCCACGAAATTCAGGACCGCTACGGGCCCGGATCCCGAGATGCCCGCTCCCGCGGTACGGGTCACATTAATCGTCGCTTCGCCCGCGTCGTTGCGGACATCCTTAACCGAGCTCACGGCCCCGCCGTTGCGCGAAAACAATTCGCCGGGCGTGATGTCGGTAAGTCGCAGCACCGCCGGGTCCCACTTGACCCGTAGCGGCGCTACCGCGGTTGCATCCGCCGCCCCGTTCAATTCCACGTTCACGGTGAAGGGCGTATTCGGCCCCACCGAAACGCTGCCGGGCGTGAACACCACCCGCGTAGCTGCCCCGAGAGGCACGAATGGCAGCGGCCCACCGGGCACTCCTGGCGGCTTCGGCGGCTGTGGCGCCGGAGGAGGAGGCGGCGGACCTGCTGCCGGACCCGTTGCAGGACCTGGCGATAAAGCGGGTCCAGGCCCCGGTCCGGGATTCGGCACCAGAGGGGCCGGAGAAGGAACGGCTGGAGCCGGGCTTGCCGGAGCCGGACCTGCTGGAGCCGAACCTACAGGAGCGGATCCATTGTCATCCCGGGGCGCGTACATCAACCGCAGCGATTGATCCGGGCCGGAATACACGCCGTGCGGGATCAGCGCGATCATCAGTTGCTGGCTGTCTTTTTCGAGATGGCTGCTGCCGAAGAGAATCTTGCCCAGGATGGGGATGTTGACCAACCCGGGGATGCCGTTGACCACGGTCGAATCCTGCACGCCGTCCAGGCCCGCGAGAATGTTGATCTCGCCCTGCCGCATCCGGATGTCGGCCTCGTTGGTAGTCTGCCCGATAATCGGCTGCTGCACGCCGCCGATATTGATGTAACTCTGGACGCTCGATACTTCGAAACTTACATGCATCGATAGTTCGTCGGCGGAGTGCACTTGAGGGGTAATCTCCACTTTGATACCGACGTCGGTGAATTGAAACTGGGTTTGCGCATAAGGCGCGCCGCCCACCGTACCCACGCCGGATTGGAAGCTGCCAGTGGCGATCGGAATCCGCTGGCCAATCTTGAGTGAAACCTTCTGGCCGTCGGATGCGCGCACTTGCGGAGAGTTCAGGATTTTCGTGCGATTGTCACCCAGGGCGGCTTCGAGGAGTGCGCCCGGCAGCGTGGTCGAAAAATCGCCTGTACCCAGGTGGCCGAGTTGGGCCAGAGTCACAGCGCCGGACGGGGTTGGGGTTACGCCGGTGCCTAATCCCGTGCCTGTTCCGGAGGCCGCGGCCGCAGCAGCCGCAGCAGCCGCAGCAGCCGCCGCGGCGCCCCCGGGAGCGAAGTTAATCGGGATATTGATGCCCGCGGTCCCGCCGCTGGCTAAGGTCGCCGCCAGATCCCGGGTGTAGGCGGTGTTCGCCTCCATGATCAACACGTCGATCACCACCTCGGACTTGGGCTTGTCCAGATCGTGCACCAGTTTTTCCGCCAGTGCCACGGCATCCGCCGAGCCCCGGACAACCAAGGCTTTCTGCGGATTCACCGTGAACACGCGAGTGATGTTGGTGATGGTACGCACCGCCGTCGATATTTCCTGGAATTCCTGCACCGTGCTGGCATTGGTAATGTAGAACGTCTTCACCACGAAATCTTCGTAGTCGCGGCGCTTGTTGGCCGTGTCCTGAGCCACGAAGATACTGGTTGGGGAAATTGGTTTCCAATACGTGTGGGTTAGCAGCGCCACGTAGTCGAAAGCCTGTTCCAGAGTCGTTCCGTCGGTCAATTCGACGGTAAAAGTTCTGGTCTGAACGGCTCCCAAGCCGTCCGGATCGATCACCGTGGTGATGCCGGCGACCTTGCCGATACTCTCATAGAGCACCCTCGGCGCCTGGCTATTGAGCTTGATATAGGGCAGTCGCCGCACGGCCGGTTTCAGCTCCGGAGGTCCCACCATCGAATCTATCTGAAGGTTGGCGTCGCGGCGCATCTGCTCCACAGGGGTCAGCACGCGGCCCTCCGCTGCCGAGGGCGGTACGCGGAGCATGTCCTGCGTGCGCTTCAGTTCTTGCAGTGCGATGGCCGAAGACGGATCAGCGACGATGGCTTTCTGAAATTCGCTAATAGCTTCCTCGATCTTCCCGTCGGCACGGACTTTCTGCCCTTTGTCCACGTGCATGGCAGATGCCTGGAAGCGGGCCCGCTGCAGCCCGATCAAGTACCCGCTATCGCGCGGATCTTCATCCGCGGCCTGTCTGTAAAGTTGGAGCGCAAGGTCCCAATCTTTCTTGATCTCGGCCGCTTTGGCCTGCTTGAAGATCTTGTCGCCTTTGCGGGTCCCGGCCTGCCCGGGCAGCCCCATCAGCAGGGCCACGCAGACGGCGGCGATCACTCGTAAGTACTTACATTTCATTGATTTACCGAATCCAGAGAAGCTCCGCGTGGTACACTCGCATCCAGGGCCTCATAAGCCCTTGACGAGATTTGAGTTCCCAGCGTGGAAGACAAAGAGAAAATAAAGATCCTGAGCGACAACCGGTCCGCCGGGCATGACTACTTCCTGTCAGATCGGACGGAAGCCGGCCTGGTGTTAACCGGCACCGAGGTCAAGGCGGCCCGCGCGGGCATGATCCAGCTCAAGGACGCCTACGGCGAGGTCGCCGCCAACGAAGCTTGGCTGGTGAACGCCCATATCTCGCACTACTCGCACGGCAACCTGCAAAATCATGAGCCGGTTCGACGCCGGAAGCTCTTGCTGCACAAGTCCGAGATCCTGAAGCTTCAGGAAACCACCCGCGAGCGCGGCCTGACCGTGGTCCCTACCAAGCTGTATCTAAAGAACGGCCGGATCAAGGTGGAGCTGGCGGTCGGCAAAGGCAAGAAGTTCCACGACAAGCGTGAGAGCGAGCGGTCACGCGAAATGAAGGCGGAAGCTAAGGCCGCATTGGGCCGCCGCGGCCGGGACTAGCGGGGCAGCTTTATAGGCTGCGCGGCGCTCGACCGGGGATGATCCTCCGGGGTCGCTACCAATCCAGCCCGTACCGGATTGTTCTCAATATATCGTCGAATGCGCTCGAATTCGGGGCGATCGCGAACCAGCCTGTCGTAGCTCTCATCCTGCCAGAAGGGCTTCCCGGTCAAACCGAGCATCCCGTTGGCTTCACGCGCGATGAACCGCTTCAGCGAATGGGTGATCTTCGCGAGATCGACAAAAGGCGTGATCAGAAGATGGATGTGATTCGCCATAACCACATACGCATGCAATTCATAAAATCGCAGTTCCTCCGCACCATGGAAAAACGCTTTCACCGTCAATTTGGCGATCTCAGGCATTCGCAAATACAATGTGCCTTGCTGCTCGAGATCGAGCAGCTTGTCCATCGCGGCGAACGCCCGTCCTGAAGAGATGCCTTCCGGGAAGACACGGCTCTTGGGTAGAGTTCCGTGAAGCCTCCAGGTGACAAAGACCGGGCGGTGATTCGCGACTAGATGCGGCAGTCTGCGTTCGTAGAAATCCACTCTTGAGAAGTAGTGATGGCTTCAACGCAGTAATCTCAAGGAACGTGATGTGGGGCAGGATTGTATCCTGCACGCGGGTTTGTAACCCGGGCCCTGAGCCGATTGAAAATCGGCTCGCAGGTTGCAAACCTGCCCCACTCAACTCAAGTAAGCTCAAATAGTGGAGACTACTCTCGTATCGCAATCCCTCGACCGTGTCGAAGCCGACGCGGTTGTCGTGCTCTTGTTTGAAGAAGAAAATGCGCCCGCTGAGCTGAAGAGCTTCTCGGCATGGTTGGACGAGCTGCGCGCCTCCGGGGAATTCACCGGCAAAACCGGCGAGCTCGCGGTTCAGCACATGCCGCAAGGGTTAAAAGCCAAGCGGCTCGCCGTCGCGGGCGGGGGAAAGAAAGATAAATTCGACGCCGCTGTCCTGCGCCGCGCCGTTGGAACCGCCGTGCGCGCGCTCAAGCAGAAAGGCGTTAAGAAGCTAGCGTGGTTTCTCGCTGGCGACGCGAGTGCGGAAGCCGCGGTCGAAGGGGCTATTCTCGGCAACTTCGAGCCCGACCGCCACAAGACCTCGAGCGACGCGAAATCTCTCGAGGCGTTTATGCTGATCGCGCCCGATTCCGCCCGCGCCGCCTTCGAGCGGGGCAAGATCCTGGGCGAGGCGCAGAATTTCACCCGCGAACTAGTCAACGAACCGGCCAACATCATGACCCCGACGCTTCTCGCGGAGCGCGCCCGCGCGATGGCCGCCGAGGTCGGCCTGGAGTTCGAGGTGCTGGACGAATCGCGCATGCGCCAGCTCGGCATGGGCTCGCTACTGGGTGTATCGCAGGGCAGCGCCGAGCCGCCTGCGCTAATCATTGTTAGATATGAACCCGCGCAGCCGCCGAAGACGAAAGATCATCTCGGACTCGTCGGCAAGGGCGTCACGTTCGACACCGGCGGCGTCTCGATCAAGCCTGCCGAAGGTATGGAGAAGATGAAGTACGACATGGCCGGCGGCGCGGCCATGCTCGGGGCAATGAAAGCGATCGCGCAGCTGAAGCCGGCCATACCGGTCACCGCGTTGGTGCCTGCGGTCGAGAACATGGTCGGCAGCAAAGCCCAGCGCCCCGGCGATATCGTCAAATCGCTCTCCGGCAAGACCATTGAAGTGCTCAATACCGACGCCGAGGGCCGCCTGATCCTGGTCGACGCGATCACGTACGCGCAGCGCCTGGGTTGCACGCACCTGGTGGACGCGGCGACGCTCACGGGAGCGATCGTGGTCGCCCTGGGAAACGTCAATATCGGCGTCTTCACCAACAACGATGCGCTGCTCGCGCGTGTGCTGGCCGCCGCGAAAGCGGAAGGCGAAAAATCCTGGCACATGCCGCTGGATGACGACTACAAGGATCTGCTCAAGAGCGCCTTCGCCGACCTGGCCAATATCGGCGGGCGCTGGGGCGGAGCCATCAGTGCTGCGTACTTCCTGAAAGAATTCGCCGGCGATACACCGTGGGTCCATCTCGACATCGCGGGAACGGCCTGGCTGGACGAATCCAAGCCGTTCCTCGCGAAGGGTCCCTCGGGCGTCGCCGTGCGAACCTTTACTCGGCTCGCTCTGGACTGGTAGACGGCCCGTTCAAAGGCCGTGTCGCGCGATTCATCGCGCTCTCCTGCGCCGGGACCAACACATAACCAACCGCGCCGTTTTTATCAACGCGCGTAATCACTAACTCGCTTGTGCGACCGTCGACTAGGCTCTTCAAGAAAACGGGCTCCTGAACCCTGAGTTGTCTGAGCCATGTGGTATGGCCGTCTGACGCCAATACGGAGCCGTTTAGGCGCTGATAGGAAACATCGGTGCTGTTTACCGTCACCGAAATCCCCGGCGCGACCGTGCTGTCGTGGTTCTTGGCCACTTCAAAATCCACGCGTTTCACGGCGAACTTGTCGGCATACTCGTTGAAAGCGTGCCGGTCTTGCTGCTGCGTGTTTTTCACAGTGGCAAATTCCCGGTCACTGGAGGCCGCGTTCTGCGTGACACGGCCCTGCACCGAGGCGAGTTCCTGGCCTTGTTGATTCACCTGGCCTCGAACCTGCGCCAGTTCCTGCTGCAAACTCGCGATTTGCTCACGGTCGCTCTCACGCGACGTCTCGAGCTTGGCTAACTGCGTTTTTATACTGTCAACCTGGGTCGCGAAATCGCTTCGTGCCCGCTGAATCATTGCGGCCGACGCGTCGCCCGCCTGCTTCTTGGCGGAATCGATCCGCGCCGTGAGATCCGCGCGCGCTTTGTTCAACTGGCCGCGCCGCTCTTCCTGACGGTTTCCCCAGTCGTCGACTTTGGAATCCGTAGATTTAGCCTGCTCACCCAAGTTAGACACGTCTTTCCGGATATCCATCAATGTCGTGGGGATCTGCGACAGCAACGAATCATGCCGGCCCAGAATCGGGTATGCGTACCAAACGGCACTCGCGAGACAGACGGCGAGCAGAATCAGAAAGACAGTGAGGACGCGGTGATGGCGGCGCGATCGTTCCCATCGCAGGTCCGCTTCGTGCTCATCGCGAATAGAGTCAGCGTTCGAATGGTCCTTCTCCATAAGGCCGGCCTCCAGTGGCGCACTTTAGTACGCAATTGGGGTTCCGGGATCCGCAGGTCATTGATTTTACGTGCCGGAGCGGCGAAAGCGCAGGGAGGATTTTACCAAGGTCGGAAAATAATCCGTGCTTAGTCCGGGCAATCCCGAATCGTCCGAAGGTACAGATCCAGATACTGCTCCACGCTCTTCTGTGACGAAAACTCCTGCTCCGCCCGGATGCGTGCCGCCTCTCCCATGCGCGCGGCAAGCTCAGGATCGTTCGCCAACGTGCGGATAGCCGCGGCCATCGCCTTCACGTCACCCAACCGCTTCAGAAATCCAGTCTCTCCGTCGCGCATGATCTCGGTCACGCCGCCCACCCGCGTCGCTACTACTGGTTTTCCGAAGCTCATGGTTTCGAGCACACCCATGCCGAAACTCTCGCGCTCGGAGGCGTACAATCCCGCGTCGGACGCGTGCAGGTAATTCTCGATATCCAAAACGTTCGACTTCACGATCACCCGCTCGTGGATCCCCATCCTCTTGACCATCTTGCGAAACGGTTCAAAGGATTCGCCCGCCAGAATCAGCAGCTTAATGTTTCTCTGGCTCTTCAATTCCGCCAGCACCCGCAGTACATCCTGCGCCCGTTTCACCGGCCGCAGATTGGACATGTGGATCAGAAGAAAGTCGTCCTGGCGGACACGCAGGGCTCGCCGGACCTCCTGCCGGCTCTTGCGGGGAGGCTTAGGCCGGTAGAAGTTATAGATCACCTCGATCGGCTTCTTCGATTTCAGTACCTGAATGGTTTCCTTCTGCAGGCTGCGCGACACGGCCGTGACCCCGCAGGAACTCTCGATCGAATACTTGATGATCGGCCCCAGGTTCGGATCCCGCGCCAGCAGCGTGATGTCGGTCCCGTGCAGCGTGGTAATCACGTGGGGAGCGTGACGATTTTGATCGCGCGCGATCTGAGTGGCCAGCAGCGCGGCGGTCGCGTGCGGCACGGCGTAGTGGACGTGCAGGACATCCAGCTTGTGCTTATCGGCCACTTCGACCATCTTCACGGCCAGCGGCAGCGTGTAGTCGGGATACTTGAACAACCGGTATTCGTTCAGCTCCACCTGGTGGAAGAAGACGTTGGGCTGTTTGCGATCCAGCCGGAACGGCGGCTCGTAGCTGATGAAGTGCACCTGATGACCCAGCCGGGCGAGCTCACTGCCGAGCTGCGATGCGACAATGCCGCTGCCGCCCACGCTGGGGTAACAGGTAATTCCGATCGAGAGCGGCTTCATGACTCAATGTCCTCTGTGGCGCACGCACTCCTGCGTGCAGCGTCGCCACTCCTGGCGACGTCAAGGTTTCGACACGGGAGTCGCAGGTATCGACACGAGTGTCGATACGGCACGCAAGAGTGCGTGCGCCACATCAGAAGCACCTCGACGATAGCGGCAAATCCGCCAGCGAGCCGACCCGAATCGGGTCATTCAGCCACAACCCAACCGCGTATTCCACGCCGACCGCTGCCCCCAGCGTTCGCGCCCGCGATAGCACCAGGTCAAGATAATTCCGGGTTCGCATCTGGCCCTTATGGCACTGAATCGCGGCTTCCCACGACTCCCGCGCCGCCGTCACGTCCACCACGAGCTCAGGAGGAGTGACGAACACCTGGGTAATCGTGTAGAAGTACAAGCTCGTGATTGGATGCGGCGGCAGGTCTTCAAGATCCCGCAAACCTCCAAACCGAGCCAGCCTGGCGGCATCCCGCACGATTTTCCCGACCGCCGAATGGTCCGGATGCTGGTTCTCACCCAGGTGTGGGGCGAGTATCATGTCCGGTTTAACCCGCCGGATCTCCCGGGCGAGCGCCATCGCATTCGACGTGTTGTGCTCGATATGGCAGTCGCCGCCTAATTCCAGGAACTGGATCGCGGCCCCGATGACGCGGGCGGCGTCCCGCGCTTCCAGAGCACGTTCCTCCGGCTCCCCGGCGCTACCGGCTTCGCCTTTCGAAGTCACCAGGATGCGCGCCTCGTGCCCGTTCCGGACTTCCTGGATCAAAATAGGCGCACAGCCGAATTCGACGTCGTCGGGATGCGCTCCGACCGCCAGGATTCTCATAGGAGGGAAGGGTTACGATTCGGTGATCGTAACGCTGGTCAGGGTGTCGCCCTGCTGCACCGCGTTTACGACGTCCTGACCCTTGGTCACCTGCCCGAAAACGGTGTGTTTTCCGTCCAGCCAGTCCGTGACCACATGGGTGATGAAGAACTGGCTCCCGTTGGTGTTCGGACCGGCGTTGGCCATCGAAAGCGTCCCGATCTTGTGCTTGTGGGGATTCCCCTTAGTTTCGTCTTCGAACCGGTAGCCGGGGCCTCCGCGGCCGCTGCCTTCCGGATCGCCGCCCTGGATCATGAAATTGGCTAGGACCCGGTGGAACTTCGTACCGTCATAGAACTTATCCCGGGCGAGGAATACGAAATTGTTGACCGTCTTGGGCGCCTCTTTGGCGAACAGCTCACAGACGATCTCGCCGCGCGAAGTATTGAACGTGGCCGAGTACTTCTTGTCGGCATCGATCGTCATCTGGGGTGGACTGGGGTATTGTTTCGGCATTCACATTACAGTGTAGCCCGGTGCGCTGCCGCCGTCTCTGAGCCGATTTTATTCCGCATCGCGCGTACATCCATGAACATCTGATTCAGCGTATAGGTTGGTAGGCCGCGTGCTTAAGGAAAGCAGAGAGTGTGGCTGGCAGAAATGGGGTCGCCTATGTTAATCGGAGCCGTGATCGCCGGATTGCTGATCGTTTCGTTGTTCCTGGAGATGGTTTCGTCTTCACCGAAAGCCCACCAGGAAGGGTCAAACCGCGCACCTAGCGTGAAATAGTGGCACAGCCCTGTGTCGAAAAGTGCCTCGAAATGGGCCTCGAAAGTGCCTCGGGACGCGCCTCGAAGGGCGCCCCAACAAGTGACTCAAAAAAGCCCGCCCTGGGACCTATGGGGTCTTGCGGTCAACTCGCGCCACGATTATAATTCTCTTTTTATGCCGGTGGCAGCGGGACTGGAAGAATTCGATCCCCTCGCGCCTCAGCGGGAGGCAGCCCTGTTCTACGGGCTATTCCTGCGCGG
>Ga0265313_10003392_pt1 | contig 12933 bp, 13 predicted proteins | sample 4123metaG_FD_203122 | JGI IMG/M metagenome (GOLD analysis project Ga0265313, IMG submission 203122) | Rhizosphere microbial communities from Carex aquatilis grown in University of Washington, Seatle, WA, United States - 4-1-23 metaG | ecosystem: Host-associated > Plants > Roots > Rhizosphere >...
TTCGCACTGCGAAAGGTGGCGGAGAGGGAGGGATTCGAACCCCCGGTACCTTTCGGCACACCTGATTTCGAGTCAGGCGCAATCGACCACTCTGCCACCTCTCCTGGGATAATTGTCGCGATGAGATAGGTAAATCGGCGGGCTATCAAGCATCCCCGTAAAAACATGGCAACTTTTCCTTTGGTGGCGCGTTAACCAGATCCGAGCAATTTGCACATCCTTGCATCGCAGGCACGGTTGTCGACGGCCGCAGCCATGACACGCCCGATCTCGGGCTGACCTGGCTGGGCTTCCTGTCCGGTGGATCAAGGACAGCATTGTCGGGCTCGGGGTATGAGACTACAAAGATGGCCCGCCATGAGTGAGCCCCCGTCAGGGGGCGAGTCGAATGGTCGGGGCGACAGGATTTGAACCTGCGACCTCCTGGTCCCAAACCAGGCGCTCTACCAGGCTAAGCTACACCCCGAATGGTTAAGGCGATGAACTAAGGGCGTGCGGTGTCAATGTTTCGCTCGCGGCTTGGAACCGGGGCGGAATCCTGACGGGGCGCATGGATTTGTCTCGCCGCGGCCTGCTCCGGGCCATTGTTAATAATCTCTGCTTGCGTCACTCGGAGAATCATCTTCTGCTAGCTTCTCAATTCTTCAAACATGGACACCATTTCCCGCGAAAATAACAGCATGCTCCCGATCGGCGGCATCATTGTGGGCGCCATCGCCTTAGCTCTCGGCCTCTATTTGTTGGCGGCCGTATCGAAGGTGAAGAACCAAGTGGCCGATCAGCAGGAGAAGGTGACCGGCATCGCCACTCAGGTCAGCGACGTCTCCGCCAAGGCCGACCAGGTCAAGACGGCCCTGGACACGGTCGCCAAACAGACCAACGACGCATTTCAGTCGGTCGGCAACGAGCTGGGAACCCTGAAGGGTGATGTCGCGACCCTCAAGGAGGCCGCCACAAAGCGGATGGCGTCGGGCGCCAAGGGCGGCCCGAAGGGGGCGGTGGTCGCCGGGCCCGGAGAATACGTGGTCAAGGGCGGAGACACGCTGGCGAAGATCGCACGCGCGAACGGAGTTGGGCTTTCCGACCTCCAGTCCGTGAATCCCGGGGTGGATTCGAAGCACCTGAAGGTGGGCGAGAAGATCAAGCTCCCCGAGAAGAAGCCGTAATTCCATCTGATCAGGCCGAGGGGCCGGTTCCCGGATCCAAGGGCCGCCGATGAGGCGGAAGGGGATCCAGGATCCGGCCCCTTGTCATTTGTGTCCAAGTAATGAATACTGATTCCGGCGGGCCTTCGCGATGGACGAAGGGAGGGGAGCGCGTCCTGGCGACGACGCGCATCCTCAAGCTGCTGGGCGCGCGCTACCGCCATCCCGTGCGCGGCACGGAAAGGGACTTCGTCGTCATCGACGCTCCGGACTGGGTCAATGTCGTCGCGCTGACCCCGGACGGATTGATCGTCCTCGTCAGCCAGTTCCGGTTTGGGACGGATGATTTTTCGCTCGAGATTCCCGGAGGTGTCGTGGAGCCGGGCGAGGATCCGGTTGCGGCGGGCATCCGCGAACTGAGGGAGGAGACCGGTTATGAGGGCCGGCCGGTGACGGTCCTCGCGGTCGTTGACCCAAATCCGGCCGTCCAGCGCAATCGGTGTCATCTCATTCTTGTCGAAGGGGCTGTGAAGGGGAATGGTGTGGATTGGGATGCCGACGAGGAAATCGCCGTCACTGCAGCCCCGGTCGAGGACGTCCTGGCATGGGCCCGGGCCGGCAAAATCACCCACAGTCTCGTCCTGTGCGCCCTGTTCCACTTTGAGGGCTGGTGGCGGGCCCGGGGCGTTTGACAGAACGGGCCCGCGATCTAGCCTGATAGGGCGGGCCGAAGCAGGCCCCGCCGCCTGATAAATGACCAAACCGTCCTTTGCCAACAGCTCATCGGCGCTCGGATCAGCCGTCGATGGCCGGTTGCCGGAGGCGCTTGAGGCGGAGATCCGGCGCATCTACAAGCGAAGCCCGCTTTACGGCCGCCGGTTTCCCATCCATTCGGAGCCGCTGAAATGGTCCTGTTACGGGGACATTCCGGCGCTTTCGAAGCGCGAGATCGTCGAGCGCGGCCATTCGGCGTTTTTCGCGGACTATGCCGAGGTCGAGCGAGGGCTGCAGGACAAGCGGTTCGAGTACGAAAGCACGTCGGGAACGACGTCGGGGCCGATGACCGTCATCATGGAGGGCGGCTGGTGGGAGGCCCAGACGAGGCGGGCCTATCTGGCTTCGCCGATTCTGAGCGAGTTCGCGGGCCGGCCTCATCGCAAGTGCGTCCTGGCGCCTGTGGGCTGCTCGAGCAACCTCTGCCCGTACGAGGACCATCCCTTTCCCCACCGGTATTTCGACGGCACCGTCTACCTGAACCTATCCAGCGATCCGTTCGTGTTTCCCGAGGCGGAATGGGACCGCATTGTCGTGGAATTGCAGGCGACCCAGCCCGAGATACTGGAGGGCGAGCCGGTCTATCTGTCGCTCCTTTCGCGGGCGGTCAAAAAGAGGGGCGTTCGCGTGCCGAGCATCCGGGCGGTGATCCTGACCTACGGGAAGGCGAGCCGCCAGCACGGCCGGCGGATTGCCGAGGCGTTTCCGGCGCCGCAGGTGGACCTTTACGGCTCGACGGAGGCTGGCTATCTGTTTGTGGGCGAAGCTTTTCGCGATAATTCACGGGCGATCGACGGCAACGCGTTCATCGAACTCGTTCCGTGGAGGCCCGAGTGGCCCGAGGTGTTCCAGATATACGTCACGACGCGCGACCGCGAGGCGATGCCGCTTTTGCGCTATCACACCGGCGACGTTGTGAGCAGGCGGAAGACCGGGTTTCGGGTGCTTGGGCGGGAGCGCGACCTCTTTTACCGACCGGAGGGCGGGCCGCTTTCGCCCGAGGATGTCGATGCGGCGCTGCCGGAGAACTTTGCCTGCTGGCATTATCTTCTGGCCCAGACAGGCGACGCACGGTGGGATTTTCATTACGTGGCGGACCGTGCGGCCGATCGTCCCGAGCTCGAGGCGGCGCTCGGGCGGTGCCTGGGCCGCGGCGTTCGCGTTAACGCTTTTCGGCGAAGGACGATTGCACCCGCGGCAAGCGGGAAATTCGCGCTGCTGAAGCCGCTCGCGCGTTAGCGGATTGCGGTGCGGCTGAAATTAGCCTGGCAGCCGCACCCTCGGAGGTCCCATTCCTCGGCCAACGAGCAATGAAGGGGAGTCCTTTGGGCGCGGCTGCCAGGTTTCCTGACAAAAGGAATTGGCTGGGCGGCCGGCGGATTGGGTGGGATGGCTCGATTGACCGGATTATTGCGGCTGGGAATGACGGGTCTATTTTGCTCCGCGGTGAAGCCATGGGCCCGATTCCACAACCTCGACTGCTCCCCAAGAGGATCGGCCGGTTGGACAACAACTTGAGGATGGAGCATGCGATTGGGGTTTTCACCCCGGCGCAAGTGCGGGAGCCATTTATTTTCGGGGGTTCAATCGCCTTCAAGGACCTCTAATAGCGACCACCGGGGGGAAGGCGTCGCTTTACAAGGCAAATTGGGCCGTTGAACATCGCGGCTCTTTTGTTTCATGATCCTTCGATGAGCCTGTTCGGACACATTTTCAAATCGACGATCGGCCGCAAATTCCTGATGGCCGTGACAGGCGTTGTGCTGATCGGCTTTGTGACAGGCCATCTGGTCGGCAACCTCCAGGTGTTCGAGGATCCCGACAAGATCAATGGCTATGCCCACTTCCTTCAATCGCTGGGGCCGACGCTGTGGGCCGTCCGCATCGTGCTGTTCGTTTGCGTCAGCGTTCACATCTGGGCTGCGACGACGCTGGCGATCGAGGACCGGCGCTCCCGCGGCCCGGAAGCCTATCGGGTCAATACCTGGCTCCAGGCGTCGATTTCCTCGCGGTACATGCGGTGGACCGGCTACATTGTGCTGGCCTTCCTGGCCTACCACCTGGCCCAGTTCACGCTGGGGAGCGTTCAGACAGGCAGCTTCAAGACCCATCTCCAGCATTACACGATGGTGAATGACTACCGGATCTTCGGGCTCACCGTTGTCAGGGGCGGCACGGAGGTTCTCGACGTCCATACGATGGTGATCCGCGGCTTCCAGAACGGGATTGTCGCGGTGTTCTACATCATTGCCGTGGGGCTCCTGTCGCTGCATCTGCTGCACGGATCCGAGAGCCTTTTTCAAACCTTCGGATGGCGCAACGAACGATGGGCCCGCGGATTGCGCGCGGTGGCCGCCCTCGGATGCGCCGTCTATTTCCTGGGCAACCTGGCGATCCCCGGAGCGGTCCTGGCGGGGAAGCTGGAACCCCGCGTCCTGAAGGCTCCGATGGCCCTCGTGTCCAGACCCTGATCGCCCCCACGCCATGGCACAACTCGATCCAAAGATCCCTTCGGGGCCGCTCGCCGAGAAATGGCGCAAGCACCGCGCGGACATCAAGCTCGTCAACCCCTCGAACAAGCGCAAGTACGAGGTGATCGTCGTTGGGGCGGGCCTTGCGGGCGCTTCCGCGGCGGCGACGCTGGCTGAGTTGGGCTTTCGGGTGAAATGCTTCGTCTTCCATGACAGCCCGCGAAGGGCTCACTCGATCGCCGCGCAGGGCGGCATCAATGCGGCAAAGAACTATCAAAACGACGGCGACAGCGTTTACAGGCTTTTCTACGACACGATCAAGGGGGGCGACTACCGCTCGCGCGAGGCCAACACCCACAGGCTTGCGGAAGTCTCGGTGAACATCATCGACCAGTGCGTCGCCCAGGGGGTGCCGTTCGCGCGGGAATACGGCGGTCTTCTGGCCAACCGTTCCTTTGGCGGCGCCCAGGTGTCCCGCACCTTTTATGCGCGCGGCCAGACCGGCCAGCAGCTCCTGGTCGGCGCCTATTCCGCGCTTTCGCGGATGGTGGGGGCGGGAGGGGTCCAGCTTTACACGTACAGCGAGATGCTCGACCTCGTGGTCGTCGACGGCCACGCGAAGGGGATCATCGTCCGCGACCTCCGGACGGGTGAAATCACCCGGCATGCCGCCGACGCGGTGGTCCTCGCGACCGGCGGCTACGGGAACGTGTTCAACCTGTCGACCTATGCGCGCGGGTCCAACGCGACGGCGATCTGGCGCGCGTACAGGCGCGGGGCCTGCTTCGCGAACCCCTGCTTCACGCAGATTCATCCGACGTGCATCCCCGTTTCCGGGGACTACCAGTCGAAGCTGACCCTCATGTCGGAGTCGCTCCGCAACGACGGCCGGATCTGGGTCCCGAAGCGCAAGGAGGACAGGCTGAAGCCGCCGGGCGAAGTCCCGGAGGAGGACCGCGACTACTATCTGGAGCGCATGTACCCGGCCTTCGGCAACCTCTGCCCGCGGGACATCGCTTCGCGCGCGGCGCAGCGCGTATGCGACGAGGGCCGCGGGGTGGGCGAGACGGGACTCGGAGTCTATCTCGATTTTGCGGAGGCAATCGGGCGCCTGGGCGAGTCCGCCGTGCGCGAACGCTACGGAAACCTCTTCGACATCTACCACGAGATCACGAACGAGAACGCATATAGCGTCCCGATGAGGATCTTCCCGGCGGCCCACTACACGATGGGCGGCCTGTGGGTCGACTACAACCTGATGTCCAACCTGCCCGGGCTGTTCGTCCTAGGGGAGGCCAACTTCTCCGACCACGGCGCCAACCGGCTCGGGGCCTCGGCCCTGATGCAGGGGCTGGCCGACGGGTACTTCGTCATTCCCTATACGATTGGCAACTACCTGGCGGCGCAGAAGCCGGGCTCGCGCCAGGCGCAGGACGGGGCGGAATTCCGCGCGGCCGAGGAGGAGGTCCGTGGAAAGGTCGGCCGGCTTCTGGGCGCCGGGGGAACGGAGCCGGTGAGCCGGTTCCACAAGCGGCTCGGGGCCATCATGTGGAATCACTGCGGGATGACGCGCAACCGGGCCGGGCTCGAGAAGGCGCTGCAGGAGATCCCGGTCCTGCGCGAGGAGTTCTGGAAGAACGTCAAGGTGCCCGGATCGGAGGGGACGCTCAACCAGTCGCTCGAACAGGCGGGCCGGGTGGCCGACTTCCTGGAGCTGGGCGAGCTTTTCTGCCGCGACGCCCTCGCCCGCGAGGAAAGCTGCGGCTGCCATTTCCGCGAGGAGCACCAGTATCCGGACGGCGAATGCAAGCGCGACGACGAGCGCTTCGCCCATGTCGCGGCCTGGGAATACCAGGGGGAGGGGCGTGCGCCGTTGCGCAACGTGGAGCCCCTCGCCTATGAGTTCACAAAGATGAGCGTGAGGAACTACAAGTGAGGGGGTCCAACGTGGCAGCCGAAAACACGACCAGGAACATCTCCGTCACCGTGCGCGTCTGGCGCCAGGCCGGCCCGGGCGCGGCCGGACGCTTTGTCGACTACCCGGCCCGCAACCTGAACCCGAACATGTCGCTGCTCGAGATGCTCGACGTCCTGAACGACGAGCTGACCGTGAAGGGGGAGGAGCCGGTCGCGTTCGCCCATGACTGCCGCGAGGGGATCTGCGGCACGTGCTCCCTCGTGATCGACGGGAAGCCCCACGGGCCGCACCGGGGCGTGGCGAGCTGCCAGACGTACATGCGGAGCTTTTCCGACGGAGCCGTGATCACGATCGAGCCGTTCCGCGCATCGCCCTTTCCGGTCATCAAGGACCTCATCACCGACCGCTCGGCCTTCGACAGGATCCAGCAGGCGGGCGGGTTCATCACGGTCCGCACGGGAGCCGCCCCCGAGGCCAACGCGATTCCGGTGCCGAAGGACGCGGCCGAGCTCGCGATGGACGCCGCCCAGTGCATCGGTTGCGGCGCGTGCGTCGCCGCCTGCAAGAACGCAAGCGCCATGCTTTTCGTCGCGGCCAAGGTGTCCCACCTGGGCCTCCTGCCGCAGGGCCAGCCCGAGCGCGACCGGCGCGTCCTGGCCATGGTGGGCGTCATGGACGAGCTCGGTTTCGGCGGATGCACGAACCAGTTCGAGTGCAGCGCCGCGTGCCCGAAGCTGATCTCGCACGATTTCATCGCGCGGCTGAACCGCGACTACCTGAAGGCCTCGTTCAGGACCGCGTTCAAGCCGGTCTCGGCGACGGCGGGCGGCGGGGCGGGCTGACCGGTCTTGCAGGGGGGAGCGGAGGTTTTTTGTAACTTTCCGCGGCGGTCCGTGTTTTCAGGGTAATCAAAAAAATTACCATGAAGACAAACACCTCTTATTCCCTCGCCGCCCTGATCTCGTCCTCCGCGCTGCTGCTCATGCTGTTGAACGCGGAGGCGATTGTAATCACCGCGTTCATCGTCGGTTTTCTCGCGATCGCAGTCGGCGACTATGCCAAGGCGGTCAGGGATGAAGCCCGCGCCGAAAAGCGCCTCGCCCCGGCGCGGGATTTCCCGCTCACAGCGCAGTCGCTTTCCGCCGCGGCCCGCTGAACGTTTCGGTTCGTGGGAGGCGGCAGAATGGCACGCCCCCGCCCGTTGGGCTTCGGGGCGCCCTTCCGAATCGGAAGGGCGGGCTCAGAAGAGCGAAAGCGCCTTGGCGCTTTCAAGCACGATCCAGGAGGCGCCGGCGGCGGCGGCCAGGATCAGCAAATTCCTGACCAGCCTGCGGCCGCGCAGGACCGCGTCCTGAAAATCGGTGTTGAGCGTCTTCCGGTTGTTCTGCGACAGGAAGCTCACAAAACGGGGGTCCCGGAAGCGGCCCCGCGAATCCTTCGCCAGGCCGAACCGCAGGGCGGGACGGTGGAAGAATTGCATCAGGGCGCTCAGCATCCCCGATTCATCGGATTATTGAGTTCGTTTTTCAATCGAAATTGACGAATGTTGCCGATCTCGCGTCTCCTCAAGCCATGCACCACTTCCGCTACGTCGGCCAAAACCTGCATTGTGAGTCGGTCGACCTGGCCGAGGTGGCGCGGCTCTACGGCACGCCGACCTACGTCTACAGCGCGGCGACAATGAGCGACAACTACGCCCGCCTGGCCGGAAGCGTGGCGGGGCTGGACGTCCAGATCTGCTTTGCCAACAAGGCGAATGGGAACCTGGCGGTGCTCCGGCAGTTCGCAAACCTCGGGGCGGCCTTCGATTTCGCAAGCGGGGGGGAGCTGAGGCGGGTTCTGGCGGCCGGCTCGGACGTGCGGCGCAGCGTTTTCGCCGGGGTGGCCAAGACGGAGGCGGAGATCCGTCTCGCCCTGGAAAGCGGGATTTTCTCGTTTCACGTGGAGAGCGAGCCGGAACTCGCCCGCATAAACCACGTTGCGGGCAAGCTCGGCGTCAAGGCGCCGATTGCGATCCGGGTCAATCCCGACGTCGACGCCCTCACTCACGCCAAGATCAGCACCGGAAAGAGCGAGCACAAGTTCGGCATCCCGCTGAAGTTTGCCGGCGCGGCCTACGAGGCGGCGGCAAAGTACCCCAACCTCGAATTGAGGGGCGTGCAGATGCACATCGGCTCGCAGATCACGGAAATCGGCCCGATCCTCGAGGCCGCCCGGAAGGTGGCTGCATTCGCCGCGGAGCTGAAGGCGCGCTTTGGAATCAGGTACTTCTCGATCGGCGGCGGCATCGGGATCGTGTACCGCGAGGCGCTGGCGAGCGGGCAGGCCGGCTGGTGGGATGCGCAGCCCGCGGAGCGCCGGCCGCTGACGCCGGAGCTTTACGGCGCCACCCTCATCCCCGTCCTGAAGCCGCTGGGCCTCAAGATACTCCTGGAACCCGGGCGTTTCCTTGTCGGCAATGCCGGCGTTCTCCTGACGCGGGTCGAATATTTGAAGCGCGGCTCCGGGAAGAATTTTATCATCGTCGACGCGGCGATGAACGATCTCGTGCGCCCGGCGATGTACGACGCCTACCATGAGATCGCGCCCCTGCACCGGGACACGACCCGCCCGTCGCTCGTCGCCGACGTCGTCGGCGGAATCTGCGAGAGCAGCGATCGCTTCGCCAAGGACAGGGCGCTGCAGGAGGTCGGCGAGGGCGAATACCTGGCGCTGATGAGCGCGGGCGCGTACGGGCGCACGATGGCGAGCCGGTACAACGCGCGCCCGATGCCCGCCGAGGTGATGGTGAAGGGCAGCGCATTCGAACTGGTCGGGGCGCGCGAGACCTTTGAGCAGTTGATCGAGGGGGAGCGCATCCCGGCGTTCCTGCAATAGGCTTTGGAAAATATTCCGTGGCAAAGGACCCTCCGGCCCGTTAATCAGCGCATATGAATTTCACGGTCGTTGGCGCCGGCGCCTGGGGCACCGCTTTCGCCCTGCACCTTGCGCGGCTCGGGCATGGCGTTGCCCTCGTTCCCCGGCGCCCCGGGCAGGCGGGGGCGATCGCTGCGGCCCGCGAGAACGTCGAGTACCTGCCTGGCGTGCTTCTTCCCCAAAACTTGCGGATCACGGCGGAACTGCCCTCGGGGCTTGAGGGGGCCGATGTGGCGTTTCTTGCCTGTCCCGCCCAGGCGTTGCGCGAAACGGCCGGGCGGCTCCGGGCGGTTCGGGGCGGTCCGCCGAAACTTGTCGTGAGCCTGGCCAAGGGGCTGGAGCAGGGCAGTCATTTCAGGCCCTCGCAGGTGCTCGAAGAGGTCCTGTCCGGTGCGGTGGTCGGCGCGCTCACCGGACCCTCCAACGCCCAGGAGGTTGCAAAGGGCCTTCCCGCGGCGATGGTGCTCGCGGTTTCGGGCCGGGGAGGCGCGGGTTCATCGGGCGCAGACCTGTCCGAGCGCGTGCAGGCGGCGATCAGCAGCGGCACGCTTCGCGTGTACACGAGCGACGATCTGCCCGGCGTCGAATTGGGCGGCGCCATCAAGAATGTTTACGCGATTGCAGCCGGATGCGCCGACGGGCTTGGACTTGGGGACAATTCAAGGGCCGCGCTTCTCACGCGGGCCCTGGCCGAAATGGTCCGCGTCGGCGTGGCCCTGGGTGCGCGGTCGGAGACTTTCTACGGGCTGAGCGGCTTTGGCGACCTGGTCGCCACGTGCCACGGCGGCTGGAGCCGCAACCGCGAATTCGGGGAGCGGATCGGCGCGGGCGGGCGCGTCGCCGATCTGCTGGCACACCGGAGGACCGTGGTCGAGGGCTACTTCACGACCGAGTCCTTCGCGGGCCTTTGCGATGAAAGGCGGATCGATGCTCCGATCCTGAGGGAGGTGCGCGCGATCCTCTTTGCCGGGAGAAGGCCCGCCGAAGCGCTGTCCGCCCTCATGGCGCGGGGGCTCAAGGGTGAGAGCGCCGGATCTGCCGCGGGCGCGTAGTCGGAACGGCCGCCCCCGCGGCTTTTCAAATCCCGCCCAATATTTTTTGTTTCCACACGGGGAGCGAACGTGTCAAAGATGCGCATCGTACGTTACACCCTCGATGGTTCACTAATTTGACCCGTGGCGATTCGGGCTGTCATAATCGAAGATGAGGAGGTTTTCCGTCGCATGTTCGCGATGGCACTCAGCCGCGTTCGCGGTGTTATTGTGGCCGGGACGTTTGCCGACGGGCGGGTAGGACTCGATTTTTGCCTGAAGGAAAAGCCGGGCCTTCTGGTGATCGACCTTTTCCTGCCCGGGCTGCACGGGCTCGAGGTCGTGAAGGAGGTCCGGGCCAAGCTCCCCGCCACGCGCATTCTGGTGATCACGGGGCACCCGGACGGCGAGTTGCCGGCGCGGCTGATCGCGCAGGGTGTGCACGGCTTCGTCGACAAGGAGGCGCCGCTCAGCTATGCTCTGCAGGCCGTTGAGTCGGTGATGAGCGGGGGCATGTTCTTCTCATCCCACATCCCTCCGACGGCCACATCTGGCGGCAAGAGGGAGCCGAAGGTTCCCGCGGGCGCGAAGGCGGGTCCGGCGACGCCCGCCCTGGCCGCCGTCGAGGCGCTATCGGCGCGCGAGCTGGAGGTGGCGCGGCTTGTCGCGGAGGGATTCTCGTCCAAGGAGGTCGCCGCGCGGCTGGACCTGAGTGTCCGCACGGTGGAAAAGCACCGCGCGAACATCATGGACAAGATCGGCGTGCGCGAGGTCGCCAGCCTCGTTCGGTGGTGCGTGCAGTGCGGGATCGTGAAGGGATGAGACGGCGCTTCGAATGCTGGACGGGCGCGCCCATTGTGGATTGTCTCCGGCGCGCTTTTTCTCCATGATGCCCGCCATGGCCAAGAATCCTCTGCTTTTCGCCGTGCCGGCCATTCTCTTCGCCGGCGCCGTGGCTTTCGCCGCTGATGCACCGCCGGACGGCTCCGACCTCCAGAAACAGCTCGCGGACACCCAGGACAAGCTTTCCACGTCGCTGCACAGCTATTCGCTCCTGCAGGACGAGGTGAGCCAGCTGAAGGCCGATGCGGACAAGAGCGCCCTTGAAAAATCCGCCCTCGCGACCGAGCTGGACGCGGCCAATACGACGATCGGCGGGTTGAGGGCGCAGGCGGCCGAGGCCACGCAGGTCGAAGCGCTGCGCAGCCAGCTCCGGCAGACCCAGGATGCGCTCGCGGCGCTTGCATCGGAGAACGCCCAGTTGAGGACGCGCCTGGCGCTCGCCGGTCCATCCCCCTCCGGCGCCAGCGCCTCGCCGACCCGCCCGGGCTCCGCGGGGCGCCCCGGGTCCGAAGACCTGGCGCCCGTGCCCGTCGCCGCCAAGTCCGCCCCCGGGAAACCGGATGATCCGGCCAATCCGGCCGCCAAATCGGCGGAGCCGAAGATCCATGTCGTTGTCGAGGGCGACTCGCTCACAAGGATTTCCAAGGAGTACTATGGCACCGCGAACCGGTACGATGAGATCCTGGCTGCGAATCGCGACGTCATCCGAAACGAGAATTTTCTGGTTGTCGGGACAAAACTGAAGATTCCCTGAGATGCCGGCATCCGTCCCCAACGATCGTCTGGCCGGGCTGGTGGCCGCGCTTGGCAGGGATGACACCCGCGAGTTGGTCGCGCTCTATCTGGACAGCTGTCCGGGTCTCATCGCTGATATTGCGGGCAGCGATGCCCTGCGCGCCGAGCGGGCGGCGCACAGCCTGAAGAGCAGTTCCCAGCAGATGGGGCTGCCCGGGCTGGCCAAGAAGCTGGCGGCGCTGGAGGGCAGGCTTAGAAGCACGGGCCAGGCGGCGACTCCGGCCGAGATCGAAACGTTGAAGGCCGAGTACGCGCTGGCTGAGGGTCCGCTCCGGGCGTTTGCGAAGGATTGACGGGTTATTCCCAGTCGATCCCGGATTGGCCGTGAATTTAATTCATTGGCAAGCAATGGATAGCGGTTATGTGAGGCTGTCCCTTGACGCCGGTCCCGCGAGGCTGTCCCTCCGCACCGGGCCGATTCCTGAAACCTTGTGGCGGGCGGCGTGTCTCACCATCGGTCTACCCGACACCAGATGATTACACCCTTCCGCGCCTTGGCGATGGGCGGAGCCGCCGCCGCGCTTTTCTCCGGCTGTGTTTCCGAGGTCGTTCCGAACCCGGCCGGGGTTCCCGTCGCCCAGATGAGGCCCGATGAGCCGGGGTTTGCGTCCGGAACCGGAATGGAGTCGCAGGATCTCGCGGAGGTCACCGACAGGATGGCCCGGGGGATATTGGGCATCCAGGAGGTAGCGCGTGCGAGAAGCACACCCCATATCGTGCTCGAGCCGGTCGTGAACAACACGCGTTTTCCGTTCGACGGGGATGTCTTCCTGACCCGGATCCGGGTCATGCTTAACAGCAGGGCGATGAACAAGGTTCGCTTCCTGGACCGGGCCATGATGGCGCGCTTCCAGGAGGCGCAGGAGATCCGGATCTCGAGCGAACCCGCCGCCGCAATGCCCGTTGCGACGTCCCGCACCGGCGAACTGCGCAGCGCGGACTATTTTCTCACGGGCCAGCTCGACGGAATGACGGCCGGGACGCCGGCCGGCAGGGGCGATTACGTCCTTTGCAGTTTTCGTCTCACCGATTCCAGGACA
>Ga0265313_10003396_pt1 | contig 12925 bp, 13 predicted proteins | sample 4123metaG_FD_203122 | JGI IMG/M metagenome (GOLD analysis project Ga0265313, IMG submission 203122) | Rhizosphere microbial communities from Carex aquatilis grown in University of Washington, Seatle, WA, United States - 4-1-23 metaG | ecosystem: Host-associated > Plants > Roots > Rhizosphere >...
TCTTCAGGGATTCCTCCACCAACACGTGTGCCGGGTCCGTGACCATCCCGGCGGTTTCGCCGGGGAGCAACAGCTCGACGAGCTGCCGGTTGTACAGCCCTTCCACCAATCCATCCGTACACAGCAGAAAGGTGTCTCCGGCTTGATATGCCACCGCGCCCACCTGCGGATCCACAAACTGGTTGCCGCCGCCCAGGGCCTTTTGCAACGCATTGCGTCGGGGGTGCATACGGGCTTCCCGTTCGCTGATCTTGCCGTTCCGCAACAGCCAGCCGACGTGCGTGTCATCGTGGCTGAGCTGCTGGATCGTTTTTTTCCGCTTGGGCAGATGATAAATCCGGCTGTCTCCGATGTGGCCGAAATACATCCATCCCGGGGTGAACCAGCACAGGCTTAAAGTGGTTTCCATTCCGGAGCATTCCTCGTCACTGCCGCCGAGGTATAGCAGCGCCCGGTGGATTTGATCAAACAATTCCATCAGCACATCCTCAAAGCCGATCTCCAGGCCGGTCGCGGCTTGTTGGAACGACCGCGGCAGCAGGGTGGTGATCTTATCAATCGCAATCTGGCTGGCGTACTCGCCCGCCTTCGCGCCGCCCATGCCATCGCTTACGGCAAAGACAAAGTCCAGGTTTTCCATCGAGGCCTCGCCGGTTTTCCCCAGACGATCAATTTCCTGCGCATCGAACCGGAGTCCCAGGAAGGCGTCCTCGTTATTGGGACGGACCTTGCCACGGTCGGTTCGGGCGGACCATTTCAGGGAGACCGGAGTTGTGGTCGGGCGTATGGGATTGCGGTTCATGCCGGCGGCGTTGGCTCGAAGCCCGGAAGGATGGCGGCCAGTTCGAAATCCACAATACAAAAGCGTCCATCCGACTGGCGGTAGGTCACATTGCGCAGGTCGGGATCGTCATGGCGCACGCCAAAGGGTTCCAGCTCGGCGAACAGCTCCCGAATGCGTTCCGCATCCAGATGTTCCACCAGGCTTCCGCAATTGGTGGTAATGATCCGGAGTTGCGCGGGATCGGCCTCGAGCAGCCGGGGCACGAACCCGCAGTGACGGGCTTCGAGGTGACGAAGAATCCGCGCCTCATTGGCAAAGCGCGCCGTGGCGTCCGAACCGTGGTAAACCTTGAACACCCGGCCATCGAAAGTGAGGTGCACGGTTGAGCGGAGGGTATCTTTAACTTGCCGCATAGAAATTCGTCATCAAAGCCCGGCAATATATCCGGGCTGATTTGCCGGGCACTGGGTCCGGATAAAACGTGTCATCATTCCCTTTCGGTTTCAAATATCGTGTATTTCGCCCGGCTTGGGAAGGCGCTTCCCGCCATTCCATCGGATTGGTTCCCGGCACGGACCGGCGGAGAAATCAGCGCAGCATGGGCAAAAATAAACAGCCGTTTGAGTAACTTTTTCCGTGGGCAAAAAATCGTGGAGCGCGAAAAACCCTCGCTGGCACGGGCGAATCTAACGATTTTTGAAGCCGGCCCGACGGGGTTTTTGGGGAATGGTATTCGACCTGCTCAGAGTTGCGAAACCATCTGAAAGTTGGTACAACTTGAAGATTCGTCGCACTTAAACCGAATAAAACAACACTCGAAATTCAACCTCCATGGCTAAATATAAATTAGAATACCTCTGGCTCGACGGCTATGAACCCGTCGCCAACATCCGCGGCAAAACCACCCTCAAGGAATTCTCGAAGTTTCCAAAACTCGACGAGCTTCCCTGGTGGAACTTCGATGGCAGCTCGACGCGCCAGGCTGAGGGCCGCACCTCGGATTGCATGCTCAAACCCGTGGCCGTCTATCCTGATACCACCAAGAAGAACGGCGCGATTGTCATGTGCGAGGTGTACATGCCCGACAAGACGACCCCGCACCCGACCAACGCCCGTGCCACGATTCCCGATGACCCCGGCGCCTGGTTCGGTTTCGAGCAGGAATATTTTCTCTACAAGGACGGCGCGCCGCTCGGGTTCCCGCCCGGTGGCGGTTTTCCCCCGCCGCAGGGTGAATACTACACCGCCGTTGGCTACAAGAACGTCGGCTGCATCGCTCGTGAGATTGTGGATACGCACCTGGACCTCTGCCTCGACGCGGGCATCAACCACGAAGGCATCAATTCCGAGGTCGCCAAGGGCCAGTGGGAATTCCAGATCTTCGGGAAAGGCTCGCGCAACGCCGCCGATCAGGTGTGGGTCGCGCGCTACCTCCTCATGCGCCTCTGCGAAAAATACGGCGTGGATGTGAACTGGCATTGCAAACCCCTCGGCAAGGACGTGGACTGGAACGGTTCGGGGATGCACACGAACTTCTCCACCGAACACCTGCGCGAAGTGGGCGGCAAGGAGTATTTCGAGAAACTCATGGCGGCGTTCGACAAGTACAAGAACGAGCACATCGCCGTGTACGGCCCGGACAATCATCTGCGCCTGACCGGCCTGCACGAGACGCAATCGATTGATAAATTCAACTATGGCGTAGGCAATCGCGGCGCCTCCGTCCGGCTGCCGCAAACCTTCATTCCCAGCGGCTACCGCGGCTATTTGGAAGACCGCCGCCCGAACTCCCAGGGCGACCCCTACAAAATCGCCGGTCGCATCCTGCAGACCATTGCCACCGTGCCCATCAAGAAGGCGGCCAAGAAGTAAGTTTCAAGACTACCAGCCGGGAGGAACTGGGGAAAAGGCGTGGGCAAAGGCCCGCGCCTTTTTTTGTTTTCGCGACGGCAACCCGCGGGCGGAACCATCGAAATTGTGAATAAATCAGGTCAAAAAAATGTGGACGCTCCGGTGATTGTTGTCAAAATCCGGCAAAGACGCAGCGGTTAATTTCGTTGGCGCCAAACCACAACAACCCAGAAATTCCACATTAAAAATATGGCTACTCCCAAGAGCGTCATTGAACTCGCCAAAAAGGCGGGTGCGAAGATGATGGACATCAAGTTCGTCGATACGTTCGGCACCTGGCAACATTTCAGCTGTCCCATCAGTGAGCTGACCGAGGACATTTTCGCCGAAGGCCTCGGCTTCGATGGTTCCTCCATTCGCGGTTGGAAATCCATTGAAGCGTCCGACATGCTCGCCATGCCGGACCCGGAGACGGCGTTTATTGATCCGTTTTGCGCGGTCCCGACCTTGAGTCTCACCTGCACGATTTCCGAAACCGGCACACTGGAGCCTTACAGCCGCGACCCACGCGGCATCGCACAAAAGGCGGAAAAACATCTCATTGCCACCGGCCTCGCCGACCAGGCGTTCTTTGGTCCGGAAGCCGAATTTTTCATCTTCGACAACGTCCAGTTCGATTCCAAGAGCAACGGCACGTTCTACTCCGTTGATTCCGAAGAAGCCGTCTGGAACACCGGCCGTGATGAAATGCCCAACCTCGGCAACAAGATCCGCCACAAGGAAGGTTACTTCCCGGTCGCACCCGCCGACACCCAGCAAGACATCCGCACCGAAATGTGCCTGGTGATGGAGGAGCTCGGCGTCAAAATCGAACGCCAGCACCACGAAGTGGCCACCGCCGGTCAGGCGGAAATTGATTATCGCTTCAGCACGCTGGTGACCGCCGCCGACTGGATGATGATTTACAAATACGTCGTCAAGAACATCGCCCGCAAGCACGGCAAAACCGCCTGCTTCATGCCCAAGCCGCTCTTCGGCGACAACGGTTCCGGCATGCACACTCATCAGTCGTTGTGGAAAAAGGGCAAGCCGCTCTTTGCCGGCAAGGAATACGGCGGTCTGAGCGAAATGGCGCTTTATTACGCCGGCGGTCTGCTGAAGCACGCCAAAGCCCTGTGCGCCATCTGCAATCCGACCACGAACAGCTACAAGCGCCTCGTGCCCGGCTACGAAGCGCCGGTCAACCTCGCTTACAGCGCGCGCAACCGCAGCGCCGCCGTCCGCATCCCGACTTACAGCGAGAATCCCAAGGCCAAACGCCTCGAATATCGCCCGCCGGACCCGGCGGCGAATCCGTACCTCTGTTTCGCCGCGCTGCTCATGGCCGGCCTCGACGGCATCCAGAATAAAATCAAACCCGGCGCGCCGCTGGACAAAAACATCTACGAATTGCCGCCGGAGGAATTGAAGAAGGTTCCGAACGTGGCCGGCAGCCTCAGCGAAGCGTTGGATTGCCTGGAGAAGGACCACGCGTTCCTGCTCAAGGGCGACGTCTTCACCGAAGACTTCATTGACATGTGGATCAGCAGCAAGCGCAAGGAACACGACGCCATCCGGCTGCGTCCGCATCCGTACGAATTCTTCCTTTATTACGACGTGTAAAACACGCTCCACAAGAACCGGGCAACGGCGCGGGCCACAGCCTGCGCCGTTTTTATTTCAACCGCGGAGTGCGCTTGTCCCAAGCCGCATCAGTTCCGGATGGACCTGTGCCGGGCAGATATACTTACATGCAGTTTTCGGCCTTTTCTCTTCTTTGAAAATATTTCTTAAAAAGTTGTTGACGAATCCGAGAAGTCGTTTACTATACTGACTAGTCAGTATAAATTATATGAAAACAATAGCGATAAAAGAGCCAAAGGCGCGGCGCAAGTTGATTGAGGCCACTACTTCTTTAATGTTGAGGCGGGGATTCAACGCCACCACGCTGGACGAGATTTGCGCCGAAGCCGGCGTCGCCAAAGGCAGTTTTTTTTATCATTTCGAGAACAAAGACGACATCGGGCACGCCGTCGCAAAAGCATGGGGCGAGTTTGGTCAAGCGATGTATGCCGAAGCGTGGAAAACGCCCGGCGAACCTTTGGAGGAAATCCATCGGCTCTTTGACATCATGGAAGGTATTACCCGAAGGCTTGAGCCTTGTGTCTGCCTGGTAGGCATGTTGACGCAGGAAATGTCGGGCGAGCATTCCCGCTTTCGCGAAGCCTGCGTCCGCGAACTCGATGTCTGGACGGAAATGTTTCGTTCACGCCTGGAGGCAGCAAAGGAACAGTTGAAGCCTGCCGTCAATTTCAGCCCCGCCGAAGTCGCGTGGTTTCTCAATAGTATCTGGCAAGGCTCAATGCTGGTCGGCAAGGCCCGCCAGTCGCCGGAAATGATTCGCACCAATTTGAGGCTGGCCAGGACTTATGTGGACTCACTTTTTGCCAATCCCCATGGGCCGGTTTCGAAGTCGTAACAAACCAACAAATAACAAACTAACAAAGGGAAAACATTATGAACATTGCAAACAAGACAGTATTAATCACCGGTGCGAACCGCGGCATCGGCCGGGCGCTCGTCGAAGAGGCGCTCCGGCGGGGCGTTAAGAAGGTATATGCCGGAACACGGGGCGCGCTGCAACATCCTGACAAGCGCGTGACCCCCCTGACGCTGGACGTGACCAATGCGGAGCAGATTCGGGGAGCTGTTGATGAGGTCGAATCTCTCGATATTCTCATCAACAACGCCGGCATAGCGCCTTTCGATGACCTCAGCGATCGTCGTGTGCTCGAACAGCAGCTCGCCGTCAACCTCTTCGGCCCGTATGATGTGACGCAGGCTTTCCTGCCGTTGCTGACCCGGTCGCGGGGAGCTATTGTGAATGTTTTGTCGTTGTCGTCCCTTGCCGCCGTGCCGTTCAGTCCGGCTTACTCCGTCTCAAAAGCGGCCGGATTCTCCCTGTCGCAGTCGCTGCGCGTTCTATTGGCCGGACGAGGTGTCAGCGTCCATAGGGTCGTTCCCGGCCCGGTGGACACGGACATGACACGAGACCTGGACATACCGAAGGCCTCTCCGGAGTCCGTGGCGCGGGCAATCTTGGACGGAGTGGAGAAAGGGGAGGAGGAAATCTTCCCCGATCCCATGTCAGCGTCCGTGGCGGAGGGCTGGCGCAGCGGTGCGGTCAAGGCGCTCGAACGCCAGTTTGCGGCGTTCGTCCAAGCAGAGCCAGTTATGGCCTAAGCAACCTCAAACCACGAAAAACACAATTAACAACAAACCATAAGGACACAAAATTATGAGAACCAATCAAAATTACACCACTACCATTTCGGTAGACCAAACCCCGAAAGAAGTCTTTGATGCCATCAACAACGTTCGTGGGTGGTGGTCAGAGGAAATTGAAGGCCGCACCGATCGCGCCGGTGCTGAGTGGACGTATCGTTACAGGGACGTCCATCACTGCAAAATGAAAATAACCGAATTCATTCCCGGCCAAAAGGTCGTTTGGTTGGTTGTGGATAACCATTTCAATTTTACCAAGGACAAAACCGAGTGGAAGGGCACGAAAGTTATTTTTGAAATCTCAAAGAAAGGCAACAAAACGGAAGTCCGCTTCACGCATCAGGGATTGGTTCCCCAATATGAGTGCTTCGATGTCTGTTCCGATGCGTGGGGTTCTTATATCAAGGGCAGTTTGCGCAATCTGATTACCAAAGGCAAAGGCCAGCCGAATCCTCTGGAAAAAGTGGTTGCTAAAGCCCGGGAAATGAGCAGTCAGGATTACACAACTTCTTTTACGGTAAGCCAAACGCCAAAAGAGGCCTTCGACGCCATCAACAATGTTCGTGGCTGGTGGTCCGGTGAAGTCGAAGGCAACACTGACCAACTCGGCGCCGAGTTCACTTACCGTGTTCCAGACGCGCACCGTTCCAAACAAAAGATAACCGAACTTGTCCCCGGCAAGAAGGTCGTCTGGCGCGTATTGGACGCCCGCCTTGACTTTGTCAAAGACAAGAGTGAGTGGAAGGGCACGGACATCGTTTTTGAGATTGGTAAAAAGGGAGGCAAAACCGAGGTGCGCTTCACGCACATTGGGTTGGCGCCAGCCTGTGAGTGTTACGACGGCTGCTCAAACGGGTGGGGCATGCTCATCAACGGCAATTTGCGCAAGCTGGTCACTACCGGCAAAGCTCAGCCAAGCCCATGGTGATGGGCAGCCCAACCATAAACACGGATGAAGACAGGTTCACGGTTCCTTTCGCAAACCTGAACGGCTCTCTACTGGCAGATGGACTCGTTTGCCTGTTGAAAGCCGCCTTTCTTATCTGTGCTCGTCCGTGTCCATCCGTGGTTTATATTCCAATGGGGATTTTCAATTTGCGAAGGGGGGATTCATTGGTTATCTTGCCAATATGACCGTGGCGGAAAATAAATTTCTGAAGGAAGCCATCAAGCAGGGCCTTCGCATGCAGCATCGCTTCCTTGCCGAACCGGTTCTGGCGCGGACGGGCAAGGGCTACATGAAAAGCGAGGGTGTGGCGACGTTGCAACGAATCAAAGCCAGCCTGAAAAAGTCCAAATCCCGATAGCCCCAATGGCTGGGCTGGTAAAAAAGTGGCTGCAAATCGTTCCTTGGGAAGCGGTCGTATCCGTCAACGCCGCATTGTGTGAAGCCCGCAAAGCCCTGCACAAACCCACGTCCGACGGCTACACACCCGCGAAGGAATTATGGGAGCGGAGCCGTTCCCGAAAACTGTCCCTTGCTGAAGTTTTTCAAATCGGCTTTCAATGTCACCGGCTGGCGCCCTTCTGTAATTATAACGGCAACACTTTCGTCACCATCATCAGAACCCTGCTCAACGACGTGCTGAAAGGTCTGCCTGCCGACAAGGCTCACATCTTGCGCAGCATCGCCGGACACATCGTCGCCGGAACGGCCACCGACATCGAACGCAAGCAACTGGATTCCATTCTCGTTACTTTGGGAAAATGATGGGGCTGAAAATTGCGCGAGTCGGACGTGCGTTGTTTATTTTAACTTCGCCGCCAGTTCTTCGCCCAGTGCCGACGCTTCGGCGATCTGACGTTTTCCGTCGCTGTGTTTCGCCGGGCCATCGTGAAACGACACCGCGCGCATTTCCACCCGGCTGCCGTTGATTTCGGCGTAAGCGGCCACGGGACTCTGGCAGCCGCCACCCATCGCGCGCAAAAATGCACGTTCCGCCGTCACGCAATGAAACGTGTTGAAATGATTTAACCGCTCGCAAATTTTGGCGATGCGTTCGTCGTCCGCCCGAATCTCAATGCCAATCGCGCCCTGACCGACGCACGGCAGCATCACGTCCACGTCCAGAATCGTCGCCAGCAAACCATCCGGCACCGCGTCGCCCATAAGCCGTCCATCCGGTTTGATTTCGAAGTTCAAACGGGTGATGCCCGCCAGCGCCAGCACGGTCGCGTCCAGTTCGCCGCGTTCCGCAACCTTCTGCATCCGGGTGGAAACATTACCGCGGATTTCCACGACGTTCAGATCCGGCCGCGCGGCGAGCAATTGCTCCTTGCGCCGCGTACTGCTGGTGGCGATGGTCGCCTTGGCCGGGAGATCCTTTAGTTTCAAGTGCGGCCGAAAACCGCGCAAAGCGTCCTGGCCCGGCGACCAGTCATCCGACGCGGTGGCGGCGGCACGGGTCTTGATGAACTCGACATCGCGATAAATCAATACGTCGCGTACATCGGCGCGTTTGGGGGTGGCGGCGAGCACCAGGCCGGCGGGCAGATCGGTGGGCAAATCCTTCAGGCTGTGGACGGCGAGATCGGCGTGGCCTTTGACCAGCGCGACTTCAAGTTCCTTGGTAAACAAACCTTTGGGCAGCGTTTCACCCTTTTTCGCCATCGAAGCGGTCTGCATTTTGTCGCCGGTGGTCTTGATGATTTTCAATTCGAAGCGCAGGCGGGGAAACGCTTCGCGGCATTGCGCGGCGATCAGGTTAGCCTGCGCGAGCGCGAGTGCGCTGCCGCGCGTGGCGATGATGATGGGACGTTCAGCGGCCATTCTTTAGCCACAGATGAACACAGATAGGCATAGATGAAAAGAAAACATGACCGCCCGTTTTCACACCGGGTCAGCCTGGGTTTTATATTCGGGTCCATCCGTCCCGCCCTGCGGGATCCGTGGTTGAAAATGTTTCAGGTCGAGCAGCGCCTTCACTTTTTCGGCGATGATGGCCTCGCACCGCGCGATTTCATCCTGGCGTTGTTTGAGGTGGTCGTCGGCAATGGCCTGCAAGTCATCGATGTTATAGAGATAGACATTCTCCAGAAAATTCACCGCCGGGTCAATATCGCGCGGCACGGCGATATCGATGAGCAGCAAGGGGCGTTGTTTGCGCGCCTTCATCAGCGGTTCAAGTTTCGCGCGGTCCAGGATGTGATGCGGCGCCGACGTGCTGCTGATGACGATGTCAATGTTCTCAAACTCCGCCGCCCAATCGTCAAAGGGCACGGCGCGTCCGCCGAGTTCGGTGGCCAGCGCCACGGCGCGCTCGTGTGAACGATTGGCGACGAGGATGCTCCGCGCGCCGCGCGAGAGCAGGGCGCGGGCGGTTTTCTCACTGGTCTCGCCTGCGCCGATGACGAGCACCTCCCGTTCCGGCAGCGAGCTGAAAATCTTCTCGGCGAGCTCGACGGAGGCCGACGCCACGGACACGCTGCCGCGTTGGATGCCGGTAAGCGTGCGGACGTGTTTGGCCACATGAAACGCGCGTTGAAAGGCCTTGTTCAACCGCGCGCCGGTATGGCCGCGCGCTTGCGCGAGCGCGTAGGCCTGCTTGAGCTGGCCCAGAATCTCCGTTTCGCCGAGCACCATCGAATCCAGCCCGCACGCCACCTTGAACAGGTGCTGCAAACTTTGCGGCTCCGCCAGCGCGTAAAGTTCATTGCCGGAGAAAGGAACGTCCTGTCCATGAACCTGCGAACTGCGCCAGTCTGCCGGCGCTTTTGATTCAGACGCGGCATTGTCAAGCGGCCGAGGGCTGCCGCAGTCCAGAACACGGTCGCGCCCGTCGAGCAACCCGCTCGATCGAACGAGGAAATTTTTCAATTCCACAAACACCTCGGCGGGTTCCAATGCCGTCGCGGCGTAAATTTCCACGCGATTGCATGTGGACAGGATGACGGCTTCGGCAAAACCCGAGTTCCGCAGTGATTTGAGCGCGTCGGGGATTTTCGTCTCGGCAAAGGCGAACCGCTCCCGCAGTTCCACGGGCGACGAATGATGGCTCAGGCCGATGACGACGACGTTCATGGCAGGCAGGTGACAGGTGACAAGTGGCAGGTGACAAGACAAGGCAGGGAATCCAGCCCATGCCACTTGTCACTTGTCACTTGCCACATTGTATTCATGGATGATGCAGCGGCGACAGGAGGTTGGTGCCCCAGAAAGTCAGAAGCAGGAAGACAAACGCGGCGATGACACCGTAGGCGAAGCGGCGGCTGGATTGGGCAAAAACGAGACGCGACCCCAACAGCGCCAGATACACCAGCCACATGAACGCAGACCAGATCACCTTCGGGTCCGACCAATAACCCGCGTCCGCGGAGCGGGGCAGGTAACGGCCGGCCTCGAGACCGATGGTGAAAAGAATGAAGCCGGCCAGCACGAGGCGGCTGGTGACAATTTCGAGTCGTTGAATCGGCGGCAGCAACGACAGCACGGCGCGGAGCTTGTGGAATTTTAAATCGTGTTGCTCGGTCAGGAACATGCCTGCCGCCGCCGCGCCGAGGCCGAACGCACCATACGCCAGCAGAATGGTGGCCGCGTGCAGACTGGTGAGCGCGCCGGTAAATTGCGGGGTCGGGCCGTGCGGCGGGTCCAGTTCGGGCATCAGCGCAAACACGCCGATGGCGAACAATACCGGCGACGCAAACGCGCCGAGAAACCGCAGCTTGGGCAGCAGGCCGATGACGAGATAAGCGGCGGCGGCACTCCAGGCGATGAATACGGTGGCTTCGAACAGATTGTTCACCGGGCAATGGTTGATGGAAAAGCCGCGCCGGACCATCGCCACCGTATGCAGCACAAACGCCGCAAGCAGCAAAAGGTAATTCACGTGGTCGTCCTTGCGAAACCCCTTTCGCCACAGGAAAACCGAATACACCGTGCTTAAACCGTAAGCGGCGACGGCGAGCAGAAAGAAATGACGGTCAGTGAACCAAGCCACGATGACAGTTTAATTCAGGAACGTCATCGGGCAAAGGCAAATTGAACCGGCGAAAGGCAGGGCAGGCTGATGTTTATTACAGCAAAATGTTCCATCGCAAGATGGAACAGAAGGCCGGGCGGTGTTACGCCGACCGGTTCTCTCCGGTTTGGAGCGTGCGTGCGACAATCTCCCGACGTCGGGGGTGGTGACAATAATAACCGTGGCCATAGGAGAAAACGTGTCCGCAGTTTTGTGGCGGCGGGACCAGACACACTGCAAACTCGGCAATGTTGCCCATCGCTTTGGCCCGGCAAGTCTTCGCGAACCCCGGCTGGTGTTTCGGCTCACCTGATGAAGGCCCGTGACCTTCCTTGTCTATTGGTTCTGACATACAACGATTCGACGCTCCCAAAATTGAATCACCGCCGCCGGATGTCAAGCTCCGACGAAACCGGAACAGATTTTTACTGCCGCCCGGCATTAAATGGTTCCGGTTCAGTCTTTCTGCCTATAAACCCAGGCGAAAAGGGACCATCCGGGAACGAACAAACCCGGCCTGTTCGTAAAGGCGCATGGCCGGATGGTTGGTGGCGTCGGTCAACAAAGTGATGCGGCGACCGCCCGCGGCCCGTGCCCCGCGAATGGCCTCCTGCAACAGCCGCCGGCCAACGTGCTGCCCGCGCCGAGCCGGGTGAACGACCAGGTCTTCCAGCCAGACCGCGCGACCGCCCTCGGCGGTGCTGACTGTGAAAAGAATGCTGATCATGCCGATTACGCTTTTTCCCTCCGTCGCGCAGTAAACGCGTCCCACCTCCGGTTGTTCGAGAATGAGCCGAAGTCCACTGGCCTGCTTCCGGGCATCGGGCTGGAAGTCAGCCTCCTGTGCGAATAAAAGGCCCAGCAATTCGCAAAGCTGAGGAATGTCCTTTGCGGTCGCCTCTCTCACGGAGATCTGGTCAGTGGCCTTCGGCATAACGCGGGGTGTTGCCCGACGACAAGAACTGAGCCAAGCCGGCCAGGGATGTCAATTGTGAAGCGGCAATCGCCGATGGTATCCGCCGTGATCCTCAATGCAATCTTGCCAAGCGCGTTGGTGTTTTGTCTAATCCGTCCGTGCTCAATCAGCAGACGCTCAACCGTCCCGCCAGTTTTTCCGGCATCGGCCTGCACAGCGGCAACCGGGTGAACATGACGATTCTGCCTGCGCCCGCAAACAGCGGCGTGCGGTTCCGCCGCGTGGATCTCGAAGGCAAACCGGAAATCGAGGCCCGCGTCGAAAACGTCGGGGAGACGACCCGCTCGACGACGCTGGCCCGGGGGAACGTGAAAATTCACACCGTCGAACATGTCCTGGCTGCGCTCGCCGGTTATGGGATTGACAACGCCGTGATTGAACTGGATTCAAACGAGCCGCCGATTGCCGACGGCAGTTCGCGCGAGTTCTGCAAAATCATCCAGGCCGCCGGCATCGTGCCGCAGGCGGAAAAGCGCGAGACGTATTCGCCGACCGAGCCGATCGAACTGGAATCCGGCGAGACGGTGATGACGCTGTTTCCCGACGACGGTTTCAAAATCACCTGCACGAGCGCGGACAAGAGCGGCCGGTTCACCCAGTTTTACAGCACGGAAGTCACGCCCAAGACCTGGGAACGGGAATTGTCGCACGCGCGGACGTTTTGCTTTTACGAGGAGATTGAGCATCTCATCAAAAACAACCTGATCAAGGGCGGCAGCCTGGAAAATGCGGTGGTCATCCGCGACGACGCGGTGCTGACAACCGAGCCGCTGCGCTATCCCGAGGAATTTGTGCGGCACAAGATGCTGGACATCGTCGGCGACCTCTCGCTGCTCGGACGCCCGATCCGCGGGCATTTGATCGCCGTTCGGCCAAGTCACGCGGCGAATTGTGAAATGGTCCGGCAGATCTCCGCGCAAATGAACCGGCCGTTGCGCGCGGCCCAGGCTTTTGGTCCGCCGCCGGTTCCCGCCCGGGCGGACGGCGAAAGAGCGGCTGCCCTATCCGAAATGATTAACGCCGGGACGGGAC
>Ga0265313_10003397_pt1 | contig 12925 bp, 9 predicted proteins | sample 4123metaG_FD_203122 | JGI IMG/M metagenome (GOLD analysis project Ga0265313, IMG submission 203122) | Rhizosphere microbial communities from Carex aquatilis grown in University of Washington, Seatle, WA, United States - 4-1-23 metaG | ecosystem: Host-associated > Plants > Roots > Rhizosphere >...
AATTTTATCCATCGACGGCGCTCCGATTGATGCCGCCTTAGCGTTCTGTCAACAGGCGGTGAACAATTCTGATTGCTTCCGGGTCGCCTTTTTCATAGCCGTCTACCAGCTTGTTGATGGTGGGATTTGTCTCTGCCATTTGCATCAATGACAGCGCCACCCGGTCGTCGGCTTTACCGGGCTCTAGTTCGAGCTGTCCCCATTCTTTGTTGACTTCGGTGACGAAGTCTTTTGCACTAGCTGCCGACAAACCGGCTTCTTCGCTGGGTTTAAGAGGACGCTCAAAGGAGCCGGCATTTTTAAATAGGAATTCTTCGGACCTGTGCGAAAGGTTGTTTTTGAGCGCCTGTTCAATCGGTCCCGCTCTGTTCGGGTCGACCACTCCAACTCTTCCGCCATTGCGAATAACACTTTGGTCTCGCATGAGGAAATCACCAAATTCTCCAACCGTTCTGCCCGCCTTTTTCAGACGTTGGAGAATTGAGTTCTCTGGCTGCCATTGTTTCAAGTTGTCCACTGATTGCTTGTGGTCTTCTCTCGCCAGCCGAAGCTCTTCATTCAACGATTGTAATTCATCCCATGTCTGCGCTCTTTGCCGTTTTTCTTGAATCGATTCGAGCACAGCTTCCTTCATTTTGATCTGGGTGCGAATACCTTCAACAGAGGTTTCTACTTGATGAGCGCGAGAAAGACTGAGCGGCAACATCTCTTTGCGTGCTTGTTCGAGAACTGCTCCCATCTTGCCAATCTGAATTCGATCTCCATGCGAGGAGCGGAATCTCAGTTCATGATTTTCCGGTTCAAGATTGTCGTGTTTGATGAAAATATCAGTATCACCGATATTGGGTGCCACCTGATCTCTCTTGCCGAGGAAATAATCTAGAACCGTGTCTTTCGCCACATCCACAGCCGATCTTGTTACTTCCTTGTTGGGTGTTCCATGCACTGTCCATTCCAGGTGGTCGAGAGTCGTGTCCTTGAGTCTTTGCGTGTACTCGTCGATCATGCCTCGGTTTCCCCGAAAATTTGGATCCGTGGGCAAGCGCTCCAGGTCGTGCACAAACGAGCGCATTTCGGTAAGCTGCTCTACATCTGTGGCAGCTTTGATGCTGGGCAGCTGGATGTCTCTTAGATTCAGGGTCGGTTTGGAATTTCCTACCTCGCCTGTGGCTTTCAGCAATATTTGACCGACCTCTGCAGGGAACCATTCCGGCATTTCAGGTCCGTTGCTCGCGGCACGGAACCAGCTCTTTTGAATCTCGATGATACCGGCAGCCCTGATTGCAGGCGGGTTCTTCGACTGCTCGGTGCAATCGAGCATGTACATTTGACCGCTTTTTTCGTTGTACAGGACGATGTCCGCGCCCACCATGTCCATGAGCGAACCTTTTTCGGTAACAGCCGAACGCCAGCCTTTATCCTCAAGTCCAGTAGCTTTGAGCTGCTGCCTGACGATATCGTTGACGCTCGATTCTTCGCCATATGCATTCACATGAGAACGCAAATTGACGATGTTGTCGCTGAAATTCTGCGTGCGGTCGCCGAGCGGAATCGGCTTTGATTCGCCCTCTTTAACCTCCTGTGCATCTGAAGAAATGCGCACGCGATCCTTGCCGGCGCGCAGAGACACATTGTCACCGGTGACTGCAGCCTTTTCTTGAAGAGTCGGATCGAGATTGCAGATAGCCAGGATGTCGGCCATGCGTGCAGCGTCATAATTGATGCCTTTGGCTGCGTCGTTATGTTGAATGAATAGATTTTTCTCGGGACCGTAGTCTTGCATGCCGAGGAATCGGCGCCATCCGCCGCCTTCGCCGATGTGCTCGCGTACTTTGACCATCGCCCCGTCGCCGCCGCGCACTTTGGCAAGGGCATCGGTAAGCGCTTTTTCGCCGCCGACGACTTTGAATTCTGCTGTGCTTTGCCCATTTTCCATGGGTTCTCTAGGGGCCCATTCGAAGTTCTGGCGCCCGCTTTCGAAGCGACCTTTGAACTGCTGATGCGCTCCGAAACCGGCACCCAATACGCCCATGGTCAAGACCGACTCGTAATTTTCCTGTCCTGTTGCCAGCCTTCTGTCTTTCAAGAAGGTGTTGCTGTTGGCGCTTATCAGCCCAGCCGGTACGGCAGAGATCACGCCGCCTGCGATCTCGCTCTTTAACAATGGCGTGGCAACATTGAATCTAAGCTTGTCGACTGTTGATGCAAGCGTCTTGCTGAAGGCGCTCTCTCCGACAGGCAGCATTGCCGATCTTTCGACGCTGGCCATGGCACCCAACTGTTTCAGCCCAACTCCCACTCCTGCAAGGGTAAACATTGTCGCACCGCCGGTGACACCATTGGAGAGGCGCGCCACCAGATAGTTTCTCTTGTCGCCATCTTCAATTGGACGAAATGCAAAGTCATGAACGAAGCCGGTCATTGTCGCTTCCTTCATGGTCAGACCAATCTGGCTCTGCCGCGACAGGGTCGAGGCCATCATTTCTTCTGTCATCCCGGCACGGGTGAAGGCTTTGACGCCCTTACCGGCCACCCAGAATGTGCCGAGCATGCCGACAGCGCTGCCGGTTTGCTGTGCCCAGTAATTGGCAGTGCCAAATTTTGCCGCCTGTGGCGCATCTATGAACTGTACATTGGGCAAAATGTGCGTGCCGAAGGCCTTGTCGATCGGCTGAACAAGCGCATTGACAGGGTTTTGCGCTACCGTATGCAGCAAGGAGCGCCCGAAGTCTTCGATAAGACTGGCATCCTGGTGAGGTTTTTCCGGTCCGCCGGCGGGCGTTTTCCCGTCCTGATTTTGCCCGTCAGAAGGTGCGTCGGGCTGTGAAAAACGCGACACAAACGGGCGAAACGTAGGCTCGGAGTTATCTTGTGACATGTTCTCGCGCAAAGGGGCGGCCAACTTGCTCATAAAACAAGCAGGCTAATAGTTTTTACCCATATTCGTTGATTCTTGGACACTATACTAAGACCTCACTGTTCATTTAGCGTTTACTAGCCCTAGATGCGAATCGAAACTCATTGTGAAAAGAGCGCCCCGTGAGGAACGCTCTTTTCTGGACACCAGGCTTCCGGTAAAAACTTGATTTAGAATTTTTGGTCGACTGCTTTGTTGCGAGCGTGAATGTTGTTGACTGCTTCTTCGAGGGTGGAACCTTGTCCGGATGTGTGATTTTCGTACTGGGCTCTTTCTTTCATTGGGTGGCAGGAGCGGATTCCGCCGGTGGCTTCAGTTGTATACAATTCCGGAATTTCCAAATAATTATTGCCATTGCTATCAGAGCCGCCGAGTCCTACCGTGCCTTTATTTCCAGGAAGTTCTTTGTTGTTTTCCGGTCTGTTCTTGAGTGCATACACAGAGGCGGAGAACTGTCCCGGGTTTTCTCTGTATTTGTCTTGCAGGTCCTGAACGAAGTTGATCAATTTTGCTTCGCCTTCAAGCGAGCTGTTCTTGAGAAATTTGGCACCGTCTGCGGCGTCTTTAGAAGCTTGTTGATCTCTCAGGATTTCAGATAGACCCATGATGTAACTCCTTTGAATTTGTTAGCCTTGGTGTCTGGTGGAGGTGCGTTGCCCTCGATGCACTCAGAATACGAACCGGCTGGGAGCATTGCGGGGCAACCAAATGGCGTTTTTGGGTCATGAGGTTAAATGCCCTGAGCGCAGGGCAAAACCCGCACGGGTGCCGAAAGTTCGAGTTTGGACCAGGCAATACGTTATGCTGAGGCGTGGAAGTTCGGTGTGGCAATACCGCCACGCACAGGCGTGGTTGGATGCTTGAGCAATGCCAGAGCGGCGCGGCGTCGTAGGTAGGGTAGAGGGAACTGAATGAAAATTGTATTGACAGGCGGGTCCGGTGATTTGGGTGGCATTCTCAATCCGATGCTTAAGGCGAGTGGCGATGTAACGGTCGTTTTGGATGTACGCCCTCCACACGGCGATGTTGAGTTTGTACAGGCATCGATAACGGATAGAGATGCCTTAAAGGTGGCACTGCGCGGCGCAGATATGGTGATACATATAGCGGCATGGCACGGAGTCCATGAGTTTCGCAAAGAGAAAGATGCTTATGATTTTTGGGATCTCAATGTCACCGGCACTTTCAATGTCTTTCAAGCGGCTGCAGATGCCGGTATCGACAAAGTGATTTTTGTTTCCAGTACAAGTATTGACGAACGCTTTGGGATTTACGGTCATACAAAAGTGCTGGGTGAGGAGATGGCGCGAGCATATGCTTTCCGGCATGGCATGAAGATTGTCACCTTGCGCCCGCGGGCATTTATTCCGTATTGGAACCGGACGATCTATAGTTCTTACATTGATTGGGCGAACTGGTTTTGGGGCGGCGCCGTTCACATCGATGATGTAGCGCAGGCTGTGATGCGGGCTGTAGAGTTTTTAGGCACTGGGGAGGAGTTGGACGAACCATTGTTTCTCACCGTATACGGTGCCTATGAATTCAGCGAAGAGGATCTGAAAACCTGGGACAAAGAAGGCTCTGGATCAACGTTTAAGAAATACTACTCAAACTATTATGACCTTGTTTGTGAACACGGACTTGATCCGGCGCGCAAACCAAAGCAGTTGGATATCAGCGAAACACGGCGAATTCTCAAATACGATCCAAAATTCAGTCTGAGAAATTTACTGGAAGAACTTGCTCAATACGGAGCAGAGGGTCCGCCGTCGCCAGTTTGAATTACGCTGCCGAAATCTCGTTTAATGGGACACTCTGAATCGGTTTCGACGATCATGGCAATCGGCTTGCCTTGTCGGTTCAAGCGCGCAGAGATTTGCTTTTCTCGAAAAATGTCAGCGCCTGATCTGTTTCGCCCAGCTCAGAAAAAACATGCGCAAGTTTGAGCAGAACTTTCGCTTGTGCATCTTTCTCGTTTACGCAGTGTTGCTCGCGCAAGCTTAGAGCGCGCGACAAGTGGCGCTTAGCAAGGCGCAAATGAGACTGTCCGAGACGGATGTCCCCGAGCGTTTCCAGAAGCATAATTTCGAAAACCTTCGGAGAATCGCTTACATTGCGAGCGATTGACAATGCTCTCAAATACGCATTGGCGGCGTGTGCGAGGTTGCCCTGTGAGAGATAGCTGTGCCCGACATGAGCAAAGCTGACAGCCAGCCGGTAGTCGATGTTCTCTTCTTTGCGTGCCTCGGACAGCGCTTCTGAGAACATGCGATGCGCGAGATCGGTTTCACCACAGGTCAATGCGCGTGAGCCTACGTCTGTGTAGTTTTGCCAGACTGAATGGCGAAAGTGCCTGTAGCGTTGGGGCAGAACGCGTACGCGTGCCGCGGAAACTTCCATCTCTGTCGTAACAATCGGCATATCATGCTCCTCTTCGCGCGGTCAGCAGTGGTTTTAGCCTGCCTGCACAGACAATAAGTTTTCCGATTGGTTTTGGTAATGTGGAATTGAACAGTTATCGGTTGCGATAGCTTGCGGAGCCTCTCATTTTTCCGGTTTTGATCGGTTTTTACGCAATCGACTCGGCGTGAACTCAGCAATGATGCGCGAGATAGACAAGCCTCTCATATTGCAGCCCGCATCTGGTTTTTACGCGTCTGCTTTGCCGCTTTGCGCGACGTCTGGTGACTGGCGATCAATAGTTCATATTCAACCGTTTTCGTAAATTGACCATGGCAAATTTAGATCTTTGCCACTGAAATCGCTTATCGTAAATGCTGGAGCACCGCTCCTGGTGTGTATTCTAGCGAATCCTCTCGCGAATCTTGCTGCTCAATAAAAAGGGTCGCCTTTCCACCTCTGCGGCGGTAGGGTCGAATTAAATTCGTTGAACATTTTTGTCCCGGAGCAAACCACCAAACCCTGACGCAGACATCTAAGCCCTAACGAAGCCGACTCCCACGCCTTACTTAATTGTGAGTTGTGAAAGTTCTTTTGTTTCTATTTAGAGCGTTGGAGTTTTCGGTCTGTATACCGTGCCATTACATGTGACGGCAAAGCTGCTTGCGCGCCTGCGCAATGCGGCTGTTTTAGCACGTTTATGAGGATTAATCGATGACTAATATAAATGATGCAATCGGCAAACAAGTCATAAATCTCGTCGTCGGGCCCCCCGGGGTGACCAGAGATGTTGAGGTGAATGACGACGGTACTTTAGTGGCGGCGCTTCTTGCTGACGGCAATGTAATGATCACTGTCAGAGATCCGTCCATGCCGGAGGCGGACTACCAGCTAATCGAAGGTCCGATCGCGCGATTTGCGCTGCGCCCGGGGGTTGCGGAATTGGCGGTGGTTCAGAATCGCAGCAACACTATCGATAGATATTTGCTGCATGATGCTGAAAACGTGCACAAAATAGCATTCGTTAGTCCGTCGGCAGTCGGTTACAACCGGGAGGGAACCCTTCTAGCGGCGGGCAGCACATATGGAAACGTGCTTGTCTGGTCGCTTGAAGAAGATGGTCCTCCGCGCGCAATTGTCGAGTCGCAAGTCGGCAATCAAAGGATAGTGAAAGTCGACTTTGGCTTTCACTGTCTGATTGTTTTGACCGAACGCGGCAGATGCTATCGCGTGCCGTTTCATTTCATCAACATACCGAGAGTTCTTGTGCGCTCGAAAGCAGAACCACGACTGGTAGCCGGCGACGGCAAGCCGTTTGATTGGAACTGCTATGCATACGCTCACCATCCGAGGCTTTCATTGGAAGCATTTGGCGGGGAGTGTGGTGTGCTTGTTTCTCAGCATGAGATACTCGGCCTTTGTGGTGTGAAACGAACCGGATTGGGACGTTTCATTCATAAGTTGTCTTTCTGCCCGCGGACGGGACGACTTGTGGCGATGGGAGAAAACGGAGTCCAGATCTGGTCTGTCCATACGACAGTGATGCACGAACGCTGGCAAGTCGCCGGCGACTATTCAAAACTCGGGCGCGCTGCTGCCGCAGTCAAGTTTCTCGAGGAGTCATACACGGCTCCTGAGGCTGGACTGAAACCGCTTGCCTATGCGGTTGTCGGCAATGATCCCATGGTCTTTTGGGGTTAGGCATTGCAGTTAGTTATAGCGAAATAGAGAGGACATAACCATGGATTTTCCAACAATGAGTGAAGCCGAAAGGAAAAAAACTCTGCCGTTCTGTGACACGGAGGAGGATATTCTCAACGCTTGCCTGGAATACGAAAAGGCAGCACTTAAGCGTGAAAAAGAAGCGGAAGATTTAAGCCGTTTTCTTGTCAGGCAGATAGTCGATGACCTCTTCGTCAAATGCCAGGGGTTCATTCCGACCGTGGCAATTGAATGTGCGGAGACGCTCTCGCTGCAATGCTCGTCCGAGGACCTCCAAAGGTACTTGCTTCGGGCGTTGAGTGAACTGGCAAGAAATACGAACTATGACTCTTACGTGTTCCATAAGCAGGTGAGTTGGAATTTGAGTCACTAGTGCTTCCAATTTAGCGCTCGAAAACATTCGATAAGACAACCCCAAACGCAGGTGCCGAGAAAGTCGGCAGCTGTGTTTTTTTATAAGGAAAAACGAAAATGAAAATGATTACTGCACAAAACGGCGGGCTGCCCGATGCAGCCCTGGAGTTGACCCTCTACGCAGATGAGCTGGAAGGCGCATTGAATGAAGCCGTTCAGGCTGAAATTGAATCTCACCAGGAGTACGGATTCTATGTTCCGACCCGTCAAGAACTTTTGGACACGACGGGAGATTACTTTCTCCATCTTCTGACCGAGCGGGAGTAAACACTTGGCGCGCGTATGGGCGCGCAGTTTAAGTAGAGAGCGCGAACAACACAGCCGGCCATTGCCGGCTGTTGTTCTTTTTTGAGGTGTTAAATGAGAACGTTTTACAGATCATTGGCAAAAGCAATGCCGTGTCCACTACTGAAGTCCGAGTTGCCTGCCATCGTTGGCAAAGAGCTGAAGTATCACGATGACTGTCTCTGTCACATGCTTACGATTGCATTGAAAGAACAGGCGGATGTCCGCAAAACCAAATTTGCTGAGTACGGTCGCAAGTGTTTTGGATTGAAGAATTTCAAGCGCGTTGTTGAGGCAGGAAAACTTCCCAGTCTCAGAGACTTGATCTCAATGGCTTCGGCAATCGGGTTGACGGTTGTATACAAAAACTATCCGTACAAGGGATCGGGTGCCCGCGCCGGGCGCGACTTCCATTTCGCAGACGTGCTGGACGAGCAGCTGTTTATTTCGTTTCTTTCTGGTCTCTCTTTCGATCGTTATGTAAATTGCGACAGCCAGGAGATGATGCAAGTTCGTATTGAAATCATGGAAAGGCTGACTGAGCATCGCCCTCGTTTTGACTGGCCGACATTGATCAAATACTCGGCGGCCTGCGGCTACCAGTTCAATATTTTTCTGGTAGCAAAGAAAGCCAATGATGGCTGTTTCACGCCCAATCATTCTGCGGACCACGAATCGCCAGCGAAAGAAGAAATTCGCAAACAGGAAGAGAAGTGGTGGGTAGACAAAGAAACCAACAAAGAAACCAAGAAAGAGAACGATAAAGAGTATCAAGCTCTGCTTCGTCGCCTGGATTATCCTGCGTAGGGTTCGAAACGGGCATAGCGCCTAAGAAAAAAGCCAGTGGACTTTGCTCCCACGGCTTTCTTCTTTTTTGCTGCTACAACTAAAATAAATAGTAGAAAGCTGGAATAAAAGAACTGGGGCGGAAATTTGCTTTCGCATCCCAGTTCATAAGCAGCCGATTTGTGGAACCGAAGTTGCCGTCAGACAACTTCGATTCGTTTAATCGCTGTTTTTCGCGTTTTGACGCAGAAGTCCACGAGCAGCAAGGGGCTTGGTTTTCTCTGCGTTTAGAGCTTGGCGCTCTTCAGAACCATGAGTTTTTCCTGGCTCATTTCGTGGGCGCTGTAGGCGATGCCACCCATGCCGATACCGGATTCTCCGCGGCCGCCGAAGGGCATCCAGTCGACGCGGAAGGCGGTGTGGTCGTTGACCATCACGGCGGTGGCGTTGAGCTGTTTGACTGCATGCAGTGCGACGTCGATGTCCTTGGCGAACACCGCAGCCTGGAAGGCCAGTGGCAGACCGTTGGCCTGCTTGATGGCCTCATCGATGTCCTCGTACGAATAGAGGCAGACGACCGGGCCGAAGACTTCGTCGGTGGAAACCTTGGTGTCGAGCGGCGGATTGAGAAGCACTGTCGGCTCGTAGTAGGTGGGCGCAATCACTTTGCCGCCGCACAAAAGCTTGGCGCCGGCTGCAACTGCTTCTTTCACCCACTGATCGATGCGCGTCACTTCGCCCTTGCGAATCAGCGGACCAACTTCGGTGTCCTTCGATTTCGGATCGCCGACTTTGAGCGCTTTTACCCGGGCGGTGATCAGACTGGCGAATTCATCCATGCGCGAGGCAGGCACGTAGATGCGCTTGGTGGAAACGCAGACTTGCCCGGCATGGTAGAAAGCGCCCTTGGTGAGCGGTGCGATTACATCGGCGAAGTCAGCCGAGGCATCTACGATTACAGGAGCGCTGCCGCCGTGTTCGAGAGCGACGCGGGTTCCGGCTGCCAGCTTGGAGCGCAGGTACCAACCAACTCGAGCCGAGCCGATGAAAGACAGGTAGCCGACGCGTTTGTCGGTGGCCAGCTTCTCGGAGTTCTTGTTGTTGACGATCAACACCTGGCACCATTCTTTCGGCAAACCAGCCTCATGAAGCAGTTTGACGAAGGCGATGCAAGAACGCGGTGTATTGGCCGCCGGTTTGATGATGACCGGGCAACCGGCTGCAATAGCCGGGATCACCTGATGAACGATCAGGTTGATCGGGTGGTTGAACGCGGAGAGAGAGACGACTACACCGATTGGCTCACGGAAAGTGAAAGCCATTCGATTGGTCGAAGCCGCCGTCAAGCCCATCGGAATCTCGCCGCCATGCATGTTCTGAATGGCGTCGATACCGAGCTTGACGCCCTGCGCCGCTCTGTCGATTTCGACGACTGTGTCGTTGTAAGGCTTGCCGCCTTCCTCCACAGCCGTATCGATCAGGCTCTGGCGGTTCCGTTTGAGCAGGTCCGCTAGTTTCTCCAGAATGGCGATGCGCTGATGCGGAGGCAGCCATTTGTTGTGATCTTTATGCAGAGCGCTTGCCGTCGCCAGTGCGTTTTCCACGTCGTCGGCGTCGTTCATCTCGAGCGTTTCGATCAGGCTCCCATCATGCGGAGAGCGCACCTCCAACCGCTCGCTTGCCGGCTGTTTCTCCTTCGGTGCCGTCAGATAGGCGGCGTCGAGATCGACGAGCTTGAGTCTCTCGCCTGTCGTGTAGTCGATCGGCACATCGATGATATGCACACCTTTGGAGCCCAGGCATTCCTTCAGCATGGGCAAAAGGTCCTGGGTGCGTTCGATGCGATGACCGTGCGCGCCGTGCGCGGCAGCCAGAGCCACGAAGTCCGGATTCTTGAAGTCGAGCCCGAAGCTTTCCTGCTTGTTCTCCGCCTGTTTCCACTTGATCATGCCATAGGCATTATCATTCAGGATTACGACCACCAGGTCGAGATTGAGGCGGATGGCTGTTTCCAGCTCTTGCGAGCTCATCATGAAGCCGCCGTCTCCGCAGACTGCCAGCACCTTTTGCGAAGGCGCAATCAGCTTGGCGGCAATTGCCGAAGGCAGACCGGCGCCCATGGTGGCAAGCGCATTGTCGAGCAAGAGCGTATTTGGACCATGGGCGCGGTAATTGCGCGCGAACCAGAGCTTGTAGAGCCCATTGTCGAGCGTGACCACGCCGTCAGACGGCATCGCTTCGCGCACATCGGACACCAGTCGCGACGGCACGATTGGGAAATTTTTGTCGGACGACTGCAGCTCGATCAGCTTGTCGCCGTACTCCTTCACTTTCATGAAGGGCGCAAAATCCCAGTCTTTCGAGACATCGATATTCTTGGACAACTCGAGCAGCGCATTGGCGATGTCGCCAATCACTTCATGCTGCGGAAAGTAGACGTCGTCCACTTTTGCCGAGAAGAAGTTGACGTGCAGCACCTTGGCTCCGCCGCGTTCCATGAAGAAAGGCGGCTTCTCGACTACGTCATGGCCGACATTGATGATCAAGTCGGCTTTGGCGATGGCGTGATGCACCAGGTCATGATCGGAAAGCGCTGCCGTGCCCAGATAGAGCGGGTTGCGTTCGTCGACGACTCCGACACCCATCTGCGTGTTGACAAAGGGAATGCCGGTCTTGGTGACGAAATCGAGCAGCGCTTTGCGGGTGCGCTTGCGGTTGGCGCCGGCGCCGACCAGTACCAGCGGATGAGACGCCGCCGAGATCATGGCGCAGGCAGTGGCGATGGCGGTCGGGTCCGGATAGGGGCGCATCGCCTGGTGGATTGAGAACGGCTTTTCGTTGTCGCTCACTTCCTCAGCGGCAATGTCCTCAGGAAGCTCAATGTGCACTGCGCCGGGGCGCTCCTCGGCAGCGACGCGAAAAGCTTCACGGACGATGGAGGGAATGCGAGAGCCGTCCACGATTTGGTGCGTGAACTTGGTCAGGGGGCGCATCATGCCGACGACGTCGACAATCTGGAATTGCCCCTGCTTGCTCTTTTTGATCGGCTTCTGCCCAGTGATCATCACCAGTGGCATACCGCCGAGCTGCGCATAGGCAGCGGCTGTAACCAGATTGGTGGCGCCGGGGCCGAGAGTGGAAAGACAGACACCGGGCTTGCCGGTCAGGCGTCCATAAGTGGCAGCCATAAAGCCTGCCGCTTGTTCGTGCCTGGTCAGGATCAGCTTGATCTTCGACGTTCTCAGTGCTTCCAGGAAATCGAGATTTTCCTCTCCTGGAATGCCGAAGATATATTCAACGCCCTCGTTCTCGAGAGCTTTGACAAAGAGTGTTGACGATTTCATGCGGTCTCCTTGCGATTTCGATGAAGATCTCTGGTCAAACTTCGAGGAATTTTCTCGGCTGGTTTTGCTGAGTTGTTCGCTGAGTTTTTTCAGAGGTCTTGCGGATGAAACGGCTTGAGAGTCGTTCCTTGGTTGGAATTAGTAAGATACAGATGCTGTGCTGGTTGGGTTTGCGAGTTGAATGGGCTGCGAAAAACGGGATTTGTTGTAGTTGATAGAGGACTGCAATCTTTCAAAGCCTGTAGGCTTATTTCAAGCTAGAAGCCGTAATTGTATTTCACACTGAAGCACTATGATCGCTTATACATAAACACTAAAATTCCGCACAGGCAGGCAATATTTACGTTTTGGTCTATTTTGTGTTGTCAAAGGTGTGGATTGTTGACGCGGGCTGAGTGAGCGACGCTAGCGCTTGAAATCCGGTATTCGCCCCTAAAGTTCTCCCAGTGAAAAACCGTCTTCACTCTTGATCAGCGGGCGAAACTCCTGGACAACCGGATCGTAGATATAGACCATGCCTGAATCGATTTCATAAGTCCAGGCGTGCAGTTCAAGCTCTCTTTTCATGACGCGTTTGGCAATACAGGGCAAGGTGCGCAAGTGTTCGATTTGCACCAGTACATTCTCTTGAATGGCAATATTGAGGACGGTTTCGAAGTCTTGTTCGTGGTAGTTTTCATCGAGAATTCGCTTTGTATCTTGCGCGTGTCTCAACCAGTGTGCCACCGCCGGTAGTTCGGCCAGAGTTTCCGGTTTTAGCAAACCTTTGATGGCGCCGCAGTGCGAATGACCGCAAACGACAATGTCTTTCACGTTGAGCGCATTGATTGCGTATTCAATCGACGCTTCTTCCCCGCTCCAGACACCATAAGGCGGAACAATATTGCCGGCGTTGCGTATGACGAACAAATCTCCGGGGGCGCTGCTGGTAATCAAGTTTGGCACTACTCGTGAGTCTGAGCAGGTTATGAAGATTGCGTCTGGACTTTGCCCCTTGCTCAAAAGGTCGAAAAAGTCCTGGTTGATGGAATGAATCTCGGATTGGAATTGGTGCAAC
>Ga0265313_10003398_pt1 | contig 12918 bp, 8 predicted proteins | sample 4123metaG_FD_203122 | JGI IMG/M metagenome (GOLD analysis project Ga0265313, IMG submission 203122) | Rhizosphere microbial communities from Carex aquatilis grown in University of Washington, Seatle, WA, United States - 4-1-23 metaG | ecosystem: Host-associated > Plants > Roots > Rhizosphere >...
GGGCGCCATTCTCGACATTGCCCAACCGGTGGCCGAGGGGCTGCGATTCGCGCACCGCCGGGGAATCATTCACCGGGATCTGAAGCCGGGAAACATCCTTCTGGACTCCGATGGAACAGCGCGCCTGGCCGACTTCGGTTTGGCGAGGACGGTCTTCAACGACACGATCGTCGATGCGGGAAACGAGCAATGCGAGGGAACCGCGCCCTACATGTCCCCGGCCGTGGCGGCGGGTCTTGCGGAGGACACGCGATGCGACATCTACGCCTTCGGCGCCCTTCTCTATGAGATGCTGACAGGGCACCCGCCCTATGAGGGCCGCACGACCTGGGAAGTGCGCCGCCAGATCGCCGCCGGTCCGCCCAAGGCGATTCGTTTCCTGAATCCGAAGGCCGATGAGGGACTCGCAGCGGTTGCCGAGGGCGCGATGGGACGGGAGCTCCGGGACCGGTATGCCGACATGGATGACATCGTGGCCGATTTGAAGAGGATCCGGATGGGAAAGCGTCCGCTGGGGCCCCATGGAATGGGACGCCGGATCCGCGACCGGCTCGGAGGAAGGCCCGCGGTTGCCCTGGTCCTTCTCGCCGTCGTCGCCGCAGTCGCCCTTGTCGTCGGGCCGAGATTGCTGCGGACAACCCATTCGCCGGTTTCCCCGGCGGCGCCGGCTCCAGCGGCCTCCCCGGCGCCCGTCCGTCCGTTTCATTTTCGCAATGCGACCGGCGTGGCCTTCGATCCCGATGGCAACCCCTATGTCGCCGACCAGGCCGATGATGTGATCTACTCGGTCGCTCCCAATGGCCGGGTTTCCCCAGTCGCCGGGACCAAGGGAATCCTTGGTGGAATCGACGGCTCCGGAAGCGCCGCCCGGTTCAGCCTGCTCCGCGGAATGGCCTTCGACCCGACGGGATTCATTTTCTACATGACGGACGGCTATCGCATCCGAATGCTCTCGCTCCACGGCCCGGTGTGGACCCTGGCCGGCTCGTTCCGGAACCCGGGCGGCATCGATGGCCCGGTGCGCCAGGCACGCTTCAAGACTCCGGCCGGCATAGCGATCGACAAGGCTGGCAATCTTTACGTGGCCGACCTCTACACAATCCGGAAGATCACTCCCGGCGGCGTTGTCAGCACGCTTGCGGGGCTCGATGGCCACGCCGGCCGCGCGGACGGCGCGGGTTCGGCCGCCCGCTTCAGCGATCAGGAGAAGGGCATGGCCGTCGACGGCGACGGAAACGTCTTTGTGGCCGATGGCATGAATCACCGGGTGAGGAAGATCAGTCCGGCAGGCGCCGTGACCACGCTGCCCGCTCCGTTTGTCCGTCCGATCGGCGTCGCCGTGGACAAGTCCGGAAACCTGTTCGTCTCAGACTCCGGCAATCACACCCTCACAAAGATTGCACCGAACGGGGCGGTCGTCCTGGTGGCTGGCCAGGCCGGTGTGCCGGGCAATTCCGACGGCATTGGCGCGGCCGCCCATTTCAACCGACCTAAGACTCTGGCCATCGACCCGGCGGGCACGATTTGGGTGGCGGACCTCGGCAATCAGGCATTGCGCCGGGTCACCCCTTCGGGAACAGTGACAACCGTTTCGCTTTCCGTGCAATAATCCCTCCGGTTTTCCGTATGGGTAAGTGACGGTGCAAAACAAGACTTCCAACAGGAGTTGCCTATGAAACTTCCACTCTTCCCTAAGTCCCTCTTCCTCCGTGCCATGGCGAGCGCTGCGGCCGGATTTATACTTCTTGCCGCAACCCCGCTATGCCGCGCGCAGGCCGCGGCACCCGGCGACACCCCCACGATTCCGCAGGATCTTCCGCCGGGCGCCCAGGATGTCGTCAAGCTGACCCAGGCCGGCCTGAATGAGGACGTGATCATCGCCCAAGTCCGCAGCGGCGGTCACATCTATCGGCTGACCGCGGACCAGATCATCGAGCTCACCAATGCAGGAGTTTCCCAGAACGTGATCAGGACCCTGATTGGCGGAGCCGATGGAGCCGCCGTCGAGCCTGCTTCCACGGCCACAGTTTCCGAATCTCCCCCGGTCCCGGCTGTGTCGGCGACCCCGGCCATCGCGGACGGCGCGGCGATTCAGGAACCCGCGGCCGCAGCGCCGACCGCCGCCCCGGCCACTTTCGACTCTTTCATGGACGAACTCTCGCCCTATGGAATGTGGGTCCAATCGCCCGACTATGGCTGGATCTGGGTTCCCTCGGCCGCAACGGGCGATTCGGCCTGGCAGCCATACTCCGACCAGGGTCAGTGGCTCTACACGGACCAGGGTTGGTATTGGAATTCATTCTACCCATGGGGACGCATCGCCTTTCATTACGGCCGCTGGGCCAGGATGGCCGGATACGGCTGGGGCTGGATTCCGGATTACACATGGGGTCCGTCCTGGGTCTGCTGGCGCCACGACGAGGCGGGCGGCTTCTGCGGCTGGGCTCCGCTGCCGCCGGGCGCCGTGTTTGTGGCCGGCCGGGGCCTGTTCTTTCACGGCCGCCTCGCCGGGGACATCGACTTCGGGCTGCGCTGGGACTCATTTGTCTTTTGCGGCTACGGCCACCTCCTCGACAGGGATTTGCGCATGAATGAACTCTCGCGGGAGCGGGTCGCGCGTGTCTATGACCACTCCGTCATCCGGAATAACTACGAAGTGGTGAACGGCCGGGTCGCCGTCCAAAGCCTTGGGCGGGACAGAATGCAGGCGCTCAGCCACCGGGAGATTCGCCCGGTTTCCGTCGGGGTGATTCGCGCCCGGGAAGACAGGGGGCGGGCCCTGCAGCCGCGGACGAACGTGCCGGGCCGCAGGGACGCCGGTCCCGCGGAGAGAGGCGGCAACCGGCCTGAGAACCGCGCACCCGAAACACGCACGTTCAATCCGCGAACGCCCGCCGCACCCGGCGATCACGCCCGGGCCGAAGAGGTGGGCCGCGGCGCCCAGCAGCGTTCGCCTTCTGGGCCGGGAGCAGCCCCTGTCAGGGATTCCGGCCACAGTGCTCCCGCCAGGGAGCCGGCGCATGCCGCCCCCGCCGCCGAAAAGGGATCTGCGCCCGCTCCGTCAAGGGACGGAAACTCGTCGGACAAAAGAGACGGCAAGATGCCCGACAGGATGAAATAGGCCGTCTGCAGTTGCGAAACCCCCAGTATTGAGGCATGTCCTAGCGTGTTATGACCTCAAAGCCGTTTTCACGAATCCTATTGACAGTCACCATGTTGGTGCTCGCCGGTGGCGGCGGGCTGGCGGTTTGGGCGAAGGACAAAGACAAGGACAAGGCTCCGGTTCGTCCCCCGCTCAAGCTGGAGGTAGATGCAACCCCCATCGACCGTGAAGCCGGGGACCGCGTGAGCTATGCCCCGATAGTCAGGAAGGCTTCGCCCAGCATCGTGAACATCAAGTCCAGCAAGAAAGTGCGAACGGAGACGCCGCAATTCTTCAACGACCCGATGTTCAGGCATTTCTTCGGAGTTCCGGGACAGGGCGGAGGCCTGCCCCAGAACAGGTTGGAGCAGAGCCTCGGATCCGGCATCATCGTAAGCCCGGACGGCTACATCGTCACGAACGACCACGTCGTCGACGGCGCCGACGACATCCAGATTTCATTCGGCAAGCCCGAAAAAGAGTACAAGGCGACGATTGTCGGCCGGGACAAGGAGGCGGACATTGCCGTCCTCAAGATTAATGCCTCCGGTCTCCCCGCCGCGACCCTCGGCGACAGCGATCAACTGCAGGTGGGAGACACCGTGCTCGCAATGGGCGATCCCTTTGACGTCGGCCTGTCCGTCACGCACGGGATCGTGAGCGCCCTCGGCCGGAACGACCTGAAGATCGAATCGTTCGAGGACTTCATCCAGACGGACGCCCCCATCAATCCGGGCAATTCGGGCGGGGCCCTTCTCGACTCAAAGGGGCGCGTCGTGGGCATCAACACGGCGATCCTCAGTGGCAGCGGAGGCTCGAACGGGATAGGGTTCGCAATCCCGGTCAATCTCGTGCGCTCGGTCGTGGATCAGCTTGTCCGCAACGGGAAGGTGTCGCGCGGATTCATGGGCGTCGGTCTCGAGGAGATCAAGCCCGACCTCGCCGAGCAGTTTGGAACAACCCACGGCGCATTGGTCACGGACGTGAATCCCGGCTCGCCGGCCGAAAAGGCCGGGCTCAAGAGCGGGGATGTCATCACGAAGCTGGACGGGAAGCCGGTCGACGACCCCGCTGCGCTTCACCTGGCCGTGAGCGAATTACCCCCGGGCACAAGCGTGAGCCTGGACTATCTGCGCGACGGAAAAACCGCCACGGTGACCCTGAAACTGGCCGACCGTTCCTCCTCGAGCCTTGCCCAGAATGACCACACAGGTTCGGACAGCAAGGACGAGGGGGTGCTGAACGGCGTCACAGTCGGCGACATCACCGCGGATATCCGCGATCAACTGGGCATCACGGACGGGAGCAACATCAAGGGAGCCGTGATCACCGATGTCGATCCCGAGAGCGCCTCGGCGAAAGCGGGCCTCGCCAAGGGAGACGTCATCATGGACCTCGACCGCCACCCGGTGCACAACGCCGACGAAGCGGTCAAACTGAGCGCCGAGATCAAGGGTCCGAAAGTCCTCGTCCGCGTATGGCACGGCGGATCGAGCCGGTACGTAGTCGTGGACGAATCGCAGCCGTGATTCAGGCCGGCCGTGTTTCGACGGCCTCCTGAAGGGCGGCCAGGTCCGGCTTTCCGGAACCGAGGAGGGGGAGCGCAGCCAAAAGCCGGATCTGCCTCGGCGCGCTCAGTTCCGCTAGTCCTTTTTCGCGAATCGCCTTTCGGATGGCATCCAGGGTCAGGCCCGGGTCGGCCGTGCAAACGACAAGTTCCTCACCCCGGGTCGGATTGGGACGGCTCACGACCGCCAGCGGCCCCGCGGTTGCGGAGGAAATCGCCTCCTCGACCGCGGCGAGCGACACCATTTCGCCCGCAATCTTGGCGAAGCGCTTTGCCCGGCCGAGAATCGTCACGTAGCCCTGATCGTCGACCGAGACGATATCGCCCGTGTCATACCACGCCTCGGTGTCCGCAAGGACCCCGGGATTTCCGGGTAGGTAGTAGCCCATCATCCGGTTCGGACCCCGGAAATGCAGCCGCCCGCCCGGCGTGCCCGGGAGGGGCTCGAGGCGGTATTCGATTCCGGGGAGGAACCGGCCGACCGTGCCCGGCGTGTACGCCAGCGGGGTGTTGATGGCCAGCGCGGGCGATGCCTCGGTCGTGCCATAGCCTTCCAGGATCCGTATCCCGAACCGGTCCTGCCAGAGTTTCTGCGTGGCCGGCTGGAGCTTCTCAGCCCCGGCGAAGACATGGCGCAGGGAGTGGAAGTCATACGCGTTGGCCTTCCTGGCGTAGCCGTTCAGAAACGAATTCGTGGCGAAGAAGATGGTCGCATTCGAGTTGTAGACGAAATCCGGAATGATCCCGTAGTGGAGGGGGGTTGGATAAAGGACGGTGCGCACGCCCGAGAGGAGGGGGGTAAGCATTCCGCCGGTGAACCCAAAGGCATGAAAGAGCGGCAGCGCATTGAACACGCAGTCGCTGTGGGTGAAATCGATCCGCGAGCGAAGCTGGGCGACGTTCGACAACAGGTTTGCGTGGGACAGCACAACGGCCTTGGGAAGGCCGGATGTGCCCGATGTGAAGAAGATCGCGCAGCGCGGATCGCGGCCCGATCCGATCCAGCGGGACTCGTGCCTCGCATAGGCCGAGGTTAGGCTGAAGCGGATCCATGCCGCTCGCAGCCTCCACATCGCCGAGGGCCTCAGATCCTCGAGAAAGACGACTTTGATCCCCTGAGCCGAGATCGCCTGGATCCGGTCGCCCAGCCGGGCCGTCTCCACAAAGGCGCGCGACGTGATCACGGTGCGGACCTGCGCCGTGTGAACGCACGACACGAAGGCCGGGAGCCCCATAGAAAAATTGAGCCAGACCGGGACGCGGTGCGCGAACTGCAGGCCCCAGAAGGCGAGGGCGCCCGGGATGCTGGTCGGCATCAGGATTCCGACCGCCGCGCCCGGCTCCGTCAGGCGGCTGAAGCGGGTTCCCAGGTATGCGGAACTCCCGAGGATCCGCGAGTAGCTGTAGCCTCCGGGCTCGCGGCCCTTCCAGATGATGCGCCCGGCGCAGTGCCGCCGGGAAGCGGCGACCACCTCGCGGAAAAGCGAATGGTCCGTAACCTGCGCCGAGAAGGCCGCATCGCAAAGCAGATTGTAGATGAAGGGAGTCCGACTGCGGCGGTCCGTCTCCTCGGGCATGATTCGGGGCGGGCTGATCGTGAGGGTGATCCGCGGGAAGAACTGGCGCCTGTACTTGTGGGACAGGCGCGTGAAAAGAGACAGGTGAGCCCCGTCGATATGGACCGTGATGATCGATGCCCGCGTCCTGTGCGCGATGAACCCCGGCCCGTCGTAGATCTTCATCAATCCTCCGGTCGTCGTCAGCCGGCCTTCCGGAAATATGGCGACGACATCCCCGCGCTCGACACAGGCGCAAAGCGACTTGATGGCCAGCGGGCGGGTGGGGTCCACCGAATAGGTGTGGAGCCACTTCAGGAACGGGCGCACCCAGCGCAGCCGGGCAATGTCGGTGTTGACGGCAAAGACCGGCGGTTCCGGAAGGAAGACGGCGAGCAGCGCCGCGTCGAGCCACGACGTGTGATTGGCGATGACCAGCCTCGGCCCGGATTCCGGAAAATTCTCCAGGCCGCGCACCTTCACCCGGAAGATGATCCGCAGGACAAGGCGCGCCACGGTGTGCAGCACCGATTCGGGAACGAGCCAGACCATGTAGATCGACACGGCCAGGTTTATCAGCCCGAGGACCCAAAGAAGGGCGACCGGCCGCGGGTCGATTGCGGCAACGGCAATCGCACCGGCCGCGCCCGCGACCATGAACAGCGCATTCATGATATTGTTCGCCGATATCACCCGGCCGCGCTGGTCCGCCGGGCTTCGGTGCTGCATGAGGGCGTACAGCGGGACCGAGTAAATGCCGCCAGCCAGGCCTATCCCGGACGTGATGATCGTGAGAAGAAGGTCGAGCCGGGCCCTCCAAAAGACATCGGCGGCGACCCACAGAAAGATGAAGAGGCTGATCGCAATTCCCGCCAGGGGAACGAACGTCGCGCGGATGCGCCCCCGGGTCAGGACAAGGCCGAGAAACGACCCCGCGCCGACACCGACCGCAAAGCAAAGGAGAAAATGGGTGACGCCGCCGGCGTCCTGATGAAGGACATCCTTCACATAGGTGGGCAGGAAGGAGAGAAGCACGGCGCCGATGCACCAAAACCAGGAGATTCCGAGGATGCTCCTCCGCAGGACCGGAGCCTGTCGGATCGTGCGGATCGCCTGCCGGGTGCTGCGGAAGAGCGAACGCGGGTTCCAGGGCGAGATTTCCTGGTCCGCGCAGGCCGGCGCTGCGGGAAGGAAGTATGTGGAGACGCAACCGACCAGCCCGAGCGCGAACAGCAGGACCCCGACGTCGACGCGTCCCGCGGGGGACATGGCGGCCTGCGCGCCGACCATCATTCCGGTGACGATCGCGACGAACGATCCGGCCTCGAACCAGGCGTTGCCCTTCACGAGTTCATCGTCGGCGAGATAGACCGGCAGAAGGCCGTACTTGAGCGGGCCGAACAGGGCGGAGATGAACCCGAGGGCCACGATGATCGCCCACATTCCGAAGAAGCTGTTCGTCCAAAGGGCGACTGCCGCGCCCAGCATGACGAAGGCCTCAAAGGTCTTCAGCGTGCGCACGAGGGTGTGACGGGCCCAGATGTCGGAGACATAGCCGGCCCAGCCCGAAACAAGGGCAAACGGGAGGATGAAAAGTCCGCCGATCAGGTAGACCGTATAGGCGGGATTCCAGCCGTTAGCCGCGGCCAGGCCGAATGTGCAAAGCAGGACAAACGCGTTCTTGAAGACATTGTCGCAGAAAGCGCCGATGAACTGGGTGATGAAAAGCGGCAGAAACCGTCTGGAGGTGAGCATGGCGGTGTTGAAAGGGTTCCTCAGGGCGCCGGAGCCGGGGTTGTCGCCGGAAGGCGCAGCAGGCCGGCCGCCCGGGTGAAGCTTTCCTCGGGGAATCCCATGGCCCGCTTCAGCTGGCAATCGCGCTCGATCGGGTTTCCCTCCCGGAGGCTGGAGCGGAAGGCGCGGCGGCTGACCTGGCCCCGGAATAGCGCCTCGTGGCCCAGGACGGGAACGGGGGTGTCGCTTCCGTGCAGGATCCGCCCGAAAAGGGGTTCCGCAAGGCAGCGCTCGAGATGGCGTCCATTCAGGCGGCCGTTGGGCGTGGCAAATGCGCTGTTGTCCCCGTAAAGCGCCGGAAACTTCCCCACGAGTCCTTCGAAAACGCCGAAGTAATCCCGCTCGAAGGGCCCGCTCGCCGTCCCGCAGTGCGCGGCGATGCAGGTGACTCCGATCTCGAGCGGACGGATGAGGACCCGGGGATCCGCGAGGCGCTTGTCGACGACGGGAAGGGTGTGCTCGCCTCCGGTGTGGGCGAGAAGCGGCAGGCCGGACTCGGCCATGCGCTCGAGGAAGCGCGTGTAGCGCCTGTCCGACCAGTCGATGTTCTGGCAGTTGGGCAGGCACTTCAACAGCGCGGCCCCGGCGGACAGGCATTTCTCGAGCTCGTCGAGGGCGTCAACCCGCGCGGGGTGGATCGACACACCGGCGAGGAACTCCGGATGGTTTTCAGCCAGCCTGAGGACGTACTCGTTCGGGACGTAGAACGATCCGACGCCCTCCAGCCTCCGGCCTTCGCAGTCATGCGGTTCGTCCTGGGCCAGCAGGACGGCTGCATCGATCGAGGAATCCCGGACGAACGCGAGCAGCCGCTCCGCGTAAAGCGCGTCCAGATCCTCCCGCAGGGCCCGGGCGGGCAGGCCAAAATTGCGGAGCATCAGCGGCTCGGCCCACTTCGTCCATCCGCGCGGCCTGTACCAGCACCCGGAGCCTCCGGCGCCGTTGCCGACGATGTGCACGTGCAGGTCGATCTTGAGGGGCATGGGGCGATCTTCGGATTAAATGGTTGATATGTCAAATAAATAATCGGGAAATCTGTCCCGTTCCAGGTCAGCCGGTTGTTGGCCGGGTTATTTCCAGGAAATTCACATCCCTTATGTTCGGCTTGCAACTCTCGCCAGGGGCGTGATTTGCTGCCTTGGATGAAGCACAGGTACGTCATCGAATGCATGATTGACCAAAAAGGGCGGACGGTGCTGTGCAAAAGGGGAGCCGGCTGATGGGATACTCCTATCCATACTCGATAGACGAGGTATGCCGGAAGGCGAGTTCCCTGCCTTGCGCCCCCAGGCTGCTTCCGAGGCTCATCGAGGCGATGAGGGATCCCGATGCCGCCGCCGAGAAGATAGGAAACATAATCCTCCTGGACAGCGGACTGGCCGCGAGCACGCTGCGCGTTGCGAATTCGGCCGCTTACGGACGGGAGATGCCGATCGCCGACGTGACCCAGGCCATTGTCGTCCTCGGCGGGCGCGAGATCTACAGGATCGCGGCGGCGGCGATGCTCGCGCGCTGGGAGGAAATGCACCAGGATCTGCTGCCCTGGAGCCCCGGCGCCTTCTCCCGGCATTCATTTGCCGTCGCAGTCGCCGCGGAGGTCGCCGGAAAACACGTCGGCGTTGGCGACGAGACCAATGCGTACTCGGCCGGTCTTGTCGGCGATATCGGCCGCCTTTCGCTCGCATTCCTGTGCGCCCCGGCCTACCCGGAAATCGGAGGGCTGGTCCGCAGCGGGCTGTGCCGCTGGGAGGAGGCGGAAACGAAGGTCCTGGGTTACAACAATCGCGACATCGGGGTCATCCTGATGAAGTCCTGGAATTTTCCGCCGGCATTCGTGACGATGGTCCAGTTCATCGGGAACCCGGATGGGGCCGACGAATCGGACCGGCCCTTCCTCGCCCAGATGCACGCGGCCAGGTACCTGGCGAACTCACTGGACCCCCAGGGAACTCCGGACGAGTTCCTGTTCGAGCCCAACCCGGAATTCCTGTCGCGCCACGGCTATACCGAAAAGGTGCTCGAGCAGGCCCTCGCGAAGGTGCGGATGAAGACGCAGGGGCACTTTGGCCAAGAGGTCGGCTGCTAAGCCGCTCGCGGCTGGCAGAAACGGGCGAGCTGCCGGTCGGTTGTGATGGGATGGGACTTTAGGTCGATGATTGAGGCCGGCTCCCACAAAAGGGCGCGGATCGGCTCGAGGAACCGCTTGGGAAGGTCCGGAACGCCGATTTGCCGCAGGATCGCCAGCGTCTGCCGCGACGCCGGCATTCCGAGCCACTCGAGGACTCCAAAGATGCCGTTTCGCTCGTGAATGGCGCACAGTTCCTCCCAGCAGGGCATGGTCGCGCCGCGCAGGCCTGCGTGGCACGCGACAAACGGTGTCAGCGCCGGAGTTTCATTCAAGTCGCCGAGAATCCCCGGGCAGTGGCCTATGACCTGGAGCGCCTCGAGCCGTCCGAACCTGAACTGCTCGAGGAATTCGCGCACGGCCGAGGGCACAAAGTCGAGATAACGCCACCAGGAGGCGGAATCGAGGCTGGCCGCGGCGGAGGCGCAGGCTTCCGCGCTCGGCGACTCCTCGACCCAGCCCGAGTCGGACAACCGCTCGAACCGCACTTCCGGCCAGGTGGTCACGCGATGCGGGACACCGTAGTGGGACCAGGCGAGTTCGACCGGGGCGGCAATCGTGAATCGGGATGCGGGTTTCATGGGCGCACTCTAGCCGACCGGGTGAGACAATGCTTGTCCCAGCCTAATAAAACCGCTCAATTTTCCGCATGAACCCGCGAGTCCAGCTTTCCAGGCCCCCGCTCGAACGGATGCTGCGGATTCACGGGATCCTCCGCCGCAACACGCTTGTGAACTGCACGCGGCTGGCCCGGGAGCTGGAGGTCTGCCGCAAGACGGTCGTCCGGGACATCGCCTTCATGCGCGACAGGCTGGACCTGCCGATCGAATTCGACACGGCGATCCAGTCCTACCGGTACACGCAGCCCGTGAACTCATTCCCGACCGTGCAGGTGACGGAAGGCGAGCTTGTGGCGCTGCTTGTCGCGCGCCGCGCGCTTGAGCAGTACCGGGGGACTCCCTTTCACAGGCAGCTTGAAATTGCGTTCGACAAGCTGGCGGCCGGGCTCAAGGACCGCATTTCCTTTTCGCCCGCCGACGAGTTGAGCGCGGTGTCGTTCAAGAATGTGGGACTCGGCAGGACCGATCTCCTGGTTTTCAACGCGCTGAGCGGGGCCGTGCTCCGCCAGGAGGAGGTGAGCTTCCAGTATCGGAAGCCGGGCGATCCGGGCAGATTGACCCGCAGCGTCCAGCCGTACCATTTGGCGCACCGCGAGAATCTCTGGTACCTTGTCGGCTTCGATCTTGAGCGGAGCGCCCTGCGAACCTTTGCGCTTCCGAGGATCGATGGCGTCCTTGTCTCGAAGAAACGGTTCGTCAAGCCGGCTGATTTTTCTCCGGAACGGTTCTTTTCGAACGCGATGGGCGTTCTGGGCGGCGACGGCGACCACCGGGTCGTTATCCGGTTCAGCCATGGGGTCGCCGACCGGGTGCGCGAGCGCGAGTGGCATGAATCGCAGGAAATGCGCGAACTTCCCGGCGGCAGCCTGGAACTCCGGCTCCGGCTCGGTGCCCTCGCCGAGGTCGAACAATGGATCCTCGGCTGGGGCGCCTCGGCCGAGGTGGTCGAGCCGCCCGCGCTCCGGCAGCGCATCCGCGAAACCTCCGTGAAGCTGGCGGGCATGTACCGCCGATCAGCCGTGGCGGGAGAGGCGGACGAACATCACGACGGCGATTGAAAGGCCGATGAAGATGACGAATCGCCGGACCGCCGTCCGGCCGATCCTGCGCGCGATGCCGGCCGCGCCATAGCCGCCGCTGACTGAGCCAACCGCCATCGCCAAAGCGTATGGCCAAAAGACAAGGCCCGCCCTGGCAAAGATCAGGCCCGCGACCCCGTTGACGCACAGCGCAAGAAGGCTCGTCATCGCGCTCATTTCCAGAATGTCCGTCATCCCGAGAACGCCGAGAATCGAAAGCATCATGATGCTCATCCCGGCGCCAAAATAACCCCCATAGACGGCGACGACCGCCTGGGTGAACATCGCAAGGGTCATCCACCGGGTGCCGGCCTCGTGCGCGGCCTCAACCGACTTGAGCATCCTTTGGACCGGCGTCTGAAGGATGAAAAGCACCGTGGCAAAAAGGATGAGCCAGGGAATCAGGCGGTCGAACACTCCCGGGGAAGTCAGGCGCAGGAGCATCGCGCCCACGGCGCCGCCCAGGCATGCGGGAATCAACAGCCATCGCATGACGCCGGGGATTCGCGCCAGCTCCCTCCGGAATCCCCAGATGCTTCCGACCGAGCCCGGCCAGATGCCGACCGTGTTCGTTGTGTTTGCGATGATCGGCGGCAGTCCAAGGGCCATCAGCACGGGGAAGGTGAGCATCGTCCCTCCGCCCGCGACCGAATTGATGGCTCCGGCGATGAAGGCCGCCAGAAAGGCGCAGAAAATGTGATAGGCGTCGGTTGTGGCCATGGAATCCGGCTACGCGCGGTGATGCTCCGGCTTGAGGACGAAAGACATAATTTCAGGACCGCGATTCGATGGCCTTGAGAATCCGGTTTCAAGTTTCCGGATTTCAATACTGGAGGCTGTCATCTATAACTTCCACCGGAAGCGCAAGGTCTGCACCCAGCTGCGCGCGCTCGGTCCTAGGACCCGGCCGATTTCATAGTCCCACTGGAAGTTGCTCGACGCCGACAAAGTCGCACCGGCGTTCAACGTTCCCCAGGAAGAGCCGGATCCGGCCGTAGAGGTGCCCAGGGTCGCCTCGGCATAGCCGCTCAATTT
>Ga0265313_10003400_pt1 | contig 12906 bp, 10 predicted proteins | sample 4123metaG_FD_203122 | JGI IMG/M metagenome (GOLD analysis project Ga0265313, IMG submission 203122) | Rhizosphere microbial communities from Carex aquatilis grown in University of Washington, Seatle, WA, United States - 4-1-23 metaG | ecosystem: Host-associated > Plants > Roots > Rhizosphere >...
AAATGGGTTGGATGGTGAATTAGTCCTGGTACCGAGCACGGCGCGGGTATCGTTTGAAGAAGAACGCGAGCGTAACCTGGCGGAATAATGCGCGAGTTCGGCCCAGTCCAGCGGACTATAAGATCCGCGGAGGTGATCCCGTCAGGCAGGAATGCCTAACCTTCGATCTGGAACTCGTCTGAATTTCAAGCGACATTGCTGCTTGATATGATCGCTTACGAATGAGTCTTGAAATACTCATCCGAGCCGACGAAGCCCGCGATCACGTTTTCATTGGTCATGCCGTGCTCGAAAGCATTGACCCAAGAGGCGACTTCGGAATCGTTGGCGATCCGGCCGAGAAACTGCTGGTAGTCTCCCTGAATGCGGATTTGTTCGCGCTCGGGGCTCGCGGCAAAGTCATAGGCGACCGTATTCCGTGAGACGCCCTGGGAAAGAGCCTGGACCCAGGCCTGTTCACCTGCGGTGTCGGCGGCGCGGCCAAGGAGATCCTGGTACATCGCATCGACCCAGGCGAGGTCGGTTCCACCACTGGCGTCGTAGAATTCCTGCGAACCGACGAAGCCCGCCTCTAACCGCTCGTCGGTCAAGCCGGCTCGCATCGCATGGGTCCAGGCAAGTAAGCCCTGCGAATCGGCGGCTCGCCCGAGGAACCGCTGGTAGGCCGACTGAATCAGGTCACCATAATACTCGTTGCTGTGCGTGAGGGCGTTGGTGAATTGCACGGTCGACACACCCTGATCAAGCTGCGCACTCCAGTGCGCGAGTGCGTCGGCGTCGACTTCGCGCCCCAAAATGTCTTGGTATGCCGCGGCGACATACCTCTCGTTTGCCGTTTCGAGCGGGACGGGCGGCTGCTGGGGTGGGACGGACGGCTGCACGGGTGGGTTGGACGTCGGGTTAATCGTCAGCGTATCGCTGGAGGTGGCCCCCAACGTCGCATTGGTGGGCACGCCCAGGGTGATCGTAATCGTGGGATCGGTCGTCGACTGCCCGCCATCGAGAATCGTGCCAGTGATCGTTCCTGATGTCTGCCCCGCCGAAATGACGAGGGGGCTGGCCGTGACACCGCTATAGTCGACGCCAATGGTCGCAGTGCCGCTCAGCGTGAAAGGAACGGTCGTATCGACCCCAGAGGCGGCCGACAAGCTCACGGTAACACTGAACGTTCCAGCGTTTTCGTCGACGCTCTGACTGGCCGTTGCGAACTGCACGTTCGGCTGAGGGGGAGAGGCGTTGAGCAAGCCATAGGTCTCCAGACTGTCGGCCGTGCCGACGAACACTTGTCCATCGGCGACAGTTGGAATGGAGAACTTGATCGCCTGGCCAAGTTGGTCGCGCCCCGCAGGGGCCAGGTCGCTGGTATAGAGCTCGTCGGACACGTTGGTCGCGTCATACGCCCGCAATTCACTGGTACTGTGGTCCACTTGCCAGATAATGCCGTTTGAATCGCCGTTGGCGGAAATCGACGACACCGATCCCGGGAAGGCGTAAGTGTCGGGCGACGTCGCCGTGAATGATGTCATTTGGGCGTCATTCACCGAGAACGATTTCAGGTTGTCGTTCCAGCCGGTGAAGTAGGCGTTGCCGTCGAAGTAGCCGGGCGGGCCGTAGGCGGGACCAGTCACCATTTGTTCCGCTACGACCTGGTCGGCTTGAGGATTGAATTTTCCCAAGTTGTCGCGATCGAGGAGGTACATGGTACCGACCTTGCTGCCTGACAACATCAAGTGGGGGTGGTCCGCGCTGCCGGCCGAATCGGGCAGGAGCACTGGGCTGCTGGAGCCCAAATCGCTGTCCTGCGCATCGAGTTCCTGGGTATTGAACGGCGAGAAGTAGTCGACGACCTTCAAACCCCAGCCATTGCCGTTCTGGTTGGTCGGGCTGCTCGTCGGATCTACTTCCAGCTTGAGGATCGAGTCGCCGTAATCCTGCTGGGCAGGGAAACCGTTTCCGTCGAGTGTGGTGTCGAACGTGCCGTTACCGGTCGAGAGGTAGAGGTTGCCCGCATCATCCGAGGCGATGCTGCCACCCGACTGCCAGATGCCTCCCTCGGCGCCGTTGGGCGTGTCGTTGAACGCGGCGACGGTGGACATCGTCGAGGCATCGACACCGAGGATCCAACCGTGGTAGTTGAAGTTGTCGCCCAACGAGCCAAAGCCGACGTAGATTACGCCATTGACTAGCGACAGGGCCGCGCGCTGGAGCTGGATGCTGGCGTTGAATGTCACCGTTCCGTTGACGCTGTCGGTGCCGTTTCCGTTGACGGCAGGCCCGCTCACGTATTGATAAGACCCGTCGGGATTGAGGATCGTGTCGCCGAGAACGTCGGGTCCGCCAAACTTCTCACCGCCGTCGCCCAGGTCGATCGCGTGCAGGCGGTAGATGAAATGCGTTTGGCCGCCGATAATCTCCTTCGTCCAGACATCGACATATAGCGTGTTCGTCGACGGGTCGATGACCGGTGTGCTGGTGATGCCGAATTCGGGGCTAATGTCAGTGTCGTCCACGTCGGTGCTCGACACGGTGGTGACGCCCGCGGCCGGGTTGATGAAGCTCGTCTGCCAGAGCACCGCGCCGCTTTGGGAGTCGATCGCATAGAGGCTGTCGTGTTCGGTGGCGACGAAGACCACATTGTGCAAGCCCGGATTTGGCCCGGAGGTGATATTTACGTTTTCCATGTAGAGCGGCTGGGCGTACACCTGCCCGTCGACAGGGGTCGATTGCAGCTTTCCGAAGTCGGTGGCGTTGACGTTGGCCGGCGTCAGTACCGTTTCATTGGTATTCTGGCCCAGATCGGTGGGACCGTTGCGATACGAGAGCACGTCGGCGGAGAGCAGGTTGCGACCTTCCAGTGATTCGAGTGTGCCTCTGCGCATTGCCCGACCGCGAAGCTGCGCGAGCCGTCTGTCGAAAGCGGTGCGGATCGGTTCCACGTGGATGGTCCCCCCAATGATGAAACGGATGATGCGAAGTGCATTTCATCGACTGGGTTCCAGAGTAATTCGCGCCCCGCAACGTACAAGGATTTTGCCGATCGATAGCGGCAGGTGGTGGGTGGTGGCGAACGACTGCGACGGTACAACCGACAGAATCGTCATAGACGCGACCATCGAATGGTGCCGCGCGACGCCTGCCATTCGACGAACCCACCGGACCAAGAACCGGACGATGTGGACGACAGGCGTGTCGAACCACGCTTAGCCTTCAACGCTTTGCATTAATAGTCGGCCGTGGCAAATTGGCGCGACGAAGCGACCAGCGTGAACGCCATGAATGCCAGCGAGGCGACGATTGCGAGGAGCGGATGAAAGTCGCCGTGGCTTCGGACGATTCTAAAGGCGGCAATCTGGCCGAACGAGTCAGCGGCCTCGAGCGAATCGTAGAGCAACATTCCCAAATCGGCCGGCTTGGGGAGAATCCAATAGCCCGCATCGACCAGTCTGACAGCCGAGTCCGAGAATTTCGCGTCCGATCGGCCATAAGTCTCGGCCAGCAAGGCGTGCCGGCCGAAATTCATGCCCCAACAGAGGAACCAGAAAACGATCGAACCAAACACCGAGACGATGGTACTTCGTGTGCAAACGGCCAACAACAGCGAGAAGCTGAAGAAGATGGCGAAGTGCAAGAGCAGGATCGGAACGCTCCACCAATAGGCCCGTTCCCAGATTCCGGTTCGCGCTCCGATGGCCAACCAGGTACCACCCACGAACAAGACTGCATGGAACGCGACGAATGCGAGCACACCGGTGAACTTGCCCACCAGCAGCAGCCAGCGCGGAGCCGGTTTCGCCAACAACACTGAAATGCCGCGGCCGTCGAGGAAGCCGGGCAGGAATCCTGCCGTCCAGATCAAGGTCAGCAAGAGGCCCACCGTATCGGCCACGCCGCCGGCCAACACGAGTTCAAGAAAATGAGCCGCCCCACGCGCGTCGCGCGCCAAGGGGAGCCGTATCGTACCGAAGGCCAGCGTCAACTCTCCTGCGAGCACGGTCACACCGGAGGTTTTCACTTTTTCAGAATCCTGAGCCTCCTGCGCGTGCCTGGGGAGAAAGTCGGTTTTCTCACCGACCAATGGCACGTCGCCATGGATTTCCAAGGTGGCGCAGACCGAGATGCACAAAACACTAACTGCCAACAGAATCCAAAAGATGCGCGAGGCGAGCGATTGGAGAAACGTGTCGCGGATGAGCCAGCCGATCGTCATCAGGGCGGCTGGCGCTCGCTGGCTCTTTGGCGAGGCCGGTTCCGTTCGCCTGCGTTTTTCGGCCGGTCTCACGGGCAAGTTACCTCATAGAGTGGGCACCGCCCATCAGCGTGATTGTCGTAAAGCCGCTCCAGTGCTTGTTCCAGCGTTGCTTTGGCGTCGGCGGCTTGAGTCAATTCGTCGATGTGGCCATCGAAAACCAGCTTCCCCTCGCGGAGCACGGCGACCCGGTCGCAAAGTTGCTCGACGTCGGCTAAAGCGTGTGAAACCAGGATCACGCTCCGGCCGCTGCGCCGCTGCTCTCGGACGGTTTCATGCACCAGCCGCCTGGCAAGCAGGTCCATACCTTCAGTCGGTTCGTCGAGCACAAGTAATTCCGGTTCATTGAGAATCGCTTGGGCCAACGCGAGACGTTGCCGCATCCCTTTGCTAAAGCGTGAAATAGGCTCGCGGTCACGGTCGGCCAGGCCAAATCGATCGAGCAACGCATCGCAGCGGTGCCGTAAAACTTTTGAGGCGAGGCCCGTCAGCGCGCCGTAGTATCGCAGCAAGCCGCGGGCGGTCAGATAACTCGGAAACGATTGGCTTTCATGCACATAGCCAATCTGGGCGAGTGTCGAGCGGTCGTCACACGGACGGCCCAGACGCGTGATCCGGCCGGAGCTCACCGGACAGATGGTCAGCAGTACTTTGATCAGCGTACTCTTGCCAGCGCGGTTCGGCCCCAGCAGCCCGAATACTTCGCCGGAGGGAATGCTCAAGGTCACGCCGTGAAGGGCGTCTACTGCACCGCGACCAGGCAGTGCCCCTTGATAGCGCTTCGAGACGTGATCGAACTCTGCAATCATGGTGGCCGTCGAGGCAGGACCGCAGCGGGAGATCATCGGCCGCCAACTGCATCGGCCATCTCGGCCCCGGCGGCGGGCGTCGCACACTCGATTCGGTCGACAAGTGCGTTGAATTCATCGGCGAATTCCTGCCAGAAGTCGCCCTCGCGAAAACGGATCTTTTCGACGGGCTTGCCCGCCGCCAACTCGCGCATTCCGCGCCGTAACCGCAATAAGGGGCCGACCAATCTGTGCGTGAGTTTGATCGTGTCGTAGACGATCACGGGAAGAAGCAAAAGGGTCGTCACGACGGCCGGCGCCAGGCGAAACCAGAGGCCGTCGGCGTCTGGGTAGAACAATCGAAGTGGATCGACCAGCATGCTCACTGCGATGTCAACCGTGGATAAGGACACCATGCAAGCGAGCCAATAAAAGGCCGTCCGCAGCATGAACGCCCCTTGCACCGAGTGATCGACGAACAGCCGTTTGCGTTTGAATCCAGCCATCATCAGGACCTCTGATGCGCCAAGAGTGGTGTTTATCGGAACTCTAGTATGCGGAAGGCCTGCATGCGGGGCGGAATCGCAAGAAATGCTCAAGTATCCATTCGCCATTGAGCGTGGAGACGTCAAAAGGCTCGTGGCTTGGGCTTTGGCATCGTTGTTCTGAGCCAGCCATAACGCCTGTAGGACGAGTCCGACGAAGGCCAAATGCGCCGGTCGATCTGATTTAACGGCGCATGGAGGTTTCCGCCGCCAGGCGCCGCATTCCCTCGTCGGTGGAGACTCGCGGATCATAGCCAAAATCGCTCCTGGCCCGGTCGATCTTGAAATAGTGCGACTTGCCGAGTTGTGCCGCCAGGAACCGCGTCATTCGCGGTTCGGAATTTCGACCCGTTAGTTTGTGGGCGGCTTCCATGGCCGCGCCGATGGTCCAGGCGACGCCCGTGGGGATCGACTTTTTTACCGGCGACTGGCCGGCTTGGATCAACAGTTCGTCGATCCAACGCCAACAATTGACCGGTTCGCCTTGGGTGATGAAATATGCCCTTCCGCAAACCGGTGAACCGGCGACGAGCCGGTCGGCGGCTTGCAGGTGGGCCGTCGCGGCATTTTCGACATAAACCATGTCGATCAAGTTCTGGCCGTTGCCAACCCGCCGTAACTGGCCGCGGCGGGCACGTTCAATCAACCGCGGCACCAGATGCCGATCGCGTGGTCCCCAGATCAAATGCGGGCGTAGTGAACAGGTTAACAGGCTCCCCTTGCCATTGGCGGCCAACACCTCTTGCTCGGCCATCGCCTTGGTGTGCGGATAATGGCAGAGCCAGTGTTTCGGATACGGGACCGATTCATCGATGCCGCATTGATTGCCGCCGTCGAACGTGACGCTTGGACTGCTAGTGTAGATGAGCCGTGGCACTCCGTGGCGCTGGCAGCCGGCGATCACGTGCCGCGTACCCAAGGTGTTGATGGCGAAATAGTGGTCCCATGGCCCCCATATGCCCGCCACACCCGCCACATGGTAGACCACATCCATCCCGGCGCATGCCGCTTCGACGGCCTTGGCGTCGCGGAGGTCGGCCTGGATTGACTCGACACCCAGGCGATCCAATTCGGAGTACCGCCCGCGTCCCAGGCCTAGCACGCGGTCTCCGCGGGTGACGAGCTGTTCGACGATGTAAAGCCCGAGGAAACCCCCGGCGCCGGTCACGAGGCAATTCATAGGGTTCCCGCATCATTCCACCCACTCGCTCACCTTGGATGTGGAACATACAATAGTACCAGCTTCCATACCGTCCAGGAACCGCCACATGGATCCGCAAACTTCGCAACCGCATCCGACTGCGACGTATGTCTCACCTCAGATTGTGGGCGATCCTTCCGTCGCCGGGCCGTCACGCCGAAAAGGCGGTGCCGGCCGCTGGTTCGCTCGGATGGTCGTTTTGTCGGGCCTGGGCCTGGTCGCACTTTTGTTTCTCGGCTTGTTGCGAGTCGGTGGTGTGTTAGGGACGTCCACTGACGACGGCCTTCACGAACAGTACCACTCGCTGGCTCGTGCCGGCACGCACAAGGTGGCGATTATCTCGGTCGAAGGCACGATCCTCGGCGGCGATGGGTTCGTCAAGCACCAGATCGACCGTGTTCGGCGCGACGAGAGCGTCAAGGCGATCGTGCTGCGGGTCAACTCGCCAGGTGGTACCGTGACCGGAAGTGATTATCTCTACCATCACCTGGGGAAGCTTGTTCGAGATCGGAAGCTCCCATTGGTGGTCAGTATGGGTGGCATCGCGGCAAGCGGCGGTTATTACATCGCCATGGCGGTGGGTGACAACCAAGACGTGATTTTCGCCGAGCCGACGACCTGGACTGGGTCGATCGGTGTAGTGATCCCCCATTACAATGTTGCCGGCCTGATGGAGCGTTTCCAGGTCGAGGAGGACTCGATCAAGAGCCATCCGCTCAAGCAAATGGGCAGCCCGACCAAGCGGCTAACCGAACAGGAACGGCAGATTTTTCAAGAGCTGGTCGACGACAGCTTTCATCGCTTCAAGGAGATCGTCAAGGCGGGCCGGCCATACTTCCGCGAGCACGAGGTCGAACTCGACAATGCAGCCACTGGCCAGGTGTTTACGACCCGGCAGGCCCTCGAAAACCACCTGATCGATCGCGAGGGTTTCATCGAGGACGCGATCGACCGGGCGATCGTCCTGGCGGGTTTGGAAAAGGAATCCACTCAGGTCGTCAAATACAAGCATTTTGGTAGCCTGCTCGACAGTCTTCTTGGCGTCCATGCCGGAAACGATCGATCTGAGCTGGAAATGCTCCTCGAGATGACCTCACCGCGGGCCTACTATCTTTGTTCCTGGCTGCCGGCGATTGAAACAAGTCGGCGGCCGTAACCACAGGTTTCGATGGTACCATCGAATTCCACGTCGTCGATCGCCGCGTGCAATCTGGCGGGCCGGGTGGCCATCGTCACGGGCGGTGCCAATGGAATCGGCCGGGCAACGGCGATACTGTTTGCTCGGCATGGTGCGAAGGTTTTCGTGGGCGACTTGCATCTTCGAGTGGAGAATGCGGCGTTGTTCGCAGAGTTGGGGATTGCCGAACGCGCGTGTGACGTGCGCGCCGAAAGCGATGTCGCGGCGTTGGTCGCGGCGGCCGTCGCGGCCGTTGGCCGGCTTGACATTCTCGTGAACAACGCGGGTGTCGGTCTGGTCAAGCCGATCACCGTGGTCAGCGAGGCCGAGTGGAATGCCTGCCTCGACACCAACCTCAAAGGCGCCTTCCTGTTCTCGAAACATGCGATTCCGGCGATGCGCGAATCGGGCGGTGGCGCGATTACCAACGTGGCCAGTAACGCCGGGCTCTTGCCGCGAGCCCATGACCCGGTGTACTCGATCAGCAAGGGGGCGCTGGTTTCGCTGACGAAGAGTCTGGCGTTGTGTCACGCGCCTGACCGCATACGCGTCAACGCCGTCTGTCCAGGACCGGTAGACGAAACAGGCATGATGAACGCCGATATCGCCGCCGCCGCCGACCCCGAGGCGCTACGGCAAAAGCTTATCGCCGCCAGCCCGCTGGCCCGTGCGCATGGGCGGATGATCGAGCCGGCCGAGGTCGCCGCGGCGATTCTCTATTTGTCCAGCGACGCCGCCGCAATGGTCACAGGCACGGCCATCGCCATCGACGGCGGCAAGTCGCTGGGCGTACCACCGTAGGTTAGGCTCGCCTTTTGACTCGATGTCATCCTTTATTACCTTTATTACAAAATCGCTTCGTAGCAGGTACGGCTGGAGTCGCATCGCTGACGGCCGACGAACTTGTCGTCGGGGCCAAGCGAGTTCTGTGTCTTGCCACACCAGCAATGGCCGTCGCCCATCGTGCCGTCGTCGACGGCCGGGTTGAGCGTGCCGGTCACGTACATCCCCTTCGACCGCAAATGGCGACAAGCGAGCGCGGTCACCGGGCCCGGTTCGTTCGGAAGCTTCTCCTGCATGATCAAAATCCTCCCGTCTCAAGACCAGCCGCCAATAGTATCGCACGCTCGACGGCCACACGGGCCAGTCGCACTTTGTAACCATTGTCCGAAAGTGGTGTAGCCTCGACTACGGCCGCCTCGCCCGCCGCACGGGCCGTGTCGCGGTTGACCACACAACCAACGAGGGACTCGACGGCCTGCTGTGAAACCCACGGTGTTGGGGCGACATGTCCCAACACGATCTTGGCCGCAGCCACTCTTTCGCCCGTCATCCATAACGCCGTGGCGGCGGCGACAAGCGGATAATCGGGCCCCTCGCCATGCCGCACTTCGTATGCCGCATTTGCTATCTCGTCCGCCGGCGGCAGGTGAATGTGGGTCAACAACTGGTTTGGCTCCAGGATGTGCTCCCGTTGCCCCACGTGCATTGGCGTGCGGAAGAAGACTTCCAGTGGCAACAGCGTTTCGTCTATCGGGCCCGGTCCTGCAATCCGAACTTGGGCGCCAAGCGCGATCAAAGCCGGAGCCAGCCGCGAAGGGTGAACGAACTTCGCCGCCCCGTCGTTGCCGAAAATGGAGTGGAAGCGATTCTCTCCCGCCGACACCATCCGCCCGGCATGGACCAACAGGCCATGTCCATTGCGGAAATACCAGCAGCGGGGCCGCTGACAAAGCTCCCCGCCGAGCGTCCCCTGCTGTTGCAACTGCGGGCTGTTGATGCCACGGATGGCCTGCTTGATCGATGGGTAGCCATTAAGTTCCGGGGCTTCCAAGAGGTCGTCGAGCCGGGTCGTGGCACCGATATTCACGCCTGTCGAGTCGGCCGATATGCCGCAAAGCGATTGGACCTCCATGATATTCACGACCCGATCGGGGTTGACGATCAACTTCTTCATCAAGCCGATCAGGTCGGTGCCACCGGCCAGCAGCTCCGTCTCGCCCGGTGTCGGGGAAAGTAATTCCAGGACGCCGGCCTCGTGCTCAGGCGCCGCATAGTCGAAGGTTTTCATCAGGCCTTACCTCCTTTTTCGATTGCGTCCAAGACACGTTTAGGCGTCAGTGGCAGCACTGGCACGCGAATGCCCAGTGCGTTGGCCACCGCGTTCGAGATTGCCGCGCCGGGACTGATGACGGGCGGTTCGCCCAGACCGACCACGCCGCGCTTGTATTCGCTTTCGGGCTCGTGCAGATGGACCACGATCTCACCGACGTCGCCCAACCGCGGCAACTTATAGTCGGTCAGTTCGCAATTGAGGAAGGCGCCCGTTTCGCCGTCCATGATCCGTTCCTCGAATAAGGCGTAGGCGATGCCCATGATTACCGCCCCGTAAATCTGGCTCTTGGCAGTTTTTGGATTAACAACGAGGCCCATGTCCTGCACCGCGACGAACGTCTTCATCTTGATGACGCCGGTCTCGCGGTCAACGGCCACTTCCGCCATTTGCACGCCGCCCACTTGCGAGCTCGACAGGGGGCTTTCTTCCTTACCGCGGGCATACGTGCCGTTCACTTCCAGCGGCTTCATGCCCAACAAGCTGCAAGCGTCCTTCCAACTCAGGCCGTTGTCGGTATTGTCTTTTTCCTGGATGCGTCCCCCTTTTGCTTCGAGGTTGCCTGCATCGACCTTGAGCTTCTTGGCCACCAGGGCCATGAGCTTCTCCAGTGCGTCTTGCGACGCGCGGCGGTTCGATTCGCACACGCCACCGATCGTCGTGCTGCCGCCCGATGGTCCGCTCTCGGGGTACTTCGAGCTGCCGATGTGGACCTTCACGGCTGAAAGCGGCAGGCCAAACGTCTCGGCCACGACCATACCGATCGCGGTGCGGGTGCCAGTGCCGATATCCTGGCTGCCCAGAGAGGTTTCGACGCCGCCGTCCGGATGCACCTTGACCGTACACTTCGACGGGTGTCCGCCGCCGCCCCAAGTGTGAATTGCCATTCCTAAGCCGGTGACGATCGAACCGTCGGCCTCGCCTTTACCGTGTGGGTGCCACTTGGCCTTCCAGTCGATCAGCTTGGCCGCGATCTCCATCTGCTCGAGGTAAGTGCCGGCCATGCTGATGCCCGCCTTTTTCGGCGAAACCGAATCGAGGTTCCGCCGGAAGACATCGTAGCTGTCGATGCCGAGCTTGGCGGCGATGTCGTCGTAGGCCGTTTGGGTGATTGCGCAGGCCTGCGGATGGTTCGGTGCGCGCCAGGCCCGGTCGGGGTCGGCGTTGGTTACGATGCCGATCTGCTTGCGGCGGCGGTTGGGCGGGTTGAAGACATAGGGGAAGTTGTCTTTGCTGACTCCGCCCCCCTTAGCGCCGCCCGTCCCCCAATGAACCGAATCCCAGACGGTGACGACCCCTTCCTGATCAGCGCCGAGCTTGACCTTGATGAAGCCCGACGGCCGGTTGCCTGCGATCTTCAGCTCCAGATCGCGATCGAGCATCATCTTCACAGGCCGGCCGGTGGCCTTCGAGATTTCGGCGGCGGTGGCGCTCCAAGGATCGGCTGCAAACTTGCTACCGAATCCGCCCCCGACGAAATCACAGCGAATCTCGACGTCGCCCCGTGTGATCCCCAGGATCTCGGCGAAGTTGCCGCCGGCGCCAGAGACGTTTTGCGTCGAATGGTAGACGATCAGCTTGTCGTCCTCCCAGTACAAAGTGGAACCGTGCGGCTCCAGGCACATGTGGGCGATCGGCTGAATGCCGTATTCCCCCTCGACGACCACGGCCGCTTCCTTGAACAGCCTGCTGAACTCCTGATCTGCGAATTCGTCTTCGTCCACTTCCTCGCCCGGTTCGGCGGCGAGCTGCACATCCGCGCGGCCTTCCTCGGTCCGCTCGGCCGTTTTTGCCGCTTCGAGGTCTTCTTCCTTCACGAACACGTCGAGCATCTCGTACTCGACCTTGATCGCCGCCACGCCCAAGGCCGCCGCGGCTTCGCTCTCGGCCGCCACGCAGGCCAGGTGGTCTCCTTGCCAACGGACCTCGGGAACGAGCTTGTTCCCCTTGTCGTCTTCCCACTTCTTCATTACCGCCACGTGGACCACACCGCGCACCTTTTCGGCGGCGCTGGTGTCGATCTTCAAAACTCGGCAGTGGGCGTGCGGGCAACCCAGGATCTTGGCGAAGAGCATTTTCTCAGGCGCCTGATCGTAAGCGTATTTCGCCGCCCCGGTCGCCTTCTCGATGCCGTCGGTGCGATCGTGGTCTTTGCCGATCAGCGCGGTGGAGCCTTGCGAGGGCCAACTGTATTCAGCCATTATTTGCCTCCTTTCACCACCTCGAGGGCGGCTTGGATGACGTTGGCGTAGGTGCCACAACGGCAGATGTTGCCGTTCAGCCCGGCGCGGATCTGCTCTTCGGTCGCCTTGGGGTTCTTGTCCAGAAACGCCCGTACCGCCACTACGAACCCCGGCGTGCAGAAGCCGCACTGCATGGCGTCGTTGTGGACGAAGGCCGTGGCGACCGGGTCGGGCTTGGAACCTCCCAGGCTTTCGACGGTCTGGATTTTCTTTTTCACGCATGCCAAGGCTAATGTCGTGCTGGCGCTGACCAGCTTTCCGTCGACCCACACCGTGCTCGCGCCGCTGACGCCGTCGTTGCTGACCGGCTTGCAACCCGTCAGCTTCAATTGGTAGCGCAGGACCTCGATCAGCGTGGTACGGGTTTCGACCTGCGCGCTATAGTTTTTGCCATTGACCGTCAACTGGATTGTCGAGATGCCCTTTCCGCTAGTGACCTTGGGTTTTGTTTTCTCTTGGGCTTCCGCCAACCCCTGACCGGTCGCCAGGGCGGATGCGGCGGCCGCCGCGCCGGAACCACGCAAAAATGCCCGGCGGCTGAAACCGCCTTCGAAAGGTTGCGCGGCGGGCGGGTGGAGCTGTTCTTGATCCTG
>Ga0265313_10003403_pt1 | contig 12897 bp, 12 predicted proteins | sample 4123metaG_FD_203122 | JGI IMG/M metagenome (GOLD analysis project Ga0265313, IMG submission 203122) | Rhizosphere microbial communities from Carex aquatilis grown in University of Washington, Seatle, WA, United States - 4-1-23 metaG | ecosystem: Host-associated > Plants > Roots > Rhizosphere >...
GAACCACCACGTCGCGCTGGGGCAGTTGCAGAAGAATTCGACGCCCGAACACGATTACGTCAAGTCGGGTTTCTACGCGCGTACCGCAGCCGAAGAAATTAAGTCGCCCGATCTCGAAGTGAACGTCCTGGTCTCGATGGAGAACGTGACGGCTCGCGTTCAGGACGCACTCAAGGGATCGCGCAACGCGGAACAGGAATTCGCCAAGCGCAAGGATGTGATCACCGCCATTGAGCGCGAAAGTCTGGAAAAGACCGGCTTCCGCTCCGACGTAGTCACGTTGTATCAGGGTGGAGAATACTGGCTGTATCGCTACAAGAAATACACCGATGTGCGGATCGTGTTCGCACCGGAGCAGCAGATCGCGTTCTTTGGCGGCGATCCCGATAACTTCACGTATCCCCGCTATGACCTCGACTTCGCGCTGTTTCGCGTATATGAGAACGGGCAACCGATCCAGAGCGCGAACTATCTCAAGTGGAATCCGAAGGGCGCCGCCGATGGCGAGCTGGTGTTCGTTTCCGGCCATCCCGGATCCACGCAAAGGTTAGACACGCTGGCGCAGCTCGAAGCCGAGCGCGATCTGTACGAGCCCGCAACGTTGAGGCTGCTGCATAGCCGCATCGATACGCTCAAGAAATATTCGGCTACTGGTCCGGAGGCGTCGCGTCGCGCCATGGCCCAGATCTTCGGTCTGGAGAATTCGCTGAAGGCGTATGACGGACGGGAAAAGGGTCTGCAGGACAAACGGGTGATGGACGCCAAGCGCACCGATGAAGCCAAGTTCAAGGCTCTGGTGATGGCAAATCCGAAGTGGAAAGCCGCCTACGGGAATGCCTGGGATCAGATTGCCGCGGCCGAGAAGAAAGCTCAAACGCGGTTCAGGGAACAATATTTTCACGGGCTGAACTCGGGGCTAGCGACCCTTGCCCTGCAGATCGTGCAATACGTCGCAGAGATCAAGAAGCCGGATGGCGAGCGCCTGGACGGCTACCACGAATCGCAACTCGAATCGCTGAAACTGGGGCTGTACTCTCCTGCGCCGATCTACCCGGACATGGAAATCGCTCGCATTACGGGCGCGTTGGAGCTGGATCTCGCGGAAGCAGGTCCCGCAAGTGGTACTGACCCGTGGGTGAAGATAGTGATGAACGGGAAATCGCCGCACGAGGTTGCTACGGAGCTGGTTAATGGGACCAAGCTGACCGATCCGGAAGTGCGCAAAAAACTGATCGAAGGCGGCCAGGCCGCCGTGGACGCATCCACCGATTCGATGATCGTGTTGGCGCGCAAGCTCGATCCGATGCGCCGCGAGCTGACCAAGTGGATCGAGGACAACGTCCAAAGCGTGGAACAACGTGCCGGCGAACAGCTCGGCAAGGCTCGCTTCGCCGCGTTCGGGAAATCCACCTATCCCGACGCGACGTTCACGCTGCGGCTTTCCTACGGCCAGGTGAAGGGCTATCCGATGAACGGAACCATCGCCCCGCCCATGACGACGATGTACGGTCTGTACGACCGGTCGGCCAGTTTCAGCGACAAGGACCCTTTCGAGCTGCCGCAGCGCTATGTGGATGGCCGCACGAAGCTCGATTTGTCGACGCCCTTCAATTTCGTCAGCAGCAACGATATTATCGGCGGCAACTCCGGGTCGCCGGTGGTGAACAAGAACGGCGAGATCGTGGGTCTGATCTTCGACGGCAACATCGAATCGCTGGTGGGCGATTTCGTTTACGAGGGTGAAACCAATCGCGCGGTAGCGGTCCACACGGCCGCGATCACGGAAGCTCTGCGGAAAATCTATGGCGCGGATGCTCTGGCGAACGAGCTGCTGAGGTAAGTCTTCAGTCCGGTTCGATGCGGAAGTTGACGTCGACGGCCCGCGCCGAATGCGTGATCGCGCCGCTCGACAGAAAATCCGCGCCGGATTCCGCATAGGCCCGAGCGGTTTCGAGCGTAATGCCGCCGGAAAGCTCGACCGTGGCGCGCCGGTTGATGTGCAAGACCCAATCTTTCGCTTCCGCTGGCGAAAGATTATCCAGCAACAAATGCGTGGCGCCGCAAGCCAGCGCCTCGTCCAATTCTTCGCGCGTGCGGACTTCGATCTCAACTGGCACACCAGCATTTCGCGTGCGCTCCAGCGCTGCGCGGACGCCGCCCGCGGCAGTGATGTGGTTGTTCTTGATCAGCACCGCGTCAAACAACCCCATGCGATGGTTCACCGCGCCGCCCGCCGCCGCGGCCATCTTTTCTAACCTTCGCAGCCCCGGCGTAGTCTTGCGAGTATCCAGAATCCGGCAGCGGGTGCCTTCCACGGCGCGAACGTAGGCGGCCGCCAGCGTCGCGACGCCGCTTAAACGCTGGACGAAGTTCAACGCGGTGCGTTCGCCCGTCAGCAATGATCGAGCTGGCCCGCGCACGACGGCGATTTCGGCGCCATTCTCAAGACGGTCTCCAGAGCGGCGTGTAATCGCCACGATGCAATCAGGGAAAATGACCGGCAGCAGTTCCACGCCTGCCAACGTCAGCGGCTCGCGCGCGATCATGCGGCCGGTGGCCGTTGCCTCGGCCGGGACGCATAGATTAGTGGTGATGTCGCCCGCGCCGATATCCTCGGCTAGCGCTCTACGAACGGCGTCGTGTATATCGGGATGCACTACCGGGCTCGTTAGCGTACGGCGAGCATCCGCTCGATGGGCAGCGCGGCGCGCCGGATGATGTCGCCGGAAAGCTCGATGCGCGGTGTCAGGTTCGCCAGGCAATCGCGCAGTTTCTCAAGCGTATTACGCCGCATGTAGGGGCACTCGCTGCAATTGCAGTTCTCGTTGGGGACGAAGAAAAAGCGTTTGTGCGGAGCCAGGCGCTCCAGGGAATGCTTCACGCCGCTCTCGGTCATCACGATGTATTCGTCGGCAGGAGCGCCGACACACCATTCGATAATCGCGCTGGTTGACCCGATGAAATCCGCCATCGCCAGAACGTCCGGCGGGCATTCCGGATGGGCCGCCACCAGCGCCTGGGGATGTTCGGCCCGCGCGGTAGCCAGACGGCGTGCCACAAACGTCGCGTGCACAATGCAGGCGCCCTGCCAGATCGCCATGTTTTCCCGGCCGGTCTGCTGCTTTACGTAATTGCCCAAGTTTATGTCGGGCAGGAACAGGATCGGCTTGTCCGCCGGTATCGAGTTCACGATGCGCACGGCGTTGCGCGAGGTGCACAGAATATCGCTCTCCGCCTTCACTTCCACCGACGTATTGACGTAGCTGACGATCACGTGATCGGGATGGCGCTCGCGATACGCGCGCACCTGTTCCGCGGTGCAGCTATCCACCAGGCTGCATCCGGCATCCAGATCGGGCAGCACCACGGTCCGCGCAGGGTTCAGGACTTTCGCGGTTTCCGCCATGAACACCACGCCGCAAAACGCGATCACGTCGCCTTCAAAATCTCGCGCCCGGCGGGCCAGCTCAAGGCTGTCGCCGACCGAATCGGCGAGCTCCTGAATTTCGGAATCCTGGTAGTGATGCGCCAGAATAATGGCGCGGCGCTGCTGCTTCAGCTCGAGTATTTCGTCGACGATGGACTGAACGGCCAGCATACGGGGGAGTTGCGATGTCCTGCTACTTAAAGTTTACCGCACGCTACTTTACCGCATGCTGCTGCGGAGGCTCTTCAAAGTGGAGAGGAGCGGCCGCAGCATTGCTGCGCGGAGGGGTGCGGGGCTTCTTGGGCGCGCCCACCAGCGCGTAGGGATCGTCCGGATGCTCGGGCTCTTTCCGGATAATGCGCCGCAGCGCAGCCTTCATAGTCTCCAGAAGCTGCATACTCCAAGCGTACCGCTTTTATTTAAAATACGCTGCCATGGCCGCGTGTTCAGCCTTGAAATCCACCAGCAGCGGTCCGATCTTCTCTTCCGGAATGCCCAGCGCCGCGATTGCTCCCGCGTCCTCGGCGGCCACCAGCTTAGAGGCGACGATCGATTCGCCCGTCGAATTGACGTACTGATTCGCCGCGTTGATGACGGCGCTGAGCGGAATCGCTCCGCCCGCCTGAAACGCCGGAGGGTGGTGGTGATCCCGCACGGCGAGCTGTACCTCCTGCGGGAACCTCCATTTCTCCAGAGCCTCGGCCGAAAGTTCGGCGTGCGTGAACCCCAGCAGTTCAAGCTCGCATTCCGTCCATGATCGTTCGGACTGTTCGTGAAGCTTCACCAGGCGCGTGAACTCGTCCGGCAGGCCCACGGCGATCAGCAACCGGCCCAGGTCGTGCAGCAACCCGCCCACGAACGCTCCTTCGGGATAGACTGCCTGTGTGCGAGACGCGATCTGATCGCTGAGGATAGCCACCGCGGCCGAATGCCGGTTGAAGCGCACCATGGACCACACCGGAGGTGTCTTCACTTGGCTCCACATCCGCGATATCGACATCCCCAGCAGCGTGTTTCGGACTTTATCCATTCCCAGGAGGGCCAGGGCGTGGCGCACTGAGGTGATGGTCGCGCGCCGTGCGTACAGCGCCGAGTTCACCAGGTGGATGATGTTTCCAGCCACCACAGTGTCTTTCTCGATCAGGTCTCCGAGCTTGGAGAAGGATACGTCTTCGCCTGCCAGGGAGGCCAGCAGTTTATTCAGGATCGGCGAAAACGGTGGGAGCTTGCCCAACGCGCCCAGCGCGCGCTGCGACAGCTTGGCATCCGAACTGGATACGTCGGGAGCGGAAGTCGTTTCGACCATAGAGGACCTACCCCGCCTATCGGCCGAAATCGGGGAAGACTACAGGATCAAAGTTGTCGTTTACTTGCAGCGGTCTGCGGGAGTCGGCTTCTCGCGATACTTGTCGTGGCAGTTCGCACAGGCCGTGGTCAGCACGTCCGCCGCATCCAGGATCTTATCCTGATTCTTCGATTGAGCTGCCTTGTATGCGGCCATTCCCGCGTTCCGGAGTCCTTGCACCAGCTTCGGCCAATCCGCGTTGGTCACCGGAACGGGCAGGCCGTTGGAGCACTTGCGTCCGGGAACCGTGAGAAGGTTCGCGGCTTCCGTGATCGCCAGCCCGGCGTTCTCCACTGCTTCCCACTTCCCATAGGAACTGGCTAGAGGATTGATCGCCAACGCCGGATCCTTAGCGGGCGGCACGTCGTTGGGATTGTCGCTTTGAGCGAAGAAAACGACGTTCGCGCTCGGGAACAGAATCCCTTTCATGAGCTGAGCGAGGGTCGCGGGATTTCGACTGGCCGGCGCTGCTGCCTTAGCGGCGGACTTGGCGGCTGTTTTAGGCGGGGTGGGCGTCTGCGCCTGCGAGATTCCAATCAACGTGAGTACTCCAAGAGCTGCCGTGTGGATTCGCATACTTCATTTCACCATACAAAACAGAAGAACGATTCCAATCATTGCCGCGATGCTCAGCACAGCCCCGATCAGGAACGAATTCGGCCGGAATTGCAGCGTCAACTGGTGTTGCCCGGCCGGAACCATGACGCCGCTCAGCGCGTAGTCGACCGGCAAAACGGCGGCCGGCGTTCCATCCACGGCGGCGTGCCATCCGGGCGCGAATGGAACCGCGAGGCGGACGAACGTATCGGCCGCGGCGGAATACTTGATTTGATAGAAGTCGTCGCGATAACCCGTGACGATCAGCTCCGAAGGTTGCTGCTGAGTCAGGTTTGTGGTCCATCCTTCGACGACAGAAACCCGAGCCGGTTCGAGCGAAGCCAGCTCCGCGTAGCCACCCGAAGTTACTCTCGGCGGAACGGAAATACGCGGCAGAGCGGATGGGTTTACTTCCAGGCGTCCCCGCGCGTCCACCAGATAATTCGCGCTCAGGTCGTGCAACAATCGCGGATTCGACGCAATCGCGCGAGTGTATTCAGCGTACCGATTCAATTTGAGCAGCCCCGCACCCCAGCTCACTTCGGTGCGCGCCACCAGCGGTCCATCCAATGCGCCGATCGCGATATTGGGATTCGACATCCACAGCCGGTAAAACGGGTGTTGTTTGACCTCCCGAATGCGATCTTCGAAGGCCTGCTGCCGTTTTCCGTACAGGTCCTCGAAGGTGATGGACGACGCATATACCAGCGGGCTCTTGTACATGTTGAAATGCCACAAATCAGCCGCGATGATCACCATTAAGATGAACGGCAGGCGCTTCTGCCCCATTTTTTCCGCCGCCCAAACCGCTCCCGACCCGGCCGCGAGCGCGAAGCCCAGCGCCGGCACGAACCAGATTTCGATGGGGGCGTGCGCGTCGCGAAATGCCGGCAGCAGCTTGAGCAGGCGGGCCAAGCCAGCGCTCGGACCGAACGCGTACCACAGCCCGGGGACGATCAGCGCGAGTATTGAACCCATCTGCAGCTTCCTGAGCAGCCCGGCGATCGCGAGCGGCAGCAGCAACAAGCCACCATAGAGATAGAACTGGCGAATTTCTTCAGGACCTTTGTAGTCGCCGGAGATCAAGCCGAAGTAGTCGGCCGACATCACGGCGGCCAAGTCGATGGGATGCAGCGACGCTGTGGGCGAAGTGAGGGGATGAGCCGCGTACTTGACGATCTCGAGCCAGGGCAGGACGACTACCGCGCTCAAGCACAATCCGATGACCGGCGTGGACACAGCGAGCATCGCTGCCCGCTTCCACGACCGCGACGCAAGCATGAAGCACGCCAACGCCAAGAAGCAATACATCGCTGCATCGAAGCTGCCTGCCAACGTGATGAGTCCTGCGAATGCACCGGTCAACAACCATGACCGCCGCTCCAATCGCGAAGCCCACAGCAGCCACGGCAGCAGTGCCGCGGCTTCGAACATTCCGAGCTGCGAGCTGTGGGCGGCGAAGAATCCGCCCCAGGCGTAAAACATCGCAGCGATGGCGGCGGCCACGGGATCGCCGAAAAGCTTGCGGGCGAGCAAAAATGCCCCGCCTAGTGCGAGGAACGAATGCAGAGCCAGCTCCCAAAACAGGATGCGCGGGGTGATTCCAATCAGGTAAAACGGCCAATGCAGCGGGTACCATGCGCCGGTCTGTGGATCGGACAGAAACGGCATCCCCGAATATAGGAATGGTGTCCAGTAGGGCAGCCGCCCGGCGTGCACGGAATCGGCAAAATATTTCTGGGCGGAATACGTGACGTCGGTCAAGTCCCAATGGATGGTGACGTTCGGCTGAAACAGCGGGATCGCCCAGAACAGAAGGGTCGCCACTGCCATCGCGAGTAGGACAGGCGATCTTGTCGCCTGTCTCATGTTTCGTCGATTTTCAGGAGCCGCCGGCGCAGCAGATCGAGAGCGGCCTGCGTGGCGAACCCGCGAATGCGCGGCCGATCTCCTGGCATCGCAAAGCGCAGCGCTTCCGGCGGTTCATCGGGACCCGCGATGCCTATGAAGATGGTGCCCACTGGAGCGCCCGTGCTCGACTCGGGGCCCGCCTCACCGGTGATGGAGATGGCGAAGGTCGTGTTGGTGCGAGCCCGGACGCCTTCCGCCATCGCGCGCGCCACTTCCTTGCTGACTGCAGTGTGCTGTGCGATCAGCGCTGGGTCCACGCCCAGCAGGTCGGTTTTCATTCGGTCCGTGTAGGTCACGAATCCGCCGACGAAGTAGTCGGAGCTTCCGGCGATGGATGTGATTCGCTCGCCAACCATGCCTCCTGTGCAGCTTTCGGCGATGCTGAGGGTCGCGCCGCGTTCGCGCAGCAGCGTGCCGATGATCACTTCCAGCGGATCGCCATTGCGCGAGAATAAATGCCGTCCAAGCAGTGCTTCTATTGGATCCCCAATCTCGGCCAGCAGCCGCTCGGCGTCTTCCGCCGATTCGCAGCGGGCGCGCAGGTGAATCTGGATGTCTCCTGGGGAGGCCAGGATTGTGGTGGATGGATTGGTGTATTTCGTGTACACCGGAGCGATCAGCGCATCCAGATCCGACTCCGTAAATCCAGTGACCCGGTAGAATCGCGCGCGGATTACCTGCGCCGGCAGAAGCTTGGTCAATCGCGGGATACATTCGTTGGCGAACAGCGGCTTCAGCTCACCGGGCGGACCCGGCAGCATGATCACTATGCGGCCGTGGTCTGCGATCCACTGCCCGGGAGCCGTCCCGTTGACGTTCGGCAGCACCTCCGCGCCCGCGACTACATATGCCTGCCGCTTGTTGATCTCGGCCATCTTGCGCTGGCGACGCCGGAACCGCTCTTCGATCGCGTCGCAGATTTCCTGGCTGAAAACCAGCTCACGATTCAACGCATCAGCCACCGCCTGGCGCGTCACGTCATCTTCGGTAGGACCGAGACCGCCGGTCAGGATCACGATGCCGGCGTGGCTCAGCGCGGATTGCACCGCGTCCGTCAACTGAGCCCGATCGTCGCCGATGATCAACTTCCGGCGCACTTCGACGCCCAGCGCGTTCAGCTGATCGGTGATGTACAGCGAATTGGTGTCGATGCGCTGCGAGGTCAGCATCTCCGACCCCACCGCGATGATCTCGGCGTCAGCCATTAAAGACTTATGGAACGGGCCAGCCCTCGATGCGCGCGTCCACCTTGAACAGCGAGTTATTGGTGGCCACGATCACCGACTTCGAAGGCGAAAACGCCAGGCCCACGATCGCCGGCCCCGAGAGAAACAATTCGGCATTGCGATCGGGAGAAATTCTCACGACACCGCGACGCCCACCGAGAGATGCTGCCACGTACAGGTTTCCCTTCACGTCAAACGCCATGCCTTGCGGACGCCCCAGCCCGCGATAATACGTCTCCACGTGTCCATCCTTGTCGATGCGATGGACTGCATCGAAACTCGAAGTGGTGGGACCGGTGACGTAGAGATATCCATCAGGGCCAAAGGCCAGATGATATGCCGCGATGGACGGTTCGAGCGTGGCGAACACGTAAATCTGCCGTTGCCGGCTGATCTTGAAAACCGTTCCGCTGCGGTCGCCGACAAAAAGATTGTCTTCGCGGTCGAAGACGATTCCTGTGGCCACGCCCATGCCCTCCACGTAGGTGGACGTGTTGCCCGACGGCGAAACCTGGTAGACCATGCCGTCATGGCGGCTGGAGCAGTAGAGAGCGCCCTCGGCGTCTAGCGCCAAGCCTGTGGCGTTCATCATGTCCGTGACCAGCGGCTTCGGGGTGAGACTGGAATCAATCTTGTAAATCGAAACCGCGGTCTTCTGCCCGGCTGAACCGCTGAAGGTCGTGTAGATATTCCCCAGCTTGTCAATGGCAGGGTTGGAAACGGGATGCATCCCCTCCGCAATCTGGATACCGATGTCGCAGGTCCAGGCCGTGTCTTCGTCCTTGCCAAGCATCAGCTCGCCGCGCGAGACGCCTTCCGGCACGCGGACGATCAGAAGCGAATCCGATCCGATCACCACGGGAGCGGACAGCTCTCCGAAGCGCGCTGTGGGCCGATCCGCTCCAGCCAAGCCTTTGCCGCGGATGCGGAACTCGCCGCCCGGGATGGCCGCAGGCGGGGAAACGTCTGAAATCTGCGGTCGGGATTCGGGATTCTTGCGAAGGGCCATAAAAGGACTGCTAATACAGATTGAACCATCCAGCGGTGAACAACACAAGTGCAGCGTAAATTCCCGCCATCGCATCGTCGAGCACGATACCCGCGCCGCCGGGGATTCGTTCCAGTTGCCGTACGGGCGGCGGCTTCCAAATGTCGAATAATCGGAACAGCGCAAAGGCGACAATCCAGCTCTTTGCATTGAGCGTCGAAGCTCCGGCGAACGTGATCCATTGCCCGACAACTTCGTCGATCACGACGATTTGCGGGTCCTTCTTGCCACTATCTTTTGCCACCCGTCCCGCGGCCCAGATGGCCGGAGCGATCAGCACCACGCCGCACAATGCCAGGCAAGCTCCGGAAATGCCCAAGTATGCGTGCAGGCCCCAGGCAATCGCCAGCGCGCCCAGCGATCCCGCGGTGCCAGGGCCTTTCGGGACATATCCTATGTAAAAAAACGTGCCGACCACGCGCGCGAGGGCGCTCATTCGGAGTCGTCTTCCTCAACAGGAATTTCTTCTAGCGTCTGCGGATCCACCGGCGTCGAGATCGTGTATTTCTCCGACGCCCAATTACCGAGATCGATGATGCGGCAGCGGTCGCTACAGAAGGGGATGAATTCGCCGTCAGCTGGGACCACTTTCCGGCAGATCGGACACCGCATAATCCTAGCTGATTAGCACCAACCCGGAATTGACAGCCTGGCGGGCTTCCGTATCCGCCATCAGTTCGCCGGTCAAATCGTAATCGTGGGCCTTGGTGATCCGCATGCGACGGAATTCGCCCGCCCGGAGCGGAGCCTCACCGGGATCTGAAATGTAGCAGACGCCATCGATATCGGGAGCCTGCGTCGAGAGTCGAGCCTGCCAGACGAGTTCCGAATCGGCCGAGGGGCCCTCCACCAGCACGTCGGCTTCGTGCCCCACCAGGGAGCGGTTACGAGCGCGGGAAATCTTGCGCTGGATCGCCATCAGCTTGCGTTTGCGGTTCTGAATCGTACGGCCGTCCACTTTGGCGTCCAGCGCGAAACTCTTGCTGGTGTCTTCGTCGGAGTAGGAGAAGGCCCCCATGCGGTCGAACTGAGCGGCCTCAACAAACTGGCACAATTCGCTGAAATCCGCTTCGGTCTCGCCGGGAAAGCCGACGATCATACTGGTGCGAATCGCAACGCCGGGGATGGTCCGCCGGATCTTTTCCAGCAGCTTGAGGAAGATCTCGCCGCTGGCCCCGCGCTTCATGCGTTTCAGCACCGGCGCGCTGGCGTGCTGCAGCGGCATGTCGATGTATTTGACCAGCGCCGCATGCGCCGCGATGGTATCGAGAAGCTTCTGCGTCACCTTGTTCGGATAGCAGTACAGGAACCGGACCCACTTGGCATGTTCAGTTTCGATTTGCGCCAGCCGAGCCAATAATAGCGACAGACCGTCTTTCAGACCCAGGTCCTCGCCGTAACAGGTGGTGTCCTGGCCGATCAGGTTGATCTCGCGCACGCCTTGCGAAAACAACCGTGTGGCCTCTGAAATCACGCTCTCGAAACGTCGGCTTCTAAACATCCCGCGATACTGCGGGATCACGCAGAACGTGCAGGGATGATCGCAGCCCTCGGCGATCTTGATGTACGCGAAGTGCCCGGGTGTGGCTAACACGCGCGGCGTCGCGTCGTGATACAGGTACGGTTCGAAGGGATTGCGCTCGGCGGGCTCCACGCCTTCACAGAGACTGGTGATCTGCTCCAGCTCATTGGTGCCGATCACGGCATCCACTTCCGGCATATTCTTCCGGATGTCGCCGCGGAAGCGTTCGACCAGGCATCCCGCGACAATCAATTTCCGCGCGCGACCGGTTTTCTTGTACTCGGCCATTTCGAGAATGGTGTTTACCGATTCCTCTTTGGCCGGATCGATGAAGCTGCACGTGTTGACCACGATCACGTCGGCATCGGAAGGATGCGGCGTCAGCTCGTGCCCCTGCGCGGTGAGCTGGCCCATCATCACCTCGGTATCGACGAGGTTTTTGGGACAGCCCAAGCTAACAAATCCAATTTTCAAAATGAGAATCCTAAATGTGGCAGTGCGATTCGCCGCGCTTTTCCAGATATTGCTGATGATACTCTTCCGCGCGCCAGAACTCGCTGGCCGGGACGATCTGGGTCACAATCGGCTTGGGGAACTTCGCCTGCGCGGCTTCGCGCGATGCCCGCGCTTCCACCAGTTGTTCCGGCGAATAGTAGAAAATAGCCGAGCGATACTGCGCGCCAACATCCGGACCCTGGCGGTTTAGCGTGGTCGGATTGTGATTGCTCCAGAAGATTTCCAGCAGATCGTGGTAGCTGATGACCTTCGGATCGTAAGTGACTTCGACCACTTCCGCATGACCGGTACGGTCGGTGCAGACGTCTTCATATGTCGGATTTTTCGTGGTCCCGCCCATATAGCCAACCTGGGTCGACTGCACTCCCGCCAGACGCCGAAATGCGGCTTCCACGCCCCAAAAACAGCCTGCGCCGAAGCTGGCCTTGCTGAGCTGCGTCTCCATACCTTGATTGTACCCTCCCAGCTTGCCGGAACAAGAAAAGACGAGTTAGGCTGGGGGTTTGCCGAAGCTTCGTGTAACCAATCAGACACGCGGGCGAATGCTGGCCGACCGGGCCGATATCGCCGACACCGGCGCCAAGCGCCGCACTGGGTTGTTGAAGCATACGGGCCTGGCTGCCGGCGAGGGTTTGTGGATCGTCCCATGCGAAGGCGTCCACACGTTTGCCATGAAGTTCCCCATCGATGTCGTGTTCCTCAATCGCAAGCGCAAGATCCTGAAGATCCGGCCGAATATGGTCCGCAGCCGGATCGCGCTGAGCCTGATGGCGCATTCGGTGCTGGAACTGCCTGCCGGGACGCTGGGGGAGACCGGAACCGAGCGCGGCGACCAGTTGGAACTGGAAAAGTACGAATAGAATCGGCGTGGGCAGATGAAAAAGGGACACGCCCCTCCTGTCCGGACGCTTGGACGGTCATCAGAACCGAGACCTGTCCCCTTTTCATTCACGCCAGTCACGCGGTCGTACAATAAGGGCTGATGAAAACGTGGGCGGCAAGTGTGCTTTTGGCGGCTGGTCTGGCCATCGCCCAGTCGACGCAGCCCCTTCAGGACGTACAGTCCGCCTTGCAACGCAAGGACTACGCAACGGCTTTGCGGCTGGTCAGGCCGCTGGCCCAGGGCGGCGATCCCACGGCGCAGTCCATGCTGGGCACAATGTATGCACTGGGGCTTGGAGTTCCGCGGAGCGACTCAGAGGCGGTGAACTGGTTTCGTAAAGCTGCGGAAAAGGGGCAACCCGTGGCCCAGGGCAACCTCGGCATCGCGTATATGAGCGGCCAAGGTGTGAAGAAAGATTACAC
>Ga0265313_10003404_pt1 | contig 12894 bp, 12 predicted proteins | sample 4123metaG_FD_203122 | JGI IMG/M metagenome (GOLD analysis project Ga0265313, IMG submission 203122) | Rhizosphere microbial communities from Carex aquatilis grown in University of Washington, Seatle, WA, United States - 4-1-23 metaG | ecosystem: Host-associated > Plants > Roots > Rhizosphere >...
CAAACATGACGCCGCCCGCCCGCCTGCAAATGGCCATCGAGATTCTGGAAGGGCTGGAGAAAACCGCCCAGCCCGCCGACCGCTTTGTGAAGGAGTGGTTCCGCGCCCGGCGTTTCGCGGGCTCCAAGGACCGGCGCGAGATCGCCGCCCGGGTGTTCGCCATCCAGCGCCACCGCGCCGCGCTGGCCTGGCGGATGGACGATGAGAAACCCCGCGCTCTGGTAATCGCATCACTGCTGGACGCCGGAGAGGACCCGGCGGCCTTTTTCACCGGCGGCTATGGCCCTGCGCCCCTGACAGAAGCCGAACAGGCTGCAATGACGATGCCCCGTGCCGAACCACCGCTCCGGGTGCGCGGCGAGTTTCCCGCTTTTCTGGAATCTGAATTGACGCGGGCCTTCGGCGGCGCCGTGCAGGCGGAAATGATTGCGCTGCAAGCCCGTGCGCCCGCCGACCTGCGGGTCAACAGCCTGAAGGCGTCGCGTGACGAAGTGCTGGTGGGATTGCGGGCTGAAGCCGTTGCCTGCGAACCCACGCCGTTCGCCCCCCTCGGCATCCGCGTTCCGTCGGGCGACGGCAACGCCGCGCTGTCGAAATCGGCGCTGTTCCTGTCGGGCGGTTTTGAATTCCAGGACGAGGCCGCCCAGATCGCGTCCTTGCTGTGCGGCGCGCAGCCGGGCATGCGGGTCTGCGACCTGGCGGCGGGGGCGGGTGGCAAGTCGCTCGCTTTGGCGGCGGCGATGGACAATCGCGGCGAGATCATCGCCTGCGATGTGCGGGGGCCGGCGCTGTTCGAGCTGGAGCGCCGCGCCGCTCGCGCCGGGGCGACCATCATCAAGACCCTGATGCTGGATCACGGTGCTCCCGAGGGTCTGTTCGATGTCGTGCTGGTGGACGCGCCCTGCAGCGGCACCGGCACCTGGCGCCGCCAGCCGGAACTGCGCTGGCGCCTGACGCCGCAGCGGCTGGACGAATTGACGGCGCTTCAGGACAGGCTGCTTGACCGGGCCGCCGGCCTGGTGCGGCCGGGCGGGCGGCTGGTCTATGCCACCTGCTCGATCCTGCTGGTGGAAAACCAGGACCGGGTCGCGGCATTGCTGGCGCGCAATCCCGCCTTCATGTCTGTGGATGCCGCCACGGCCTGGCCGGACGGCGCGCCACGGCCCCCCGGGCTGGGCGCCGAATTCCGCGCCACCCCGCGCACCACCGGCTGCGACGGCTTCTATGCCGCCATTCTGCGGCGCGGCTGATGTTCTTTGGACGCATGGTTCGGGCCCATAAAAATGGATTATGATGCCACCATGATCCCCCCCGCGATTCCCCGCCTTGTCCTCGCCTTCGTCCTGCTGGCATCGCCGGCCCTGGCGGCCAACCCCGCGGATGCGGTGGGCGCCCTCATCACCCAGGCCCATGAAGCGCAGAGCCAGGGCAACACCGAACTGGCGCTGCGTCTGGCCCAGTCGGCGATCGTCGCCGATCCGGCGCGGCCGGCTTCCTATGTCGCGCTGGGCGACATCTATGCCGCCGCCGGGCAGCAGGATTATGCCCGCACCTATTACAATGAAGCGCTGTCGATCGACCCCGCCGAGCCGTCGGCGCTGAAGGCGGTCACCGACCTGGATCGCAAGCGAGTCATCGCCACGCCATGAGCGTATTGGTCGTTGATTTCGGCAGCCAGGTGACCCAGCTGATCGCCCGCCGCGTGCGCGAGGCCGGCGTCTATTGCGAGATCGTGCCCTATGACAAGGCGGAGGCGGCGCTGGCGGCAAGGCCCCAGGCGATCATCCTGTCGGGCGGCCCGGCCTCGGTGATGGACGAGGGCGCGCCCCGCGCGGCCCAGGCGCTGTTCGAGCAGGGCGTGCCGGTGCTGGGCATCTGCTATGGCGAGATGGCGATGGCCCAGCAGCTTGGCGGCAAGGTCGAAGGCGGCCATGCCCGCGAGTTCGGCCGCGCCGACATCATCATCGCAAAAGAGTCGCCGCTGCTGGCCGGGCTTGGCGGGATCGGGGCGCGCGAGCCGGTATGGATGAATCACGGCGACAAGATCACCGCCATCCCGCCGGGCTTTGCGGTGGTGGCGACCAGCGAGAACTCGCCCTATGCGGTGATCGCCGACGAAAAGCGCAGGCTCTATGGCATCCAGTTCCATCCCGAGGTGGTGCACACACCGCGCGGCGCGGAAATCTACAAGAATTTCGTGCTGAACATCGCCGGCATCAAGCCGGAATGGAACATGCATGCCTTCCATGCGGCGGCGGTGGCCCGCATCCGTGCCCAGGTCGGCAGGGGCAGGGTGATCTGCGGCTTGTCGGGCGGGGTGGATTCCTCGGTCGCGGCGGTCCTGATCCACGAAGCCATCGGCGACCAGCTCACCTGCATTTTTGTCGATACCGGGCTGATGCGGGCGGGCGAGGCGGACGAGGTGGTGAGCCTGTTCCGCAACCACTACAACATCCCGCTCATCCATGCCGACGCCAAGGCGCTGTTCCTGGGGCGTCTGGCGGGTGTCACCGATCCCGAGCAGAAGCGCAAGATCATCGGCGCCGCCTTCATCGAGGTGTTCGATGCCGAAAGCCACAAGGCCGGGGGCGCGGAATTCCTCGCCCAGGGCACCCTCTATCCCGATGTGATCGAAAGCGTGTCGGCGACGGGCGGGCCGTCCGTCACCATCAAGAGCCATCACAATGTCGGCGGCCTGCCGGATTTCATGAAGCTCAAGCTGGTCGAGCCGCTGCGCGAATTGTTCAAGGACGAGGTGCGGGCGCTGGGCCGCGAGCTGGGCCTGCCGCCGGCCTTTGTCGGGCGCCATCCCTTTCCCGGGCCGGGGCTTGCGATCCGCATTCCCGGCGAGATCACGGAAGAGAAGCTGGAAATATTGCGCAAGGCGGACGTGGTCTATCTCGACGAGATCCGCAAGGCCGGGCTTTACGACAAGATCTGGCAGGCTTTCGCGGTGCTGCTGCCGGTGCGCACCGTGGGGGTGATGGGCGACGGGCGCACCTATGACCATGTCTGCGCCCTGCGCGCCGTCACCTCGACCGACGGCATGACCGCGGATTATTACCCGTTCGAGCACAGCTTCCTCGCCCGCGTCTCCACCCGCCTCGTCAACGAGGTGCGGGGGATTAACCGGGTGGTCTACGACGTGACCAGCAAGCCGCCCGGAACCATCGAGTGGGAATGAAAGTCGCGGGGACCGGCAGCGACGTTGCCTTGGGAGGGGCATCATGAAATTCGCAATATTGGCCGGTGTCACACTGTTCACCGTCATTCTTCCGGCGTCGGCAGCAGATGATGCGGGCCTGTCGCGCATGGCGCTGTGCCAGGACTCCTGGTTCCAGTGGAGCAAGAGCGATCCGGAAAAGCTCAAGGCGTTCGGCGACCACTTCCGTGCCGAGTTCGCGCCGCATGGCAACGATCCCTTCCTGCTGCCGAAGGCGAGCGTGTCGGTCGCGGGCCTCAAGGTGCTGGAGGCTTATCCCCAGAGCGTGGGGATGGGCGTGGGCTTTTCCCTCACCGTCGATGCGCCGTTCGACCAGACGCGCGCCGCGATGCAAAAGGCGTTGGGCAAGCCCCTGGAGAAATGCGAGGCCAGCGACGGCATGCGCAGCTGCGAACTGGAGATCGGCCCGCAACGCACCTTCACCCTGATGGCCGAAGACAATCCGCACAGCCATCGCACCCTGATCGGCTGCTATTATTTCTACGAAAAATAATTCGTCGAAGTGTTTTGGCGTTGCCTGTCCACACCCGCGCAAAAAATATTTCACCCCGGAAAAAGCTTTTGCGGAAGCCGGTTGCGGATTCGCGGACGGCGGATGGTACGGCCTGTCTGTCCACGCCTGTTCTGCATCTGCTAGAATGGCGCGATGAATGTCTCAGATTCGCCGGGCGAAGATTTCGATTGCAGGACCTGTCCAACCCCTGTCCACCGGCCGGGGGAGGGGGGAAGCCGGCAAAACCGCAAAACGAATAAACCGCAAAAGACTGGAATCATTCCCGCAAGGCGCCGCGGCGGCCAGCCGGGCAACCGGAACGCCGCCAAGCCTTTCACCGCCCTGTCCAACCGCATTGGCGGATTGAAGCGGCGGCTGCGTGCACTCAGCCGAGGGGTGCCCTGATGTGCGGCAAGTTCACCGCGAAGGCGTCTTGGACGGAGATCGTGGACTTCGCCTATGCGACGCCTGCCGATCCCGGCGACCGGCTTGTGGCCTATCGCGTGATGACCAATTTGCCGGTGATTGTCCGACATGAGGGCGTGCGGTGGGTGGTGCCGATGCGCTGGGGCTTCCCCGATCCCAGTGACTGGCGCAGGCCGCGGCCGATCCATGCCCGCGCCGAAACCATCGACAGCATGCCGGCATTCGCCAGTGCGTTTCGCGAAGGCCAGCGCGGCATCGTGCTGGTGCAGTCCTTCAACGAGGCGCCCGACAGCGGCGCCCAGCATGTCATCACGCCCGATGGCGCCATCGGCATCGCGTTTGTCTGGCGCCGTTTCGAGGGTGGTGGTCTGCCTGCGCCGCTGCTGGCCTGCGTGATGGCGACGGTGCCGGCCAACCGGTTGATCGCCGGCCTGCCGACCGACCGCATGCCGGCGGTGCTGGCGCCCGAGGACTGGGCGGTGTGGCTGGGCGAGACGAAGGCCGACCCTGCCGCGGTCAAGGCCTGCCTGCGCACGGTAGACGATGTGCGCTGGACGATGCGGCCGGAAGACCGCGCCGCCCGCCCCGGGCGCGGCAAGCCGACCGTGTCCGATCCGGCGGGACTGTTCTGAACGGGCTTGACTCTCTGAATATGTTCCTGTTTCGTTCTTATCATGACATGCACGTCCTTCACGGCGCCGTTGCCGTTCAGCCTTTTCTTCGCGCTGTATCCGCCCCAGCCGCTAGCCTGGGAAATAGTTTCTCGCGGAACGCGTCTCAAGCGGGCGCATCACCTGGGCGGCCGCTTGATAGATCCTCCACGCATCCACCTCACACTCGCATCGGTTTACGATTGCACGGAGCCATGGCGTGATCACTTCGATCGCGCCATTCGGGTGGGTCATGCAATGCGCCAGCAGTCCTTTCCGCTTGCGCTGGAATGGACCCATTCGTGATGTGTGGCGAGGATGGAACAAGGTGTCTGAAGCATTTCCGGAAAGCCTTGGCCGAAGAGATGCGTAAAGTCGGCTTCAAGGTATCGCCTGGCTTCACTCCACATGTCACCTTGCTGTGGGCGGATCGCCGGGTCGATGAACACCCGATGCTGCCGGTAGGCTGGACTGCAACGGATTTCGTGCTGATCGAGAGCATTCGCGGCCGTTCCCGGCACACCGAGTTGGGGCGCTGGTGTTTGCATTGATGGGTCGCAGCGAGCACAGGATGGATTGGGCGTGACAACGATTTACGGAATCAAGAACTGCGACACCATGAAGAAGGCCCGCGCCTGGCTGGATACGCACAAGATCGACTATGCCTTCCACGACTATAAGACAGCAGGAATCGACAAACCGACATTGGAAGAATGGGCGAAGGCACTGGGCTGGGAAACCCTGCTCAACCGCGCCGGCACGACCTTCCGCAAATTGCCCGACAAGGACAAGGAAGGGCTTTCGGAAAAGAAGGCCATTGCCCTCATGCTGGTCCAGCCCTCGATGATCAAGCGGCCGGTGCTGGAGCGTGGCGGGAAGCTGATCGCAGGTTTTAAGCCGGAACTCTACAAGGAATTCTTCGCAAGAAAATAAAGTATCGTCACCAGCGCTTCGCAGGCTTGGCCGGGGCAGTCTCCGGCAGACGGATTATTTTGCGATCCATACTTGCCCAAACCCGGCGAGCAGGGCTTCATTCCCGCCGGCATCCCAAACCCGCAAGGAGCATTTCGTGGCAGACAACCCGCAACATCCCAATCCGCCGGTCAAGGGCGGCGTGATCGCCTATCTTTCGATCGACGGCGCCATCAAGGCGGCCGAGTTCTATAAGAAGGCGTTCGCCGCCGAGGTCGCGGCCCTGATGCCGCCCGACGAGAAGGGCCGCACCATGCACGCCCATCTCTACATCAATGGTTCCTCGGTGATGATGAGCGACTTCTTTCCCGAGCATGGCCACGCCCCGGCGCCCGCTTCGGGTTTCAACCTGATGCTGCGGGTCGACGATGCCGATGCCTGGTACAAGCGCGCCATCGACGCCGGCTGCACCGCCACCATGCCGCCGCAGGACATGTTCTGGGGCGACCGCTATGGCCAGTTGAAGGACCCGTTCGGGGTGACCTGGGCGGTCAATCAGGTTCTGAAGAAGTGAACCGCCCGCTTCGCACTATACGGCCATGAGCATTTATGCCGGCGTCGGCGGTTGGGTCTATGAGCCCTGGCGGGAGAGTTTCTATCCCAAAGGCCTGCCCCAGAAGCGCGAGTTGGAATATGCCAGCGGCAAGCTCACCGCCATCGAGATCAACGGCACCTATTATGGATCGCAGAAACCGGAAAGCTTCGCCCGCTGGCATGACGAAACCCCGGATGGTTTCGTCTTCGCCCTGAAAGGTCCGCGTTTCGCGACCAACCGCCGGGTGCTGGCGGAGGCCGGCGGCTCGATCGAGAAATTCTTCGCCAGCGGCGTCACGAAATTGAAAGGCAAGCTGGGGCCGGTGAACTGGCAGTTCATGGCGACCAAGAAATTCGATGCCCAGGATTTCGGGGCGTTTCTCGAATTGCTGCCGAAGACGGTGGAGGGCCGTCCCATCCGCCACGCCGTCGAGGTACGGCACGAAAGCTTCCGGCACAAGGATTTCATCGCCCTGTGCCGCGCCCATGACGTCGCCATCGTCACGGCAGGCGATAGCGAATTTCCCTGCATCGCCGATGTCACCGCGCCTTTCGTCTATGCTCGTATCATGGGCACCCGGGAAAAAGAGCCGGCGGGTTACGCCAAACCCGCGATCAAGGCCTGGGCCGCGCGTGCGAGGGATTGGGCCGAAGGCGGGGCGCCCAAGGACCTCAAGCTGGTCGCGCCCGGCGCGGCGAAAAAGAGGCGCGATGTATTCCTGTTCGTCATCAGCGGCGCCAAGGAACGCAATCCCGCCGCCGCCATGGCCCTCATCGATGCGCTGAAATGAACCTGCAGCGCGCCACCGCGGCCGACCTGGCGGAGGTCGTGGCCCTGATGAACCTGGCCTTTCGCGGCGGCGACGGCTGGGCGGCGGAGCAAGGCTACATCCAGGGCGACCGGGTGCGGCTTGGCGATCTGCAAGCCGAACTGGCGGCCGGCCTGCCGCTGTGGCTGCGGCGCGACGATGCCGGCGCCCTGCTGGGCTGCTTCAGCCTGGAATTTCCCGATCCGTTGACCGGCTATCTGGGCATGCTGACGGTCGCGCCGGGCCTTCAGGAACAGCGGCTCGGCCGCGGCCTGCTGGAAGAAGCCGAAGCACGGGCGCGGCAGGCGGGTGCGGCGCGCATGCGCATGTCGGTGATCTGGGTGCGCGAAGCGCTGATCGCCTGGTATGTGCGGCGCGGCTATGCCCCCACCGGCGAAACCAAGCCCTTCCCCTATGGCGATGACCGCTGGGGCGTGCCGCAGCGCAACGATCTTTATTTCATGCTGCTGGAAAAGCCGCTCTGACGGCGCATGGCGGCAATGCGCCGCCGCGCCTTGCACGGCCGCGCGGTTGCACCGAACATCGCGGGCATGCGGAGGCCGCCATGCAACTGATCGGGATGCTCGACTCGCCCTATGTGCGGCGGGTGGCGATTTCGCTGAAGCTGTTGGGCATTCCCTACACCCACCATTTCCTGTCGGTGTTCCGCAATTTCGACGAGTTCGCCGTCCTCAATCCGGTGGTGAAGGCGCCGACCCTGGTGACGGACAGCGGCGTGGTGCTGATGGAGTCCAGCCTCATCCTCGCCCATGTCGAGCGGCTGGCGCCCCGCAGCCTGATGCCGGCGGGCGCCGCGCATGACGAGGCACTGCGCCTGATCGGCCTGGCGTTGGCGGCTTGCGATAAGAATGTGCAGATCGTCTATGAGCGCAATCTGCGGCCGGCGGACAAGCAGCACCAGCCCTGGCTCGACCGGGTGGCGGGGCAGTTGCGCGCCGCCTATGGCGCGCTGGAACAGGCGGTAGTGCGTGCTCCGGACTGGCTGTGCGGCGAAGAGATGCTGCAGCCCGACATCACCACGGCGGTGGCCTGGCGCTTTACCCAGAGCACCATCCCCGAAATCATCCGTACCGCCGATCATCCCGCCCTGGCGGCGCTGACGGCGCGGGCTGAGCAATTGCCCGAATTCCGCGAGACCTATCAGGACTTCCGGACCTGAGTCCGATCTCCCGCAAGTTTGCTGCGACCACATTAAAAATGGGCGAGTTCTTATCCATCTTTCCGGACATTCACCCGCGCGAAGCTTTGCGACATTCCTGCAATCTTCCCGCAATCAAACCCGGCCCCCCAGCCGCTAGGTCTGTGGGGGGAAATTTCCGGGCTTGGTATGGCTGTCTCCTTTCCGCCGCGCGCCGCGCGCCTCATCGATTCCAAAAGGCTGAATCGCGCCCTGTTCGGGGTCTATTTCGAGGAAGACATCTACGAGAAGCTTGGCCGCGCGCTGCCCGTCGCGATGCGGGCGTTGCCGTTCCTCATCGATCCGGCCATGCGGGCCCGCAATCTCATCTTTGTGCATGTGCCGCGGGTGGCGGGCACCTCGATCGGCCGGGCCTTGTATGGACGGCAGGGCAGCCGCCACCACAGCGCCCGCGTCTTGCGCACACTGGACCCGGTTTTCTTTGGGGCGGCCCGGTCCTTCGCGGTGCTGCGCGATCCCTTCGACCGTTTCGCCTCCGCCTTCGCCTTTGTGCGGGCACGCGGCTCGGAGAATTGTCCGCTCGCCGAGGTGTTCGTCCGGGACACCGCCAAGGTCGTCTCCATCGACGACTATCTCTCCTATCTGGAGCAGCGCGACGATTTCTCGCTCGATTTCGTGATGCGGCGGCAAAGCTGGTTCGTCTGCGACCTGGCGAGCGGGGAGCCGCTGGTCAAGACCCTGTTCCTTTACGGCGAGGATGATGCGGCGCTCGCCCTCTATCTGCGGGCGCATGGCGTGACGGCGCTGCCCTGGCTCAATCGCGGCGCTGGCGGCGTTCCCCCGCTCAGCGCCCGCCAGCGCCGCCGCGTCGAGCGCCTTTATGCCGACGATTTCGCGCTGATCGAGGCGCAGCGCAAACAGCGGGCCTGGGAAGCGGCGGGCCTGGCGCCGCCCCGCGACGTGGCGGCCGAATGAAGGCCGGAACCGGCCGCGTCCGCCGATATCCACAGGCCGCTAGTTGAGGTGAAGCCTCGCCCTACTAATGCTAGGATGGCGTCCGCGAGTCGCGCAGCGGACGGTCCGATACCTGTGAGCGAAACGGCGATCGCCGCAAATTCGCTTGCCCGCCTCACCGCCGCCCGGTTGATTGCACGCCCCGCAAAATTCGCGAGCGCAGTTTCAGAGCCGGCATGGAACAGGAAGCCTATCGCCACGTCCCCTATGACATCGATGTCGAGCAGGCCCTGCTCGGCGCCATCCTCGCGGACAACCAGGCGCTGGAGCGCGCCACTGCGATCCTGAAGCCGGAGCAGTTCTACGATCCGCTGCATGCCCGCATCTTCGCGACCATGTCGCAGATGATCGAGCGCGGCGGCGTGGTGGTGACGCCGCTCACCCTGCACGCCACGATGAAGGCCGATCCCGGGGTGATGGAGCTGGGCGGCCAGGGTTATTTCGACGAGCTGCGCAAGGCGGCGCCCGCCATCCCCAATATCCGCGACTATGCCAACATCATCGCCGACCTGGCGATGCGCCGCAGCCTGATCCGGATCGGCGAGGATATCGTCAACACCGCCTATGAGGCACCGACCGAGAAGACCTCCAAGGAGCAGATCGAGGAAGCGGAAAAGGCCCTTTATGCCGTCGCCGAGTCCGGCAAATACGGCGAAGGGGCGATGGATTTCCACGAGGCGCTGCGCCGGGCCGTGGACTCCGCGGAAAAGGCCCATGCCCGGGGCGGGCGCATTTCCGGCGTCACTTCCGGCTTCACCGACATCGACAGCCTGCTGGGTGGGCTGCAGCCTTCCGACCTTCTCATCCTGGCCGGCCGCCCCGGTATGGGCAAGACGGCGCTGGGCACCAACATGGCGTTCCATGCCGCCCGCACCTATGTGCAGGACATCGAGGCGGGAGCGGAATTTCCCCGTGGCGCGCCGGTGCTGTTCTTCTCCCTGGAAATGGCGGCGCAGCAATTGTCGGCGCGCGTCCTGGCCGAGCAGACCGAGATCGAGATGTGGAAGATCCGCAATGGCCGCTTCTCGGAAAGCGAGTGGGAAAATTTCGTCCTCACTACCCAGGAGCTTTCCACCTTGCCGCTCTATATCGACGACACCGGCGGCATCTCCATCGCCCAGATCGCGGCCCGGTCGCGGCGGCTCAAGCGGGAAAAGAATATCGGGCTCATCATTATCGACTATCTGCAACTGGTCGAGCCTTCGCGCCGCCACGAAAACCGGGTGCAGGAAATCACCGAGGTCACCAAGGGCCTCAAGACCTTGGCCAAGGAACTCAATGTTCCGATCCTGGCGGTGGCGCAGCTTTCACGCGGCGTTGACAGCCGCGACGACAAGCGCCCGGTGCTCTCGGATTTGCGCGAATCCGGCTCCATCGAACAGGACGCCGATGTGGTGATGTTCGTCTATCGCGAGGAATATTACCTCAAGACGCGCGAACCCGATCCCTCCACCCCCGAGCACGCCAAATGGTTGGAGAAATGCGAGCGGGCTCACCGCCGGGCCGAAGTGCTGGTGGAAAAACACCGCCACGGCGCCACCAACAAGATCGACCTTTATTTTGACGACCGCTTCACCCGCTTCTCGAACCTGGTGGCGGACGCGGGATGAGCGCGCCGCGTTCCGCTGGCGGCACAAGGCTGCGCTTGAGAGTCAGAACGAGCACCATGGCCCCGATCAGTCCCAGCGAGAACACCGCCATGGCCGGGGCGTAGCCGCCTGTCCGTTCCTTGGCGACACCGATGATGACCGGCCCAAGAAAGCCGCCCACATTGCCCATGGCATAGATGAGCGCCACGCCCGCCGCCGCGGCCGGTCCTGTCAGGAAGGACGGCGGCAGGGCGTAAAAGGGACCATAGGCGGCGGTAATCCCGACGACGGCAACGGTCATGCCGGCAAAAACCGTGGCGTCGGACCGGCCGATGCCCGCCGCCGCAAAGCCTATGGCCGCAACCAGCGCGGCCAGCGCGACATGCCGGATGCGCTCACCCTTGCGGTCGCTGGAGCGGCCCCACAGGATCATGGCGACGCCGCCGGCCAGATAGGGCAGGGCCACGACGAAGCCGGTTGCGGAGTTGGAAAAGCCCATCTCCTGCACGATCTTCGGCATCCAGAAGCTCAGCGCGTCATTGCCCAGCAGAAGGCCGAAGATGACCAGCCCCAGCAGATAGACGCGCACATCGCGCAGCGCCGGCCGAAAGTCGCGATGCTCGGCGGTGGAGTCCGCCGCCAGGCGGGCGGCGATGATGCGTTTTTCTTCCGCCGTCAGCCAGCCTGCCGCCGCCGGGCCGTCCGGCAGGGACCGCAGCACCACAAAGCCCAGCAGGACCGCCGGCCCGCCCTCCAGCAGGAACAGCCAGCGCCATCCCGACAGGCCCGCGACAGTGTTCATGTCCAGGATGAAGCCGGAAAGCGGTCCGCCCAGCACTTTGGACAAGGGCGAGGCAAGCATGAACAGGGCGGTCAGGCCGGCGCGGTAATCGCGCGGAAACCAGGTGCTCAGATAGAAGATCATGCCGGGAAAACAGCCGGCTTCTGCGACGCCAAGCAGGAAGCGCAGGGTGCAGAAATCCCACGGCCCGCGCACAAAGGCGCAGCTGGTCGACAGCACGCCCCAGATCAACGCAATAAGGAATATCCAGCGCCGTGCGCCGACACGTTCCAGCGCCAGACTCGATGGCACCTGGAACAGGACAAAGCCGATGAAATAGATGCCCGCGCCAAGGCCGTAGACCGTCGCGGAGAAACCCAGCTCCCGGTTCATGCCGAGGGCGGCGAAGGCGACATTGTTGCGGTCGAGCAGATTGACCCAATAGAACAGCATCATCAGCGGCAGCAGCCGCCGGATGCATCTGACAAAAATCTGCTGCTCGGTCATCTGTTCCCCGGACCGGCGATGCGCGACAAGCCGCAAACAGCCTAGCGCTGGGCTGCCTTTGCCGAAAATGCAAATATTCGATCATCTCGTGCAAAGACCGCATAAGGTGGCGGCGCAACCTATTTCGCAGGCCGCCTTCATCTGCTCGCCCGCGCGGCCGGGGACTGGCGGCGCCTGGCGGAGCGGACCGGCCCGCCTTTCAGTCGCTGCGCCAGCTTGTGCTCGATCAGGCGAGCCTCGGCCTTCAGACACCCTTTGAAGGCGGCCACCAACCGCGATTCCGGCGCCAGCGTCGGGGTGAAAAAACCGATGCGCACCATGCGCGCCGGCCGCACCGGCACCAGCGCAAACGCCTCGGGATCATGGGCCAGGGGAAACAGCGGATCGGCAATGGTGACGGCATTGGCCGCCAGCACCAGCTGGCAGGCGATGTCGCTCGAGGTCGGGTTGAGCTGGGGACGCCATTCCACTCCCTCCGCCGCGAACATCTGCTGCGCCTGCTCGCGGACCGATCCGGTCGGGGGCATCGCCACCCGTTCTCCCGCCAGATCGGAGGCGCCGATGGACGCCTTCCCGGCCAGCCTGTGATCGCGGCGCAAGATCACCGTGGCCGGAAGCTCCAGCAACGGCGCCGTGGCGATGGCGGGATTGGGCAGCGGCAGCGTCGTCAGGCCCACATCGAAGGACAGCACCGGCGAGACAAACTGCTCGAAGGCGATAAGGCGCTCGACATCGGC
>Ga0265313_10003405_pt1 | contig 12888 bp, 11 predicted proteins | sample 4123metaG_FD_203122 | JGI IMG/M metagenome (GOLD analysis project Ga0265313, IMG submission 203122) | Rhizosphere microbial communities from Carex aquatilis grown in University of Washington, Seatle, WA, United States - 4-1-23 metaG | ecosystem: Host-associated > Plants > Roots > Rhizosphere >...
GCCAGGACGAGCGCGCAGACGGCGGCGGTTTCAAACGCGATGGCAAGTGCATCGTTGGCGATGCGCGCGGTATTTTGGAGAAACAACGGATGCAGCGCAACGAGCGCGAGGACGATCGTTCGGAGGAGAACGGGAACAATCGCACGTCGCAGCAGGCAGGCGAAGATGGTCAACGCAACCGCTCCAAACAGCACGTTCACCAGACGCAACGCGTAGAGGGCGGCGAGCGGATCGCCGGCCGCCAGCCGGAGCCAAACCGGCCGCATCAACCAATAGTAGAGCGGCGGATGCTGCGCTTCGTAGAGGAGCAGTGGCGGCAGCGGCAGCGCGGTGGAGGCGGGTTGGCGCTGTTTCCAGTAGTCCGGGTAGGACAAGGTTCCCCAGCGGCCGGTCTGCGCGGTGTCGTGGACGCTATGAGGGTAGGCGATCAGGAGGGGACGCAGCGACTCGGGGACGACGCTTTCACCCAAGACCGGGAGCGCGCCGCGTTCGTCCAAATAAACAATATAGGCGAGATGCTGATATTCGTCCCACCCCTCGAATGGCGGAAGGATGCTCAGGTGCAGAAGGCCGCGGAAAAGAAAGATCGCGATCAGCATCGTTGCGATGACCGGCCACGTGGAGCGCGGTGGATCGATCGTTTCCTGCGGTCGGATCGGCGTTTTCAATCGGGAAATTCAGCCATTAACTCGGTCTGCGAAAGACGGTGCGGGCGCACGGCGCGGCGACCAGAGTTCGACCCACACGAGTCCCGTAAACAGGAGCAACAGGGGATAAGCTTCCGCAAATGCGCCTGGGCTGACGTTGGGGAACGACGTTACGTCAACCAGGACGTTGATGAGCACGACCGCCGCGGCACCGCCGAACGCGGCGGTGGCGACGACGAAAGGATAGCCCAGATATCGCCGGCGCAATCCACGCACGAGGAGCCAGACCCAGATTGCGAGCCCGGCGTAGGCCGCCGCACCGCAGACCCAGCGCAAGGCCGTGCCGATTTTGTCGAGGAGAAAAATCCGCCAGTGGTCGAGGTCCTGTTCCCGATGGCGGTCCAACTCGGGAGCCTCCGGAGACGGGGAGAGCTGCCAGCGAGTGAGGTCGAGGAATAGACGAAGCTGGATCGCCGTGCCCCCGCTTGGCGGCGGCACCGCGCTGAAACCGGCGAAAGTCACAAAGTAGTTGAAGGCCCGCGGGAGTGTGGCGAGCAGACGCGACGTGTGCTCCGGCCGCCACCGCGGCAGGAATGTATCGCGACGGGGATAGGCCGCGAGCCGGCCATCGTCGCACGCGCGATTCACTTCGTCGGCGATGCGGGCGTAGAAATCCAACGCGGCGCGTGCGTTGGCGGCATGGCCCGCCATCGCGACCGCGTCGCGCAGCGCCCACACAAACCAGCCGCCGGCAATTTCGTCTTTTTCCCGCGGCAGGTGGGTGACGAATGAAGACAGCTCGGCCCAGTTTTTGCCGTGGTTGCCTTCCAGATGGGGCCGGAGCTCGGCGAAGGCCGGACTGACCGCATAGATTTTTTCCCGCGCTTCGCGGGTGACCGGCACGGAAGGAATTTCGTAGCTGGACCGCACACGCTGCAAGGCGCCATAAGCACTGACGAATTCCGGGGCGCGGAACTCGACGGTGCCGAACCAGCCATAATACGAAAAATTCAGCGCGCAGATCGTCGTCAACACGGCGGCCGCGCAAGCCGTCGCGACAGCGAGCGGCGCCGCGAACGACGCCAGCCGCTCGCCGTCGCGCCGGGAATTCCACGCGGCGGCGGCGATCAGCAGAACCGCGCTGGGCACGGCCCACACGCTTTCCTCGCGCGTGAGCCAGACGGCGACGCCGCTCACACCGAGCAAAATTCCCCACGCGAGCCGAATGCGCAACGCCGCGGTGCGCCGGGTTTCCAAAGCGATCAACGCGGCGAACAATCCCAGTGTAGCCGGCGTGTAGAGATTCTGCCGAAGCACGCGGCCGAGCGCCAGCATCTCATAGGTCATCGGATTCCACCAGAGCAGAAGAAAAATCACGGCGGCGGCGGGCTCCGACGGCAGGAGCGGGCGCAGGGCGCGAAGGACGAGAACGCAGCCGAGGAGATAGAGCAGGTGTTGCGCAAATGGCAGCGGAATGCCGAGGACAACCGTGCCGGCGACCCACAATGAATACATCGGCCCTTTCGCCAAGGTCAGCTGGCTGTAAGGGCCGAGCCAGTCGCCTGCTGAAATCGTCTTCGCAAGCTCAAGAAACAGCCGTTCGTCGTGTTTGGCCAGGCTGAGCGCCACGACGGGCTGGGCGGCGACAAGCCAGAGCTTGATGAACACCAGCACGACACACGCGACGAGCCAGGGGCGGTCGCGAAGACGCGTCGGAGAGGAAAGCGGCAGGCTCATCGTTTCAGTGGCAGGCCGAGGATGCTGAGGAAAAAACTTGCGAGGACGATCTGGCAGCCGAGCGCCAGCAGCGCGCCGCCCGGGATGACCCACCGCAGCAACTCACCCGGCGCGAGCGGGCCGAAGTGGTGGTGGCCCCACAAGCCGACGGCGCGCACCGAAAGCACGAGTCCCGCCAGGCCGGTCGCGCCGCCGAGGGCCAGGCCTTTTTCGAGGTTCAGCCAGCGGAACCAGCGCTGGAATTTTTCGTCGGCCGGCAGGACACCGGATTGAATCGCGAATACTTTCGTGAATACCGCAAAGGCCACCGATTGAAAGCCGATGAGCACGGCGATCGCGGCGAACAGCAGCGTGTGCACGTCGAGGGTGATCGGCCCGACAACGAGCGGACCGCGCACGAGCAGCGCGCCCACGATCGCGCCAGCCGCGATCAGTGCGAGGCCGGGAACGAGAAACAGCCAGCGCGGAGAGAACCACAGCATGAAGCGCAGGTGACGCCAGCCGTCGCGCCACGGTCGCAGGTGCGGCGGACGGCTGCGGCCGTCGGGACGGAGCGTGGTCGGAATTTCCGTGACGCGAAATTTGAAGAGCGTGGCCTTGATGACCATCTCCGAAGCGAATTCCATTCCGGTCGTGAGCAGGTCGAGGCGGTGGTATGCTTCCTTCGAAAACGCGCGCAGCCCGCAGTGAAAATCACCGATCGGGCTGCGGAAGAACAGGCGGCCTAGTCCCGACAGGAACGGGTTGCCGATGTAGCGGTTTTTCCACGGCATGGCGCCGGGCTGGACGCCGCCCAGAAAGCGGTTGCCCATGACGAGATCCCAGCCCTCGCGCAATTTCGCCAGAAAGCGGTCGGCGTGCGAGAAATCGTAGCTGCCGTCGGAGTCGCCCATAAGGATATAACGACCGTGGGCGGCGGCGATGCCGCCCCGGAGCGCGCAGCCGTAGCCTTTTTCGGCGACGGGCACGACGCGTGCGCCGAGCCGTTCGGCGATCGCCTGCGAACCATCGGTGCTGCCGTTGTCGGCGACGACGACCTCGCCGCGAATGCCGTGCTCGCGCAAGGCGCGCGATGCTTCCTCGACACAGCCGGCGAGCGTTTCGGCCTCGTTGAGGCAGGGCAGGACGATGGTCAGTTCCAAGTCGTCGTTGGTGGGAAAACTATCCACGGTGCCAAAGTGGCGAGTGGTCGCAGGGACAGGCAATGCTTTCGTTTGTTGGGCGCCGGCGCTATTTCAGCGGCGCGAAGGCGAAGCGGAGTCCGCGGTTGTAGCTCTCGGCCTTGGTGCCGGCGTGACCCTCGCCGTCGATCAAGCGCCATTGGTATTTCAGGTCGCGGTAGCGGTGCGCAGCGAGCTGCGTGTTGAGCTTCTTGATGCTGCCGAGAAAGACGGGATCCTCCTCGGCGGCGCCCGTCATGAAAAGGCGCACGCGCAGCGGCTGGCCGGATTTCGCGAATTGTTTCTCGCAGTCGAGGAGCCACTCGTCGGCCCAGGCGACCGCCGGGCTGATGGCGATGTAGGCTTGGAAAAGCTGTGGCTTGGTGAACATTGCGTAGAGTGTGAAGAGCCCGCCGAGCGAGCTGCCGCCGAGCACGCGATAGGACGGATCGACGCGATATTCGCGCTCGATGAAGGGAATGAACTCGCGCTCGACGACGGACAAAAACTCCGGCGCGTGGCCGCTGCCGCGGCCCTGACGATCGACGTCGGGATGGGGCACGGGCGTGTAGTCGTAGGTGCGACGCATGCCGTAGTCTGAACTCGGGCCCGGATAGCTGAAGCCGACGATGATGAACTCGGGTGCGACTCGGTCGTAGATGAGATTTCCGTAGAGAGCGTTGACGAGAACGGAGTCCCAATAACCGTCGCAGGTGTAGAGGACGGGATAGCGTTTTTTGGGCCGCGTCGCGTAGGACTCCGGCAGGAAAACCATGAGAACGTAGTCGAACCCGTCGGCCGAGCGGGGCAGCGCGCGGAGCTGCGAGTTGGCGACAATGTAGGGCGGAAATTTCTGGCGCGATTCGGATGGAGCGTCGACGCCGAACGCGAATGTCGCGCACGAAAGGACGATCAGCGCGAAAAGAAAATTGGAGCGCATCGGCGAATCAGAAGATCAACGACGCATCGAACTTCGTCCGACGCGCGGCTACGCGAGCAGACGGCGAAGGTAGGCGCCGTAGGCGGATTTGCCGTGTCTTTCGATGCTGGCTTCGAGCTGGGCGCGGCCGATCCAGTCCTGGCGGAAGGCGATTTCCTCGAGGCAGGCGATTTTCAGGCCCTGGCGGTTTTCGATCACGCTGACGAACTGCGCGGCGTCGAGGAGCGAGTCGTGCGTGCCGGTGTCGAGCCACGCGGTGCCGCGGCCGAGGATTTCGGCGTGGAGTTTGCCCGCGTCGAGATAAAGGCGGTTAAGGTCGGTGATTTCGAGTTCGCCGCGCTTCGAGGGTTTGAGCGAGCGGGCGAGGGGGACGACATCGCGGTCGTAGAAATAAATGCCGGGGACGGCGTAGTTGGATTTCGGGTGCGCGGGTTTTTCCTCGAGCGAAAGCGCGCGGCCGTCGGGGTCGAATTCGACAACCCCGTAGCTCGTCGGGTCCGAGACGTGATAGCCGAAGATGGTGGCGCCATCGTTGCGCGCAGTGGCGCGGTCGAGGGATTTCGTGAGGTCGTGGCCGTAAAAAAGGTTGTCGCCGAGGATGAGGGCGGAAAGTTCGTCGCCCGTGAGAAACCCGGTGTCCCCGGCGATGTGAAAGGCCTGGGCGAGGCCCTCGGGTTTCGGCTGCTGGGCGTAGGAAAGCGTGAGGCCGATTTGCGTGCCGTTGCCGAGGAGCCGGCGGAAAAAAGGAAGGTCGGCGGGCGTGGAGATGACGAGGATGTCGCGGATGCCGGCGAGCATGAGCGTCGAGAGCGGGTAATAGACCATCGGCTTGTCGTAGATCGGCATGAGCTGTTTGCTCACGGCGATGGTCAGCGGGTAGAGGCGGGTGCCCGAGCCGCCGGCGAGGATGATGCCTTTTCTGATCATGAGAGTAAGCCTGACGCGACGCCGCGGGCGAAGCAATCAGGCGGTGCCGAGCCGTTCGCGCGCGTATTTTTTGGCGGTGATATCGGCGGCCCAGGCGCGGTGGGCGAGATACCAATCGACGGTTTTGGCGAGGCCGGTCTCGAACGATTCGCGCGGACGCCAGCCGAGTTCGCGCTGGATTTTCGCGCAGTCGATCGCGTAGCGGCGGTCGTGGCCGGGGCGGTCGGCGACGTGGGTGATTTGCGCGGCGTAGGGGCGGCTGTCGGCGCGCGGGGATTTTTGGTCGAGCTGGGCGCAGATCGCGCGGACGAGTTCAAGGTTCGGTTTTTCGTTCAGGCCGCCGATGTTGTAGGTCTCGCCGAGCCGGCCGCGCTGGAGGACGAGCCAAATCGCGGCGGCGTGATCCTCGACGTAGAGCCAGTCGCGGACCTGCTGGCCGTCGCCATAAACGGGGAGCGATTTGCCCTCGAGGGCGTTGAGCATGACGAGCGGGATGAGCTTTTCGGGAAATTGATACGGGCCGTAGTTGTTCGAGCAGTTGGTCGTGAGCGTGGGGAATCCGTAGGTGTGCTGGTAGGCGCGGACAAGGTGGTCGCTGGCGGCTTTCGAAGCGGCGTAGGGGGAGTTGGGCGCGAAGGGCGTTTCCTCGGTGAATGCGGGATCGGCAGGCGCGAGCGTGCCGTAAACCTCGTCGGTCGAAACGTGGAGAAAACGGAACGCGGATTTTTTCGGCTCGGGGAGCGCGGCCCAGTGGAGCCGGGCGGCGTTGAGCAGGCGGAGCGTGCCGAGGACGTTGGTTTGAATGAAGGGCTCGGGCGAATCGATGGAGCGATCGACGTGGGATTCGGCGGCGAAATTCACGACGGCGTCGATCGCGTGCTCGGCGAGGAGGTGCGAGACGAGCGCGGCGTCGGCGATGTCGCCGTGAACGAAAACGTAGCGCGGGTCGCCGGCGAGGTCGGCGAGGTTGGCGGGATTGCCGGCGTAGGTGAGCGCGTCGAGGTTGACGAGGCGCGCGAGGGCGGAGTTTTTTTCGGCGAGGCGCTGGCGGACGAAGTTGCTGCCGATAAAGCCACAGCCGCCGGTGACGAGGAGGTTCACGCTGAAAGTTGGAGGTTGAGAACTCAGGCGGCGGCTTTGCGCCAGTGACGGAGCGCGTGTGCGATGGCGTCGTGGACGGGGGTGAGGGTGATGCCGACGGAGGCGAGCTTGGAGGAATCCATCACGCAGTTCGAGCGCGGGGTTTTGGCGGCGACGTGCATAAACTCGTCCTCGTTTTTGAAGAACGAAAATTCTTTCGGGCAAACGCCGCTCTGCTGGATGAGCCCGACGACTTCGTGCGTGGTGACCTGGCCGGGATTGGTGACGTTGTAGGTGCCGAAGGGGACGCGGCGCTCCCAGCACGCGAAAGTGGCGGCGACGAATTCCTCGAGTTGCGAGATCGAGTTGGTTGCCTCGAGCAGGCGCGAGTAGCGCATGAGTTTCGCGAGATAGTTGCGTGAGTTATCGACTTCGTTGAACGGGATGCGCAGGCGCCAGATGAATGCGTCCGGCACGCCGGCGAGCACTTCTTCGCCGAGGCCTTTCGTCCCGCTGTAGAATGAGCAGTTGTTTTGGCGGAAGGTGAAATTGGGCGCGTCGGTTTCGGTGAAACCGGTGCCGTCGGGGCGCGCGCCGGTGAAGATGCAGCCGGAGGAGACGTGGCCCCACGGCACGCCGGCGGCGGCGCAGGCGGCGGCGATGCGGCCGGGGAGGACAGCGTTGCCGAAGAGGCAGTCGGCCTTGTGCAGCTCGCACGCGTCGACGTTGGGCTTGCCGGTGTAGCCGGCGGCGTTGATGAGGAATTCGGGACGGTCGGCGCGCAGCGCGGCGACGAGCACGGACGGATCGGTGTAGTCGAGTTCGGCGCGGCGCAGATTGCGAAAGGGAAGGCCCTTGCGCGCGAGCAGCGTCTGATAGGCCTGGCCGACGTAACCGGAACCTCCGAGCAGATAAATCATGGAAAACCGTCAAAGAAAGGGACGAGGCGGCAGGTGAACAAGGGATTTTTCGAGCGGGATGCGTCGTTTATCGGCGGCGGTAGTCGCCGCGGCTGAAGTATTTTTCCAACCAGACGTAGGCGCAGATGAAAAAGTAACGGCTGCCCATCTCCTTGATCTTGAGCTTGGCCTCGCCGTGGCGGCGGTTGCGCCAGGAGACCGGGGTGATCGCGTAGCTGAAGCCGCGCGCGATCGCTTTCAGGGGAATCTCGACGGTGAGATTGAAATGTGGCGAAAGAAACGGGCGGCAGCCGTCGATCACCGTGCGGCGGTAGGCCTTGAAGGCGTTGGTGGTGTCGTTGAGCGGGATGTTGAAGCCGACGCGCACGAGGAAATTCGCGAGGCGGTTCACGAGCAGTTTCACGCGCGGGTAGTCGCTGACCACGGCGCCCTTCACGAAGCGGCTGCCGAAGGCACAATCGTAACCGTCGTTGAGGAGGCGCCAGTATTTCACCGCGTCGGCGGGCGAGTCGGAGGCGTCGGCCATCATGATGACGACGGCGTCGCCGCGGCTGCGGTCGAGTCCCCAGACGACGGCGCGGCCGAAGCCATGGTCGCCACTGGCGTTTTGAGTGGGCGCGAGGGTGGAAATTTTTTGTTTCAATTCCTGCAGGAGGGTCCACGTGCGGTCGCGGCTGCCGTCATCGACGACGACGATTTCGTGCGGAATGTTTTCCGCGGTGAAGATGCGAAAAATGTCCCCGATGGTGTCGGGCAACGATTCTTCCTCATCGCGCGCGGGGACGATCACGGAAAAAAATTGGAGCGGGGCGGCGGCGGACATGGGCGCTACGAAATTCAGAGCGGCGCGGAGAGGTCGAGCCAGTCGGGGTGTTCGCGGGCGTGCGCGGCGATTTCGTCGAGGATCGCGGCGGTCGGGGTCTGCGGGCGCCAGTTCCACAGACGCGTGGCTTTCGCGTGGTCGAGCACGAGCCAGGGAATGTCGAAGGGCCGCGGCGTCGTGTCGGCGCCGACCGGATGCGGACCGAAGTGCGTGTCGCACCACGCGGTGAGTTGGCGGAGCGACATCGCGGACGCGGCGCCGCCGGAGATGTTCGCGATGCGGTCGGCGGCGGAAAGCTGCGGCGCGGCGAATTGTTTTTCGAGGAGCGGCGCGAGATCGCGCGGGTGCAGGCAATCGCGCACCTGATGGCCGCGTCCGCCGAAGCCGAGGTAGTTGAGCGGACGGCGGCGGAGATGGCTGTTGAGCCAGAAGGCGAAAATGCCCTGGTCGGCGCGGCCGAACTGGCCGGCGCCGGCGAGCACGCCGCAGCGGTTGACGAAAACCGGCAGGCCGAAGGTCTCGCCGTATTCGAGTGCGAGCGCCTCGGAGGCGAGCTTCGTGGCGCCGTAGAGCGAGACGGGCGCGGCGGTGGAAAACGTTTCGTCGAGGCCGGCGGCGGTGAGTCCAGCCGGGAGGCGAGCGGCGACGGACGACGGGCGAAAGGCGTCGTTTTCGACGGCGACTTCGAGATGCGCGAGCGGCGGGATCGAATAAACGCGGCTGGTTGAAAGCAGGATGAAGCCAGCGCGGTGGCGTTTGCAGTGTTCGAGCAGGTTGACGGTGCCGAGGAGGTTGTGCTCGACGAGCTGGCGCGAACTGGTCCGGCCATCGACGCCGGCGAGCACGCTTGGGTTGGCGGCGGCGTCGATCACCCAGTCGGTGGCGGGCAGCGGCTCGAGGTCGCTCGCGGCGCGCAGGTCGGCGTGGAAAAGTTTCACGCCGAGTTTTTTCAGGTCGGCGCGATTCGACTCGCTGCCGGGGCGGATGAAATTGTCGAAGCCGGAAACTTCGTGACCGGACCCGGCCAGCGTGCGCGCCAGCGTGCTGCCGGCGAAACCGCACAAGCCGGAAATGAGGAGTTTCATGCGCAGTGAAACAAGCACGGCGCGTGGCGCGGCGGAAGGCGAAACTTGGCGGCGCGAGCCGGCCCGCGAGGGGTTACCGTTGGTCGAAGATCATGGTCGTGGTCTGCTCGCCCATGAAGGAGCTGGAGAATCGTTTGATCGAAAGCCGGCGGCCGGCGTCGAGGAGTTGCCACGTGTCCTTCACGGTCATTTTCGAACCGGGCGGGCCCCAGACGACATGAATCGTCGAGTCGATGAGGATCTGGCTGCCGTCGGGCGAGAGGTGCGCGGTGGTGACGCGCGGCGATTTCATGAACTCGGAGTGGGACTCGGCGCCATCGAGCGTGAGTTTTTCCTCGGTCACCTGATCGTCGGCGAATTCGACAATGCGGGTGCTGCGGATGGTGAGCGCGTTGCCGGCTTGCGTGATTTCGAGGCGCGCGGGCGAGAACGCGGCGCCCATCCGGCCGAATTCGCTGCGGTCCTCGTCGATGATCCAGGTGCCGGAAAAATTCGCCGGCGGCGCGACGAAATGAAGCGGCGGAAGACCGCAGGCCTGGCGGTAGGGCGCGGTGACTTCGGCGTAGGCGGGATCCTCGAGGTTGAGGATGCGCGGGTCGCGGAAAAGCGCGTCGTATTGTTTGCGCGTGGTGTTTCGGACCATGCCGGCCCAAGTCATGTAGTAGGTCCAGCGCGGCTGCTGTGCGAGGATTTCGGGCGAGGGCGGGGTGCCGACTTCCGCGAGCGCGAGCGGTTTGCCCTGCGCGAGCGCGACGAGGCTGTCGTAGTAGGATGTGGCGAAGTCGCTGCCGTAAACGTCGAGCGCGAGCACATCGACGAAGTCGAGGCCCGGGAAATATTTCGCGTGCTCCATCTCGGGGCCGTGCACGCGGTCCATGCTCCACACCCAGACGAGGTTGTTGAGATGGTGGTGGTGAACGAGCCGGTCGAAGATCTGGCGGTAAAGCGCGGCGGTGGTGTAGGGACCTTCGGTGCGGCCGCCCCACCAGAACCAGCCGCCGTTCATCTCGTGATAGGGACGCCACAAAACGGGCACGTGCGCATCCTGCAGCTGTTTTAGGAAAACGGCGATCGCGTCCACTTGCGCGCACCAATGTTCGTAAAGCGGCGTGCCGGGCGTGAGCACCTCCCGAAACTGCTCGTCGAGGAGCTTGCCTTGCACGCTCGCGAGTTTTTTCGGATCGGCGTTCGGCAGCGGGCGAAACGTTCCCGGCTCGTCGGTGGTCGGCGGCACGGCGTGCCAGCAGATCGCGACGATCGCGCCCTGGCGATGCTGGCGGATCGCCTCCTGCACGATGTCGGGGCGCGCGAGGTAGGAATCGGAATCGCCGGCCTTCGCATGGCCCCAGTCGGTGCCCCAGATGACGGGCGTCTTGCCGAGATATTTCGCGGCGAACTCGGAGTTGTGGCTCCGGGTGTTCGGGTTGTTGTGCTGGCCGGTGAGCGTGTGCCGGCCCGAAAGATCGTAGAGGAGCTGGAGCAGCGCGCGGGCCTCGGGCGCGGGGTCGGGCGTGACCGGTGCGGCGGCGGGCGCGGCGAAGAGCGACAGCGAGCCGGACAAAATCGCGAGGGCAAAAAGGCCGGCGGCCTTGAACAGGGGTTTCATGCGAGGATCACGGGCGAGCGGAGAAAATCAGTCAACGGAATGCCGGCGTTGCAAGCGGCGGCGGCGGATTTGGACCTTGTTCTCGTTCGGCGAAGGTCTTCCATTTCACCATGCCCCACCCAGATCGTTCCGTCGAGGCGCTGTCGCGGCGCCGGTTCCTCGCGCTTTCCGGACTGGTCCCGGCCGCGATTTTGGCCCAGTCCCTTGGCAGCCGCGCCTTCGCGGCGGCCGATACCGCCGCGCCGATCACGCCCACCATGAAGAACGTCAAAAAATATCCCATCGGTCTCGAGCTTTACTCGGTGAGAACCGAACTCGCGCGCGATCTGCCCGGCACACTCCGCGAGGTTGCGAAAATCGGATACGAGGTGGTCGAGTTTTACGCGCCCTATCTCGATTGGACGGTTCCGTATGCGAAGGAGGTGCGCGACCGGATGGATGACCTCGGGCTGCGCTGCCATTCGACGCACAACCACGTCGAGTCGTTCACGCCGGGCGAGAGCATGGCCAAGGCGATCGAGTTGAACCAGATCATCGGCGCCCGGCACCTGATCCTTGCGTCGGAGCCGAAGGAAATTGCGGGGCTCGAAGGTTGGAAAAACTTTTGCGGCCGGCTCGCCACCGCGGTCGAGCAGCTCAAGCCCCACGGCCTGACCGCCGGTTTTCACAATCACGAGACGGAGTGGACACCGCTCGCCGGCGGGTTGCGTATCATGGATGTCATCGCCGCGAACACGCCCGCGGAGTTCGTGCTGCAATTCGACGTTGGCACGTGCCTCGAAGCGGGCGCCGATCCGATCGCATGGATCAAGGCGAATCCCGGCCGCATCAAGAGCGTCCATCTCAAGGATTGGGCGCCGGGCAGTGCGGCCGACGAGAAAGGCTACCGCGTCCTGTTCGGCGAAGGCGTCGCGCCGTGGGCCGAAATCACGGCGGCGGTCGAGTCGGTCGGTGGCGTGGAATTTTATCTGCTGGAGCAGGAAGGCAGCCGGTTCTCGGAATTCGAAACCGCGCGCCGCTGCCTCGACAACTGGAAGAAACTGCGGAGTGAAACCTGAACCGCCCGCAACCGGCATCCACGATTTCCCATGAAGACTAAATTTCTTCTGCCCGTTTCGTTGCTGCTCGTTTTGGCCGCCTGCCAGAATGCGCCGAAACCTGCCGCCGCGCCGCCGCCGGCGCAGACAGCCGCGGCGGTGGCGAGCGCCGATCCGTTCTGGCCGGCGGATGGAATTTTTCAGGCGAAGGGGCGCACTTCTTCGTGGGCGGGGTTTCGCGCCAAAAACGTTCAGCGGCGGATGCTCTTTGCCCAGCAGGTCGCACAGGATCAGGACGGAATCGTCTTCGTCGGCGACTCGATCACCGAAGGCTGGCACACGCTCGCGCAGGATTTCGCCGGGCTGCCGCTCAAGGCCGTCAACCGCGGCATCGGCGGCGACACGACGCCCAATCTGCTTTACCGCTTGCAGGCCGACGTGCTCGACCTGCACCCGCGGGCGCTCATCGTCCTGATCGGCACGAACGATCTCGGCGAACACACCTCGCCGGCGGACATCGCGGACAATTTGCGCGCGTTTCACGAAAAGATCCGGGCCGCGTATCCGAATATCCCGATCGCCTGGTGCCTCGTGATGCCGCGAAAGGGCGACGACACCTACCCGCAGCGAATCCATGCGTTGAACGAGCTGATCACGCAAATCGCCGCGACCGATCCGCGAGTCACCGTGTGCGACACGTTCACGCCGCTCGCGCTGCCGGACGGTTCTTCGAAGCCGGAGGATTTTAACCCGGACCGCCTGCACCTCAACGCCGCGGGCTACGCAGTTTGGTTGAGTGCTCTGTCACCGATTTTGTCGGGCTGGAATCTCAGCGCGAAATAATCCGCGCCAGGTGCCGCGTAAAAGCGGGCAATCCGTCAAGGGGATCCGCTTCGTAAGGAAAGTGGCTGAGTCGGCAGCGATTC